>Ga0137404_10002902_pt1 | contig 11446 bp, 11 predicted proteins | sample CZOMad2_1_16fung_FD_108285 | JGI IMG/M metagenome (GOLD analysis project Ga0137404, IMG submission 108285) | Vadose zone soil fungal communities from Angelo Coast Range Reserve, California, USA - CZOMad2_1_16fungal (Illumina Assembly) | ecosystem: Environmental > Terrestrial > Soil > Vadose...
CCCATCAGCCCGATTACCGAGCTAATGTTGATGATGCGTCCGCTACGTTGTTTGGTCATGGCGCGAACGATCGCCTGGGTAAAGCTGAACGCACCGCGCAGGTTTGTATCAATAACTGAATCCCAGTCTTCCAGCGACATCCGCATCGCGAGCGCGTCGCGCGTCACACCAGCGTTGTTAATCAGAATATCGGCCTTTCCAAAGTCGTCGAGAATCCGGGCACCGACTTTTTGGACGGCTGCGTGATCTGCAACATCGACCGCATAAGCTTTCGCCGAATCCAGGCGCAACGCGTTAATCTCGTCGGAAATTTTCTTCGCGTTTTCCTCCGTTCGGCTGACGCATGCGACCCGCGCGCCTTCACTGCAGAACCGCAAGGCGATGGCACGGCCGATTCCGCGCCCAGCTCCGGTGACGATCGCAACTTTGCCTTCGAATCTCATATCGCTTGCCGTTCTGAGCTAAAGGATAGCTAGTTACTTTGCAACCTGTCGAGGGCAGCATTTTGCACGCGAGCCCTAAAGAGTCGGCGCGCCGATTGGAACAAACACCCAATGATATCCCGCGCTTGCGCGGAGTAGAGCTGCATGCGTGTGAGCGAAAACCCCTTACAGCACTACTCCGTAGCGGCGCTGGCGGCGGCCGAATTCTTCCACAGCGGCTAAGAGATCTTTCTTCGTAAACTCGGGCCACAGCTTTGGCGTGATGTACATTTCGGTATAGGAAGTCTGCCAAAGCAGGAAGTTAGACAGGCGCATTTCGCCTGAAGTGCGAATGAGAAGGTCTGGATCGGGATAGTAGCGGGTATAAAGATGTTTACTGAACATCTCAACGTCGATCATTGCCCTATCGATGTGACCCAGCTCAATCGCGCGAAGCAAACTTTTGATGCCGTCGATGATTTCGAGCCGGCCGCCATAGCTTAAGGCAAGGATAAGCGTGAGACCCGTATTGCGAGCAGTCTGCTCGATGGTTTTATGGAGTTGCTGTTGCGAGCTGTCGGGCAGATCGGTCAATCGCCCAATTGCCTGGAGACGCACATTTTTCTCGATCAATTCCGGCGTTTTCTCCCTCAAAAATTTTTCCAGCAAACGCATTAGCGCGATGACCTCGCCTTTCGGGCGCTGCCAGTTTTCGGCAGAGAAGGCGTAGAGAGTCAGATATTCCACCTTTAATTCGCCGCAGCCTTCCACACACTCGCGAACCGCCTGGGCGCCGGCTTCGTGGCCCTTGATGCGCGGGAAGCCGCGCGCCTTCGCCCATCGGCCATTGCCATCCATGATGATCGCGATGTGACGGGGAACGTTCTTCACGCCGGGAGGACTAACTACAAAACGATTGTGTCACCGCGCGCAGGCCCGACGCTGACCATCGACAATTTCGCTCCGGTTAATTCGGAGATGTATCTAACATACTTCCTCGCTGCTGGAGGAAGCTGCGAAAAAGTTCGCGCAGCGTGAGTAGATACCTTCCAGCCGCGCACCTCTTCATAAACTGGTTCGCAATTAGCCAACTGGCCCGCATCGCACGGCGGAACATCCAGACGTTTCCCGTGTATCTGATAAGCGACACAAACGCGAATCGGATCGACATGGTCGAGTCCATCCAGATTAGTAATGGCGATTTCATCGATCCCGTTGATCATACCCGCGTAACGTGTTGCTACAGCGTCGAACCAACCGCACCGGCGCTTGCGCCCCGTCGTAGCGCCAAACTCGCGTCCCAAGTTGTGAAGCATTTGTGTCAATTGTGCGTCCTCACTCGGCAAAGCTCCATCACCAACGCGCGTGGAGTATGCCTTCATCACGCCTACCACCCGGTCCATCCGGTGCGGCGGAACCCCAGAGCCTGTGCAGGCGCCACCCGCTGTGGTGGTTGAAGAAGTCACGTACGGATAGGTGCCATGGTCAATATCGAGGAATGTCCCCTGCGCGCCTTCAAACAATATTTTTTTGTCCCGTTCGATCGCCCGATGGAGATACACCACTGTGTTGGTCACGAAGGGGCGCAAAGTTTCGCCGGCTGCCAGGTAATGTTCGTTGACCTCGCGAAAACTGATCGGTTTCGCGCCGAGTGCCTGAAGGATTCTGTTGTTCTCGGTTACCTTGGCTTGCAATTTCTTCGAGAACACCATCGGCTGCATCAAGTCGGACATGCGCAGACCCGTTCGCGCTGCTTTATCTCCATAGGCCGGTCCTATCCCGCGCTTGGTGGTTCCGATCCGGCCTCGACGCAGTTCGCGTTGCTCGTCAAGCATGCGGTGGTAAGGCAGAACAAGGTGAGCGCAATCGCTAATGAGCAGGTTCTTGTCGATTTTGATTCCCAATTTACGCAAACCATCGATCTCGGCGACTAGCGCGACCGGATCGATCACGACGCCGTTTCCAATCAGGCAGATTTTGCCGCGCCTCAGGATTCCAGACGGGATCAAGTGCAAAATGTACTTGATCCCGCGATGGATCACAGTGTGGCCCGCATTGTTGCCACCCTGACTGCGGACAACAATGTCGGCTTGGGCAGTAAGCACGTCGATGATCTTGCCCTTGCCTTCGTCGCCCCATTGCATCCCGATTAGAATTGTATTCGCCATTGAAATTAGAAATGGGCAAAAAATTTTCCCGATGCATCCGGCAGGACACAGTCGGGACTGCCTACAGACGATAAGTTAGCAAGGTCTTCGCGCAACAAATTTTGCGCTCAGGGAGCTCTTCCCTCATTTTTAAGCGCTGTCCTCGTAGGGCAAGCCGGCAGGTTATGTCTGTCTTAGCGCCGAAGGCGCAGCTTCAATCTCAGCCTGGGACAACGTCCCAAGGATTAGGAATGAAATAAAAATCGCGACCAGCGCTGAAAGCGCGAGTCAATTGCGAGATCCATCAAATCCCTGGGGCGTTGCCCCAGGCTCAGCAATGAAATCGCGCCCTTGGCGCTGAACAAATGCGAAGCTTCCTTATAACTTTCGCACCGCTTAAGGCGCGGGTGTTTGCTCGCCGCGAGTTTGCGTTTTTGACGAGGGAGTAGCACTCGGTTCCTCTCGTCCGGATTCAATCATCGTCGGCCGAATCGGGCCGATCCCCTCCAGCTTGCTCCCTCGTGGCGTCGAGGTGCGTGATGCGCTTCTTTGCTCGACTGGGGTTTCCCTCTTCAACGGCGTGGGACTTTCGGGAACAGTCGGAGTGGGTGCTGGAGCAATCTCCGAGTCAGATCCGCCCGCTCTCGTTGATTGCGGAAGAGGCTGATTATCTTGTGCCTCAGCAGCGCGCGCTCCGGCCATCCGCATCTGCTCCAGCGTAGGCATCGCGGAAGCAGATTTCTTCTGGCTCGACTTGGGTTTGGCTCGTTCCGGTGCCGGCGATTCTGGAGGGCTCTGCTCGGAAGACGGCGTTGCTTGTTTGCGAGCTTCTGGTTTGGTTTCGCGCGCAACGATTACTTCTTGCGCATGCATCTGGCCCGAGAGAATTAAACTGCAGAGTACTGCGCTAAAAAATGCATTCAGCACGACGGGCCGCGAATAAGCAACTCCGACCCATTGGCAAGCCCTCATGAGAAGACGTTGCGAGTTTAACCAGTTGGCCGCGTGACTTGGATCACCGGCAAGGGAAAGCGCAGCCGTAATTCGTTTTCCAGATAAATCTCCACGTGATGCAATCCGTATTGCTGAAACTGCACGCCGCCAAAATAATGGACGTTCGTTGCATGCCCTTCCATCTCCTTTAACACGAACTCGACCTCTGCCTGCCCGATGACCTGCTGTTCGTCCACGCCGACAACGCGGGATTTTTGCCGAAATTTTCCTGTTCCACTGCACCACCGCGTCCAGATGCAGAGGCGCATATAATTGATCGGCAGCGCCGGCGCCGGAATCACGCTGAGCACGCCGACGAGTGTTTGCATCCCATTGATTTCGCAGCGGACGTCTTCGCAAAGAACGGCGCTTTGCAGATCCGGAAGAATGACGTCGGTTTCCATCGGTAGTTGATTACATGATCCCGGACGCGAGCAGCGTCAATAATCCGATGCCGAGCACAATCCGGTAAAGGGCGAAAGGCACAAACCCGCGCGCACGCACCCAGTTCATAAACCAGGCGACCACGGCGAGTGCGACGAAAAATGAAACCACAAATCCTATTGCGAGCACAATCCAGTCATGCGGCTTCATCGCCAAGGGCGCAATATTCGCCTCATGATGGTGTGGCATCACCGTCTTCACAAAATCGAATCCTGTAGCCACAAGCATCGTCGGCATCGATAGAAAAAACGAAAATTCGAGCGCCGCTGGACGGGACATCCCCGCCACCTGACCGGCAGCGATGGTCGACATTGAGCGCGAAGTGCCGGGAAAAACGGCAGAAAGAATTTGCGCTGCGCCAATCCAGACCCCTTGCGGCAGGGTCATTTCCTCCATGCGCATTGTGCGCGGCCGTGTGAAAACGGCGTCCACGATCCACATGACGATTCCGCCAATGAGAAGCGCCAGGGCCATCACCCAGAGATTCTCCAAATTCTTGCCGATCTGTTTTGTAAGGGCCCACGCCGGAACCGCAGTCACAACAAATGCGATCAAGGTGAGACTCAATGGATGCGTTAAAATTGTGCGATTGCCGCGTTCACCTTTTGGGAAAGTGGAAACGAGTCGCAAGATGCGGTGCCAAAAATAAACCGGCAACGCCAGAATCGCGCCGAGCTGAATAACGATTGTGTACATTTTCCAGAACCCATCGTGAAGATCGATACGAAGCAGCGCTTCGCAGATGCGCAAATGCGCGGTGGAGCTTACCGGAAGAAATTCGGTCACTCCTTCGACGATTCCGAGAAAGATCGATAGCAGGTAATCGTGCATGGCTTGAACCGTTAAAAGCTACATCGTCACAGGGATGTGGCGCACGCAAATATTGGCCGTCGAGAGCAAATGGGACACTCTTTGTAATCCTTTTAGCGATTTAAGTGGGTGAGCTCTATGCTCACAGCGCATCCATTCCCCGTTCACCGGTTCGGATGCGCACCACTTCTTCCACCTCGGTGACAAAGATCTTGCCATCGCCGATTTTTCCAGTCTTTGACGCGCCCAGAATGGCTTCCACAGTTCGCTGTGCGCGATCGTCCGCAATCACGATCTCGAACTTCGTTTTCGGAAGGAAATCCACCGTGTACTCGGTGCCGCGGTAAATTTCGCTGTGCCCCTTCTGACGGCCAAATCCTTTTACCTCACTGAGAGTCATTCCTTCCACGCCTGCGGCCATTAGCGCTTCTTTCACCGGTTCGGTCTTAAACGGCTTGATAATGGCCTCGATCTTCTTCACCGCGCCAAATTAAAACCGGCCTTCTAAATGGCAAGCAGCGCCCGATGTCTGTCGTGGCGATTCAATCAGTAGGAGCTTTGTAAGCAACAGGTTGCCCGCGAATGACACCTTAATTACCGCAATTGGCGAGCCGCAATTTTGATTGCTGTTTATTCAGCAAGTGTCACGAAGCGTCTCCATCAGATCTTGCGTCCGAATTTTTTCTCCAGTTCGGCCAATGAAATCTGAATCATCGTTGGCCGTCCGTGTGGACAGCAGTAGGGCAGATCGCAGTCGAGCAAATCGCGGATCAGCTTTTCGACTTCAGGGTAGCGCAATGGATCATTTGCTTTGACGGCGTGGCGGCAAACAGTCGTGGCAATCATTTCTTCACCCAATCGCATCGCCGAGGTGCTGTTCCCGGTGCTTTTCAGATCATCAATCACCTTGCGCATGAATTGCACCGGATCTGAGACATTCAGAAAACTGGGTACACTGTCGATCTTAAACGTGTCCGGCCCGAAACTCTCAATTCCGATTCCCATTCTTTGAAGAACAGACAGGTTGCGCTCTATCCAGTCGGCGTCGCGCGGCGGCACATCAAAGGTCTGCGGCAGAAGCAACTTTTGTGTTGGAACCCCTTGCTCTTCCATTCTTCGCCGCAATTCTTCGAAGAGGACACGCTCATGTGCCGCGTGCTGGTCAACCAGAACGAGTCCGTCGGCATTCTCCATCAAGACATACAGCTTGCTTAGCACACCGATGATCTGAAATTGCTGCTGATGACTATCGTGCTTAAGAGAGGCGGGAGAAGGAGCTTGCTCCGGCTTAGCACCTCTACCGGGATCTACGACTCCGGCTATGTTAGCTCCAGCTACAACACGGTCGGTGGCTCGTGGAGTAAGATGTGGTAACTCGCGATGTGACTCCTCAGGGGCAGCAATGTCGGGTCGCAGCGTTAAGTCAGGAACTGCTTTTCCGGAAACAACTGGCGAACCGCCAGGGGCACGAAATTTTTCCTGCCATCGCGCTCTGCCACCTTCCAACGTCTGCTGAATACAGCGAACAATCGCTTCACGTACCCCATTCGGGTCACGAAAACGCACTTCGCGTTTTGCCGGGTGAACGTTTACATCGACACCCGCTGGGTCGAGCTCAAGAAAAAGAAACGTAATCGGATACTGCCCCTTCATGAGAGCGGTATGATAACCTTCGCGGATCCCAACAGTGATGAGGCTGCTTTCAATCGCGCGGCCATTTACGAAGACGAGCTGTTGCGTCCGGGTTTGGCGGCTCACTCCTGCCTGTCCTATAAAGCCACCAAGTCGGATACCGGGTGAAGCAGTGTCGGTTATCTCAACCAGGCGCTGCAAAAGCTCAACACCATACAAATCGCGGATTCGATCACTAAGGGTTGCCGCCGCCGGTAGCTGAAATAACATGCGATCATCTCGCAACAAAGAGAAGCCGATTTGAGGATGACCGATTGCTTGCAGGTGAAGCTGATGCTCGATGTTGCGGCTTTCCGTATTTTCGGAACGAAGAAATTTCCGCCGGGCGGGCAAGTTATAAAAAAGCGAGCGCACCTCGACCTGCGTTCCGGGCGCTTCACCTCCATCGCGCACAGTTTCGAGCTTGCCGCCATTAACAATAATTTCGGTTCCGGCGACCGCGTCAGCTTCGCGCGTAGTCAGGCGAAATCGCGACACACTGGCGATGCTTGGCAGCGCTTCGCCACGAAATCCCAGCGTGGCGACTGCTTGAAGGTCAGCAGCAGACCGGATCTTACTGGTCGCATGCCGCTCCAGCGAAAGCAGCGCATCATCACGATCCATTCCACAGCCGTCATCGATTACGCGAACCTGTGAAATTCCTCCCCGGCGAATAATGACGTCGATTTTGCGGGCGCCGGCGTCGATGCTGTTTTCGATCAGTTCTTTCACCACTGACGCGGGGCGCTCCACTACTTCGCCGGCCGCCACCTGGCTGGCCACAGTCTCAGGAAGCAAACGAATGCGGCTCATTTTGTATTGGAGATTGTAGGTTCCGGATTGCCGATTGCGAAGAAAAACAGAAAGTTCTCGGCGTCTTGCTGGCAGACTAGACACGAAACCTCCGCTGAGGACAGCGGACTCTACAGGCGCTTTGAGTTCAAATATGGCTGTAGTGTGCGTTGTCTCAGCGCATACCGTCCCGCGCACATTTGCCGACTTGTAATCCGCTGGAGGCAGCGAACAGCGACATCTTTGACTTGGACCTGCCGAAGCCGTATTTTTTGCGGATGATTAACATCACGGAGAACGCTGTTCGACAGCTCCAGAGTTTGCTTTCAAAAAGGGCGGAAGGTTCGCCAAAGGGTTTGCGGGTGCAGGTCGCTAAAGGCGGCTGTTCCGGTCTGCATTATGAAATGGCGCTCGATGAAAGAAGAGATGGCGACGCAGTGGTGGAACGCGATGGAATGCAATTTTTTATCGACGGTGATAGCATTCCTTATGTGCGAGGGGCGACCCTGGATTTTAGCGATGGTTTGACCGACGCTGGTTTTCGGGTCGTGAATCCAAACGCATCGCGCACCTGCGGATGCGGTTCGTCGTTTGAAACGACGCAATCAGGTTGAAGCCAGGGAATTCTCGCGCATTGGACTGATGGACTATGGCACTCATCCATACGATCCGTACGACGAGCCGTACCCCCGTCCACGGCGCCGCATCAATTATTTTGGCTGGACGGTTGCCATTTTGCTTTTGACCGGCTTCGCGCTGGCAGCGTGGCTGGGAAGTTTTTATATCTTCGATCAACCAGAGCGCCCAGACAGTTATAGGATCTTACAAAGGCTGCACAAGATTGAACCGCCAAAGCGATTCGAATTGACCGCTGCGCCGGCGGGCGAATTTCTAAACCCACAGCAGCTCTATGAACGTTATGTGGGGATGGGCGCTGCCGAGCTTGCCAGAGCGAACGCTGAACTGGCACGCAATTACATCCGAAACTACCAGCAGGTGCGCGGGCTCGTGACGTACGTTGTGGGGAGGTACACCATTGTCGCTACGCGGCAGCTCGGGCCCGGAGATTTGTTTACCTCCGGTATGGTAGCCTTGACGTATGCCATCGATAACGGCGAGCTGGTCATGGAACATCTTTATCCCGCGAATCCTGAAGCCCTGCCTCTCATGAAGCAGACGCTCGCTGTTGGGTTGGAAATCAAGCTGGAACGCACACACGACATTTCCGCCGTGATTCACGCGGACCGACTGATTGATGGGCGCATCATGGTTACGGCTGTCCCGTTGCTTTACGGAAGCTATACGGTCACACGTGGTCTTGGGACTTTTCGCCTTGAGCCACCGCTCTCTCTGAACCTGGCTGCAGGCTGGCCGCTTTTTAAATCACAGGAACGTTCTGCGGTTGAGCAACGCTACGCGGAGTACCGGCAAAAGACCGCGGCAGCACAAGGCGCTCCGGTCCCCGTACCTGGCGTGACTCCGACCAATACTCCACCCCCGGCGCAGAATGAACTGGTGCGCGTCGAACAAGCCAGACCTGTTCTCGCGTTTTCGCCGCCGCCTGCCCTGGCAAAGAGCGACAAGCTCGCCAAGACAACGCCGGCCCCGAAAGGGAAAAAATTGTCGAAGAAACAGAAACTGGAGTCTCCGCCGCCGGCATCGACTCCTGCGCAGCCAGTGGTCGCTCAGAAATCAAGCGCGCCAACTCCGACACCCATCGCAATCGCGTCCGCGCGTACGCCGTCAAACGTTCCAAACATTCCTGCTGTTACACCAGCGCCGGCGCCGAAAGCTCCCATAGCTGGAACTCAACCAGTAGCGCAGGCTCCGCCGGTTCCCAGCGCCACGGCGGTGCCGGTTCTTCCAGCCCAGCCCGCTCCGGTTGATAATTCCAACGTCGCTCTCGCCTCAAACGCGGGCGGTGGTAGTTGGAAAACATTTCCACCTGGCAAAATGCCGCTTGGCCGGCTTGTCGGGACAGGAGATCTGCGAGACGTCGCTGACCACGGACTCGCGGGCGAACGCGTTTATTTGAAGGGACAATTCGTCGTGAATTTTTCCGATGCGAACAAGGCGGTGCTGCGCCCGCGCACGAAACTAACAGACAAAGTGTTGCACTTCGGCGGCGGTTCATCCGCGCGCATCATCGTAGAATTTCCCGGTGGCTACACCCCTCCGGCGCAGGGTACAGTAGTGAACCGAGACGAGTTGCGGCCTTACGAGATTACCGAAGTACGCAAACAAGAGGACGGACAGCTTAATGTTTTTGTGCGCGAAATCATGCAGCCGAATTAACTCGGCTGCATGCTAAGGATGAACTGTCCTGGCGGAGTCACTGTTCGGCGCGCCCGGCGGTCGCGCCCTACCAATTCCGCTATTCAGTACGGGATCGAAGAATCATTTTACCGTCGCGTACCTCGACCGTGCCGATGCCATGAAGATTCCGGTAATCGTCGAGATAGCCTTGCAATCGCCTGGAACGATATTTCCACTTCAAAAGATCACTCGGCACCTGCTTCCCGTTGACAACGATCCGGTTGAACTGCCGATTCTCTAATGATTCAGCGCCGTTAAATTCGATCGTAATGTCGCCGTTAAAATAATAGCCTCGCCAGCCGATAAGTTCTCCAAACGGAACACTCATCTGGAGACGGAGTTGGTTGCCCTCGATTGCCACAAAGACTTTGCCGCGCGCGTCCCGACTAGTGACAATCAATGTGTTAATGTCGTCCGCTGTCAGTTCGATCTCGGCCGGTTGACCTGCCCGAGTCTTCTGCTCGAAATCCTGGCACCGTTCGCGGACGCTTTGAATTTGATTCTCCGAAGCGCTGAACTCAGGCAGCGAAACCGGCGCTTCCGCGATGGAATGCGTTTTCGCCAGCCAATAAATGCCGTGCACGATTGCCGAGTGCCGTTGAAATCCCCAGTACACACCAGCAAAGCAAGCGATCGCCAGCACGCTCGCAAACACCAAAAGAATAAGGCAGCCCCGCGCGAAACAGCCCAATCCTCTCCTTCGTGGCGGCGCCTCGACCCAAGTATTCATACGTACGTGACGAGTGATTAGTGACGAGTAAACCCCGCGAGCTGATATGAGTTCTGAATTTCCCGATCACTGATCACCAATCACAAATCACAAATCACTCTGCCGACATCTTTGCCTGCGCCCCCATCAATTTGTCATAAAGCGCCCGCAATCCTTCCGAGAGCACACGTGCGCCGGCAATGATCGGCATGAAATTAGTGTCCCCGCTCCAGCGCGGCACGATATGAATATGCAAATGATCAGTAACACCCGCGCCCGCGCACTCGCCAATATTCAAGCCAATGTTCAATCCTTGCGCGCTTGTCGCGCTGCGCAAAAGCGCCTGCGCATGCGCGACCAAATTCCAAAGCTCGACGACTTCGTTCTCGCCGAGCGCCGCGAGCTCCGCCGTCTTGCGATAAGGCACCGCCATCAAATGACCGACCGCGTACGGGTACCGGTTCATCATCAGGAAGGCGTTCTTTCGCCGCGTGATCACCAAATGCTCAGCGTCATTGCTCGCCCGAGCCGCCGCTTCGAGAAAATCCCGGTCGCGCGGCTCCTTCTCAAAGTACTCAATTCGCCACGGAGCCCAGAGCGTCTCCAGTTCTTTCTTTGGAAATTCTTCCATCGACATGCCTGACCACCGACGAGACTAAGATTACGGACGGGAAAGTCGAGCCAGCATTTCTGCGCCTTTGTTGTCATTCCGAGCAAAGTCGAGAATGGAACGGCTGGGGAAGCCGCGACATAGACGGGAAGACGGAGTTGAGCGAACGGGAAGTGAGCGAATGAAATCTCTCGACGCTTGTTTTCCTTTGCCGGAAGACAGCGCGTTCTTTCAAGCAGTTTTGCATTGTCCGTTTCACACAGGATTGTATTTTCGTCCTTAATGGAACGTTTTACGGTCGCTTCCTCTGTCGGATCACGAGTTCCGCCGCAAAGTGCAGCGGAGATATCCAGGCCTAAAGTCTACCGCTCTGTTTTGGTGGTCTTCCTTTCGTCTCTGATAATCGTCGTCGCGCTTACTCTCAACCTCCCGAATACCGCGAAAGCGGCGGAACCATCCAAGACCAAAGCGCCTATCGAGGGCCGGGTGCAGGACCTGATTCCGGATATCGAAGCCTACATTACCAGCGCGA
>Ga0137404_10002903_pt1 | contig 11444 bp, 9 predicted proteins | sample CZOMad2_1_16fung_FD_108285 | JGI IMG/M metagenome (GOLD analysis project Ga0137404, IMG submission 108285) | Vadose zone soil fungal communities from Angelo Coast Range Reserve, California, USA - CZOMad2_1_16fungal (Illumina Assembly) | ecosystem: Environmental > Terrestrial > Soil > Vadose zone...
AAAGACGCTCCCCGCTCTTCTCCCTGAGCGGGAATGACCCGGTTTGTCATCCCCATGCCGGGTTGGTCTGCCTCGGTGGCTGCTTCAAAGTAACCACCGGGGCCTTTTTTTATGGGGATTGCAACCAGCGGTCCATCACCTGGCGCGCCTCTTCGAGACCTTGGCTAGAGTGAGCTGAGAACAATTGCGCGGTCACCGACGTATCGGAGCATGCCGCCGTGGTCTCGCGCAAGACGCGCTGTGCATCGCGGCGATTCAACTTGTCTGTCTTGGTGAGGAGGACATGGGCGAAGCGGTCCCTGGCGAGAACCCATTCGAGCATGCCCGCATCCTGGGTGCCTAGGCCCCGGCGGCTGTCGACGATCAAGATCAGACCGACCAGCGACTCCCGCACATTGAAGTAATGTTCCATCAGCTGCAGCCAGTGCAGCCGCACTTTTTCAGGCACCTTGGCAAACCCGTACCCCGGCAGGTCCACCACACGACGTTCGGGCGTCAGCTCGAAGAAATTGATCAGTTGCGTCCGCCCCGGTGTGCGGCTCACGCGCGCGAGGCCGGCGCGTTGCGTGATAGCGTTTATCGCGGTCGATTTGCCGGAATTCGAGCGTCCTGCAAAAGCAATCTCTCGGCCCTTGTCCGGCGCGAGCTGATGGGCCTCGGCCGCACTGGTCAGAAATTTCACATGGGGGTAGGTCGACATGGCCGCCGTTTGGACGCAAGACGCGAATTATTGACTCTAGTGTACAATTTAGGGTTAACAACAGTTCACATTAGCATGGGGTAACAGGCGGTCATGAAGCGGCTTTGGATTCTCGCAGCAACAATTTCCGGCGCGATCGTCAGCAATTCGGCGCAGCCCGCCGGCAGCGTCGAGGGCGGCGCCACCAAGGCCATCGTTTGCCAGGCTTGTCATGGTGCAAACGGCAACAGCGCGAATCCCGAATGGCCGAGCCTCGCAGGCATCGGTGCCGATTACATTGCGGAGCAGCTAAAGAACTTCAAGGACGGTAAGCGGACCAATCCGGTGATGGCGCCGAACGCGGCGGCCTTGAGCGCCGATGACATGGCTGATTTGGGTGCCTATTTCGACAGCTTGACCAACACAGGCTTGGAAGCCGATCCATCGTATTGGCAGGCCGGCGAAAAGCTGTATCGGGGAGGCGACCAGGCGCGCGCGATCCCGGCATGCATGGCGTGCCATGGCCCGACCGGCCGCGGCAATGAACCTGCGAAATTTCCGGCCCTGCGCGGGCAACAATCGGTCTATGTCATGAAGCAGTTGAACGACTACGCATCGGGCGCCCGCTCGACGGGTCCAAACGGCATCATGCAGACCATCGCCAAACGCCTATCGCCCGAAGACATCCGCAATCTGGCGTCGTACCTACAAGGTATACGCTGACCATGCGCCTTCGACAGCTGGCCTTGTGCGTCGGATTGGCGCTCGCGCTGACCGCTTGCGGCAAACAGCAATCCGCGAATGAGCGCCCGCCCGCGGGTGCTCCACCCTCCGAATCGGCGCCGACGACGGCGGCTACGCAGGGCGCCGGTCAACAAAAGACCGCTGAGCAGGCGGCCGATCTGCCGTCGAAGATCACTCGCATGAATGAAGACGGTTCCGAGACGGTCGAGGACGTACCCGGCGACAGCGGCGCGCACAACCCGCTGCTGGCAGCGGTTGCCTCGACGGTAGCCGCCTCGACGTCCACGGCATCCGCCGCCACGCTGAGTGGGCCTACCCCGTGGCAGGACGGCGTCAACTACACTCGGATCGTGCCGGCTCAGCCCACCGCCGTCCCGAACGGACAAGTCGAGGTATTGGAGTTTTTCTGGTACGCCTGCCCGCACTGCAATGCGATCGACCCCTTGGTCGAATCGTGGAAAAAGACCAAGCCGGCGTACATCAGCTTTTCGCGCGTTCACGTGATGTGGAACGAAGGCCATCGTTCCCTGGCGCGGCTGTACTACACGCTGGACAGCATGGGCAAGCTGGATCAGCTGCACAGCGAGGTTTTCAAGGAGATTCATGTCAACGGCAATCCTTTGGTGGCCGGCGATCCCAACAACGCGGCGGAATCGGAACGCATTCAAACGGCGTTCGTGACGAAACACGGGATTTCGGAGAGCGACTTCAAGAAGGCCTATCACTCCCTTCCCGTGGATCTTGCGCTACAAAGAGCCGACGCACTGGTACAGCGCTATCGAATTGACGGAGTTCCGACCTTCGTCGTGAACGGCAAATACGTCGCGGACGTGCGATCCGCCGATGGACAGGAGCGCCTGCTGTCGCTGGTCGGCGATCTGGCGGCGCAAGAGCACAAGCACTAGGCGCGGGTATGCGCACACGGTGGCTGTCATTGCGGGCGCGTGTGTTTCGAAGTGATCGCGCCGGCGAAGCTCGAGGTGGCGGAGTGCAATCGCTCCGATGAGCGCAGCACGACGAACATAATTCGTCGCCGTGCCGAGATTATGTTGACATGAGCTAGAGTACTGCGATGCCGGTGCAATTCTGTGACGTGCATCACACGAGGCTTCCGAGTGGTTGGAGGATGCTGTGGGAGGCCCGGTCTCGAAGTCTTCAGTCATGTCGGAATTTCGTCCATCCAATGATGTGCCGCTGCTTGATCTTGCGGCACATTGCAATAGCATCCGCGAGAAAATGCTGGTCGGATTGGTGTTGTTCACCTTGGTCCGAACCGGCGAGGTGCTGGCGGGCGACCAAACAGCGATTGCCGATGCCGCGCTGGATCCAAGCGTTGGTAACTTGCGTCAGTCATCGCCGCCGTCCCGTTCGTTGATCACGGCTCCGGAATTCTTTGCAGTGCCAACAGCGTCCGAAAGTCAGAAATTCTCGGCCACTGACTTTCGTCCGCGGAAACCTACGGTCTTCGACCGTAATCCGACGGTGAGTTCTTTCGGCGATGCTCCCATGCTTCGCGGCACTACGGTCTGGCAGCGAATGTCGGAATACAAATCGCATGATCGCGTGCGAGTGCTTACTCTGTGGGAATCGAGTGCCAGCACGGTTTCTCTGCAGGCGGGTAGGCGGGGAGCCCCGTCGCTGCAATGGACCAGCCGGTCGATGAATCGCGGCGGATCGACACGAGGCTTGCTTGATCGACTGTTTTCAGTGTCGCTCGCCGGCGCGGGCAACCGCCTGCGCCATGCCGATCGGTCGACGAGTGCGCCGGCAGCGCCCAAGCCGGCCGAAACTCCAGTGGTGGCCGGTATTAAGTGAGTCGCAGTGGATGCGGGTTCGATGTCTCCCGCAAGACCGGCTACAAATAATGTGCGCCGGCGTTTGCCTCAACGCCACGCTGCACCGCGATAATCCCGCGAAGCATCTGAACCCTGCACCTCGAGTTGTCCGAACCATCGGGCTGGGCGCTTAGCCGTGGGCAACTTTTCCGCGCGACGATTTTGCCCGCGCGTTCAGAGACAGCGGGCGCGGGAGCAACCGTCCTGTGGAGACGCGCCGCTATATGTTCAGGGACGGTGAACCCGAACACCACGGAGCGGTACTGACGAGTTCACAAAGACATTTTCGCCGACCGCACCGCTGCGGAAAGCGGGAGTTCTACGTTTTTTTGGGGAATTAGGCGTCGCCGTGTCTTTGCAGAACGCCTTGGGATTGCAACCGTGCCGCACGGTCGATCCCTGAATGCTCTAAATCGTCACCAAAAATTATCGGAGCCATCCATGAAAGCGCACATCCTAATCTGGGCCACAGTGGCCATTGCGATCGGCATGCTGAGCGACGCACGCGCGGAGCAGCCGCCGCCGCCGTGCCACCCCAATCCGAACGCAGCAGCAGATCGCCTTACCATCGCCAACCGCGGAGATATTGCAAATCTACCTGACCCACTGAAAGACCGGCTTGTGAGACTGGCGGACCGGCCGCACACATACCTGCCGCTGCAGGTATTTGCCGAGGCGGACAAGGCGAGCCAGCTATTCCAGTACTATCTGCTCGACACCGAAGGCTTCGAACCCAACGTGTTCACGAAGATATTCCCTGGCGTCAACGACACCGTGCAACTCACCGCGACGGGCGGTAACTGCGGCTTGCCCACGCTTGGGGCAGTGCGGGTGGTTCTGGAGCCTAAACCGGGGCTGCCCACCGATCCGCATCATCCGAAAGCGTTCATCGACGTCTTTACGGACATTTCCCCCTTGTTCGTCATCAACAACGAGAGTGGTTGGTACGAAGGCTGGATGATTCACGATCTCGTCGTCCCCGACACGGCGGCGCCGCGTCGCGACGGTCATGCGCAGTTCGGGAAGATCACGGAAAAGGATGCCGAAGAACTTCGGGAAATGGGCCGCCACCAAAACGTCGCGGGTGCGCTCTTTACGACGGACGGAGATCCGGTGCACTTTCCGAGCAAGTCCGACCATTTCCCGGACCGACAAACGAATGTCGTGTCTCTCTATGAGAGCATGGGTGCGTACAACGCCGTGCAGCAAAGCGACGTACACTCGTATTGGGAGTTCAATTATCTCGGGACCAACTGGATACACCCGCTGTACGAGCTTCCGTTTACGGGAGGCTTTCCCGATAATTTCGGCAAAGCTCCGGACGCGTTTCAGGATGGCGAAATAGGCAAGCTACAATCCATCGTTCCGGGGTCCGGGCCCCGAGGAATCAAGAACGATCCGCAGGTTGTAGGCGACAACCCCAATCTTCCTCGCGATCCGGACAAGTTCGACGGAGACGTGGACGCACAGCGGGAATTCCGCCAGCGAGGTATCCCGAGCGGGCTCGCAAATGAAGTCTACCTGGACGTCTACGCGCGGCCGGCCTCGTTCGAACCGGGCGTGAAGAATCTTCAGCGGCGGTTGTTCGACGCGTACGCCGCAGAAGTTGCCCGCGTGGATACCAACCATGACGGCATCATCTCGGCGCCCGAGGGCGACCCGGATACCGCTTCCGACGGCTTTGCCGACAACTTTCGCCTGTACCTTCCGGCGACTTCGTTCAACCGCTTCGCCGTTTCGCGCGAGATCAACGACGGCTTGCTCGCGCCCCGTTTCGCTCCCAGCCAGAGAGCGTGGGTCCTGACGGGGTTCCGCGTCGCGGTTACCCCTGCGCTGCCTGCGTCTGAGGGCCGCGACGGCGACGATCGATAGTGTAAACAGTTGCGCCCAAACGGAGACCGAGGCCATGATCGTGAGATTATGGCCTCGTTGTTTTCGATAGTGCGCCCGGCGGGATTACTCGGCGCTGCGCGCCTCGCTCCTTACATGGACGTCCCCTCCTTGCCAAGGCATCAGGGGCGACTTATTTCTTCGTTCGACTTGTTGCCGGCAGGCGTTCAACGATCGTTTGCCGGATGTAGTGAACCTCGACGAGCAATCATTCGGTCGTGCAGCTCGGCAACGCAGTTGCTCGCAGTGCGGACGCAGAGAAAAGGGAATACGGCGTGTATGAAGCAGGCAGCACCGCCCACCAGCATACGAAGCCCAAAGATGCACGCGGTACGGCAGTGTTGGAGGTAGGTTTCGCCGACGGATGTTGGATGCTGGGTGAACAGCCTCCAGATTTTGGTTGAATGGCGCGAAACGCGTCTGACGAGCATGCCTGCTCAACGACCCAACTGTAGCGACCATTGGATCGGCAGCACCGCCACCGACTCGATGGGCTTGCCGTCTTCGGTCGCGGGCAACAGACGCTGACCCTGCACGCCTTTCAGGCATGCCTCATCCAACCGTGGAAAGCCCGTCCCTCGTTGTAATGTGGCGTCGGAGATACGGCCGTCCACTGCGACATGCACCTGCACGTGACAGAGGCCCTCTTCGTTCAGGCGCCTAGAAGCGTCGGGATAGTATTCCGCGCCGATATGCAGCGGATGTCGTGGATCCACCTGCACATCGGTTCTTGAAACCGCCCGCGTCGCGACGCTCGGCGAAGCGACGCTCGGCGGCGCGGGTGCAGCGACAACCTGAGTTGTCTGCGTGATCGCATTCGTCTCCACCGGCGCTTGAATATCGACGAATTCCGGTGTCGGCACGTACGGGACAACGGGCGCAATGTGCGGCGCCGGAGGCGACAGCTTCTCTTGCGCTTTCGGTTTGTCGATCTCGGTAATGATCACGGGCGAAATCATGCTTTGCACGATTCTGCGCGCGCTGTTGACGAGCGCATAGCCCAATGCCACATGCAACAACACCACGAATGCGAAGATCGCGCCGCGCTTGCCCGAGAACAGGCCCGGCTCGTCGTACGCATACATCGACTTGTGTTCACTATTCAACTTCATCCAACTCGCCCGTCCGCCCGCCTGCCACCTACGGCACCGTCCCCGCCTCGATGAGCACCAGCTTCTCGGGATCCAAGTGTCTTTTGATCGCGGCGTTCACCTGCGCCACCGTCAACGCGTTGATCGCCTCCGGATATTCATCGAGCCAGGAGATCTCGTAACCGCGCTCGACCGCTTGAAGCAAAGCACCGGCCATCCCACCCGTCGTAGCAAGACTCACGTGGTAGTTCCCGATCAATCCTTGCTTACGAGCAGCAAGCTCTTTCTCCGTAACGCCTTGCGACCACCAGAGCTGCACCTCGTGACGCGTCGAGGCGAGGCCCTTCTCCAGGAGTTGCGGCGCGAAGGAGGCGTCCACGCGCCAGCTGCCGTCGCTGAATGTGTCTTCCGAGAGGCCCGCACCGATGTGATAGGTCAACCCGTCCCGATCACGCACGTGACTCATGAGGCGCCCGGTGAATCCGCTGCCGAAGATCGCGGTGCCGACGCGCAACGCCAGCGCATCCGGGTCGCGATACTTCAGGCCCGTTGGCGCACCCAGCAACACTGAGACACTGGTTTTGCCCGCCAGCCGCACGAGGTTGGTATTGCCGGCGCGCAACGTGGCCGGCGCCGAGAGGGAGCCGATGGATCCACCCCCGGTCCACCCGGCGAACGCCCGCTCAATCTCGGCGCGCCCCTGGGTGACATCCACATCACCGACGAGCACGAGGATCATGGAAGCCGGGCCGTAGTGGGCATGGTGGTAGGCTTTGACGTCCTCCAACGTCACGGTCTTGAGCGCCGCACGATACGCATCCACCGTGTATTTCCGATTGAGATGGCCTGTCGGATACGCCAATCGGGAAAACGCCTCCTCGGCGCGATAGTCGGTGTTCACGGTCGATTGTTCGATCCACCCTTCGAACTGCTGCTTGGCCTTGTCGAATTCCTCCGCCTCAAAGGCAGGCGCGCGCAGCTGCTCGGCAATCAGGCCAACCACTAGCGGCAGATTCTCCTTGAGCGTGCGCGCTTGAATGTTCAGCATTTGCGGACCGGTGCTAAATGCAACTCTCGCACCCACGGATTCGAGTTTGCGCGCGATCGCGAACTGATCCTGCGTCGTCGTGCCACGCTCGAGCATCATGCCCGTCAGAGTCGGCAGCGTAATATTACCGCTCCCGACGACCGCATCCCCGGCCGGCAAAACACCCACAATGGTGACCACGTTCTGGACAGACGTCGGATAGGCGATCACATCAATGCCCACGATGCGTGCGCGCGTGACGTGCTCGGCGATATGGGTCGTCGCCAACGCGGGTGTCGATACCAGTGCAACCAGCGCGAGTAGAGCTCTCATGGTCATCATTTCGCAGCCACCGGCACAAACCAACCGGTGGTGCTTTGATCTTCATTCAGATACGCCTGGGCGACGCGCTGCACGTCGGCCGGCGTGACCATCGCAATCCGCTCGGGGAAGCTCTCATACAGCGTCCAGTCCCCCACCGCGATCCACGCGCTCAGCTCACTCGCGATGCCGGAGGTGCCGTCCCGCTTGTAAGACTGATCCGCGAGCGTCTGCCGCTGGACGCGCGCGACCTCCTCGGCCGTCACTCCCGTGACCTTCACCTTCTCGACCTCCGCGAGCAGCGCCGCTTCGACCGTCGCGTGCGTCACACCCGGCGCTAGCGAGGCGCTCATCGCATGTAGTGAGAGATCGTGACGCCCATCCGTCGAAGTATTCGCATCCAGTGCGAGCCCTTTATCCACCAACGCGCCATACAGGCGACTGTTCTTGCCGGCCCCCAGAATCCCGTCGAGTACCGCGAGCGCGGCGTGATCGGCGTGAAGCGCGTTGGGCACCTTGTGCACAATCATCACTGAGCCGAGTTCACCCGGTCGCTTAACGATGACGCGGCGTGCGCCCGTTTGATCTGGCTCCTCCGTGTAGAGCGCGGGAATCGCAGTGGGTGAGCGTTTGTAGCCACCGTAGTATTTATTGACCAGAGCCAGCGCCTTGCCTAAGTCGATGTCACCGACGAAGGTCACCGTGGCATTATTTGGCCAGTAATAGGTGTCGTAGAACGCCTTGAGCTTGTTGATCGGCACGCACTCGATGTCGCTTTTCCAGCCGATCGTAGAGTGGTGATAGGGCAACGCCTGATAAGCCGCCGCAGTCACTTCCCCATACAACACGTAGTCGGGACTATTGTTGTCGCGTTCGAATTCGTTGCGTACGACCGTCATTTCGGACTGCCGATCGGCTTCGCGGAGCCACAGGCCACGCATGCGATCGGCCTCGATGGCCACATAGCCGTCGAGCCCCTCGACGCCCACGGTCGCATAGTACTTGGTGTAGTCAAGCGACGTTTCGGCATTGTACCCGCCCCCCACCCGCTCCAAGTACTGCTTGATGCTATTGCCCTTGGGATCATTGAACGCGGTGCTGCCTTTGAACATCAGGTGTTCAAGAATATGCGTCGCCCCCGTGGTCCCGGTCACTTCGTTGCGCGAACCGACTCTATAGGTGACATTGAAGGAGACGACCGGCGCGGTGTGATCCGGGACCACGAGCACATCGAGGCCGTTTGAATCCAGGGTGTACTCCTCGATGCCGTCAAGAGTCTTTACATGAGTAAAGCCTGGGATCGCGGCTCCAGCCGCCGACGCTGTGCGCGCGCGCCCAACCGGCAGCGCCAAACCCCAAACGCCCAGGGCAACCACCACCCCCATCGTACGAATCAACGTCATTGGAACTCCGTCGGACCGAGGCAACTGTTTTAGCTAAAGCAACAAGCGGCTTGCTGCTGGCCATTGGAAGGGCCCCGTCTAGGTCAAGATGAATGGGGAAGCCAATTCCCCCAATCGGATTCAGCCTAGGGTCGTGGCCGTGCGTGAGCAGCACGATCACCAGTCCTTGACCGGCTTGTTTTCCGGCGCCGTGTAGTCCTGCTCCTTTTTCGACGCGAGTTTGTCCGAATCGTAGTCGAGGAGCTTCAACGCTACTTTGCCCGCATCGCGCAACTCCTCGGCGTCGGTCAGCTTGCGGTTCTTCGCCAGCACTTTGCGCTGATTCTCCGCATCGAGACTGCGCAGGGATCGCAAGAGGTCTTCGGCGGTCTTCTTGCCCGTGAGTGCAGCGCTGCTCTTGGCTTGAAAGGCGAGGGCTTTGCCAAAGCTTTGGATCGAACGCTCGAGCCAGGCGATCGCCTCGGGGGGGTTGGGTCTGGCCAGATCCTGACCCTGTTTCAGCTCGGCCTGGCCTCGCGCGACAAACCGCGTCGTCAGCTTCATGCCCAGACGTTGAAACTTCTGGCGAGTGGCCGCATCCTGCGGCTCCAGGTTCAAGGCCAGTTGGTACTGCGCGAGCGCCTGTTCCAGCACTGCGTCCCGCTCGGCAACCGCCGGAACGCCGCTTTCAACCTCCCGTTGCTTACGATCGCCCAGCGCCACGTACGCATCGTGCAGGGCATGAGTGTTCCTCTTCTGGCCGTGCTGCGCTGCATCCTGCGCAGGCGTTCGCTGCAGTACCTGGTCGTAGTGGCCGGCCGCCTTCTGGTAGAACTCAATTGCATTCTCGAGTGAGCTCTCACGCGCCTGCTCACCTTCTGCATGCTCCCTGTCTGCGAGTTCCACCACCCAGGGGTCCAGGCTCTCGATCGCCTTGCGCTCGCCAGCCTGGGCCTCTTTGTGGTCGGGGCGCAGCGTCAACGCTTCACGGTAGTCGCTTACAGCGGCGTCCATCTGGTCGATCGCCTGCTCCAGAGCCCCGTACTTCTGGTAGCCCGCTCGGCGCCGCTTATCCTCCGCCGCATTGAAGTACGCTTCGAAGATCTTACCGCTTACTCTTTGCCGAGCCACCGTGGCCACCTGGGTTTGCTCCGACTCGCTCGCCACTTTGAGCGCTCGATCGAGGTATCCCAAACCTGCGCGCCAAGTCGCGATGCCTTGCTCGGGCGTCACCCGCGCCGCCGTATCGCCTGCGCTCTCCCGGGTGCGCGCCAGCTTCATCAGCAGGCTGAGAAGATCGCGGCGCACCTTGGCGGCGTTATGCTCTGCCATGCGGTCGGTTGCGACCTTCTCATACGCCGCCAAGGCTTTCTCCCACTGGACGATCGCCCCTTCGGGGTTGTTCTTCTGCATCGCCTCGCCCAAGCGATACAGGCTGTTGCCGAGCTGCACCGTGCTGCGGGCGCTGATTTCCGGATTGGCAGCACGGTTCGAATCCGTCGGAACGGCGAGCTTCTCAAAGCGGTCGATCGCCACAGCGTATTTGCCAACCGCATACGCCCCTAGCGCATAGTTGTAGCGCGCCAGGGGATCGTCCGGTCGTGCCAGCAACACCCGCTGCAACCGCTCAAAGGCGGCGTCGACCTGCTTCGTCGCCAGCAGTTGTTGAGCCTGGGCAGTCTCGGCACGCATTTGCGTGCCGGACTCCGCGGCACGCACGGGCGACACGGTCAATCCCATCGGAACGGCAACGCACAACAGACCCTCAGCGAGGAGGCGCGGCGGCGCGCGCGCCAAACTCAGCGGCCACAGCCACTCGAGGATCAGCAGGACGAAAGCGCATGCGAGCGGCCATTGAAACCACTCGCGCAAATCCTGCAGCGGCACTTCCTCCATGGGGGCCGCGAGTGGCTTCAGTGATTCTCGATAAAAGGTACTCAGGTCACCCCTCGTCTCCTGCAAGTCCACATACTTTCCTCCGCCGACTGCGGCGGCGTTTGCAAGCACACGGTCCTCCAGGCGACTTAGTACCGCCTTGCCTTCAGCGTCGCGCACCATGCCAACCCGCACGCGCCGTCTCTGAGCGTCGCGCTCGATATGCGGAATCGCACCGCCGGCGAGTGTGCCCACACCGATGGTAAAGACTCGAACGCCATGCTTTTGGTAGGCGTCCTGCGCCGCCAGCACGACATCGCCGTCGGTCTCTCCGCCATCGGTCACGAGGAGAATGACCTTGGCCGCGGACGGTTTGCGACTCAGATACTCGCTCCCACGCTCGACCACCGTGCTCAGGGAGGAGCCGCCCCTGCCGGCAAGCTCCGCATCAAGCCCCTTCGCAATCACCTCCAGCGACAGCGTATCGAAGCTCAGCGGCGCCACGAGCGTCGCTTGACCAGCAAATAGCATGAGCGCGGCCCGATCCCCGCTGAGATTCTCGAGCAGGCTGTGAATACCTGTTTGGGCCAGCGCAAACCG
>Ga0137404_10002905_pt1 | contig 11438 bp, 10 predicted proteins | sample CZOMad2_1_16fung_FD_108285 | JGI IMG/M metagenome (GOLD analysis project Ga0137404, IMG submission 108285) | Vadose zone soil fungal communities from Angelo Coast Range Reserve, California, USA - CZOMad2_1_16fungal (Illumina Assembly) | ecosystem: Environmental > Terrestrial > Soil > Vadose...
CTCATCCCTTGTTAGCAGGCCAGATCACGGGCAACTTCGGGAACGGGATCGCGCTCACGGATACCGGAATCATCATCACATCCTCGCCGACGCCTTCTTCGGGAAGTGTAGAAACCGCAGAGATTGCCTCACCGTGCGCTTCGGCACGGAAAACACTCAAGAATAACCCTCCTAACACGGGTGACATCCACGTCACTCCCAGCGGCAAGCTCACTTGGAGCATGTCGGCGGGCGTGTCCAACGTTACCTCGCCAAGCGGCGCGAGTCTTAGCCGTGACGGCCTAGTCTTAACAAACGTGAACTTGGGCCGGCGCACCCTGGCGAAGATGATGTCTCTACCATACCTTTTGCTGGGAAGGAGCGATGCGGACAAAAACAATCCTGCCCGTTGTGAGCTATCCGCAAATGGCGGCGGTGCTTGTACTGGTCTGGGGTCCGGCTTCCCAGGGCGAAGCCAGCTTACGAGGTTTGAGAAAACAACCTCTTCCGATGGAACCTACGAAACTGTACTAGCGACTTACCTGATTGATCAGCTAGACGGCGATGCCGAAAAAGACACAACGCGGCCCGATAGTTGTGTACTTTTAACGCAGAGTTACAAGTTCACGCAGGAAGGGCTCACACCGTTTGAACCCAACGGGAAACTGGCAACCGGCCGGTTCTTGCCGACGGTTCATTACAACTACTTCACAAGCACTGGCGGTCCTCAGTTAACATCATTGACCACTGCACAGCGGTTGCAATTTGATGCGAGGTCTGTTCCCTCGGAGCCCAAAGCGCCGGCAAACGCGACGCTGCTGACTTGTGATCACGATAGCCCGTTTTCATCGAGCCCATCATGCGCTTTCACATCCACACCTAATTCCATACTGCCCGATTTCGTTGGGATTTTTGGGGGTGGATCCAACAACCCATTGGGCGGGGATGAATTTCAGACCATCATTCAAGGAGGAAAACAGATACTGGCCTCCCCCGGCAGTCTCCAGCCAACGATCATCGATAATTTTCATCAGAGTCCACAGCCTGCTGCTACGTCCGACAGAAACCAAGCCATCGATCTTCCAACGATTGGGCTTCCCGGTTGCCCAGGCTGCGTTCACGTCCATTGGCGGTGGAGCGACGTTCTTGAAGCAGATTCCATTCCTGGCTTTCTCCAAAGCCTTCTCGGAGCACCGGTAGACCCAAGGTTCAACAACAACGGCGGAAACATCAACATCCCAGCGGGTTCAACCCAGGACGTAGCCATCGCGATTGAGACTTCAGGCACAGAGCATCCGCAAGCTCCGGTGCAAGTGAAGGATTTGGCGAAGGGGAAATCAGTCCTCCCCTCTGACCTTGCCCAGTCCCCAACGTTCTGGTATGTCGCAACCGGTCATCAGGCGTCCGACACTTTCTTCCAGCACGGTGGAGCGTTCTCGTCAACTTACGTTAACAAGATATTTTTCCCGTCGTCGGGGCCACTTAGTCTTAACATCGAGCATTCACATGACACAGATTATGTCATACAGGTCCAATATCAACTTCCGTCCATCGGTGCGCCAGTTCCTTCACCTATTACTCAGGTGCAGGGCACTTTGACCGGTACAGACGATATTTCAATCAGTGGTGGGACTTTGACAACTCTCACACCTTTAGGATTTGCCAGTCCGTTTGTGGTGACTATCCAGCTCACTGATAAAGTTACGGCAGCGAGTACATCGGCGGTATTTGGATACGTTCGGGCCGACACTAAGGCGAGGGAGCCGTAGAGCCTTGAATGAAAATGTTACTTTACTTCCTTCACTGTCGTTAGCGAAGCAGCTGTTGGCAATACCATAAGGACGAGGGCGTGCTTTTAATCATCGTGCTCTATTGTATCGTTCTATTTCTGCCGGTCGGCTGTTTCCTAGTGGCGTCCGTTGCCGAGTTCCGGGCGTACAGGAAAGGAACAGGTCTCCTGTTGCGCATGGTTGAGATGTCAATCGGGATAATCTGCGCTGTCGCGATACCATCAAAGCTTTGGGGCACCACGTTCGTTTCTCGCGTTGCTTTGAGCTGGACAATGGTGGGAATTGCACTTCTGCTGTGCATCCTAGCGCTAATTAGCAAATATGCATCGCGGGTAGCATTGTCATTTGTACTTGCTGGAAACACTATCCTGGCCTGTTTGTGGTACCTTAACGGTGCCTATCATCATTGAACGTCTGGCTCTATGACGTTTCAATTTCGTTCCGTTGGGCGCGCCCACCGCTCCAGGGGTATCATTCATCGTAGCCGATCCAAATTCTCAGGCAATTGTTTCCAAGAGCACGCCGCAGTCCGCCGCAGGTAGTCTCCAAAGAGGTGTCGCTCTGGCGCTGGGTCCCATTCAAACTTCCACCGCAGCCAAGAATATCGCCGCGGTCGCGGGATACGGAACCGCAGTGAGTTGCGGTGGGTGCGCGGTGCTAGCCGTGATCGACATGACGGACCCGACAAAACCGCAGCCTCTAGGCTTCGCAGGGCTCAGCGATGTGCCAACCGATGTAGTGTTGAAAGGTAATACTGCCATCGTTGGCTATAGCACCAACACGTCGGAACTGTTCGACCTGACGAATCCCGTGAGCCCAGTCACCCTCGGCATGATCCAAGGTGTAGGAGGGAGGCTATTCGTATACAACTCGATGTTGTTCTCCACGGGTGCCGTGCCTGGGGTTCCTGCTAGCCCTCTCGGCGGTGTCCATATCGCACAGCTCGATACCCCACCCGTAGCCGTTAAGTCTGTTAGCTTTACCGGCACCAACTGTCCGCAGGTCACTCCTCCGGGAGAGTCCGGTCCGGGCGCTGGCTGTATTAACATATTCAACGACACAGTAGGGGCCGCGAACCTCATCAAGAACCCGGTCTGGCTGGCCTCCAACGTCGATTCAGCCAATTTGCCCGTGGCCTACGTGCAGGGGCAAACAATCAGCCTTACAGCCACTCTGGCGTCTAGCCAGGTGCCGACGATTCCGATCAACAACGTAACCATCACAGGCCAGGTGGCGGGACTAGGCAACTGTACTGCTACGGGCCAAACCATCCCGGTTCAGCCTACTTTCACGGTGTCTTGCACGATGGATGCGGCTCTGCCTGCGAATAAAACTAAGTTCTATAATCCTCTTGTCATCAATTGGAGCTATACAATAGGCACAGACACAACTTTCATCGGCATTACCAAGAATCAGGTTTATGTAACGCTGGCGCAACCGCTGCAAGACAAGGTTTACCGAACAACCTTGAATTTAGCTATCGCGAAAGACAAAGCCACGGATCGGCCGTCCGCATTTCAGAACACTTGGAGCCAGTTCTCTATCGACGGTACGGGACCAGCCAACCTACAAACCTGGTATGGCCAACCGCTATTCTATTATAGAAACGACAGCCATCCTGTCGGCTTCGCTTCGGTGGCGTGCCCGCTAAGCCCCCTCGATGAAGGCATACTGCTTGAGGCAGCGAATAGTAGCGGTCAGTGTACGACATTCGCAGTGTTATTCATGGAGGCATTGCGGGTCAATGGCATCGACTCACATGAAATTCGTATAAAAGGAGCTGATGGAACTGGTTTTCTGGTGAAGGATTGGAGTTTTTCACCTTCACCATTCTTTTCAACGGAGCCTCTTTTTAAGTGGAAGCTTGTTGCCAATCAGCAGGCGACTGACAATCGCGACCTTATGATTCCGGCACAAGTGAACGGCGTTTATGGTGATTTGACCAGTCTAGGAACGGTCCCAGGGCAGAATAGTGTGCCGCCATCGGAAAAGGCGTTTAGTTCGCATTTTATCGTGATGGTTCTTCCCCCAGCTTCCGGTCAGCTTCCGGCGGTTGACCCCTCCGCGGATCAATATTTCGACCCGTCTTATGGGTTGACCTACAAAAATGCGGATAATTTTGAGGTCAAAGCGGTAGACGGCTATTGGGCCCAATTCCCTTCAGACGCTAGCAACGTATTCCGCGTCAGGAAGCCGATAGCGAATTCACCTAACATCAGTTTTTGCGACTTAAATGGACCCGGAGGCCCAAGCGTGTGCTTTCCATGAGATTGCTAATAACAATAGTGTTTGTCATCATGACATGTCACGGATCTCTAAGCGGTCAGGTGCGTGTTACAAAGGGATCGAGTCAGAAGCAATCTCGACTCGTCACTAAGGAGGGCCTGAGTGCTCAGATTGAGCAGCGCTCTTTCCAGGCGTCAATCGCGATCCCTGGCAGCACGAAGCCACATCAAATTGATGTGGTCATGCTCTATGACCCTGGAAGCGGGCTCTTTTGGTGGCACTATCTACTTGTAGAGCCGGGGCAGACAGGCGAAGCCGACCGTTTTGTGGCGAATTCTACTTTCAATATTCTGGGCCCGAGACTTGTGTGTTTTACGTTTCGAGCTGGATCTCTGTGGGTCGGAGAATCAACCGCGCATTATTCTAGTTTGCCAGAGGGGCAATCGAAAGTCATGGACACCATTAGGAATAGAAGTGGAGAGATATCCTCAGGCACGTTGAGTGTGTTTCACAAAGTAGACCTAGGAAGAACTCTGCCCTTTACATTTTACGAGTTGAACGGTAATTCGAACCCGCTCATACAGCCCAAGTTGCGAGCCGTGTCCCGACTTAACGGGGAATGGCGACTTATCCTCGATGGTCCAAACGGAGACTCCGCGATTGTGCAGCTCAACGATAAATACGAGGAAACGGGATCGAAGGTTGTCTCACGCGAACAAGCACGATGACCATGAGTGGCCGTTGGTCGACGCCTTCGATCTCGGTGCGGCGTTTGCTCCCACCAAACCACAGCCTCTAGGCTTCGCAGGGCTCAGTGACGTGCCGACTGCCGTGGTGTTGAACGGTAACACCGCAGTCGCTGGACTAGTTCCTCTACGCCAGCACCTTCCGCCAAGGCTTACAGGTAATCGATCTCGGCCAGGCAACCGCCGAATATAGCCAGGTCTACGGTTCCAATCCGACGGAGTTTGGGAAGGCCGTAACCATCGAAGGCAACGGTTTCGCCATGGATACGATCGCGAACACGATCTCGCTTCCAACCCCGCAGACCGGCACCGCAACCATGTTTGATTTGAAGGCCGACGATTTCGCGACCACTAGCGGCGGTTCACAAACTCTTCTGGTCGCTGCCGGCCAGCTTCCGTTCGTGGTAGCCGATCCTCAACTGAGCGGGTCGTCGGCGGTTCTATATCCGCAGTCCTCGGCAGGAATCTTCAATACCAACCCAGTTCAGCCGCTGCTCCTTACCAGCCCGGATGGCACGACCAACTCGCTGCTGTGCTACGGTTCCCGTGTGGCGGTGGGAACGATTCCAGTCACGGATGCGTCGGGAAATACGGTGAGCAAGCATATCGCCGTGGTCACGGGCCTCGGCGGCAACGGCCCGTCAGCCAGTACAACCAGCTGTCCAGCCCCGGCAGGGGGCGCCGTGCTCATGGTCGTCGATCTCAGCCAGGCGTACTCGCAGGGAAGTCCCTTTGCGCCGAAGCCGGTGGGCTTCTTGCAGTTGCCGACCTCAGCGACGGACGTAATTTTGAACGGCACGGTCGCTTTAGTGGCGACAGGTACAAATGTGTTGCTAATTAACTTGCAAAATCCCGCCCAACCCACGCTGGCGGGACAGATCAACGGCACTTTCGGTAATGGAATTGCACTCAGTGCCGACGGATTCTTGGTAGGGTCCGTCAACAATGGCTCAGGGAAAGCTGTGCAAACTGCAACCTTCGAGCCCGTTGTTGCCACGCAGTGCCCGTCTCCGCTTCTTGCTTCACTCGTCTCAGGGACCCCAACACAAAATCCCGTTTACAAAACGGTGCAATCCGTCACATGCACGATTCGGGTAGTACCGTCTTCTACGCCAGCTGCTTCGGCAACAATTAGCTGGAAGCAAGTGGACCAAACGGTTCTTCTCGGCATGAGTAATGTTCCTCTTGCGGGTGGAATTGGATCCGTGCTGCTGCCCGCGGGTATCAAGGTTGCGGGTAGCGCCGCCTTGGCGCAGTCTACTTCGGTCAATACAGAAAACAATCAGCCGATCAAAGGCTTAGCGCAAACCGTCACCCTAGGCACGGTCAATCTCGTCATGGACTTCAATAACGATTCGGTGGTTGATGATGCAACCGATCTGCCATTGAAAAGTTCTAAGTCCGTTGCGTTCTGGGCCTCCGACGCGGCTGGGAAGTTTTTGCAGATTTCCGATTTGGCTGATCGAGAAAACCTGTTGGACTACGTCACCGTTCGACTGGAAGTTGCCGCCCCCACTGCTCAATACCAAATTGGGCTACGCGTTGTCGGAACCGGCGCTGGCGTTGGTAGGTGGTTCATAGCCGACAAAGTTGGAACTGGACTGGACTACTTGCAGATATCCGGCACTTCGAAACAACAGCAGAGCGTCGTCTCGTCCGGCTGTAGTACCTCCACGAATCAGCCAAACATGCTCGGTGGCGAATGCACGCCCATCACCGATATGGTTTCCTTTCCGCAAATGACAGTGGGAACCCATGAGTATCTGTTCCGCTGCGATTTGTGCTCGAGTGGGAATAGAACGCTGCAGATCGTCACAAAGATTCGCTCGGGAACGTTGCGGTACTGGATCAAGCGAATTTGGACGTTCGACTCATTTCGGAATGGATGAGCGCGTTTACCGCCAGATCTCAAACTTCTATACCCCAGGCTCAATTGCAGCTCGTACCAGGGTGGACAGACATAAAGCCCGAAGCTACCAGTCTCAACGTAATCGTGCATGGATACGCCGTTGATCAACCAAATGCTACTGGCTCGTTCTTCCCGGCTTATTTCAAGCGCATGTACTGGGCAGGAGTGCCAGTACTGCCTGCTCAAAAGGGCAGTCCCCAGACCGTCGGGATTGATTGGCAAGGAAACGGTTCTGCAGTGAACTGGCCCACAGATGAATTTAGTGCTCTGGAGACAGGTGTGCCGCTTGCGAAGTTCTTTGGGCAACAGGCAGCCCTCGGCCGGACCATGAAGGTGATAGCTCATAGTTTGGGAAATATGGTGGTCAATAGCGCTATTAGCCGGTTAATAGTGTCAGGAACTGGTACTCAGGCACTTGGGGCGATTACCAGCTTTGTTATGAATGAGCCAGCGGTGCCAACCGAGGCGTTTGATGCCGTCCTAGACCCCACCGATTTGAGCACTCTTCTGGTCGCCCACGCCACCGATCTCGACGGCTTTCCTTTTGATCAGGAATGGCAGACAGAATGGCAGAATATGCAGACACCCCTTTTCTCTGCCAACTTGACCCAATGGAATGACACACTGCACTCACCCACTTACATTACGCGACCTTTACCTCAATATCCTCTGCGGTGGCGGCAGGAGAGACCGGCCAATGGAGCGCCAGATAAAGACTCAGGTACAATCCCTCAACGTGGGCCATGGGTTGGGCTCTTTGCATCGAATCCCAAGCATGTGAATATGACGAACACCTTTAGCAGCAACGATACGGTCCTTTCCGTAATTTGGTTTGCAGGGGAACTCGCTGAAAAGCCGGATATCCTTGTTGGGCCGGATAACATGGTCTCTCAGTATTGGGCCGCGTTGACGAATACCGATGGAAACCAAGAGAAGCTGTGGGGTGACCCGGCCTGCACCGTCGCGAGCGCTTGCCTGCATGCGAATATCGTTCGTCAGTGGGCGGAATTGGCCTACTGGTTCCCCTCGCTTTCTGACGCTGCCGGTACACACGCGATCAATCCAGTCACAAGCATCGACTTTACGCCTTATGATCCGTCTCTAGCAAAACCCGCGACCACACATTCTTATCTCAAGATATCGCCGTACTCTGATGTGTATCCGGCTTGGCAGCTCGTTAAGGCGGCTTTGAAGTGAGCACTACGCCTGGTAAAAAGTTGTTGTGGGCCACTTGGACTCTTACAGCAGTGTCTGCGTCGTGTCCAGCAATTGAGTTTCTCGTAGGTCCTTGGCTCAGGGTGGCGCAGCCTTCAATGGTCGTTAGGATTTTGTTTGGTGTATACAGTTTGTTTTGGTTTTTCCTTTGGGTTACAGGAAAAATTGTGGCGGTTGTATTGGGGGTCCTTGTGCTTGTCGTTTTTCTGAAGCCGACTATACCGGCATGGACGAGGCTTGTGACTGCTGCTGCGGGAGTTACGGCAGGCTGCCTCCTTTTATATTGGACTGGCGTAGTCAATCGCCAGTGGTAAGCGCCCTGATTGAAGTCCAAAAATTATGACCACTCTATTTAAGGGAATTGGTCGTTCGGTGTTTGTAGCCCTAACGCTCGCCAGCGGTGGAATACTGGCACAGACCGGCACCACCTGGCGTAATTCGTTTCCAGAACCAGATGCCACTCTTCGGGAATCGCTGTTGCTGGCGCTTTTCCCAGGCGCCCAATTTATCTGGTCACCTGAGTTAAAAGTAAAAGTCGCTGGTAGTGAACCTCGGGTGGTTCAGTTTTCCGGCTTCAATTACCTTCTAGGAGATGATGGAAACTTTAACGGCGTGACCGGCCTTGACCTAGGAAAGGCAAAAGAGGACTATATATCCAGGTCACGCAATTTCCGCCAGAGTGACAGCAAGAGTTTTCCCGCGAGCTTGATTGTGTTTAGTGCCGCCCAGAGCGGCCATATTCTTTCTTTCAAAAAGTTTACGCTGGACCCGCTAGATATGCTCGCTTCAGTTAAGTCCGTAGAACTGACGAAATGGCCCATGCTGCGATTGGGGTACGAGTCACATTTTCCCACTGCCGATTCATTTACCACGATCGAGTGGGACGCCCTTTTCGACGCCAAGGGAGGACATTTTGTAAGCCGCAGGCCACGCGGGATTCAACGGAAGCTGAAAAATGGTGAAGAACAGATTCATATGTTCACCATGAGCCGCTTAAGTCCCAGTCAGATCCAAATCACCGACGTTCTGAGCAAGCAAACTGTGCCATACCCGTGCTCGGATCCTTGCGTCATCGACGGCCCAACTCTGCTCAGCCAGTGGCCGCAATAGGGATCACCTGAACCCAACGCAGTCACGCAGGCTGTCACCGTGGCCGGCCATGGAAACGATCGTGAACACGATCTCGCTTCCAACCCCGCAGACCGGCACAGGAACAATCTTTGATCTGAGGGCCGAGGACTTCGCAACCACCAGCGGGAGTTCCCAAACCCTTCTGGTCACCACCGGTCAGCTTCCGTTCGTGGTAGCCGATCCTCAACTGAGCAACCCCATCGGAAATACGTACACGCAGATCGTAGATGGAACGGGCGGTCCGGGGATAGCCCCGGCTGTACGGGTTCAAGCGAACATTGGGAACAAGCTCGTTGGACTTCTCAACGTGGACGTGCTGCCCACTCGCACGGTGAAGATTGCCTTACACGTTGTTTCCGAGTTGAATGGGAAACTCAGCCCAACATCGGTGCCTTCCACAAACAAAATTCAGAAATATCTGAACCAAGTCTACGGTGATTAAGCAAATCTTCAGTTCATTGTCGTCCCTCCCCTAACAGTGCCGGAATCAGTTGACTACGATTTCAACCCCAAGGATAGTCAACTAACTATTCCTCGAGCCAACGTAGGTGTGCCAATAACCACCCCTGATTTGAAGGAGAGTGCAACAATTCACTCGAATTTGATGTCAAAGGATTCGTCGGTGGATATTGATGTTTACTTCGTTCATCAGTTATTGCAGAATGGAAATATCACCGAAGGCAAGAACCTCAAGGTGGGTGGGTTTACGCAACCCGCCAATAGCCTTCCCGACCTCAACACTAGTGGGAAGGCGCTCACTCGGCCATCGGTTTTCATTGGGGACGACTTTCCGCGCATTAAAGAACATATCATCGCCCACGAAATAGGGCACGCTTTGGACCTCAATCACGTAGACCAAGACTTTGCCTCTCAAAAGGGCGACAAATCGGATTCAACTAACTTGATGAACCCCGTGACAGACCTGAATGCGGATCCAAATGATACCTGCCACATAAATGTATGGCAATGGCGAAGACTTGACTTTTTGCGTCCAAACTAAAAGGGTGGGTTCACCGTTTATGATCTGTAAAGCCGCAAGCAGGAGTGTTGGGCTTGTGTTCTTGTGCCTATCAAGTTTTACCGGCACGATGCAGGCCCAGAAAACTGGAGCACTGAAGGGCACACTCCTCGATCCCACAGGTGCGGCAATCCCGAATGCCGAAATATCTTTACGTTGGAACGATGTGGGCAGTCGAGGCGGCGTCTATGTTGGCGCAGATAAACATTGGAGGAATCCTAGACAGAAGGGTCCGCCGAAAAAATGGCTACAATTGACCACCGATTCCTCGGGCCAATTTGCTGCCGATCTGCCCTCAGGTAACTGGGATGTGTTCGCGTACTTTGATTTCTTGAGGCCGACGTGTACGACCGTTTCGATTGAAACAGGCAAGCGAACAACCTTAACTCTGCGCTTTCCTGGCGTCGTCCCCTCGTCCCTTCAATAGCTGGAAGGTAGCCGGAGTGGCCTGCCCACACGGCCGTGGCGCCATTGTCACGATAGGGTCGAAGATACAACGACGCATTGGTCAACTGAACGCCAGTCGTTTGTAACTGCGGGTGGGACTGCGCCGATCCTCGTTCCTCTGTTCTTTTAACAAGGCGCCTTCGTCATTACGCGTGACAGGAGTAAAATCGGTGTTTGCGATCGCATTTGTATTAGTCTCTGTCCTGTTTTTGGTTGTGACCGGCTCTATTGTCCTGGCGATAACACCAGGTTTCCGTTGGACAATAGGTAACGTCGTGATCTTTGTTGTCGGAGCATTTCCAGGCATGTTTGTCCTACCAAATCTAGGTTCCAGAACTAGCGTAACCACGGTTCCAGAAATGTATGTTTTAGCCATTGTCGGTGCATTGATTGCTGGGACTACTCTGGTGTGGGTAAAGACTCGTTTGATGAAAATGTTTAAGAAATAGGTGCCGGTAGACCCGTGGGTTCTATTGCCTTCATATTGCTGTTTCCATTTTTGTGCGCCATGCTGGGATCAATTGTTTTGGCGGTGACTCCTGGCTTCCGTTTGACAATCGGGAATGTCGCGGTCTTTGTGTTTGGAGCATTTCCGGGGTTGTTCGTTCTGCCGAATCTGTACGTGAATGTCTTGGGCGGCGTCATAACCGGGAGGGTAGGGGTCCTTGGCCTGGCTTTTCTCGGTGCACTAATCACAGGGACCATGTTGGTTTGGTTAAAGATGCACGTGTTGCGGATGCTTAAGAAATAAGCTCTCTCGGCACTCACCTTTAGGTTGACCGGTGGCGCAGCGTTCGCTTCGCCTGGAATTTTCGTAGCCAAAGACCGGGCCCACGTTGCGGAGATAGCATCTTACTCCTTAGCGTATGGCAATATGATGCAGTTCAACGTGAGCCATCCAGCTGCCCCGACTGCAATTGGGGGCCCCGATAAGGGAGTCATCGTTGGCCGTGCCGACTATGTCACCGGCGAAGACA
>Ga0137404_10002906_pt1 | contig 11435 bp, 9 predicted proteins | sample CZOMad2_1_16fung_FD_108285 | JGI IMG/M metagenome (GOLD analysis project Ga0137404, IMG submission 108285) | Vadose zone soil fungal communities from Angelo Coast Range Reserve, California, USA - CZOMad2_1_16fungal (Illumina Assembly) | ecosystem: Environmental > Terrestrial > Soil > Vadose zone...
CCTGCACACTGACTTCCCCACCTTACCGCCGCCCCGCCGTGGGAAGGTTCGGGATATCTACGATTTTGGACAAACCTTGCTGATCGTGGCGACCGATCGCATCTCGGTCTTCGACGTCGTTTTGCCAACTGGCATCCCAGGCAAAGGGAAAATTCTCACCCAACTCTCTTGCTTTTGGTTCGAGCGCACACAGGGGCTCGTTCGAAATCATCTGGTGGCTGTCGACCCACAGTACTATCCAGAGGCATGCCAGGCATATCGCGACGTGTTGGCCGGTCGCAGCATGCTCGTGCAGAAGGCTGAACCGTTGCCGGTTGAGTGTGTGGTGCGAGGCTATCTGGCGGGATCAGCCTGGGAAGATTATCGCCGCACCGGGCGGATATGCGATCTCGCTGTCCCCGCCGGCCTGCGGGAGGCGGAGCACCTCGAGGTACCGCTATTCACGCCGACGACCAAGGCGCCAGAGGGCATGCATGATGAACCGATGTCCTTTGCAACCATGCAGGAACTGGTGGGCTCTCCCATCGCTGAGCGTCTGCGCGACCTCAGCCTGGCGATATATACTCATGGCCGCCAGTTCGCCGCAGCCCGCGGTCTCATCCTTGCCGATACCAAGTTTGAGTTCGGCCTCTACAAGGGTGAAGTTATCCTCATCGATGAGCTCTTCACTCCGGATTCATCGCGCTATTGGCCACGTGCCGGTTATCAACCCGGACGCTCACAACCAAGCTTCGATAAGCAATTCGTGCGCGATTATACCACCAGCCTGGGGTGGAATCGGCAGCCTCCCGGACCTGGGCTGCCGGATGATATCATCGAGAAAACCCGTCAACGCTATGTCGAGGCCTACCACTTGCTTGTCGGCACATGGCCTCAGGGTGTGTGAGGCGATGGGCGAATTCATCACCCGCGTGGTGGCTATCGATCCGGCCGCGCCTGATCGCACCACCATTGCCGAGGCAGCCTCGATCATCCGGGCGGGGCAGCTGGTGGCCTTTCCCACTGAAACGGTGTATGGCCTCGGGGCCGATGGATTGAACCCTATCGCCCTCCGTCGCATCTATACGGTGAAAGGCCGACCACCCGACAATCCTCTCATTCTCCATCTCGCTAGCCGAGACCAGCTCCCCCTCGTGGCGGCGGACGTCCCCGCGATTGCCCAGCGCCTGGTGCAGGCGTTCTGGCCAGGGCCTCTGACCCTCATCCTACCGAAGACTTCCTGCGTACCCGACCTCGCCACCGCCGGGCTGACCACGGTGGCCGTCCGGATGCCTGCCCATCCCGTTGCACTCGCCCTCATCAATGCTGCCAAAACACCTCTCGCGGCTCCGAGCGCCAATCGCTCAGGCCTACCCAGCCCTACCACCGCCCAACATGCTTTTGACGATCTTCGTAGGCGCATCCCCCTGATCCTGGATGCAGGGCCAACCCGCATTGGACTCGAATCGACAGTGCTCGATGTGACCTGTATCCCGCCGATCATCCTGCGCCCCGGCGGCATCGCCCGCGAAGCTATCGAAGCCGTGGTCGGCGATTTACAGGAAGTTATGAATATGGCCCAGCGGCAGCGGTCTCCAGGGACGCGCTACCGCCATTACAGTCCCAGAGCGCGTGTGTGGCTCGTGGAAGACGCCCAGGCGGAGACGCTGCAGGCGACGGTAGCCAAAGCTCTGCAGCACAGTAAGCGCGTCGGCTGCCTCCTACATCGGCTTGAACCTCACCACCTCCCCCCCCTCGTCGAGGTGATACACATCAGCGGATCAATGGCAGACTATGCTCAGGGGCTATTTGCGGCACTTCGTGGCCTGGATGGATTGGGACTTGATGTGATTGTCGTGGAAGGGGTTCAAGAGCAGGGCCTGGGAGTGGCCGTGATGGACCGCCTTCGGCGTGCGGCCTCGCCTCCCAGCCCTTCGCCAGGCTTCACTGAATAGTCACTTCCAGGCGTGCCGACATCTGCGCGTCAATCGCCGGCACCACCCCCGTGACGGTATATGATCCTCGCATCAGCGTTGCCCGCGCTACGACGCGATACGTGAGTTTCCCGCCGTCAGATGACAGTGTTTCCTGGCTGAGTATTTGCGCAAACATCTGGTTGGCTGACCAACGCCAGACCTCCTGCCCCTGTGCGTTCTGGATCAGGAAGTCATAGCGCTGGGAGTTACGAAATTGCAGGGTTGCAGGTCGGGGACCGCGGTTCACCACCTGCAGGGTGAGTTCCACTGGTTCACCCTCCGCGTAGACCGCCTTATTAGCTGTCAGGAGCAGGATAAGATCCGACCTTTCGGAACGCATCTCGACCCCAGAATCCAGGCGGCTGAATGGCCATAGCCAACCTACGAAGAGGACGACGCTCAACATCAGCCCTCCCAACTTGCACAAGCTATCCATCTTGCCGTAGTACACAGGGCTAACATTTTTCTCGTGCTGCACTGACGACGACCTTACACGCCTTGGGCCGCAAGGACCACGATGTTAAAAGCCACCCACATTGAGACGGATAATCGCCCGCCCGTCCTTACTTTGGGTGCCAGTGTTCACAGCATTGTCTTTAATGACCTTCTCAACCTGGGCGGGGGTAGCTGTTGGATTCAAGGACAAGAACAGGGCTGCTGCTCCAGCCACATGTGGGGAGGCCATTGAGGTACCGGAGAGGACTTGCGTTCCACCTCCCAACTTGGTGGAGAGAATGTTGACCCCTGGAGCCCAGATGTCCACACAGTTACCGTAGTTGCTAAAGCCCGGCTCCTGCTCATTGGTATCTGTGGCGGCAACCGTCATCAGCCCATCGATGGGTCCAAGGCGCGATGGTGAGCCATTGCACGCGTCAGTACTTTCATTTCCGGCCGCCACCGCATAGAAGAAGCCAGCGTTCACCGAATTGGTCACTGCTGCGTCCAGCGCTTGGCTGGCCGCTCCCCCCAGACTCATATTGACCACGCCCGGTTTAGGGCCGTTGGCCGTTACCAAGTCCACCCCTTTGATCACAGCAGAGGTCGGCCCCGTACCCAGACAGGAAAGCACTTTAATACCAGCCAGTGCCGCTCCAGGCGCAACTCCCACCACGTCGAGGTCGTTATCCATGGCAGAGGCTGTACCGGCAACATGGGTACCGTGACCATGGCAGTCCGTATTGAGGAAGTCCGGAAATGGCAGCAGCTTGACGTGGGCCGCCACGTTGAGATCGCCTTGTCCAGAGTCGATGCCGCTATCGATGATATAGACCGCGACGTTAGTAATGGCGCCCTGACCATCTCCTGCAAGAGTGGAGCTGAGATCGGCTTCGATGCGATCGATGCCCCAAGGAATCTCCTGCGCTTTCGCCCGCAAGATGCCGTCAGGTTCGACGTAGGCTACCCATGGATGTTTCTTGAGTAGGTCAATCTGCTGGTCGGTCAGGCGGGCAGCAAACCCACGCAGCGCAGCGCTATAGACATGATCAGCGCGAAATCCCAGCGCCTTTTCAAGGGCTTGGACAGCTCCCAAGACGTCGCGATTGAGGTAGATCCATGCTTCAGGGTGCCGAACTTCTCGCTCATCAGCTTGATACTCGTCGCGAAAATTGTCAAATGTCGCCTGCGCACGAAACACGACAATCATCGACACACTGCTTTCCTCAGCCCAGACTACATCTATGTAGCCAAGCGGCAGCGCCATCATGGCGAGAAGGCTTAACAGCATGCGATTGATCATACAGTACTCCTCCTATAAGTCTACTTTCATGGATACTTCACACTCTCGTGGGCGGTAGGTGGGTCACCATACCTCCCGCCCACGAGAGACACACCTTCACGCGTTAGACGGCGCGAAGTCGGGGTCTCACTGCTTTCCAGATGGGTATTCGACGGGAGAACGAAGGCGCGTGCTGCTTCGCCACTCAGGGAGAGGAGCCTTGGAGATTTGGTGCTCTGTAAAACTAGGGAAGAAGAAAGCGCAATCGAGGAAGGAAGCACCTGCAGGAAACGGCAGGTAAAGAACTGCCTGTACCAGTCCATTCAAAAAGTGTCCCTTAGCATTCAGAATGCTTTTCGTAACGCTCGCCAGCGGAACAAGGACCCCACTAGTCTCTCCAATATATACTAATAATATTCAAATTTCATTAAATTTATCATTCAAACTTCAAGCAGGCGGCCCCTCCAATGTTCATCTTATTTATAACAACCAAGACGCCCCGCAATCAGCTCTCGCGGACAGGGGGGCGTTTGCGTGATGTCAGGCGTCTGAGGAAAGTGAAACTGGGGGGAAGAGATCTCTTTTAATCTGCAATGCCAAGCTTGTAAGGTGTTCCATCACCCCTGGTGCTCTCCTCGACCATGTCTTCCACTCAGTCCATTCTTTACGCTGATCGCTCAGACTCTGCCAGAGGAGAACATCATGCTTGCCCGGAGAAGTCGTGCGCTGTCAACGCCTCATTTAACGCCGCGGTCTCCGACCAGGCCGTGACCCAGGGCGTCGTTGCTGTGCCGCTTGTAGACGTGCTGCAACTTCTTTCGCTTGCTTAATGTCTTCATCAGTTGAACGCCAGAATAGTAATCCTCCTGGTACGCGTCGGACCGTTACTGGTACACGCTGTTCACCGGCAACACGCAGAATGCGGTTCTTCATCGTGACAGGGCTCACACCAGGTGGCAAGTTCATACGCGCCGCGTTATTCGAAAGTGAGGAAATTTTGCTCTTGAGGGCGTTATAGAGGATGGGATCCATCCGCGGTCCACGCCCCATTTTGCGAGCCTCCTCTAAGGGAATGTCTTCAAACTCTATCGCCATCTTCCGGTCGTCCATGTTCTCCACCTCCCTCTACTACCAATGTGCACCCTCGCTGTCTCTGCAAGTGTCATTCTGCTTGTCCACTATAACACATGAAAAGGTGTTTGCAACAGAATTATATGTAAAGAGATATTTTTCTCCGAGCGACCTTCACCGATGCATGACATTCCGTGCATGAAGGTATAGTCGATTATCCATCTATGACAAGTAATCAGATCAGTCTCAAAAATGAGACGGAATTGAATGTTTTCTTGGAATCACACTCCGGATCAGTCAAGATCTTGTATGGTGTCCTGTCAGGATCGGGTCGAGATGAGTGGTATGAGGGAAATGGCCCAGGCCGTACGCGGTTATATCGCAAGACGTATTTTATAAGATGCGGCATGTGTCGCCTTGATGCGGATGTGGCACGCTGAACCGTGTCTGGGGATGGTGACAGGAGGCGTTCACCTGTGCGCTCGTTCGAGGCAGGAGCGCTTCGTGACTCAGTGACCATGCTGTGACGCAGAGTGCGGCTCCTAGCAGAGCAAGTGGCTGTCAGGCGCAACAGGGATGGACGCGGTTGCATCGCCTCGTGACTGTGGCTCAACAGAGTCCACGGCCGGCTTTTGGCCCGAGCGCAGACCCCGACCCTGCGATGGGGTGACGATTAATCATCAGTATGGTGAGGAAACCGCTTCTCGCGGACAGAACCCAGGAGCCGCAGCATCAATGCTGCAGCTCCCGGCAGGCAGGAAGGTGACAGGCTAGGCGTGGAGGAGTTCGATCGCTTCCTCGTAGATTTCCATATTTTTGCCGAAGGAAATCGCTGCCGCTTGGGCCCCCGCGACGAGGTGGCGCCAGCGCCACGGCTCACGGGTCGCATAGAACTCCTCGACGACCGCTTGATGGTGCTTGAAGGCATGCATCTCAGTGAAGTTATCGTGGCACGCAATCTCGGCCAAGCGCGTAATGAAGGCGGTTGCGTCGTAGCCGAAGTTGACATATTGCTGGGCGAGGTTCACCGTGATTTTGACTTCCGGTATTGCCCGCAATTGCCCAAGATTGGCCACTGTTGACCAGTCGGTCGGTGGCTGGTGATAGACGCTCTCGGTCATGGCATCTAGCAGTTCGTCCTGCGTGCGATAAGGAAGGGCCGCCACAGCCGCTGCATCAGGCTGCGGCGATGGCTCCATACGCCTCTGCGTCGACCGCACCTCCGGCCCTGTATGCCACATCAGCAGTGCCAGCAGCCTATTGCGCAAGCTCAGGCCGTCCAGTTGCACGAGGTAGCGACGGAGATTCACCCCGGTGTGCAGGTGCACGTCCATTGGATTGCCGGTCAGCGAGCGCAAAAACAAGCTTGCCGCCCCGATCGATAGGGCCTCGCCAGCGCCTTCCAACGAGAGCCCATCGGCAAGAGCTTTGGCGAGCATCGCCGGGATCTCCGCATAGGTGTTGCACTGTCCGATGCTCTCACCGAGGTGACCGATGGCCGGTGTTTCATCGCTCCCAGTGCGCTGCCGCAGCGATCGTGTCAGGAGCTGATATTCGTCAAGAAGCCCCTCGAACTCAGGGATGGCCGGCGGCGTCGGCAAACGCGTCACGTAGCGCACGGCAGGCCGCATGAGGATGGGAAGATATTCACGCCCCAACCATTCGACCGCCCTCCAGGTGAAGGACGGAAAGATGAAATAATGATCATCCTGCACATTCTTGGGAATGGCGACCGTCAACAACAAATCCAGCGCCTCGACCGCCGGAATATTGTCCCAGAGCCACAGAAAAGAGTGATCGGCCTGGTTGTACACCCCACGGTCGACCGCCCCGAGAAAGGCGCGTTTGGTGGCTTCGACCCCGCCTGCGTCGATGGGCTCAAAGTCCGGCAGCATGTATGGTCCCATGCCGGGATGCTGAATGTGCTTGTTCGAGAGAGCGACATGTTGCAGGATGGGCAGAAAACGGTCCTCTCCTGACAGTCGCTCGGCGATGTGCCGGATGGCATGAATGCCCACGAGCGGATGCAAGGGGCCGCCGTGATGACCTGGGGGTAGGTCTGATGAGCGTGTCACCGCCAGAGCCGACGCGGTGAGCATGGCTTTGATAGGCACGCCAGCGCGGAGCTTCCCCAACGTTTGCTCGATAATTTCGCTTGGAGCGGTTTCCTCAATAAACTGCACCAGAGGTTCGATCTCGTCAGCATATTGCACGCGTCGATACATGGTTTGTCTCCTCCCCTGCTGCCAACCCAGCGTCGCTGGCCATGTGGTCTATACGTCAGACACCACTGCAACTCGTCATCACGCCCTTCGTGGATGAGGTCCATCCAGGCATATCGCAATGTCTTAAGGTGTGACATTACACACTGACATCCTCCTTGGCAACTATATTCTTAATCGCGATGCTTTTCCAGTCCTTCGCGACAAGCGTTCTGTACCAGCCAAGACTCCACCAAATCCTCTCTGTCCGGGCTGGGCGAAAAATCAGCGGCAGCATGCGACAATTATGGTAGGATTGGTTCCAGATTCTTCGCAAAGGGAAAACCTGTGGAAAAGGCGGTGCGAACCACACCACGCCCATCGGCAACCGGCTATCATACATTCGCCCCGCGGCCGTCCTATAAATGGTGGGTGACATGGACGAATATGCTCGGTGGGTTCTTGTTCGCTCTCGATACCACCATTGTGCGACCAGCTCAATCCCCGCCTCTTCTTGGTGCTCGGCTTCCTCCTGGCGGCAGCGTCGACGTATTGGTTTGCCTGGATGGGTCTCCAGACCGAGGAGATGACCCTCGTGTGGTCATTGATCGTGCGTGCCGGCCTCGGCTTTGTCTTCCCACCCCTCATCATGTTGGGATTATACACGCTGGCCCGCGAGGAGATCAGCGCGGCTTCAGGTTTGCTGAATATCACCCGGCAAATCTCCGGGATGGGCGGCATTGCCCTGGCTGGGGTGCTGCTCGAACGCTGGCATTATGTGCACCACCTCACAGGAGCCGAGCATCTCGCCGCATCCGCAGCTGGCGTGGATGAGATACAGCACACGCTGGAAGCGATACTGCAACGCGGCGGAGACGTCGGGAGGCTCCTACAGATCAAAGCCGAGGCGGTGCTGAGTCGCTATCTGAGCCAGGAATCGCTTGTCGTGGCCTTTCAGGACTGCTTTGTCGTGTATGCGTTAGTGTTCGTCGCTGCCGCTGTCGCGAGCTTCTGTATCCCAGGCGGGGACAAGGACAAGTCGTAGCCGGCCGCCTCATGGCAGCTGCGCCTAGAAAAAAGAGAGGGAACAATGAAAATCACCGGGATTGAAGCGACGGCCATCTCCGTGCCTGTGAAAGCAAGCTTCTGGACCTCGTTGCAAGCGATGGGGGGTGGCAAGGCCGTGAGCGAGTTAATCGTCAAGGTGCATACCGATGACGGACTGGTTGGCCTCGGCGATGGGCACGGAGGACCGCCGCTAGCCGCTGCCAAGCTTATCCAGACCGAGTTGCAAGCGCTGCTGATCGGCGAAGACCCGTTGCGACCCGAATACCTCTGGCAAAAGCTCTTCTCTATCACCCACACCCGGCGCTCCGCCTGGGAGGTGTGGGGCATCAGTCGCGAGCAGCTCGAAGTCGCCCTCGCCGCGATCGACATTGCCCTGTGGGACCTCGTCGGCAAACAGGCGGGGTTGCCATTATTCCGTATCCTGGGCGGTTACACGAATCAGGTTCCCGCCTATGTCACCGGCGGCTATTACACTGAGGGCCGAGGCATTCCCGAGCTGGTCGCCGAGTGTCAAGGGTATGTCGAAGCCGGCTATCGCGCCATCAAGATCAAGGTCGGCGGGACGACGCTGGATGAAGACGTGGCGCGGGTCAAAGCGCTACGCCAGGCGCTGGGGGACGACATCAACCTCATGCTGGACGCCAATCGTGCCTGGGATGTGAAGACCGCCATCGATGCCGCGCGGCGTTTTGCCGACTGCCAGCCCCGGTGGATTGAAGAACCCATCCAGTGGTATGACGATATTCGGGCGCTGACCATCCTGAAGCAGAATACCCATCTCCCCCTGGCCAGCGGCGAAAGCGCCCATACGCGCTTCGAGGCGCGCGAGCTCATTGAGCAGCGCGCCGTCGATATCCTGCAGTTCGACGGTACGAAGAACGGGGGAATCACTGAATGGCGCAAGATCGCCGGCATGTGCAGCATGTACCACGTCGACATCGCACCGCACCATGATCCCCAGATTCACGGCCACCTGGTGGCAGCCTCCCCCCCAACGGCCTGACGGTGGAATCGTTCCACAACCCCGATCGCGATCCGCTCTGGCCCGATCTATACGCCGAGAGTGCTCGCCTCGAACCGGTACCAGCTGCATAATGCTGTATTTTCAACATAGTACTAAGCTTCGGAATACAGCAGGGAATGTCAGTGAAGTTTAGACTTGCCGCTCATGGCTACGCTTATATCCGAACCTCAGGAGGAAGACGAGCTGTATCTCTGAATTTACCCAAATGTATGGTATTATTCTTGCCCATTCATTAATCAATTTGAAGACACGCGAGCCGCTGGGAGTCTCCAGAATTGAGACGTCAGCCGGGAAAGCATGGCCGGAAAATCGAGGAGATGTTATGGATAGTGGGCCGCAGATTGACGTAGAAGGGATCGTAGAGCTCTTCCGAGAGACGATCTGGAAACGTGGAAAGGAATTATCCCTCGAAGAGATCGCTAGTACCCCCCCAAATGGCCAGGGGGCCGTCGACCTCGCCTCCCTCCATAGTTGCTATGACATCTACAATATTCACTTCACTTCTCATCGTAAAATTCTTGGGTGGCCCATCATCTTTGCCAAAAGGCTCCTTCGAAGGTTGCTCACACCCATTTTAGAGCGACAAGTAATATACAATACCGCAAATACCCATGTTGTTTCGGCCCTCTGGGAGCATGGTAAGGTGATAGACCAGCAGCAGGAGGCCGCCTACCAGACGCTACAGGCGCTGCGGGCGGAGATGGCCGGGCAGCAGGAGGCCGCATGCCAGACGCTGCGGATGGAGATGGCCGGGCAGCAGGAGGCCACGTGCCAGACACTGCGGATGGAGATGGCCGGGCAGAAGGAAGCCGTATTACAGGCGCTGCGGGCGGAGATGGCCGGGCAGCAGGAGGCCACGTGCCAGACGCTGCGGATGGAGATGGCCGGGCAGAAGGAAGCCGTATTACAGGCGCTGCGGACGGAGATGGCCGGGCAGCAGGAGGCCACGTGCCAGACGCTGCGGACGGAGATGGCGGCGCAGCAGGAGGCCGCATGCCAGACGCTACAGAAGCTGCGAACGGAGATGGCCGAGCAGATTGAAAAGGTAGGGCAGCAGCGGGCGTCGGCCTTTCAGGCGTTTCGGGAAACAGTGGTGGGACAGGTCGAGGGGCTAGGGCAGCAGCAGGACACAGCCATACAGGCCTTGCGCGACATGGTCGTAGGACAGGTCGAGCGGCTAGGACAGCAATTGCACGATGCCTTAGGAGAGCGGGATGCACGCCTTGTGCAACAGAAAACGCAGCTCATTCTGCAAGAGCGCCGGATCACTCTCCTTCTTGAAGAAGCGAGAAAACGTCTGCCTGAACCATTTAGTCAAGAACAATTACAAGTGATGATGGCTGAGGAAGATCGTCCCCTGGAAGCGCTCTACGTATCTCTTGAGGATCACTTCCGTGGTACTCGTGAAGATATCAAGGAGCGGTGTAGGGTATATCTCCCTCTCATAAAGGAAGCAGGCCTTGGCACTGATGAGATGCCCATTCTAGACCTAGGATGCGGACGTGGCGAATGGTTGGAGCTCCTCCAGGAGGAGGGGCTGCGGGCTCGAGGTTTAGATATCAACCCTCTTTTGGTTGAGGAATGCAGGAAACGTGAGCTTGCAGTCCTAGAAGGCGATATTATCGCCTACCTCCGCACCTTACCAGACGCGTCTATGGGGGGGGTCACAGGTTTCCACATTATCGAGCATTTGCCGTTCAACATCCTAATTAACGCGCTCGATGAAACCGTTCGTGTACTAAAGCCAGGTGGATTGGCAGTTTTTGAGACGCCAAATCCACAGAATGTCCTGATGGGAAGCTGTAATTTTTATTTTGACCCAACCCATCGTAATCCCCTCCCTAGCCTAACGGTGCAATTTCTCGCCGAAGCCAGGGGCTTATGTCGCGTCGAAATCTTATATCTGCACCCGCCAGAGATCAGTCCCGTTCGGGAGAGCACGGAGGTTGCCCAGCGCTTTAATGAGTATTTTTATGGTCCGATGGATTATGCCATCGTGGGTCGGAGGGTGTAAGCCTTGAGGATTGTCATTGCCACGGTGCAAGTACCGTTTGTGCGTGGAGGGGCGGAAATACTGGCTGAGGGGCTACGAGAAGTCTTGCAGGCGCAGGGCCATGAGGCAGAGATTGTCACCATACCATTTAAATGGTATCCCCCGGAACGGATTCTGGACCATATGTTGATTTGTCGTCTACTCGACCTCACGGAAAGTAGCGGAGGGGCTGTCGATCGAGTCATTGGACTGAAATTTCCGGCCTACCTCATTCCGCATACCCATAAAATTCTCTGGATTTTGCATCAGCATAAGGCGGCTTATGAACTCTGGGATCATCCCTTGAACGACCTGAGTCAGTTTCCTAATAGTTCGAAAATCCGTAGCGCGATTCATCAAGCGGATC
>Ga0137404_10002907_pt1 | contig 11432 bp, 9 predicted proteins | sample CZOMad2_1_16fung_FD_108285 | JGI IMG/M metagenome (GOLD analysis project Ga0137404, IMG submission 108285) | Vadose zone soil fungal communities from Angelo Coast Range Reserve, California, USA - CZOMad2_1_16fungal (Illumina Assembly) | ecosystem: Environmental > Terrestrial > Soil > Vadose zone...
CTGAGCTTGTGAAAACCGCAGGCGGCGGAATCGCCCTTCAATGTATGGATGGCGCGGCGAATGCGGCGAATGACTTCCTCATCGGAGGGACGAGCCTCGAGCTCGAGCCCCGCCTCATTGAGGGCCTGGAGGATCTCGTTGGCGCTCTCAAAGAAGAGAGCGCGCAACTCACCGCCGCGATCGTCGGGCGGGCGACTCACGTAGTGGCCTCGTTGCGCTGGTAAGCGGTGCCGTTGTTCTCATGAACCATGCGGAATTTCTGTGTCAGGCCGAACAAACTTTCCGCGTGCCCCACAAACAAGTATCCCGCAGGGTTCAAGCAATGCCAGAACTTTTCAATCAAGCGCTTCTGTTCGGCCTCGTCGAAATAAATCATCACGTTACGGCAAAGAATAATGTCGTTGCGGCGAGGCAAGAACTCCGTTTTTAAGTTGTGAAAGTCGAAGGAGACGAGCTCTCTTAGTTGCGCCTTGACTTTGTATTTGTCGCCGACTCTCTCGAAATAGCGGAGCCGGCAGGTGTAATCGACGGGTTCCATCTGTTGCTCGGTGTAAAGGCCTTCCTGCCCGGTGCGCAGGCTGGCATAGCTGATGTCCGACGCAACGATTTCGACTTTCCAGGGAGGAGGAATGAGCGGCTTCGGCGAGGGCATGTCGAAGGGAAGCGGATTCCGCAGGTAGTAATAAGCGAGGGCGTCGCAAATCAGAATGGCGACAGTGAATGGCTCCTGGCCGGCGGAGCAACCGGCGCTCCAGACGCGGAGAGTGTAATCGCGACGCTCCTGCTTGCGGCGCAGAATGTCTTCAAGAACGGATTTTTGCAGGAGATCGAGTTGCGGGCGATTGCGAAAGAAACTGGTTTCGTTGACGGTCAGATTCTCGAGCAGGAGAGCCAGTTCAGCGCGTCCTTCCCTGCTGGTAAGCAACCGATAATAGGCATAGAAAGAGTCGAGCTGGCAGGCTTTCAGACGGCGCTGCAGGCGATCTTTCAGGAAGTGAGAGCGGCGCTCGTCGAAAAACATGCCGCATTCCTGATAGACCAGCGTCTGGAGGAGCTTAAGCTCTGCTTCGGTGAGCTGGATCTGGGCAGTAATCGTTCCCATTGTGTGTTGGTGAGGCGGACCCGCAATTCGGCTCAATCAGGTGCAAGCCGGACGAACTATTACCTTGCGGTAGCGACGGGTTCCGCGGCCTCCTCGAGTCGTTTGTATTCCGGGCGATGCAAGAGTTTGGAGATGTCCAGCAGAATAATGAGACGTCCCTTCAATTTGCCGACGCCAGTGACGTAACCGGATTCGCCTTCGGCAAAGACACTGCCCGGGGCTTCGATCTCGGAGGGTGGAATCTTGAGGACTTCCGAAGCCGCGTTGACGATGAGGCCAATCAATTTGGTGTCAAGTTCGACGACGAGAATGCGGTTTTTCTTGTCCGGCTGAATTTCCGTTTGACCGAAGCGTTTGCGCAGATCCATGACAGGAATGATCTTCCCGCGCAGATTGATGACGCCTTCGATCAGGTCGGGAGCGCTGGGAACAGAAGTAATCTCCGGAACGCGCACAATCTCGCGGACGGCGGCGATGCGAACGCCGTACGTTTCATTGCCGATGCGAAAGCCGACGACTTGAAGATCTTTTTCCATCGAGAGGTCTCCGGCCCTCTAGGAACGCGACATTTCGGCGTATTCGAGTTCTGGTTCGCGGCCCGACTGGGAGTTCCGGCGATCCGAGCCGTAGGATTCGCCGCGACGCGGCCTCTTGGTGCTGGCGCGGTCGAGAACGAATTTGTCCATGCCATCGAGCAAGTTGCGCGAGAGTTTGAGCATCTGCTCGGCGGCGGCGGAAAGTTCAGTGGAGCTGGAAGCGGACTGCTGCACCAGTTCGCGCATTTTATCCATGGCGCGAACGACGGCCTGGGCGCCGGAAGCCTGTTCTTCGACGGCAGAATTGATTTCCTGGGTAATTTCGGTAAGGCGGCTGGTGGCTTTGGCAATTTGCGAGGAACCGACGGACTGTTCGTTGGTAGCCGCGCCGATTTCCTGAGAGAACTTGTAGACTTCGGTAACTACATTGGAAATCTTGTGCAAAGCGGAGCCGAGATCGTTGCCAAGGGTAAGGCCCTCTTCGACGATGCGGGTGCTGCGCTCCATGTTTTCGACGGCCTGGCGAGCTTCACGCTGAATGCTCTGAATGAGGTCGGCAATTTCCTTGGTGGATTGCGTGGACTTTTCGGCCAGCTTGCGAACTTCATCTGCGACGACGGCAAAGCCGAGGCCGTGCTCGCCGGCGCGGGCTGCTTCGATTGCAGCGTTGAGCGCGAGGAGGTTGGTCTGTTCGGCCAGGTCATCAATGACTTCGATAATCTTGCCAATGTCATCGGCGCGGTGACCGAGGATGTTGATGATTTCCGCGGAAGACTGGATGGCCTGGTTGGTGCGGTTGAGGCCGTCGGTGGCCTTCTCCATGGTCTGAATGCCGGTAACGACTTCTTCGCGCGAGCGGTTGGCGATGTCGAGCAAGACTTTGGCGGTATCGGCGACGCGCTGAATGGAAGTGACCATCTGATCGATGGAAGCGGAGGTTTCCGCGACGCTGGAAGCTTGAACCTGCGTGTTCTTGACGACGTTCTGCACGTTGATGCTCATCTCGTGCATGGTGCTGGTGACTTCCTCGATGGCAGAAGAGGCCTGAACGCTAACTTTGGCGGATTCATCGGCAGCGCCGGCAACTTGATTGGAACCGGCAGAAACCTGGCCGGCGGAATCGCGAGTGGTGCGAACTAGCTCCTGCAGACCGTGGGACATACGCAGGAAGGCATTGCCGAGAGTATCGCGCTTGGAACGCGGAACAACTTCGACGGTCAAGTCGCCTTCGGCAACGGCCATGGAGACGCTGGCCATTTCCTTCAAATAGGCGACCATGTTGTTAAACGTGGTGGCCAGGGCGCCAATTTCATCGTTACGGTGAATATCAATGTTCTGGTCGAGGTCGCCGGAATCGCCGATTTCGCGCGCGACAGTGATGAGATGGGTCAAGGGCTCGGTAATGGACTTGGCGGTGTAGAGCGCGATGAAACCGCCCGCGATGAGGGCGAGAAGAGTTCCGCCCGTGGTAACCCAAATGCTGGCTGTGCTGCTGCGACTTGCGGACTTTGTGGTTTCCTCAAGAAATTTGGTGATTTCCGCGTTGCTTTGATCAAGAACGACGGATGACTTGGTCAGCCATGAAGAGGGATCCTTCTGCAGGTAAAAGATCTGCAGGTCGGAAACAGTGGCGTCTCCCGAATCGACTTGATGCCGCTTGGCGATAAGCGGCTTGGCAAAGTTGTCAGCCCAACTGGCTTCGGTGCTTTCGACCTGGATCAAGGCCGTGCGAACGGCTTCGCTGGAGGCGTTCGATTCGCCGCGCTTAATCTGATCAACAATGTCCGTCAAGCCCTTGTTCACTTTCTCTTCATCGCGGGGATCGCCGCTAAGGAGGAAATTATTCATGTTGAGGCGGTTCAGCATGATCTGATAACGCACGGATTCGACGGTGCGAACGCTATCCAGGGCCAGGCTGGCATCCTTGCGGGCCGAGCTTTCCCTCCAGCCGGCGAAGATATTCACTATGAACAGCACGGACAGGGTGGCCAGAATCAGGCCGAAACCCGCATAAAGTTTTTTTCCGATCGTCATTGCAAAATGCCTCCGCTCACCTCAGCAGGACAGCGTGGAGATAACCGCTTCTGCCGGAACGACACTTCCTCAACTGTTTCCCTAATTGGCATGAAACTCGAATTCGACAACCTGCGTGGTTTCTTCCGGCGCAGGCACAAACTTCCATTCCTTCACAGCGTCCTGGCAAGCCTGAACGAGCAGAGGGTGGCCCCCGACAACCCGGGTGCTCTTGACACGTCCGTCTGGGGTAATGACGACTTCAATTTTGACCTTGCCGGCGACATTCATTCGCTTGGCGAGTTCCGGATAAACCGGCGTCGTCTTCGTTTTGATCTTGCGCTTGGATTCATCCGTCGAACCCGACTGGGCAAGCCCGGAAGCGCCCGAAAAAATGAGCGCCGCAGTTGTCGCCACAGCCCACTTCCTCCACCGGCTAATTCTCATCGACACTACTCCTCATGGGATTGTGAAGATGCCCCGCACAAGAGAAGGCACGTGGGATGCCATGGCACGAAGGCGCAGGAATAATCGAATTGGACCGCATTCAGTCTCGGTAAGTAACAGAAGAAGCAGCAAGTTATGAAGGACTTTCAAGATGTAGGAGACAGAGCTTTGGAGTACGATTTGTCTCAGCAAACCGGGACTTAGCGGGTCGAGGTCTCAGGCTGAGACGAAGAGAGATTGGCAGGATCGCTGCTGTAGGCGATTTGGCTACACGATACTGTCCGCCAAATTGACTCACATTGAGACTCCCCGGTAGGGTTGAAGGGGAGCCGTGGCTCGCAACTTGAGACGCGCCGCTCTTCCCTCTCGTGTATGCACAGAATGAAAACAGGATCGTCGCCTCGCCCCACGACTCAGCGCGGAAGAGCAAAGCCCTCGGTGTCCATGTCGAAGCACGCTGAAGAATTAATGGAACTGGCCGTCGAGGCAGCGCAGTCCCGGCATCTGCCGGATTTTCTGGAACAGTTTGCGCAGCGTTCGACGCGAATGGTGAATGCGCTATGGGGAGGCGTGGCTGTTTATCGCGGACGCGAAACGGAAATTCATTGCATGCCGGGAGGAGCTGCGATAACGGAAGGCGTCGCAAACTGGCTCATTTCGTCCGCGCGCGCGAGCCAAGGCGACGTGGAGACGCGCGCGTTACCAAAGGAAATTGCGGCGGCTGCCTTTCCTGAGGAACCGGAGGCGGTGGTGTTCGTGCGAATCGCCGCAAGCGACAACGAGCAACTGGGAACGCTCTGCCTGATCCGCAACCGAAAGACGCTGGGTACGGATGAGAAACGGTTGCTGCATGCCCTGGCAAGTCATGCGGCCCTGTCGCTGGAGAATTTCCGGCGTTTCTCGCAACTGGAGCGTTCGAAACGGCAGTGGGTGGAAGACATCGACGCAATCAGCGATTACATCGTCGTGCACGACCGCGCGTGGAACATCGTTCGAACGAACCGGTCGTTGGCCTCTCACCTTGGTGTGCCACCGGTGGCGCTGGTCGGCGAGGCCATGAGCAGCTTGAGGCAGATTGCGGAGACGGGGAGCGATCTGCCGTGCCCCTTCTGCCGGGATACGCAGCGGTCGAAGGAAGAGTACGTGGCCGCGTCGGCGGAGCGTATTTTTCTTGTGTCGACTTCGCGCACTCCGGGAGTCTCTGATGACGACACGCGCACCATCCATGTGCTGAAGGACATCACCGACCGGCGAGAGGCGGAACGGCGGTATCGCGAGCTTTTTGACAGCATTCAGGAAGGATTGTTTTTTGCGACGCCGGACGGGAGATTTCTGGACGTGAATGACGCGATGGTGCGCATGCTGGGCTATGCGTCGCGGGAGGAATTGCTGCGCGCGGACGTGAGCCCGCACTTGTACCCCGCGCCGGAAGCACGAGAAAAATTTCTGACAGCGCTATCGGAAAGAGGCGTCTTGCGGAATTACGAAGAGACGCTGCGGCGCAAGGATGGGACGCTGCTGCACACGCTGCAAAACATCACGGCGGTGCGCGACGCCGGCGGGCGCATCGCACAGATTCGCGGGCTAATGCTGGACGTCACAGAACAGAAGATGTTTCAATCGCAATTGCAGCGGGAACGCGACTTCAATCAGAAGATCCTCAATACCACGCAGAGCATGATTCTGGTGCTGGATACGGCGGGGCTGATCAGTTACGCCAACCGGCGGTGTTATGAAGCGGGCTACCAGGAAGGCGAGTTGATCGGGCACCGGCTGGTGGACTGGGTGGAAGCCTCGCACCGGGAAGATTTCGATGCCGCGCTGGAGACAACAGCGCACGGGCATCAAGTGGAAAACCTGGAGCTGCGGGTGCGGCGAAGCGATGGATCGATGGGGCATTTCTCAATTAGCCTGAGCCCGATGAGAGACGAGCAAAACGCGGTGAATAGTGTGGTGGTGGTGATGACGGACATCACGGACGCAGCGCTGCTGCAGGCGAAGCTGGCGCACAGCGAAAAAATGGCCACGATTGGACGGCTGGTGTCCGGAGTCGCGCATGAGGTGAATAATCCGCTGGCGGCGATCTTGGGATTTACGGATTTGCTGCTGGAGAATCCCGAGGTGCCAGGATCGGCGCGAGGAGATTTGCAGATTATTTTGCAGGAGACTCAGCGGACGAAAGATATCGTGCAGGATTTGCTGAGCTTCGCGAGGCAAAGGCCGGTGCAGCGGGAACTTGTACAGGTAAATAGTGTATTGAGGCAAACCATCAAGCTGCGGAGTTACGATTTCGCCAGCCATGGGGTTGAGGTGATCGAAGATTTTGAGGAGAAGCTCGCGGCTGCGTTGGGGGACTCGCAACAGCTGCAGCAAGTCTTTCTGAATATTCTGAACAACGCGTACGACGCAGTGCAGGATGCGGGGCAGCGCGGCCGCATCAAGATTCACACGCGGCGGCAAGCAGAGATGATCGAAGTAGCGATCACCGACAATGGGACGGGAATTATCGATCCACAGCGCATTTTTGATCCTTTTTATACCACCAAGCAAGTTGGCAAGGGGACGGGGCTGGGGCTGAGCATTTGTTATGGCATCGTGCGGGCGCATGGCGGGGAAATTCAATGCTGGAGCAACGAAGCGGGAGCGGGAAGCACTTTTGTGGTGCGCATTCCGGTGGCCACGGAAGCCGCGCTGGCCGCCGCCGCGACGAAAGAAGCCGGGCGATGAAGGCGCAACAGGCGTTGTGGACCGGCGGGCCGATCCTGCTCATCGAAGATGAACCGTCGGTAATCGCTTTTCTGCGGGCGGCGCTGGAGCGCAAGGGGTACGCGGTAGAGAATGCTTCGTCGGGAGCGGAAGGATTGCAGCGGCTTTCGAATGGCCGTTACGCAGGCGTGATATCGGATATTCGGATGCCAGGAGCAGTGAATGGGGCGGAAGTGCATGGCTGGATTCAGAAGAATCGCCCGGAATTGAAATCGCGCATCATTCTGATCAGCGGTGACACGGCGAACAGCGATACGCAGGCATTCCTGGCAAAAAGTGGGACGCCGTGCATCGAGAAGCCTTTTCGGGTACAGCAATTGATCTCAATGGTGGAGAAGACTTTCGGGAAACCATGAGCGACGAGATGAAAACACGACTGTTGGTAGTGGATGACGAACAGAGCATCCGCCGCCTCTGCATGACGATCGGAAACACGTTGGGGTATGTCTGTGCCGAGGCGGAAAGCGCGGAGGCAGCGCTGGCGCGTCTGGATTCGGACACGCCGGACCTGCTTCTCACCGACTTAAAACTGCCAAACATGTCCGGCGTCGAGCTGCTGAAACAGACAAAATTGCTGCTGCCGCATACAGAAATCGCCATCATGACGGGCCATGGCTCCATCGAATCTGCTGTGGATGCGATGAAACTGGGGGCATACGACTACATCGAAAAACCGTTTCGTGTGGAGAAGATGCGGTTGCTGCTGCAACGAATGGCGGAAAAGGTTCGTCTGGTCACGGAAAATGAGTTCTTGCGCGAGCGGGTTACCACGGAAGAAAACCTCGACGGGATCATCGGCAGTTCCGCGAATATCCAGGATGTCCTTCGCATGATTTCCCGGCTGAAAGATACGCGGACGCCAGTACTGATTTCCGGCGAAAGCGGCACGGGAAAAGAGCTTGCCGCCCGCGCGATTCACTTCCGCGGGGCCATGGCGAAAACGCCTTTCGTAGCCGTCGATTGCGGGTCGCTAGTGCCGACTCTGATGGAGAGCGAACTCTTTGGATACGAGAAGGGCGCATTTACCGGCGCGACGAAATCGAAGGCCGGTCTTTTCCAGGCAGCGGACGGGGGAACCATCTTCCTGGACGAAATTGGAGAGCTGCCGCTGGAAATGCAGGCGAAATTGCTGCGTGTATTGCAAGAAAAGGAAGTCCGGCCGGTGGGCAGCAACGAGAAGGTAAACGTCGATGTTCGCGTGATCGCGGCGACGAATCGAGACTTGGAAGCGGCGTATCGTGCGGGAACTTTTCGCAAGGATCTTTATTTTCGATTGAACGTGGTGACCGTACACCTCCCTCCCCTGCGTGAGCGCCGTTCGGACATTCCAGTCCTGGTGCATCACTTCCTGGATCGTTACGCAAAGGGCGCCCACATCCAGGTCACGGCGGCGGCGATGAAGAGCCTGCTGCATTATGAATGGCCGGGAAACGTGCGCGAACTGGAGAACTGCATCGCGCGGGCAGTCACGCTGGGCGACGGAAAAATCATCGACGTCGCCGATCTGCCACCCGCCATTCGGAGCGGGCAGTCCGATTCGGGGATCGTTACGACTCAAGACGCCGCGAGCTTGTCCACCACAGCTCTGGCGGAAATGGAACGAATGACGATTCTGCGGGTATTTGAACAGGCGAATGGCGACAAGGCGCTGGCCGGAAAGATGCTGGGGATCAGCCGGGCGACACTGTATCGAAAATTGAAGCGCTACAACATTGCGCTAAAGGCAGGTTCGACAGGCGAAGAAGCCAACCCGCAAGTAGCTCCCCAGTAGCCAGAGAAGAATCTCACCGCAAATACGGCGGGCCCGGATGCATCACGCCTTGAGACGAAAACGTTTCACGGTGAGACGGGTGAGCCGTCAAGACGCCCGAAGAAAATCCTAAGCCTCGCCATTTCTGCAAGTTGCAACAGCCACACGTTTGTAGTCCTTTGGCGTCCAGCGTGCATCTCTGTCAGCGGAAGTCTGCGTCTCTGTTGGTGAGTAGTGTGCCTCGGCAGCGAGAGACAGGGCGATCTAGACCAGTAGGGCAGGGGCTAAGTGGGAAAGTCCGGCGGCCTGGCACTCACAGCGAACGAGCAAGACTGCGCGGAGCAGTTGGCACGCTTCTTTCCGCAGGCAAGACGCGTTCGAATTCCAGTGCATGTAACCGCGTTGCGCGGAGGCAGAACCAGTCTTCGCGAAGCTGCCGTTGTGGAATTTGGCGGCCCGGAGCACGCTATTTTTCTTTCGAACTTGCCCCTGGAGTTCGACGATCACGTTCGGGTCGAAGCAACTGGAGAAGGGCGTCCGGCGGAAGCAAGCGTCGTCGGCGTGCAGTATCACGAAGGACGCAAAGCAGTGGCCGTCCGATTCATACAAGGCCCCTGCGACTGGGTGGTGACACAGCCGTGAACAAGACGAGTACAACGCTGAATATTCCCGCTCCGGCTCGATCGGAAAGCCCGCGGCAAGCGCAATGGAAGGAAGCACGCGCCGTGTTCCCGATTTACCTGGCGCTTGCGAAACAGCTGGAGATCGAAATCCCATTTACCCAGGCGAAGCGCAACCTCCCTGAGAAACCGGACCTGGAAACTTTCAGCCAAGTGCACGAGTGGCTGGATTCGATGGACCAGCAGGTCATGGTGCATCAGCTTCGCCACTTGCTGCAGATGACCACGCTGAACGCCAGCGAAACAGGACTGCGAGCGCTGATTCAGCGCCATCTGCGCAAACCGAAGAAAAGCAACGTCGACCGGGACAAAATCGATTTCCTGCTGGTGCAATACTTTGCGCTTTGCGCGCCCGCAAAGATCTATCACAAGCAGATCGAACCGGTGGATGTCGCGCAGGTTATGCAGCCGGTGCTTGGAGACGTCGATCCGGACCCGCTCGCATGGTGCGCACCGCTGGAACAGATGATCGAAGCGCTGCGCGGCTTCCGCAGCCTGCGGGAGATCCTGAAGACGAATTTCATCGAACAGGGCCGCAAGGTGAAGGAAATGGCGGGCGGAATGTTTTACGATCCCGCAGCGCTGGTGGCCTTCATTCGGTTCAACTTCTTGCTGCGCAGGACTTTGATTGAGCTAATGCACGCAGATCTGATTGCCATCCGCGCCGGACTCGCCCAAATGCAATCCGCCGGTGTGCGCATCATCAACTGCCACCATCTTGGGCTATCGGCGAGCGAATCGCTCGCGAAGATTTCTGCGATGGCGGACGAGTGGAAGCAGCCGTTTCAGAAAGAATATACGGAACGCTCGGTCAGCCAGGCTTTTGACAAGCTGCTCGGGCTGCGGACGGACGTGGAGCAAGCGCTAGAGAAGACGCTCGGAAAACCGGGTGAAGCAGCCTCTAAACCGGCAGTTTCACCAGCCTCGAAGCCTCTCGCGGGAGCAAAGAAGCCCGCTGTCGAACCCGCCACTTCCAAGGCAAAAGTGAAGGAGCTCCCTGCTACGCCAGTTCAAGCTGCACCGGATGACACGGTAGTCCTGGATTTTGAAAACTGCATGGAGCAAATCTGGGAGCAGCTGATTGCGACGCCGCCTACACGCGGAAGGTCGATGACCACGGTCAAGATCGGTGGAGCGCGTATCCTGTTGTCGTCCTGGGAAGTAACAGCATTCGTCAGCGAAGACGGGCCTTCCGCAGAAGATTTGCGACGAGCGGTGGTCGCACGCGTACTGGTTACAGCGGCGATGGAATCCGCCAAGGAAACGGGCAACGCGACGTCTCTAGACCGGGCGATGAACATGGCGCGCGTGGAAGTGACTCGATTGCAGGAACGCGTGGACGTGGCCAAGCAAGCGAAGGACACGGAAGCCGCGGTCAATCTCGGAATCAGCACGAAACGTTTGCTTTCGGCGCTGGACGAAGCAGAAAAGCTATAGCAGAAGGCGAATGCGTCCGGCAAAGCCGGGCGGAAACTTCAGGGAGCCGGTTTCATTGCGACACGTCAACGTTGTCATCCTGACCGATGATACTGAATTTGCCCGGCTTCTGACGGCCTGTTGGCAGGCCGAACGCCAGGCTCCGAACATTACCGTCCTCAATTGCGACTCTTGGCGCGAACAAGATCCACCGGATCATGACTTAGTTGTGGTTGGGCCCGTGCGCGAAGGAAAAATTACCAGCGTGCTGCGGTCACTCGAGCCTGCGACCGCAGTCATCCTGTGTGTTCCCGCGGATTCGCAGGAATTCGGACAGTTGCGCACCAAGTATCCGCGGCTGGTGCACATCCCGCTTCGCGAAGATTGGGCGCAAACGCTTCTGCTGGTCGCAGGAGAATCGTTGCGCCGAGCGAAAGCCTTGCAGATCGCGCGGCAAGCGGAACGGAACGCCGCCAAGAACGAGAACCACGCCACACTCGGGCGTTATATGCTGGAGATGAAGCACAGCGTGAACAATGCGCTGACTTCCATGCTAGGAAATGCCGAATTGCTTCTACTGGAGCCCGGACAACTTTCCACACAGTCACTGGCGCAGATCAAGACCATGCACAGCATGGCGCTGCGCATCAATGAAGTGATGCAGCGTTTCTCATCACTAGCAAGCGAGATGCAGGACGCTGAGAATGCATCTCAAGCTGAGA
>Ga0137404_10002909_pt1 | contig 11431 bp, 10 predicted proteins | sample CZOMad2_1_16fung_FD_108285 | JGI IMG/M metagenome (GOLD analysis project Ga0137404, IMG submission 108285) | Vadose zone soil fungal communities from Angelo Coast Range Reserve, California, USA - CZOMad2_1_16fungal (Illumina Assembly) | ecosystem: Environmental > Terrestrial > Soil > Vadose...
GACCTCCACTGCTCGGCCGTTCCGAATCCATTGGATCTCTACGAGTCAAGACGTGCTTTCGCCCCGCCGATGGCCCGCACGATCGATCGCACCGGGCTGCGGGAATTCGGGATAGCTCTCTAGGGAAATTCCTGAAGGCGGGAGCGCGCGAGACGGCGGATGCATTGCTATTGTGCGGCGCGCTGTCCTGGGCATTCACGCTCCCCTAAGCCTGCCTGCCCAGGGCTGACTCCCGTCAGCTTACGGCGCGTCGCATCTCGAATTGACTCGACTTCCCCCGGATAAAGGCGCGTCGTAGCTTCGCAATCCCGTGTGCTTGCGTGAATGCGCCGCTTGTCGGGGTGATGCCGCGCGCACCGACGCTGCGCCATGCCCAGGTACGACTATCGCTTTCTCGACTTGGCCGACAACGTCGCGATGGTTGAGTTCATTGAACGTGACGGCGACGGTGCGGCAGAAGCTCATGCCGACGTTCTACTCCATCGCCACACCTACTACGCAATCGAGGTGTGGCACTCCGGCCGGCGAGTCCATCGATCCCAGAAATCTCGCAGTTCGCCGCTTGTGCGATGATCTAGATGTGCTGATCGATGACGGCGACCTGGGTGCTGAGTATCTGGCGGCCTGCGCCGCATGGTTCGCGGCTCTGACGTCGCGTGAGCGCACCGCCGTCACGGCGGCAATTGCCGCCTTCTCGGTGTCCCCCAAGTAGCCGTAGCCCATTCCTTCCGTCGGCGCGGCTGCAGGCGGAGGCGCCGGCGGAGGGGAGAAGGGTGCACGAGGCCCGCTGGAACGTGCAATATGTCGCCGAGTTTACAATTGAGCGGCGCGCCGCCTGCAGTCTGAGCGTCCTGGTGCGCGTCCACACTCGGAAGCTGCCTGCACACCGACGGCGCGTCGCTACAGGGGACGTGCGGCAATGCCTAAGGAAGACTCGATCAGAGAGAAGAGCCTGGGCCGGTGGGCTGCCCGGCAAGGGCTGGATCTCGCCCGCGTGTCAAATCCGAAGCTGGGACGGGGTTTTTTCTTGGTGGACTGGGAGGAGGAGAAGTTCGTCGTCGGCGGACCTACGGGCACGCTCAGCGACGTAGAGAACTGGCTGCGCGCGAACGCGCCCCAGCCGCCGAAGCCCCAAACACGTACTTGACGCCGATGCCGGCGGTCGGCCGCGGAACGTTCAGTATGCGCTCGGGTTTGACGTTGAGCGGCGCGCCGGTTCCCAATCTGAGTGGTGCCCGCCTTCCAGACGGCCGCTCGGATTTGCACAACGAGCGGCGCGTCGTACCTAGCGAGGAGCGACCAATGCCAGAGATGCCCCTGAGCGAATGGGATAAGGACGAGGCCGGCGGCTTGGTGGCCCGTGCTCTGGTGGGCTGGGGCACAATTGGTGCGACGGACGGAAACGGCGGAGTGCTTCGGCTCGAATATGCGACGGGCCAGACGCTGAAGGAGCGCGCGGCCATACAGTTGTTTATCTCAGCACCACGAGTGCGCGAGCTCGCAAAAGGATTGACGAGACTTGCCGAGTATCTTGAAAGCGCGTTGGCCGCGGACAAGTCGCAGGGGCCGGTGACCTAAGATCGCGACCAACTTGACGCCGAGGCCGGTGCGGGCGCTGCGGCATCGGATGGGTTGACTATCTCGGATGGGCGGGGAGACCTTCGTACGCTATTTTCTCACCGGTCGCCCCGGAGTAGCGCAACTACCCAGTAGTTGCCCCACCGCGCGGCGGACGACCGGCAAGACAATGAAATGATTGATAGAATTCTGCAAGGGGTCTGATTGACGCCGTGATCTCGCATCCGGGCAAACGACCCTGGGCGGCGCGGAACTCGTCCGGAGTTCATACCAGATGTATTGCCTTCCTGGACGCATCGTCCTAGATGAGATCAAGAACGTTCGTGCGTGGTCACGACCCCACATTCATACTGGCGAGGATCATCGCAGACTCCGGCAAGTCAGATGTCTCAAGAAATAGGCCACGCGTGTACCGTTTGCGATGCGACGAGTCCAAGCTAATAGACGGTGATGCAAATGTGGCCAACGATACCATATCCGGAACACGGCAATGATTTCGCGCCATCAGTTTCACCCCACAATTCTGCGTGAGTATAACATTCGGGGCGTCGTTGGAGAAACGCTGACCAGCGGCGATGCCTATGCAGTCGGTCGCGCCTTCGGAGCGGTCGTTCGACGTAGCGGAGGCAGATTGGCCTGTGTTGGTTATGACGGGCGAGTGGCATCACCTGAACTCGAGGCTGCGGTTGTCCAGGGTCTGCGCGAATGCGGCATCACGGTATGGCGAATTGGCATTGGCCCAACTCCCATGCTCTATTTTGCAACGATGATGCTCGCTGCTGACGCTGGCCTTATGGTCACCGGTTCGCACAACCCGCCCAATCACAACGGCTTTAAGATGATGCTCGGAAGATCTGCATTTTTCGGGCCCGCAATTCAGGAGCTAGGACGCATCGCGATCGCCGGCGCGTATGCCGATGGGCCGCTCGGCGATGTCGTCGAGCGCCTCGTGTTCGACAACTACGTCGATCGGCTCTTGGCGGGCCTCGAAGATGCCGGTCGCATGGGGCGTCCGCTAACGGTCGCCTGGGATGCCGGAAATGGGGCGACCGGCTAAGCGTAGTTGATAACGGCGGTTGTGTCGTGTGGGCTGATCATCTGATGATTCTTTTAGCACGAGAGGTCCTCGCGACAAAGCCTGGCATGACGATAATCGCCGACGTCAAATGCAGCCAAGTATTGTTCGATGAAATCGCACGTGCCGGCGGGCATCCGCTGATGTGGCGCACCGGCCACTCGCTTATCAAATCAAAAATGGCCGAGACAGGTGCACCGCTGGCCGGCGAAATGAGTGGTCACATCTTCTTCGGTGAGCCATATCTGGGCTATGACGATGCGCTCTATGCGGCGATTCGTTTGGTCGCCATTGTCGGCCGATCTGGTCAAGCACTATCGAAGATGCGCCAATCCTGGCCGGTGGTCGTCAATACGCCCGAAATCAGATTAGCGGTCTCCGACACGCGAAAATTCGCGGTGATCGAAGAAGTCAGGGATCTCGTGCGCAGGGAAGGCGCCAACGTCAATGAGATCGACGGCGTGCGTGTGCTAACTGCTGACGGCTGGTGGTTACTGCGGGCATCAAACACGCAGGCTGTCCTCATTGCTCGCTGCGAAGCCCGCGATTCTGCCGGTCTTGAGAGACTGAAGCAGTCTGTGAATCGTGTGCTTGAAGAGGTGGGGCAGGCTTCTCCGGTCTGGTAACGGCCAAGCATTAGACCGAACAATAGGGATAGGATCTGCGTTCGTAGTAAGAGCTATTCCCCCTGGGTCTGGTGGGCTCCTCGCGTGGTCTTGGGCCGCGCTTCATAACATAATAGGCGAAGGATTGCGCACTGGTATCCATCGACACGCACCCCGGCGCCCGGACGATGGAGCCCAGTTGATGCTTCAACAAAAAAGGAAAATCCGCAAAGGCGTCAGTCTCGCAAAATCGGGACTCTTCAACGTTCGCTACTGCTCTGGACAGCAGGCTATAAGGGGCGGGTGAGATAAGAAATGCCCCGCTTGAGCGGGGCGAGTTAGCGTGAATTGGGAAGACATGGCAATGGGGTTGCCACGCCCTGGTGACCCTGTTGGGGGCAACCGTGGAAAGCATACGCCTCCCAGGATCGGTGGCAAGCATATACCGCCTTTAGTTGACAGGACTCCGCTCTCCCCAGAGGGAGACGTGCGCTGCACGTACGTGGAGGTTATGACTTAAATTCGCTTGGATGGGGCTGCGCGAGTCGAAAACAAAGAAAAACAAGAACCGTCACAACGGAAGCTCGGAAATTCTTGGTACCGCCAAACATGGCCGGAGTGACTGTAGGTGCGATTCGGCGTCGCGATGGCTCGATCCACGGTGCGGCTATCGTACAGCCCAAAATCTGCCCAAAGACTAGCGTCGAGATGAAGCGTCGCGGAACGTTGCTGCTGCGGCGTGGACTACCTCAGGCGGCAGAGGCTACTATATCTATTGCAATTCCTATGAGATGGTACTATATATAGCATTCAGAAAAAATTGTCCGTGGTGGGCTGCTCCTTACTAAGGTCGGAGATAGCCGTGCTTCACAAAGAGACATCGCATCCTCATGTACTTGCATCGCAGCGGAATGGGTTATTGCCGCTTGCGCTCGTGACAATACTGGCTTGGTTGGCGATCGTCGGAGTTATTCTCCTATTGTTTGGTGATCATTTGGCGCGTCCATAGAACTCTGTGGTGACCGTTCGTTCAGGCCCAGCTGCTCGCGCAGGATCACCTGACCGAACGAGCGGTTGGCAAGGTCCACGCCGACAATCGCTCCAGCTGGTCGGATTGCAGTGCAAAAATCGGATGCTGCGCGCCCCTTGATGCTGGCCGCAGTCGCACGGTGCGCCGCTGATCATGCAGATGGCTGGGCGGAATATTACGCCACGGCACGGAAACGGTGGCACCGCCCCAACGGCCAAGTCATTCTTCCGCCAGAATGATTCGAGCGCTGCGTGGCTGAGCAAGGGGCACGGGAATATCTTCGTTCTCCTGAGCGGGCTCCATATTGCAGAATTCGATCCCAGCTATGCGCCGAGCAGCGGATAGTAGGCAGGCGATGGGCGATTCCACGTGCTATTCCGGCACAACGACGTGAATGATTGACTTCCGCCGTAAGGCACCAGAATCATTCACCTGCGAACCCCCAGTCACGGAATACAGCCGGAACGTGTCCAGTATCGACGTCGCCGTCAGTCACCTCAGCGACTCGGATTGCGGCCGCTGGGACGAGTTCGTCAACGCCTGCCCGGAGGCTACCTTTTTTCATAGGGCGGGCTGGAAGCGCGCTATTGAATCGAGCCTAGGCCATTCATGCTTCTATCTGTTAGCGCAGCGCAATGGCGAGATTGCCGGAGTCCTTCCGCTCGTGCATGTTCGCAGCCGATTGTTTGGAAACGCCCTAATTTCCACGGCTTTCTGCGTGCAAGGCGGGCCACTGGCACGTGACGACGGGACTCGGGCAGTGCTTGAGCGGCACGCAATCGAGCTGGCCGAGCACGTCGATGCTGACTACATCGAGCTTCGCGGCACGCATACCCCGGGGGACCAATGGCACAGGCGCGCCGATCTTTACGTTTCCTTTCGCCGCCCGATAGATCAGGATCTCGAGAAGGCGATGCTGGCCATTCCTCGCAAGCAGCGCGCGATGATCAGAAAGGGCGCCAAGCTCGGTCTGCAAGGCGAGATCGACCATGAGGTCGATCGGTTCTATGACGTCTATGCCACGAGCCAGCGAAATCTCGGCACCCCCGTTCTGGCAAAGCGGTATTTCCAAAGCCTGAAGGACGTATTTGCTGAGGATTGCGAGATAACTACTATTACGGGCAACGGTCGACCTGTCAGCAGCGTGCTGAGCTTCTACTTTCGCGACACGGTACTGCCATATTATGGCGGCGGGACCCTGCACGCACGTGCCGTCGCAGCAAACGATTTCATGTACTGGGAGGTGATGCGCCGCGCCCATACTCGCCATTCGCTCTGGTTCGACTTTGGTCGCAGCAAGGTGAATACTGGGTCTTTCGCGTTTAAGAAAAATTGGGGTTTCGAACCCGTACCGTTGACCTATAGCTACTATCTTCGGCATCTAAGGCATCTACCAGACATCAATCCAACGAATCCCAAGTATCAGACCTTCATCTGGCTGTGGAAGCGATTGCCCGTTCCAGTCAGCAAGGTTATCGGTCCGGTGATTGCGCGTGGCATTGGCTAGCGGATGGCCGAAATCCTGTTCTTGTGCCATCGGATACCCTATCCGCCCAACAAGGGAGACAAGATTCGCTCGTGGCACGTCCTGCGTCATCTCGCTCGCGCACACACGGTACACTTGGGATGCTTCATCGACGCGCCAGAGGACTGGGTCCACCGATCAACCCTCCAAGAGATCTGTGGAGAGTGCCATTTCGAGCCCGTGGAGGCATCGGCGTTGGGTTGGCGCAATATGGTCGGCTTGGCAGTCGGCAAATCCGTGACGGAGAGCCATTTCAACCGTGAGGGACTGAGGCGATGGGTGGAAGCCATCGCGGCGCGCGGCAATATCGCCGGCGTCTATGTCTTCTCATCGGCGATGGCGCAATACCTCTCATCGATCACCGGCAATGATATTCGTCGCGTAATAGACTTCGTAGATCTAGACTCGGAAAAGTGGCGGCAATACGCCGAGTATCGAAGACCACCGGTGCGTTGGATATACGATCTCGAGGCACGGCGATTGTCTGCGTATGAAAGGGCCATGGCGCGGCTCTCCAACTTCAGCATCTTCGTGACGGAGAGCGAGGCCGAGGCGTTTCGCCGGCTCGCTCCCGAGAGCAGTGCGAAGGTCGTGACAATTAGCAATGGTGTCGATACCGAGTACTTTTCGCCGGATCGGCAGTACATCGATCCGTTCGCATCGGGCAGCCAGGCCATGGTATTCACGGGAGCCATGAGCTATTGGGCGAACCAGGACGCAGTCATCTGGTTTGCATCCACAATCCTGCCAGCCGTCCGGGTGCACGAACCGAATGCCGAATTCTGGGTCGTCGGAGCGGGACCGAACAAAGCCGTGAAGAGGCTTGAGCAGCTCCCTGGAGTCAGGGTGACGGGGGCGGTTCCGGACGTGCGGCCCTATCTCGCCAATGCTACTGCGGTTGTTGTGCCGATGAGGGTCGGCCGCGGCGTTCAGAATAAGGTACTTGAGGCGATGGCAATGGCGAGGCCCATCGTCGCCAGTGAGATTGCCCGGTCCGGACTGGATGCTGTGGTCAGCGATCGCGAGCTCCTGGTCGCGACGACGCCCTCGGCATTCGTCAAAGCGCTCCGGGACGTGCTATCGGGGTCGCGAAATTTGCCCGAGCAGATGGGCAGGCGCGCGCGCGTGCTGGTGATGGCTCACTATGGTTGGCCACAGAACCTACGTCGGCTCGATGAGCTGTTCGTTTGAGCCATAGGGCGCGCAACGAGGGATTGCGGGGGCGCTCAGCGTGGCCCCCGAAATGGCGAACGCCACCCAGCGCACGATGCGCGCCGAAGTCCGCTTGCATCGGACGGTCTGTTTAACCAGGATGAGCTTTACAATATTTGTTTACCTCTCAGGTGTCTTCGCGAGCTGCGGTCTACCCGCAAAGTGCTGGGTCTGCCGAATCCGTATGAACAGGCCATTCCGGGGACCGGTCGAGGCGATTGGACGGTATGATGGTTAACCGAGACATCAGTGGCAGCGGGGCCGGGGAAGTGGCATCGGAAGCGCGCGCTCGTGATAAGCAGGCAACTGTCAACGAACCGACCAGGGCGATGGCGGCGGCGCCCATTGTGCCAGTCATTCTGAGCGGTGGGGTGGGAACGAGGCTATGGCCTCTGTCTAGGGCCAATATGCCAAAACAGGTGCTGTCGTTGTGGGGGGCGGAGCCGATGATCTCGGCGACGGCTAGACGCCTGGAGGGCATAACCGCCGAATCGCCAATCGTCGTGTGCAGTGAGGATCAACAATTCCTGGTTGCCGACGCTTTTGAGAAGCACGGGCTGCAATTCGGCACTCTCATACTTGAGCCACTGGGCAGGAATACGGCGCCGGCAATTGCCGTGGCCGCTCTCAGGGCGGCTGCAATCTCGCCCGATTCCGTACTCGTCGTGCAGCCATCGGATCACGTCGTGACAGAGCTCGCGGCATTTCAATCCGCTGTACAGCAAGCCTGTCAGATCGCGGCGCACGACCGAAGAATCGTCCTACTTGGCGCACGGCCGACGCGCGCAGAGACTGGCTACGGATACATCGAGCGCGGCGAGGCGCTGGGAGATGGGGCGGGGGGCTTCTCGGTCAGGCAGTTCGTGGAGAAACCGGACACTGAGCGTGCGGCGCAGTTCGTGCGATCCGATGCCTGGCTGTGGAATGTCGGAATCTTTGTATTCACGGCGCAGGCCATTCTCGACGAGTTGGCGCTTCTGAAGCCCGACATTCTGGACCGGTGCCGCACCGCATTGGCGCAATCAAAGGCTAGTGGTTCGACCTTCCGTCTCGACAACGAAGCATTTGGCGGTGCCGAGTCGATCTCCATCGATCATGCGGTGATGGAGAAGTCGAAAAAGCTTGCAGTCGTGCCGTTCGAATGCAATTGGACGGACATCGGCTCTTGGGCTGCACTGTGGAATATCGAACGCAAGGACCAGCAGGGCAATGTGGTGCTAGGTGACGTTGAGTCGGTGGACACTCAAGGAAGCTATCTCCGCTCGGACGACCGGCTGATGGTGTCTCTCGGCCTTCGGAACGTAGTCGTGGTCTCGACGTCGGATGCCCTGGTCGTTGCGGACAAGAGCAAATGTCAAGACATTAAGGCCATCGTGGAGGCCCTTCGGCGACGAGGCCGGCGTGAGGTCCTGGAGAGCACCAAGGGCTACCGGCCGTGGGGCACCTATGAAACGGTGACGACTGGCGACAGATTCAGGGTGAAGCGCATCGTCGTAGAGCCGGGAGCCCAACTCTCGCTCCAGATGCATCATCATCGGGCAGAGCATTGGGTCGTGGTTCGTGGTACGGCCTTGGCGCAGGTGAACGAGGAGACCCATTTGCGTCATGAGAACGAAAGCGTGTTTGTCCCCATTGGCGCCAAGCATCGCGTGGCAAACCCGGGCAAGATTCCGCTGGAATTGATCGAGGTCCAAGTCGGCAGCTACCTTGGCGAGGATGACATCGTGCGATTTGAAGACGCTTATGGCAGGAGTTAACTAACGACGGATGACATCGCGGGTCGGGTGCAGCCTTCCGCGGGTTTTCTTGCCATGGGCGAAACTGTCTCGATGCCGAGCGCACTGCGCCGAGCCTGCAGCCGCCATACCCACAAGATTGCCCGATCACCAAAGAACGACTCACTGCAGATCGTATCACTATTGCGCTTTATCAGCACGGACTCATAGTTGATGTTGCCGCTGGAGCAGTATGAAAATTCTGTACCATCACAGAGTCGCCTCGAGGGATGGGCAGTTCGTCCACATCGAGTCTATCATCGGTGCGCTGAGGAAGCGTCACCACCAAGTCGTCTTGGTCGGGCCAGCAGCCGCGGTGGATGCGGGATCTGGTCAAACGTCAAGCCTGGTCTCGCTTCTCAAACGTCTGTTGCCCAAGCCCGCGTACGAGTTTCTGGAACTGGCGTACGGGCTCTTGGACTACATCCGCGTGGCGAGGGAGTTCATGCGAATCGTTCCCGATGTATTGTATGAACGCTACAATCTCCATACGCTGGCTTGCACGCTGCTTAGACGCCGTCACGCCATTCCATTTCTCCTCGAAGTGAATGCGCCTCTGGTTGCCGAGAGGTGCAAGTACGGTGGCCTAGGTTGGCCAAGCCTGGCAGCCTGGTCAGAGGGCCTCATTTGGCGCTCAGCCGATGCCATACTTACGGTTACACGTGTTCTCGCTGACGAAATCGAGGCGAAGGGCGTCGCAGCGAATCGGATTTGGGTGGTTCCAAACGCTATCGATCTGGACGCTTATCAGAATCTTCCAGACATCGAAGTCGCGAAAGAGCGGATCGGACTCGCAGGAAGGCGCGTGCTGGGATTCGTCGGCTTTGTGCGCGACTGGCATGGACTCGATCGCGTTATCGCCTGGCTCGGCCAGCGAACTGCACCGGAGGTCGTGTTGCTTATAGTCGGTGATGGTCCCGCCGTGACTCAGCTTAGATGTGAAGCCGTACGCCGAGGTGTTGACAATCAACTATTCGTGACGGGCGCACTGCCTCATGACGAGATTCCCGCATATATCGCCTCTTTCGATCTAGCGCTGCAGCCGGCTGTCGTCCCGTACGCGTCGCCACTCAAGATGTTCGAGTATATGGCGATGGGACGGCCGATCATTGCCCCAGATACACCGAACATCCGTGAGATTCTCACGCATGGCCATGATGCATGGCTGGCCAAGTCCGAAGAAGTGCCAGACGCGATCGATTGCCTCTTATCGGACGAACCTCTGCGCTTAAGGCTTGGCCGCGAAGCAAGGCGGACCATTGAGCGGCATGGTCTGACTTGGGACCGTAATGCGATGCGGATCGAGGAAATCGTGGGTAAGATAATGGAGGGTCGACAAACGGACCTTTAGCCTAACGCTCCTTGCACTCAGCGACCCTCTTGTGTCGAGATCGGCGCCTCTGCATTGGACCATGTCGCAGGCATCGAAAGATCGTCGGAGCTGCGCGCGGCTGGCTGGTCTTTGAGGCACGCCTGCACAGTCTGCCTGAGCGCGACGGTCACGCCGACCAAGAGATAGTATAGATCAAAGGTGGCCAGGGTGAGGAAGGCACCGGCCACGGCATAGCCGACAAGGCTGACGAAGATCATGCTCGCCATGTCATAGGCCCATTTTAATTCCTCACGCTTGCGCGTCTGCCGGCGTATCCAAGTGAGCTGCCAAAGCGTTGCCATTCCAAGGGCGAGAAATAGGGCGAAGCCAACGACGCCGTGCTCCCCTAGCATTTCAAAATAGATGCTATGGACGTCATGGAAATCGGGCATATCCGGATTGTATCGGGGGTAGACTGCCGGATCGATGAAGACCTTGAAACCGCCTCCCAAGAAGGGTCGATCCCGTGCGATTTCGACGGCCATTTTCCACATTGAGAGCCGGATCTGTGAGGATGCGTCCGCCTCGTAAGTGCTGATTGATTTCATTCGGTCAAACCATTGACCGGGCAAAAATGACTGCATGGCTACGACCATCGCGACGACGCCGAGGCCGAGGACAAGTCGATGCCGCGACCTAGCCAACGCTGCGGCTACCACTATTGCCAAACCGATCAAGCCGCCCCGGGAATAGGTCGTGACCACGGCAAGTGCGGTAAGACCAATCGCCAGCAGGAGCCCCTGCCGGATGAGTATGGAACGACTAGCAAGACGGAGGTACCATATCAGCGGCAAGACCATGTCCAGCGCGAGCGCCATTGCATTGTTGTCGCCAATGAAGGTCGTCGGTGGGCCGACGACCTGATAGACTCCAGCCGTCTGAATGGAGAATCCCCCACCCTTGACGCCGTAGTAGCCCAGAGAGCCGACGATCACCCAAATCAGTGCATGGAGCCTGGTGCGACTTTGCATGATCGGGATCGTGACGAAGGTCATCAATAAGATTTTCGAGACGAGTTCCCATTTGAGGTAGGCCTGGGCGGGCGAGAGGGCGTTCAGCGTCGTCCAGGACATCCAGAGCCACAGGAGCCCGAGGAGGATCGTCGGCGAGGTAAGAGGGATCGCCTTACGCTCCTTGCTGAATAGCCAAGCGGCGATCGTCACCAGAGCAACGATGAAGGCGTATTGGAAGTCAGACGCAAACCCCCAGGCAAGCCGGTGGGGATTCATCAGCGAAATCCAGTAGAAGAGCAGCACCCC
>Ga0137404_10002910_pt1 | contig 11430 bp, 12 predicted proteins | sample CZOMad2_1_16fung_FD_108285 | JGI IMG/M metagenome (GOLD analysis project Ga0137404, IMG submission 108285) | Vadose zone soil fungal communities from Angelo Coast Range Reserve, California, USA - CZOMad2_1_16fungal (Illumina Assembly) | ecosystem: Environmental > Terrestrial > Soil > Vadose...
AAGTGATGTGGTGATGGACGTAATTGCAGATCGCCTGCACACGGGCCCATCCGGGCGGCACTTTTTCGAATAAGTCCCACGCCACCTGCGACAGCAAATCGGTTTCACAGTAGCGGCTCCCTCGCAGGAAGACGAGCGTCTCTTCAGGCAAATCCTCCACCGCATGCTGTTGAGCGGAGGGCACCACCACGTCTGGCTGGCCGGAGTCTCTTACCACCCCGCGACTGCTGAATCGAATCTGGCCGGCCGGGGCCACGATTCGGTTGCACCAGTTTCCGAAAAGGTCGCGATACGCCGTGATCGGAACTGAGGGTTCGGTGGTGAGGTAATCGGGAATGACCATGTCCGAGGCGCGCGAGTAATGAATGTTTACTATCAGTATCATCGGCGCCCCTTGAGGACAGTTGTAGATGAGTTCATAGCCAACACGAATTTGCATTGAGGTCTCCCCTTCTTAACCTTTGCTGTGTAATGACCCCACAAAGTTGGCTCTCCCGCAGCTCTCGTGCTCAGGCAGAGGTGACTTCTCCGAGGTATACTATCATAAGTCATTTATTATATTGCCTTTAATTCGGAGTTGAGCCTTGATGCTACCCGCTCCTGCATTGTCTTTACCGGGGTGCAAGATGACGGCGGTGACCCAAAGCGACAGAGTCCTAACGATCACCGCCCATGCTACCGCGCCCACGGCTCGTTGCCCGCGCTGTGGGGAATCTTCGCAGCGCATACATAGCTACTACACGCGCCGCCCGCGCGATCTTCCGCTGTGGGATGATGCTGTGTGCTTGGTCCTGCGTGTCCGCCGCTTTCGTTGTCTGAACGCCACCTGCCTGGCTCAAACCTTCGCTGAACGCTTGCCACAGATAGTGCGGCCAGCCGCTCCGCGCACGGTGCGTTTGACGATGGCGTTGCAGCAACTCGGGCTCGCGTTCGGCGGCGAAGCCGGGGCGCGGCTGAGCGCCACGCTCCATGCGCCCACCAGCCCTGATACCCTGCTGCGTCTCGTCCGCCAGTTGCCGGATCCGCCGATGTCGACGCCCACCATCCTTGGGGTGGATGATTGGGCCATGCGTCGGGGGCACACGTATGGCACCCTGCTGGTGGACTTGGAGCGCCATCGGCCCATCGACCTCCTGCCCGATCGTACCGCCGACACACTCGCGGCCTGGCTCCGGACGCCTCCGGGCGTCATCATCCTGAGCCGTGATCGCTCGACGGAATATGCGCGCGGCGCCACACTGGGTGCGCCCGATGTGCAACACGTCCTCGATCGGTGGCATCTGCTCCGAAATCTGCGTGAAGCCCTTGAACGGCTGCTGGATCGGCTGCATCATCGCCTGGCGGCCATGCTGACCGTGAGGCAGCCGGCTCCCCCACCAACGGTATCTATCGAGGCACGCTCACTCCGCCGCTCGACCACGGACCACAGCGCCCGCCAAGAACGGCGGGCACGCCGATTGACGCGCGACCAGGAGGTGTGGGCCCTCTACGCGCAGGGTGTCTCGAAGCGGCACATGGCTCGGCAGCTCCACATGAGTCGCACGACTGTCATCCGCTATCTGCGCACTGACACATTTCCCGAGCGCGCCCAGGCGTGGCGCGTGAGTCTCCTCGACCCCTACGTCGCCTTTCTTCAAAAACGCTGGGATGCTGGCTGTCACAATGGCGTGCAACTCTGGCGTGAAATCCACGCCCTGGGCTTTTCCGGCACAGGCCGAATGGTGTCCAACTGGGTGGTCCTGCGCCGTGAACTCCTGCTCGGTCGACCGTCTGCCTCTGGTCGACGTCCGGCATTGCCAAAAGAACCGGCCGTACAACTGCTGCCCGCCCCTGCTGCAGGGCTGGGTCACCCATTACCTGCACCCCGGCAGCTGGTATGGCTCCTGCTACGTCCAGAGGATACCTTGACGCCAGTGGATCAAGAGGTCCTCCAGGAGCTGCGGCGCGACACGGACCTGGATACGGCCTATACGTTAACCCAGCGCTTGCGTCACATGATTCGTAAACGAACTGCCACGACTCTCGAGGCGTGGCTTGCGGATTGTCTAGCGAGTGGCATGCCAGAGCTGGTGAACTTTGCCCATGGCTTACAGCGCGAGCAACCCGCCGTGCAGGCGGCCCTCACTCTGCCCTACAGTAACGGGCAGGTCGAAGGCCAGATCACCAAATTGAAACTCCTGAAACGGCAGAGCTATGGGCGCGCAAAGCTGGATCTCCTCCGCCAGCGGATGCTGCACGCTGCCTAATGTACCAGGGCCTGAGCACGGGAGCTGCGGGAGAGCCACAAAGTTGGACCGTTTTAGGGTGTTTCTAACTTCATCGGTACCGTGATGCTCTGCTGCTGCGTGATTGATTGGGAGGCGCAACAGGCGCACTGTCCTTAAGGGCATAGTAGTGTCAAGTGGACCCCGGGCCGGGATGTCTCCTGGGGCCCCGTCGTGCGCACCCGTTTCAATGCCGCGACCTGTCGCGCGTGCCCGGCCCGCCAAGTATGCACCTGGGCCAAAGACGCGCCGCCCCAACTGACGGTACGGCCGCAAGCCCACCATGAGCCCATCCAGGCCGCCCGACACCGGCAGGATACCGCCGAGTTCACCGCCCAGTACGCCCAGCGGGCCGGGATTGAGGGTACGCATACGCAGGCCATCCGGCGGTGTGGTTTACGGCAATGCCGCTACATCGACCAGGCTAAAACCCGCTTACAGCACGTCATCACCGCGACGGCGATCAACGTCGTGCGGGTGGCGGCGTGGTTGGAAGGAACAACTCAGGCCACCACACGACGATCAGCCTTTGCGGCACTCGCGGCATAGGCGCCTGCGAGTACGCTCCTTGGGAATTCGCCACTACTATCAATCGAGACGAGGTTTGTGCTCCCCACGTAGAGCGCACGGGAGATCAGGCCTGTCGTGGGGCATGCACGACCAGCCCCTGGGCTGATCTGGTGAGGCGGACACGTATTGGTTCACAACCCCGCCCCGCGCTATTTCTTGCGGGGGTCATCCGCGGGGTTGACATATGTGAACCCCCATGGCCCCACCCCATGCACTTGGACAATGGTTTCCTCTTTAGTCCATGCGAAGTGATTGGTTTTGGGATCCATGATCGAGACACTCCCCGCCGGCAGCACTGTGGTTTTTTCCGGGTCAAGCGTGTCGCCAGCTCCCAAGTTCAAGGTGCCAGAAATCACGGTGATACGCTCAATGACGGGATGCCAGTGGGCGGGGACTTTATAGTCCGCTGGGAACTTGACACGGAAGATAAATGGCACCGCCTCGCTTAATGAGCCTTCAAGGACGACGAATTTTGCGCCCGGGGGCAGGGCGGGCGCATCGGCCTATTGCAGATCGGCCGGCGTGACCATCACATGGCTGGCATGGGTACCTGCCCATGTGGGAGGTGCTACGAGGGAGATGAAGGCGTATATGGTCGAGACCAACGCCACGTGCCATGCGTGCATGGTGTGCTCCTTCTCCTGGATCGGCAACGCCGATGCGTTGAGACCACGGACGTACCTGTCAGCGCTTCGCGTCTCAATGGCCAATCGAGCCCAGCTATTGGTGCCACAACTGACGCAATTATAGCATCTCCTGACGCCATGGAAACAGCTTCGCACGCAGGTTGGGCGGCACGATGTGATAGCCTCATCCCTGCGTGCACATGCACCTCTCAGAAGGCATCCCCCTTGCGGAAAGGGGACGGGGTCTGGGTGAGCCGGCTGAATTCGCCACCAGTATCAAAAGTGCGTAAGACCCTGATTGTGGGCCGGGAAAGCTGCGCTATTGCGAGCCGGGCGTTCAAATAGTGCAAGCCGCAAGTGCGACACGAGGTCGCATAGGTCAAGTGTCTGATCTCAGACTGGGCGAGCACCGAAAGCCCATTTCCGTTCGGCCGGGGCGTCGTGAGTCATCGCGGGGTCTCAAGCAGGCCGTAAACGCAAAAAGACAGTAGGCAGCCACCGCCGAAATCTATGCCAGGAAAAGTCGGAACCGAGTTGAACATCCGTGAAGCCTTGGTTGAAGCGTCGTGACGCACAAGGGGACGCAGGTGGCTGAGACGTCCTTATTGGAGCACAGGTCAGCCGAGATTTGCGGCTCGGCTGAGACGGTGCCCCGCTCCCGGCGCAGAGAGGCCAACTCGCCCGACGCCGCTTGCCTATGCGGAACGTGGAAACCCCGATAAGGTCTGCCATCGGCAGGAGGCTCACTGTAAGGTAGAGCCCATGCCTTAGCGGGATAGGATGGCCAAAAAGCGAATGCCGGCAGCCGAAAGGCACGGGGAAGACATAACCCGCCGGATAGGGTGATACCCAACCTGAAAGGGTGCTGACGTGGCCGGGTGACTGGTCGACAGGACGGGGAGAAGAGGGCTCATCCAGGGGAAAAGTTGGATACCCGCAAGGGTAAACGTAACCCTGGAGCACCAGTCAGCTGGTGTGCCAGCAGAGACCTTGAACTCTCGGCCAGTTGCTTGAGCCGGGTGCGGGGCGACTCGCTCGCCCGGTTCTGAGGGGGGCATGACACAGCTATGTGTCGCGCCTACCCGACCAGTTAGAGTCTCTCCGAAAAGACATATCTAGTAAACCATATGGTTAGCTCTGGTTGAAATCATTAGAGTGTGACCAAAATCTGTGGGAGACCGTCGGGATAGGGAGCCGGCGAGAGCCGTGAGTTGAACGCCATGGCACCCTGGGTGATCATCTGGCAGTGCCCCCTGCCGACGCATCTCAGGAGATGTGCCATGCCTTCCCACTCGGACGAGATCGTACCGCAAGTGCAGCAGGGTGTCCAAGCCCTGGTCGCTGACGTGACCGGGGCTGACGCGCAGACACAGACCGCGTATACGGTGGAATTGACCCTGTTTCGGCGGCTGCTAGCCGTAGGCGCCGCGCTGTTGCGGCGGTTCTTTGTGACCCGCGCGGGGGTGCGGCCGGCAGGGCCTGTCCTGACCCCGGACGGCACGCCGCTAAGGGATCATGAGCCGCGCTCCACGACCTCCGACTCGGTCTTTGGGAACGTCCGCTGCGGGCGCCACGACTTCACCGCCCCCGGGCAGGAGGGCTGCTGTCCGCTGGCTGCGGAGCTGAGCCGGCCAGCGCGCGGTGACTCCGCCCGGTGAAGCGAATGGGTAGCCTCTGGGGCAACCGATGCGTCCGATCGCCAAAGCCAGACGGTGATCGAGCGTCTCCTGGGGGTGTCGCTCAGTGGCCAGGTATCTGTGGGACACCGCCAAGGCCCTGCGCGGGGACACCCATCCCCACCGCCCGGGGTGGGTGCGCCACGATCTGGAGCCCCTCGTGGCCGGGCAGGCAGATGCCGTCATCACCGCTCTGGCAGAGGAGGCGAACGATCCCAGCTGGACGGCGGCCCAACGGCCAGCCGTCCGGCGTACGGTCGGCTCTGACCGGCGCCACCGCCCGTATAGGCGCGACGAGGAGTACTTGGCCCAGGGCTGGCCGATGGGTACAGGGGTCATCGAGGGCGCCTGTCGGCATCTGGTGCAAGATCGCCTGGAGCCATCCGGGAGGCGTTGGACGAACGCCGGGGCACCAGCCGTGCTCAATCGGCGAGCCGTGCGGCTCAAGGCGCATGGGGATCGCTATGGGCCGTTTCATCGGCAACAGCCACATCGCTCCCTCGATGGCAGCTCTGCACCGGTGCCGGAAGGGTTGGAAAGCCAGGCGCTGCAGTGGGCGGCGTGATCAACCGACTCTCCACGGATTTTGGTCACACTCAAATCATTATGCGATCCCGATTATCCAGTAATTCCGCGGGTTCTTTGAAAAGGTCTAATTTTAGGCTCGCCTTCACTCGTGAATAATATCTTACTTTTCAAGGACTTTATTCTCGGACAGCCTCTTAGTGCCCTCGTTGGCCGAAGTCGGGTGAGACGGCTCATAGATCTGGTTTCGTACCTCCCAGATCTCGGGGAAGAGGGGATTCTCCATGCCGTCGATTGCGACTTTTTGCAGATACCGCAGACCCGTCGAGCCACCCGTTCCAGTATTCTGTCCGATGACCCGCGCGACGGTAACCAGGTGCCTGAATCGCCATTGTCGAAAAGCATCTTCAATGTCGATCAATTTTTCCGCTAATTGAAACAGCGACATATATTTCTGCGGCGTCGAGTAAACTGCGTGCCAGCATTGATAGGCTGGCTGCGAGTATTGATGGCCCTCCGAGAAGTCCTCCTGTAGGGACTTAGGCTGTAATCCAGCCTTCCGGAACTTTGTGCTCAGTAGGTGTAACGTGGCGTCATAAACACTTGGCTTCCGCCGCTGGCGGAGCATCTGCTCGTGAATAGCGGATTTGCCATGCATAGCAATGACATCCACGTTCTTTTCGCCATCTTCAGTGTCGAAGTGCCTCACCCGCGATTTAAGGCCTAATAAGAACTCAACCATGCGGTACTGATGTGACTGGAAACCAGACGCGTTATCCTGCCCGACAGAGTCTCGAAATACACGAAACTCGTTAGGAGTGAGAGTCGACAGTACATCCCACGTTCTAGTCAGAAGGAGAAGAATCTGTGAGGCTCTAGCCAAGACTTTGTATGCGGACAGTTCGTCTCCCTTGTACAGCGATGAGATGGCGTTTTCAAACTCATGCATCAAGACCTTGAACCACAGCTCGTTCGACTGATGAATCACGATGAAAAGTAACTCGCTATCCGCGTTTGTCTTGGTGTTTTGACAGCTCAGAAGCTTGTCGAGTGCTAGATAGCTGCCGTAGGTATGCCGTCTCTGGGATGTCCCCATGGGTCTCTCCTCCGAGGCAAGCCTTCGTTTCATTCATCCACCTGCGTGTGACGTGCACGAGCTACACCAACACTTCTGGCTCGGAGCAGTCCTCTAGGTAATAATCGACAAGACTCAAGAGACCAAATTCCATAGTCGTGCCGGACTTGACGTAGGTCGCGCTGATGAGATCGTCGTAGCGGAGATGATAGTACATGAGGCACTGCTTGTCACTCCGGTGCATGTGATGGGGCGGCTATCGGTGCCGCCCTCGCCTGCGACGCGGGGGTGTGTGGCACAAAACGGACCGCATCCCACACCAGTCTCGTTGAGGTGTGGTACTATGCGAAAATGGGTGGCCTGGCGTTCCTCACTGCAGCACAGCCGGCAATTTTCCAGAAGGAGCTCGTATGGCTGGGACAAACCATCGTTTCGTTGAGACCAATGGCATCCGGATGCATGTCGCCGAGGCGGGGGAGGGACCGCTGGTTATTCTCTGCCACGGCTTCCCCGAGTGCTGGTATTCCTGGCGGCATCAGCTACCGGCACTGGCGGCGGCTGGGTACCATGTGGTAGCGCCGGATCAACGCGGTTACGGAGAGACGGACCGCCCCGAGCCTATCGAGGCCTATCACATCCTGCACCTGACGGCGGATATGGTGGGACTCGTCCACGCCCTGGGCGAGACACGGGCGATCATCGTCGGCCACGACTGGGGGGCCCCGGTGGCCTGGCACTGTGCCCTGCTGCGGCCGGACCTTCTCACGGGTGTCGCCCTGATGAGCGTCCCCTATATACAACGATCCTGGTCGGACCCGCGGCCAACCGAGATGATGCGGCTCTTGGCGGGTGAGCAGCAGTTTTACCAGCTGTATTTTCAAGAGCCGGGCAAGGCCGAGGCCGAGCTCGAAGCCGATGTACGCGTATCCCTGGCCACGTTTCTCTATTCGGCGTCAGGGGACCCGCCACCGGAACGGCGCTGGCGGTTCTTGTTCGGCAAGTCAGAACGATTTATCGACAGTGGCACTGTGCCGGAGGCTCTTCCCCCCTGGCTGACCGAGCAAGATCTCGACGTTTTCACGGCAGCCTTTGAGCACAGCGGCTTCCGCGGTGGATTAAACTGGTATCGCAATCTCGACCGCATGTGGGAGCTGACACGCTGCCTGTGCGGTGCACAACTGCGCCAGCCGTCGCTGTTCATCGCTGGTGCTCTGGACGGGGTGATCACCATGTACCGGTCGGCCTTCGACGCTCTGGAGGATACCATGCCAAATCTACGACGGAAAGTCCTGCTGCCGGACGCTGGGCATTGGATTCAGCAGGAACGGCCAGCGGAGGTCAACCGCCTGTTGATCGAGTTCTTGGCCAGTCTTTGATCATCGCTTGTGGCCGCATTCGCGAACTGCTCCTCCAGGCCGGCAGGAAACCAGGAGGGCGGTTGTGAGGGCTGACGGAATAGTGTACGATACGGCGGCAATCGGTGTGGCTGCACAGGTGAGCCTTATCCCAGACGACCACGATGAAGGAGAGCGGTATGGCCGAAGGAACCAACCTGTTTGACATCATCGGCACGACGCGCGCCATGCGCCGTCTGAAACCCGATCCCATCCCCGACGAGCTGATTCGCAAGATCCTGGAGGCGGGTGTGTGCGCCGCCAGCGGTGGCAACCGTCAACCCTGGCGCTTTCTGGTCGTCAAAGACCGCGCCATCAAGGAAAAGGTGCAACACTACTACAAACGCGCCCTCGACGAGGTGGTGGGGCCGCGTTATCGCACCAGCACACCGCCGCCCGGCGTCACCCGCGAGCAGTACGATCGCCAGCATGCCGCGGTCGAATATCTGACCAACCATTTTCACGAAGCCCCGGTGTGGATCGTCGCCTGCCTGGAAAGTGGAGGAAGCACACCCACGCGTAGCGCAGGAGCCTCTATATACCCCGCCGTGCAGAATATGTTGCTCGCTGCCAGAGCCCTGGGGCTTGGCGCCACCCTGACCACCAGGCACTTACAATACGAAAAAGAGGTTGAGGCCGCTTTAGGCTTGCCAGCCGGGATGCATTCCTACGCTATTCTCCCCATCGGTTACCCCATGGGTCGCTTTGGCCCGGTGCGGCGCGCACCACTGGCCGAGATCGTCTACCTCGATCGTTGGGGGCAATCGTATCCTGCCGTCGGATAGGACACTGCTCGGCTGGCACATACCGGGAGCGCGGGCTCAGACGGCGACATGAAGGCTTCTCGTAGGGGAGAATCACACGATGGACACACGTATACTCGGCCGTACAGGACTGGAAGTGACCGTGGTCGGATTCGGCTCGATTACCATCGGTGGGTTTTTTGGTCCCGTCGACGATGCCGAGAGCACGCAAGCGCTGCATGCTGCCATCGACGCGGGGATGCGTTTCATCGACACCTCGGATGCCTATGGGGCCGGTCGCAGCGAACAAATCATCGGCCGGTTCTTGCGCGAGCGCCCGGACCGCGACCAGATCATCATCTGCACCAAAGGCGGCAACAATATGGTCACAGGGGCACGGAATTTCACTCCAGACTACATCCGCGGTTGCCTCGAAGGCAGCCTCCAGCGGCTCGGGGTCGACGCCATCGATGTCTACCTGTTGCACAACCCGTCGGTGCAGAACCTCAAAGCCGGCGATAGCTTTGAGCTCCTCGAAGAATTCAAGGCGAAGGGGAAGATCAAACATTGGGGTGTATCGGTGAATACGCTGGAGGAGTGTGAGCTAGCCATCGAGTTGGGCCAGCCTGCTGTCATGCAGATGGAGTATAACCTGTTGGATCAAGAGGCGGCGGGCGTCTTCGCCAAGGCCAAAACGGCGGGGGTCGGTGTCATCTCGCGCGTGCCGTTGAAGCGCGGCTTGTTATCGGGACGCTTTGATGAGCAGGCGACCTTTGTCGAAGGTGATCGGCGGCGGAACATTCTCGCCCCCGATAGATTGCCCGCCATGGTGGCCCGCGTGAGGCGAATCTCCGAAATTGTAGCCGACTATGGCCGGCCGCTGGCTGAAGTAGCGATCCGCTTCTGCGTCTCGAATCCCGACGTCGACGTCACCATCCCCGGCATCCGTACCCCCGAGCAGGCCAAAGCCAACGCCGCCGCGAGCGAGCCGTTACCGCCGGAGGTATGCGAGAAACTGCGCCAGCTTCCCTAACGGTGGCGTCCGAGCCGACACTTGGAGTGTGCCTTCCTGGCCGTTGAGGTGGCCTGTCGGGCGCAGGCCGCCGAGTCTGCGCCTACCACCCGGGGGTGAACCAGCGGTCCAGCCCCCAGGTACCCGACCATGGCCATGACTTCCTTTACGCTGGTGGGGAACTCCGCCGACTCGCAAGGGCTCCGCTCACGTCGGCGCCTCGGTGGAGGAGGTACTTTAGGCGCACTTCACGGCACGGTGCCGCCGCCAGAAAGGCTGCAGTATCGATCTCAACAGTTAGACCGCCCTCCCGCAAACCTGCTCAGAAACTTCATCAGTTTTTATTATCAGGCCTACCGCACAGCGGTATGGCGTTCTCGTCATAATTACCTTGCCGCCAGTGGGGGGTGAAGCGGGCTCGCGAATGTCAGTGGTACGCTCGCCCTCACACGACGATCTCCGCTCGCGTGCTTGCCACAATGGCTTTCAGCTCTTCCTGCTCGGCTGGAGGGACCCCGAACGTATCCAGCGTGTGCTGCAAGTCGTCCAGGAAGGCGTCCCACTCGGCCGCGGTAATCCGGAGATCTTGGTGCGACTCCCGCATCGAGCGTCCGCTATACTGCTGGGGCCCCCCGCTCGCCCAGCAGACCATTTCGGTGACGAGGTATTTGAAGCCGGCGGCTGAGACCCGATGATGCGCCTCATCGACGCGTGGGTTTGCATTCAAGCGGGGGTCGTCCATGACCCGGTCGATGAGGTCGTCCACGACGGTGGCGATGCTATAAACACCGCCCAGCCGCTCGTACAACGTGGGATGATTCGATGTGGCCATTGGGATGCCTCCTGCGGTGTGCCGTCGATGCCACGCCGGACGAGATGCGCTCCAGCGCCTGTTGAAACCAGAGGTCCTATCGCACGACCGCTGCCGAACGATGCCCTGATGAGGATTGTTGTTCTAGTCGCCTGAACGATTTCCCCTAATAGATAGAACCGGCATATGCCGGCAGAATGACAGGGACAAAATGGGTTTGGTGGCCTATTTTACCAGGAAACTGCCGGAACCAAAATGTGTCACGGAAATTCCTGCGCTGCGTGAGTTATGGCGTCTCATCGCAGCGTCCCTCCCGCTAGCCGCCTTTAAGCCGACCGTGTTAGATTGCCGTAAGTCTTTGGATATTAATGCTCGGCCTCCCACGCGTTGAGGGCTCATCATGCCGTGACGCCGCATGGTTGCTCGTCGAGCTGATGTTTACCAAACAAGGTCAAGTTAACTCCGCACAGGCGTAAAGGAAATCGTAACGAGGTTTGCGATGGTCAGCCATGAATAGCAGGGTTAGATTCACCCACCCACAAGCCGATGCGACGGCGACGCTGCCCCCGAACGTTGTATTGACCCCGCGGGGCATACCGCTGTGGGGTGCCCTGGGGGCAACAGGTCCGGCGACGGCCGGGCTTGGGGCTGCGTTCTATCCGCAGCCTGCCCCGACGCGAACCCCCGATAGGAACCCCTGATAGGAGGGTATCATATGCCAGCAATCCATCAAC
>Ga0137404_10002914_pt1 | contig 11418 bp, 10 predicted proteins | sample CZOMad2_1_16fung_FD_108285 | JGI IMG/M metagenome (GOLD analysis project Ga0137404, IMG submission 108285) | Vadose zone soil fungal communities from Angelo Coast Range Reserve, California, USA - CZOMad2_1_16fungal (Illumina Assembly) | ecosystem: Environmental > Terrestrial > Soil > Vadose...
CCAGCAGTCGTTCCGCGGCAGCGTCGCGATCTCGGCCGACAGCCTGTCCGGCTTCGTGAGCGACACCAACGTGGTGATGGACCGGTTCTCGGTGGACGGTGGCGACACGCGCATCGGCCTGGCGGCGTGGCGCGCCGCGACCGGCCAGGACCAGAGCTCGATCATCGCCACGCCGGCGGCGCTCTTCGTCAATTTCGCCGGCAACGATTACCACCTGAGTGCGACCTCGCCGGCGCGGGACGCAGGCGTGACGCTCGCCACCGTGCCCGACGACCTCGAGGGCGCGCCGCGACCCCAGGGGCCGGCGTCGGACATCGGCGCCTACGAATTCCCGATCGCGGCCGGGCCGGTCCAGCTCACGGTGACGCGAGCCGGCACCGGTACGGTCACCAGCACGCCCGGCGGCATCGACTGCGGGTCGAGCTGCGCCGCGAGCTTCGCCTCCGGGACGTCCGTATCGCTCACCGCGACACCCGCCGCGGGTTGGGTCTTCATGGGCTGGTTCGGCGGCGGATGCACGGGCTCAGGAGCCTGCGCGCTGACGCTCACGACGGCCACGACCGTGAGGGCCACCTTCTCGCCGCCGCCGGTGACGATCACGGTGATCCGGGCCGGGCTCGGCAGCGGCAGCGTCACCAGCGCGCCCCCCGGCATCTCCTGTGGCACGAGCTGCTCGGCGAGCTTCCCGTCGGGCAGCCCGGTCGTGCTCACGGCGACGGCGACGGGCGGTTCGGTCTTCACGGGCTGGTCCGGCGGCGGCTGCACGGGAACGAGCCCCTGCACGGTCTCGCCCGTGAGCGCGACGACGATCACCGCGACCTTCGCGCTGCCGACGGTCGCGCTCGCGGTGACCGTCACGGGCGCCGGGACCGGCACGGTGACCAGTGTGCCCGCCGGCCTGTCGTGCAGCACCGCGTGCACCGCGAGCTTTGCGGCGGGAACCTCGGTCACGCTCAGCGCGGCGCCCGCCGCCGGGGCCGTGTTCGCGGGATGGTCGGGCGCCTGCACCGGCTCCGGCTCCTGCACGGTCGTACTGGATCAGGCTCGGGCGGTCACGGCCCGCTTCAGCCGCGTCTTCTCGGATTCGACGCTGACTCCGCTCGCGAGCGTGATCCGCGCGCTCCACGTGACCGAGCTGCGGACCGCGATCGACACCCTGCGCACCCGCCAGGGGCTCGCGGCGTTCGGGTGGACCGACTCGGCCATAATCACGGGCGCCACCGTCATCAAGCGGAGCCATCTGGTCGAGATGCGCTCCGCCGTCGCCGCGGTCTACACCGCGCGCGGGCTCGCGGCCCCGGCGTGGACCGACGCGACGATCACACCGGGCGTGACGATCGTCCGGGCCGTCCACATCGCCGAGCTCCGCGCCGCCGTTCTCGCCCTCGAGTAGGGCGCTTCCGAGCGCACGGGCCGCCGGGTCGCTCGCGATCCGATCTCGCCTGCGCACATTCCCGGGGTTCGATTACACTTGGGCCCACGGAGGATCGAATGAGACTGAGCCTGGCCTACGAGATGCAGCGCCCGGTGGTCGACGACCACGCGGTCATCAAGGAAACCCTCGAGCAGTGCGTGCTCGCCGATCGGATGGGCTTCGATACGGTCTGGTTCGTCGAGCATCACTTCCTCACGAGCTTCTCGATGTCGCCGTGCCCCGAGGTCATCTTCGGCGCGCTGAGCCAGCTGACCAAGCGCATCCGTCTGGGATTCGGCGTCGTGATCCTGCCCTACCACCACCCCGTGCGGGTCGCCGAGCGCGTGGCCATGGTCGACCACATGTCCGGCGGCCGCGTCGAGTTCGGCACCGGGCGCTCGGCACCGTACGAGCAGATGGGCATGGGGATCGACCCGCGTAACACCCGCGCGATGTGGGAAGAGTCGCTCCGGATGATTCCGCGTATCTGGGAAGACGGCCAGTTCTCGTGGGAAGGGCAGTTCTGGAACGTGCCGCCGCGCGAGGTGCGTCCCAAGCCCTATCAGAAGCCCCACCCGCCGATCTGGGTGGCCGCGCTGCAGCCGGCCACCTACGAGCTGGCTGCCGAGACCGGCATCGGCGTGATGGCGCTCAGCGTGGCCTCGCCGTCGTACCTCGCGCCGCACATCAAGCAGTACAAGGAGCGCGTGCGCAAGGCGAAGCCGGTGGGGAAGTTCATCAACGACCAGTGGCTCAGCTCCACCATGGCCATCTGCGACTGGGACAACAAGGGCGCCCGCGAGCTGGCGGCTAAATCGCTGCGGACGTTCTTCGGACCGGATCGCCCGTACCTCAAGGACCAGACGCATCTCTACGAGCAGCTCGTCGCCTCGTGGGGCGGCGTGCCCGACCATCTGAAGGCGAATTTCTCGCGCTACCTCAAGACGGAGGGCGCCGAGGGCGCGCCGGCAGTCGATCTCTCAGGCGGATCGGGGCAGATCGCCTCCGCCCTGTGGAATCAGATCGACGCCGACACGCTGGTCGAGCGCGGCGTACTCGTGGCCGGCGACCCGGAGAGCTGTCTCAAGGGCATCGCGATCCACGAGGAAGCCGGAGTCGACGAGCTGCAGTTCCTCATGGCGACGGAGACGGTGCCCCACGAGAAGGTGATGACGTCGATCGAGCTCTTCGGCAAGCACGTCATCCCCGAGCTCAAGAAGAAGACCGCCGCGCGCTAGCGGACATGATCAAGGCCAGACCGGAAGTCGAGGCGATGACGCCGTACGTCGCGCCGCTCGAGGGCCGCCGATCGCTCCTGCGTCTGGATTTCAACGAGAGCACCGTCGGGCCGAGCCCGGCGGTGGTCGACGCGATCCGGCGCCTGCCTCCCGAAGCCTACGGGACCTATCCCGAGTACGCCGGGCTCAACGAAGCGTACGCCTCGACGATCGGCGCGCCGGCAAGCCACGTCGAGGCCTTCAACGGCGTGGACGCCGCGATCCGCGCGATCTTCGACGCCTACGGCGAGCGGGGCAACACCTTCCTGACCACCACGCCGACCTTCGGGTACTACGCGCCCTGCGCGCAGCAGCAGGGCATGGTCATCGACGAGGTCCCGTACCCGGAGGACTTGAGCTTCCCGCTCGAGGCGGTCGCCCGGCGGCTCGAGGCGCGACCGCGGCTCTGCTTCATCTGCAATCCGAACAATCCCACGGGAACGCTCCTGGCGCCGGGCGCGATCGTGGCGCTCGCCCGCTCGGCGCCGGAAACCCTGGTGGTTGTCGACGAGCTCTACGTGGCTTTCACGGGACAGACGGTGGTGCCGGCGGCGCTCGAGCTTCCGAACGTGGTGACGCTGCAGTCGCTGTCGAAGGCGGCGGGCATCGCGGCCATGCGGCTGGGCTTCGCGATCGGCCACCCGGGCATCGTCGAGCGACTCCGTCGGGTGACGGGACCATACGACATCAACATGTTCGCGGTGATCGCGGGGAAGGCCGCACTGGCCGATGAGGGCCACCTCAGGCGGTACGTCGCCGAAGTGCTGGCCGCTCGGGCGTGGACGATCGACGAGATACGCCGGCTGGGCGCTCGCTGTGCCGGCGACGGCGGCAACTACGTCCTGGTGTGGCCCCCGGGGAAGTGCGAGGACGTGGTGGAGGCACTCCGGGACGAGGGGATCCTCGTCCGGAGCATGGCGGGGAAGCCCGTCATCGATGGCAGCTTTCGCCTCACCATCGGCACGCGGCAGGACATGCGGCGCTTCGCGGCCGCGTTCGCCTCGGCGATCGCGGTCAGCCGGCCAGGTTCTCCAGCCGCTTCAGGATCTCGCGCTTAGGCACGGCGCCGACCAGCCGATCCTTCTCCGCGCCGTCCTTGAAGAACAGGAGCTGCGGGATCGCCTGGATCCCGAAGCGCGACGCGAGCGCCGGATGCTCGTCCACGTTGACCTTGCCGATCGTCACCTGGTCGCCCAGCTCGCTCGCGATCTCCTCGAGCACGGGCCCGACAACCCGGCAGGGCCCGCACCACGGCGCCCAGAAGTCGATCACCACCGGCCGCTCGCTCGTGACCACGCCATCGAACGTCGCGTCCGTCACGTTCACAGTCATCGTCACCAACCCCCTGACCCTTGAGACGCTACAATACCCCGCATGGATTCACGCGGGCCGGCTCTCGATGAACCGCGCGACCTCGTTCATGTGCTCGTCGAAGAACACGAACACGGGGATCGAGCGGTAGAGCCCTTTCTTCAGATACTGGTCCATCACGTCGAGGTTCAGGTCGCGGGGAAAGAGCCGAATCTCGACGTTCGCGTGGCCCTCGACCAGCTTGGCCACGTAGGGAACCTGGGCGAGGCAGGTGCCGCACCAGTCCTCGGTGAGGACGAGCACCCGGCGCACCGCGCCCAGCCGCGCCAGGACCCGCGTGTCCTCCGGCTCGATCGTCGTCTCGTCGAGCGCCTCGACGAACCGCTCGCGGTTGACGGACATGTGATCGATGTACTGCGGGAGGGTCATGCCCTGCTCGAACCGCTCCTTGGTCATCACTCCGGGTACCCTACCACGGCAGTCTAGAGGATCATCACCCATGAAGATCACACGGGTTCAGACGCTCGTTCTCAACCTGCCGATGGTGATCGAGGGCGCGCCCCCGATGCTCGGCGGCCGGCCCCGGACCAGCATCGACATGCTGCTCGTCCGCATCGACACCGACGGCGGCGTCACCGGCTGGGGCGAGGCGTTCGGCCATCGCATTTTCCCGGCGACGCGCGCCGCCATCGACACGCTCCTGGGGCCGATGTGCGTCGGCCGCGACCCGAGCCAGATCGCGGCCATCAACGACGAGATGCAGCGCCTCCTGCACGGGATCGGCCGGAACGGACCCGTGATCTACGCGCTGTCGGGCATCGACATCGCGCTCTGGGACATCGCGGGCAAGGTCGCCGGCGTGCCGCTCTACCGCCTGCTGGGCGGTAGCCCGCGTGCCGACCTGCCCGCCTACGCGAGCCTCCTGCGCTACGGGACGGCCGACGCGGTCGCCCGCTACACGGAGCAGGCGCTCGGCCGCGGCTACCGGCTGATCAAGCTGCACGAGATCACGGTGCCCGAGGTGAAGGCCGCTCGCGACGTCGCCGGCCCGGGGATTCCGATCATGATCGACACGAACTGTCCGTGGACGGTGGCGCAGGCGGTCGAGATGGCGCGGCGCCTGGCGCCGTTCGATCCACACTGGCTCGAGGAACCGGTGTGGCCGCCGGAGAACCTCGCCGGGCTCGCCGAGGTCCGCGCGCGCGGCGGGCTCCCGACCGCCGCCGGCGAGAACTACGGCACGATCTGGGAGTTTCGCCGTGCGTTCGAGGCCGGAGCGCTCACGTACGCCCAGCCGAGCGTGACGAAGATCGGCGGCGTGACGGAGATGCGCAGGGTCATGACGGTCGCCGAGGCGTTCGGAGTCCACGTCGTCCCGCACTCCGCGTACTTCGGCCCGGGCCTGCTCGCGTCGATTCACTGCATCGCCGCGATGCCGACCGAATCGTGGGTCGAGCGCTTCTACTGCGATTTCGCCGACAACCCGCTGGGCGACGCGATCCACCCGAAGAACGGCCGCATCGCCGTGCCCCAGGGGCCCGGCCTGGGCGTCGACCCTGATCCGCGCATGATCGAGAAGCTAGCGCGCTAGGCGTTCCACTCGCGCGGGCCCTCGTCGTCATACCCGCACTGCTCGCAGGACGCGAAGTAGTGCGTGGCCGGCGGCATGGCCACCGCAAGCCGCAGCGAGGTCTCGGTGCCCACGGTCTTGACGTGATGGACGGTGCCGCGCGGCACCCAGACGATGTCGTCCTTGCGCGCATCGACGACGATGCCGCCCGTCAGCTCCCACGTGAACTCGCCGGCCAGGACGACCCACCACTCGTCGAAGTCGGCGTGCCAGTGCGGGCGATTGCCGCCGCCCGGACGATTGGCGATCAGCGTGACGAGCTGGCGCTCGTCCTGGATGACCCGGCGCGACCACGGCGGCGGTCCCATCTTGGCGACGAGGTCGGCCACGCGGGTACGAAGCGTGTTGGGCCCGTCGGGGTTGGCGGCGCACGGCGGTGTCGGGCCCGTCGCGAAATGCGGAATGGTGATGGTCGTTATCGGCACGCTCTCACCTCGCGAGTGGATCGGGCCGGAGCTGAAACTTGACGACCTTGCTCGTCGTCCCCTTGCCGCCTTCGACGTGGAAGGGTGTTCTGGTGGCGTAGGTGGACCAGAGCCCCTTGCCTTTCCAGCCGGCATTCGGGTCGTCGATGCGGCCGTCCATCCACTTGGCGTAGAAGCCCATGGGGTAGGGGACGCGAAGGACGACGAACTTTCCGTTCACGAGGGCGAGGAGCCCTTCATTGGCGTTCCCGGTGCCGATCGGCACGTTCCGGCCCAGGCCGAAGGTGTCGAACTGATCGACCCAGGCGTAGTAGCTCGCCTCGGCGCTGCCCGGATCCGTCACGTTCGCAAGCTGTGGCCCCGGGTACGGATAAAGCGTCCAGCCCTCGGGACAGTGTTGTCCCGTCGCCCTGGGCCCGTTGAGGGGCCCCTTGCACTTGCGCCGGTCGAAGCTCGCGAGATGCCCGCTGGAAAGCGGCGTCCACACGACGCCGTTCCGGTCGATGTCCATGCCGCGCGGCCCGTATCCTGGGAGCGGCGGCTCGAAAACTTCCGCGAGAGCAGTCGCCGGGGGATTCGCGCCCGGGTTGAGGCGGATGACGTACCCCGGGAAGCCGAGCACCGTGCCCCACACGGTGCCGTCGTTCGGGTTCACGCCGATTCCGTAGAAGGCCGCCACGACCCGCTTGTCCTTGGTCGGATCGACCGGCTGGTCGGGCTCGACGTACTCGTCGCGCTTGCCGTTGCCGTTGGTGTCGAGGATGAGCGCCGTCCAGCTCTGGGATTTCTGCTCGTCACCGGTCTCGTCGAACATCTTGCGATTCAGCCAGCCGATGACGCCGCTGGCGGGCCCGCCGGCGCTCGTCCACAGCGTGTGGTTGGCGTCCTCGGCGAAGACCAGGTGGTGCGTCGAGAAGCACGTTCTGATCAGCGTGATCTTCCCGCTCTTCGGCTCGTACACGGAGAGATGGCGGTTGGACTGTTCCATCGGGAAGAGCTTCGCGGACGGATGCGCGGAGCCTGTCTTGCAGAAATCGGGATTTGCCGGTGCGCCGACTCGCGAGGTGAACCAGACCCGACCTCGCTCGTCGAACATCGGGTTGTGCATGCTGGTCTGGCTGTCCCAGATCGGGTCCGGGCCCCAGTAGGGCGACGGCGTCATGGGGTTTTGCTTCGACGAAGGCGTGGCGGGATCGCGCACCAGCATCTTCACCTGCGTCGCCTTGTGATTGACGGGATCGAGCACGGGGAAGAGATCGGTGCTCTCCTCGGGGGCGCCGTAGATCAGGCCGTTGGCGTTGACGGTCGGCTTGCGCTTGTCGGTCGAGATTTCGTCGTGCAGGTAGTCCTTGGGGCCGGCCCAGTCCCAGAGCGTGACGACCACATTGCGCTCGATGCCCTGGGGCCGCGGCGGTCTCGACGCCGGAAGCTCGCCGGCGGCGATCCGGTCGGTCCAGTCCGCGAACAGCTTGTAGGCCCGCGTCGGGTCGAGCCTCTTGATGTTGTTGGTCATCTGGGTCATGGCTTGCCCGGAGACGATCCGCCGACCCCACGCTGCTTCGGAGTTCGTGAAATCGCCGAGCTCTTTCGGAATCGCGCGCGTCGCCTTGTTGCCCAGCTGGTGACAGGTGTAGCACCCGTTGGTCTTGACGACGTCCAGCCACTGGGTCTGGTCCTTCAACGCCACCGGGATGCCGTTGCCCTGAGGCCCTGTGCCCGGAAACTCGCTCTTCTCCGGGACCCGGAGCATCGAGTACCAGTAGATGGCCGGATAGTATTCGGCGGCGGCCGCCGCGTTCGGAGCGATCACCGCATTCAAGTCGAGGAATTTCCCTGGCGTGGTCCGCACCTTGGGCGAATCGACCAGCCCGTACCCGCGCACCCACACGCTGTAGGTGGCTTTCGGAAGCTCGGGGATGAGATACCGCCCGCGATCGTCGGTGACGACGATCTTGATGAATCGAGTCGGGAGATCGCTCGTCTCCGCGATCACCCAGACGCCGGCCTCCGGCCCGTTCGCGCTCGTGACCGCGCCGCCGAGGTCGCCCGCGCCGATGCGGATCGCGGGGTCGCCGCTCGGCTGGGCGCTCAACCGTGCCTGAGAGGAGATCAGGAGTACCGCGATGCCGACACCGACCGCGCCGAGGCCCAACGCCCGGGTCGTCCTCATCTTTTCCTCCTGAAACCGGCGCCTACGGCCTGAAGACGGCGAAGACCTTGTCGGAATTCGAGATCCACGACTCGAGGAACACCGATTCGTCGGGCTTGCGCTTGAGCTCGGCCATCGCGCCCGCCAGGCAGAACCAGTTCAGGAGCTCGTGATGGCCGCGATCCTCCGCCTCGGCGATCGTGGTGTTGCGCCACGTCGCCCAGTCGCCGTCGCGGAGCGCCTCGTAGTAGCGCTTGTCCGACTCCACGTCCGGGAACATCAGCGAGTTCTTCGCGACCAGGAACGAGTGGCTCCAGCTCGACGACGCGATGACGGCGACGCGCCAGGGGCAGGCACTCAGGCCCCGCGCGATCGACGCGCCGACCTGGAAGCACCGCCACGGCTGCGGGCCGGGCGGGTCGAGCTCGGTGTGCTCCGCGAGCTTCGCCGCCTGTGACAGCGTCATCGGCGCGCCGTGAGCGCCGACCAGCCAGCGGCCGTAGGCGTTGACCGTGAACGGCACGACCGGGTAGGGGAAGCCCTTGCGGTCGATGTCCAGGTACATGATCGAGTTCATGAACGCGTGCCCGAGCGCGTGATGCAGGGGCTTGTAGGCGTACGCGACGTCGACGCCGTCGTTCAGCAGCGCGGTGGCCAGATGCTTGGCGCCCGCCCGATGGCCCGTGACCGTGAACGTCTTGTCCTTGGGCTCGTCCCACCAGTTCTCGCCGCGGTGACCCTTCCAGGGCTGAACCTCGACCGAGTCGTAGGCGAGGATCGAGAACGGCGGTACGCAATCCTCGCGGTAGTTCTCGTACTGGTCGTCGCCCCAGAGCAGAACGAAGTCGGGCTGGAACGCATCCAGCTCGGCCCGCGCCTTGCGGAAGTGGTGGATCAGATCGTTCCGGTGCGCCTCGGAGTGGGCCGCGCCCTCGTCGGTGGACCACTGCGTGCGCATCGTCGGATGCCACGTCTCGGGTGTGCGCAGATGCTCGGGCAGCAGCGGATCGGCCATCAGCAGCTTGATGCGGCCGGTCATGTTGCCCTTGTACGAGAGGGGCGGGTAGTGCGTGATGCCGAGCCCGAGAATCTGTCCCATGACGTCCTCCTCAGTCAGCGAGCGGAATCGTGACCGACAGGCGCGGCTGGTTTCCGATCACGCGCGTCGTATGTCCCTTTCCCGTGAGGTCCTCGGCCAGCGTCACGTGCCCCGGGCCGTAGCGGTGCACGCTGCCGTCGGCGAGACCGATTTCCACCTCGCCCGCGAGCGTGATGACGAACTGCCGGCGCGGGGCGGTGTGCCAGTCGGAGAAGTGGCCCGCCTTCGTCGTCCGGAAGACCACGCCCTTGGCGGCCTGCAGCGTCGCCAGCTCCGGATGGGTCGCGAGATCCATCTCCTCGATGTGAGTCAGGCCGTCCTTGCCGGTGTACAGCCGAATGAAGTTGCCCATGTCCGGTCTCCCTCTAGGGTACGCGCAGGACCAGCTTGCCGAAGAAATCGCGGCCGGCCATGACCTCGTGCGCCTTCGCGGTCTCGGCCAGCTCGAATGTCTTGCCCACCACGCCGTGCAGCCCGCCGTAGCGCGCCATGTGCATCATGGCCGCGAAGCTCCGACGGCTCCGCGCTCCGCTGCCCATCAGCGTCAACGGCCGGCCCTGGAGGACCGACAGGTTGAACGGGATCTGGCTTCCGCCGGTCGTTCCCGTGATGACGAGCCGGCCGCCGGGCTTGAGGCTCGCGCAGCTCTCGTCCCACACGGGCGCGCCGACGCAATCGAACACCACGTCGACGCCACGGCCGTCGGTCAGCTCCTTGACGCGCTGGCTGAATTTCGGCGTGGTGGTGTAGTTGATCACCTCGTCGGCGCCCAGCTCTTTCGCCCTGGCGAGCTTCCAGTCGCTTCCGGCGGTCACGATCGCGCGGGCGCCGATGCCCTTGGCCATCAGGAGACCGAAGCTTCCGACGCCGCTGCCGACCGCCTGGATGAGGACGTCCTCCCACGGCTGGAGCTGCACGCGCTCGACCAGACAGTGCCACGCCGTGTGGCCCGCCAGCGGAAACGTCGAGGCTTCCTCGAACCCCATGCCCTCGGGGATCAGCTGTAGGTTGGCCGCGGGAACCTTGCAGTACTGCGCGTGACCGCCGTCGAGCTCGCCCCCGAGCCGCTTCTGGCGCTCGCAGTACTCGTCGCGCCCGAGCACACACGGCGAGCAGGTACCACACTTCACCCGGTTCTCCACCACGACCCGGTCGCCCTCTTTCCAGCCCGTGACGCCGGGTCCCACGCGCGCGACTTCCCCCGCCACATCGAGGCCCAGAATGCGGGGAAGCGCCCCCGTGGCCGAGCGGCCCGCGCGGATCGCGAGGTCCGCGTGGTTGACGGCCGTCGCCCGGACGCGGACGACGACCTCGCCCGCTCCCGCCTCGGGATCGGGCCGGTCGCCGAAGATCAGCTTCTCGGGACCGCCGGGCTCGGCGATGTAGACGGCCTTCATCGGAAGATCGCCTGGCACTTGGGCGCGTTGAAGATCCAGGTCTCCACCCAGTCGACGAGCTCCATCTTGGCGCCGAGCTCGGACATGGCCCCCGCGAGGCACACCCAGTTCAGGACCTCGTGCTGGCCGGACGCCTCGAGCCGCTCGAGGGGCAGATCGCGCCAGGTGTCGTAGTCGCCGGCGCGCAGGTGCTCCAGCAGGACTCGATCGGCCTCCAGATCGGGATAGATGAAGTGGTTCTTCTCGGTCAGGAACGCGTGCGACCAGCTCGACGACGCCATGAGCACCACGCGCCACGGGCTCTCGCGCAGGATCCGGGCGGTCGCGCGCCCGAGCTCGAAGCAGCGGCGCGGCGACGGCGCCGGCGGATCGGCCTCCACGCCGAACTGGCTCCCGCCTCCTTGATTGCGGATGACGTCGCGCCCGTAGCAGTTCACGGTCACCGGCAGGATCGGGTACGCGAAGCCCCGGCGGTCGAGGTCGAGGTACAGGAGCGTGTTGGCGAACGCGTGGGCCACCCCGTCGCCGTGCAGCGGCCGATAGGCGTAGGGCATGTCGATGCCGGCCTCGAGGAGCCCCGTGGCCAGGAGCCGGCCTGCCGCGGGCTGTCCGGGCCAGGTGAACGTCTTGTCCCCGGGCTCGCCCCAGATGTTCGGGCGCTTGCCGAGCCGCTTGAACGGCTGGAACTCGAGCTTGTCGTAGGCCAGGATGCAGAA
>Ga0137404_10002921_pt1 | contig 11404 bp, 10 predicted proteins | sample CZOMad2_1_16fung_FD_108285 | JGI IMG/M metagenome (GOLD analysis project Ga0137404, IMG submission 108285) | Vadose zone soil fungal communities from Angelo Coast Range Reserve, California, USA - CZOMad2_1_16fungal (Illumina Assembly) | ecosystem: Environmental > Terrestrial > Soil > Vadose...
CAGACTTGATGTTCGCTCCTCAGAGATAGAGTTTCTTGTGGACACCGGCTTCAATGGTGGCTTGATCATTCCAGATCAATTGGCTGAAGGACTGGAAGAATTTTGTTCAGCTACAGGCGAAACGTTCTTAGTATCCCGTTGTACGATGGAGATTACTTGGTTTGAAGAAGCCATCAAGGTGCCCGTCGCCACTAGCGCGAAAGTCACCGAGGCGATCCTTGGAGGTAATATGCTGAAGGACTGCTGCCTCACGATCGACTACGGTCGTCGCACGGACCATCATGACAAGTTAGTTGTGACCAAGTCATTGGAGGTCGTGCGTGCTAATACATCTTCGTTAGTTCAATACCGGTGTAATAAGTCTTCAGAATCTGTTCGACCGTGAGTCCCTGCTTAGCCAAACCATAAGCGCCAAACTGGCACATGCCCACACCATGGCCCCACCCGCGTCCGATGAAGATGAACCCGGCGACGTGATCGGCTTCGTTGTAGATTCGATCGATGACGAAGAGTTGTTCCTTCAAACCCAAAGCCGAGCGAATGCGCCCGCCGCGAACATGCCCCAGGCCCTGAGTGCCGACCACTTCGAGGTCAATCGCTCGGCGCGACGATCCGCGGGCGGCGATCCGCAGGTCGGTGATCGCGCCAATGTTTCGGACTGAGCGTCCCAGGCGCGCTTGCACGGCGCCCAGAGATAATTCCGCGGTCCAGTTTGTCAGCGATGAAAAGCGATCGGCGGCCGCACCATTGGCAGCGGGCCGAACTTCCAGATAGTCGACTTCGCCTTTCGCGCTCACATGAAAGACGACCGGCTCTTGCCCAACCAGCGCGAGGGATTTCATCTGAAACAGACTGTCGCCAAACTCGCGGAAGAGAAAAGCTTCTCGGCTCACGATGAGCGGCATGTCCTTGCCCTTATTCGAACGCAGCATCATCACGCCGCCCGATGCGGGCCGTGACGTGCCTTTTTGCAGCGCGAGCAGGTTCCGCGCTTCCGACACCTTCGCAATCGCGTGCAGCACACGGGCGCGCGACATAATCTCTTTGGGACGCAGCGTAGCGTCCGCAAAAAGTGATAAGGCGCCGTCGCGCAGCAGCATCGCGACGTCGGCGCGATTGGCGGCCGGCGTCTGTTCGCCGTCTCGAAAGCCGAGCAGGTAGTCACTGTCCGCGCTATTCAGGAGAGTGTCCGCGCGGCCGTCGCCATAGACCGCCGCCACCAGTGCCGTGCTGAAGCCCGGAGGTTTGGTAGCGTCGTCCGGAGGTTTGAATGATGCGTTGCGCGCCAGGCGAGCAACGACGTTCAGCCATTCGCGTACTTCTGATTCGGAAACGTGTGACGATAGCCATGAGCTGGAAACTTTGTCCAACGGTACGGCCAAACCGCTGATTGCCAGCAAGGCTGCGTCGCGCGCGAACGCCAGGTCTTTTTCATCTTTGATCTCAAAAAGATCGCGTGAACTCTTGATGGTGAACGGGGCAAAAGCCGCTTTTCCTTCAACTGCGCATTCGCGGCCTCGCAGGTAGGGCACTGAGTCGTTGAAAATATTCTCAGCGTCTTCAGTGCGTCCTCCACAGGTCGAAGTGTAAAGGGCGTTGATTGGCTCGCCGTTATAAGTTGCGATTACGCCACGCGTCTCATCAACGGCGCGCGACGTTATGCTGGTTTCGCTCGTCAGTCCACGATAGACCTGAGAGCGCGTAGTGGGTAACAAGTCGTAGCCCTCGGATGCAAACTGGCCGCGGTTTTTCAGAGCATAGGTGCGCGCGGCGATCGCCTGCGCCTTCAAAGCTTCGATGGCCGGATAGGAAAGCTCGTTGGGCACCACGCCGCGGACATAGTCCTCGATGCCGATTACATTTACGACAGTCAGCGCGCCGCGCGTGTTTGCAAAGACTTCGATCTTGCCGCGAAAGGGTTTGTCGTTAAAGCGAACCGGCGCGGCCGCTTCGTCGCTCGAAGCAAAAGTAAGCGGCGCGCTCGAGTGTAGTAGCGGAGCCGCGCCACTGGCGAAAGCGATCAGCTCCCGGCCGGGCGCAGCCGCGCGTGACGTCAGCCGCACCTTGTTTGTGCTCGCAACCTTTGCGGTGGTCGCCGGAGCGCCGGCATCCTGCCGGAGGTTCGCGGGCATCCTGCCCGCATCGTTTTGATCCTTCACCACCGGCGCCGGCCCTTTCAGGCCCGCAGCGCCGGACAACAACACTTCAAATCCTGTGTCCTCAAGCTTTGCTGAGAGCTCATCGGCCTCTTCCGGCGACTGACTGCGAATGACTACTTTCCATTTGTCAGCGGCCGCATCTGGAACAGCGCGAGCTTCGATGCCTGCTAACTGATGGATCTGGATCACCATTTTGTCGGCATCGTCGCGCGGCAGCGAACGCCCGACTTCAAGATCGAAAGCGCGGTCGTTAGCTGGTCTTGATGGCGACAGCATCCGCGATTCAACGCGCACGCGTGCGGTTTCAAGCGGCAAGGCTTGCGCGCCAAACTCAGATGCATTAAGCAGCCGGGCGGTGGTTGAGATCGACGCTGTTCGCGTACCAGTCGAGAGCGCAATGCGCATTACCGGTTCGTTGGAAAGAGTCACCTGGTCTTTTGCTTTAGCTGACTTCTTCACGATCGAGTCCTGATCTACAGGCCACGATTTTTGCGTCTCAGTCTGAACTGGAGGTTGGCGCCGCCGATCCTGCGCGAAGGTAGCTGATGAAAAGGTGAGCGGCGAAAGCAGCGTACAAGCAGTCAGCCACAGAACCGCGATACTGCGAATCGGTTTTTTCATGAGAACTGGTTGTCTCCGCGAACTGATTGGAGCAAGCCGGGCGGGCCGAGGCAATGTTACTACAGAAATCCGAAGGGAGGAACAGGAGGGCTTGGCGGGTTTCTCGTACGCTACACGCCCTCACCCCTGGTCTCTGACAACCCGAACCCTTCAACCCCTCTCTAGCGGCCAACGCTCCCCAAGGAATTCGAGACCCAGCCGGGGAATACCATCCGGTGCCAATTTGCGTGATCGAATCGCGGCGAAAAGCGAGACTTTGTCGCGCGCGCTGGTAACGCGGAGAATGCGCCCGACTCCAACATTGAGACTGGTGGGGACACAAGTTCCCAGGCTGCTCATCGTCTCAGTAACTGTCTGTTCCCGCAGACCAGGTTCGCCATTTTCGTCCAGCGCCTCTATCAGGACCTCGAGGGGAATAATCAGTCGTGTCTCTCTTCTCTGGCTGGCTGAGCGGCGCTCACACACCTTCCACATGGTCGTTTGCGCGACAGTTAGCTTCAACGGCTCGTATCTGATCGCCGGATCTTCCGCGAAACTGCGCGGCGGCTGCTTGCCCACGAAAGCAACGCCCACTCGAAATAGAGATCCTTGCACGCTTTGCAGTCGGGAAACATGACGTATCAGGCTCCAGACGGAATACTGCGGCTCCGCATGATCAAAGCAGCGAAGCTGATGTGGCAGAGGGATGGTCAGCAATATCAGACGTCCTGGCTCAACCGGCCGCGTCAAGGTAAAACCCGCGCCGAAGTAACTGACATCAACCAGCCGGGATCGCTCGGTCCATTCGTGGCCGAGGCTCTCTCTGCAGCTGATCCGAATCGGCAGCGCCAACGGAATGCGCGCCTGCCGGGTTTCTTTTCCCTGTTCCAAAACCGGTCCTCCTCTGAGAGGAAGCGGGGCGGTTCATGGTGGATGCTAACGAAGTAGGGGCGATGTTGACCAACCTTGAGTGCGCAAGGCCAGGTGAGAGTATAAAAGAAAACAGGGAAGTGTTGGTGAGTCAATTTGCGCGAATCAACTTATGCGGACTTCAATTCAGCGGGAGATACAGAACCGCGACCGGTAGGGAGCGGGCTAAGGATTCAATTGGCGATTTGATTGTTGCCGGTACGCCGGGTTGGCAGGTTGAGCCGTTGTCCCGCTCGCTACTGCTCGCGGTTCTGTAAGCGCGGGGCTTTTCAATTAATTCACAAACCGCTCGCGCACGGTCGCGATGAAAATGAAAGTTCCGGCAACGCCAAAGATGCCGGCGATCGCGAAGGGTGTTTGCGGCGCGACCTTCCAGAGCAATCCGCCGATTGCCGCTGCCGGTGTGATGGCCAGGCTGCGCATCAGATAATAGAGGCCGACGGTGCGCGCGCGGAGTTGAGGCTCGGCAAAATCCACGATCATTGCCTTGCGCGCGGGCTCGCCGATTTCTCTTAAGCCGCCAATGATGAACGCGATGACCAGCCCGCCAAAGTCATGCGCCGAAATGATCGCCATCGGATACAACGCAAAGGCGCAGAAGGTAGCGATGATGAAGGGCCGACGACCGACACGGTCGGCGGCTTTGGCGGCCGGCAGGTAAAACACCAGCGTCGTGATGGCGCTAATGGCGATCAAGGTGCCGCAGCGCGCAAAGCTGACATGCAGGACGTTGGTCACGTAAAGAATGATCAGAACATCCGCCATGCCTTCACAGGTGCGAATGAAGATGTCCGAGATGAGCAGCCGCTTAAGACCGGATTGAAAAGAATTCCAGACACCGAAAATGTTCGATGGTTGGTGGGGAAGGCTAGCGATGTGGATGAAGCGAATCAACAACGCCGTTAGCGCGGCCACTGCCAGCGTTATCAAAAGACCTACATGCACGCCTGAAACGACACCGCGTGAGGCGATGATTATGCCGCCAACGATGGGCGCGATCATCACCGGCACTCGCTTTAGGATCGACTGGATCGTAAAGCCCATGGCCCGTCTTTCTTTCGGCAGAGAGTCGCCGATCACCGCGAAGATCGCCGGCGAAGCCATGCTTTGCCAGCCCATGACTAAAGCTAAACCCAGGAAAGCGAACGGCCATGTCGGCCCAAACAAATACGCGAGGTATCCGGCGCAGGCCAGGCCCAGGAAGAAGAGCAGGGCACGCCGTCGACCAAAGCGATCGGCAATCCAGCCGCCCGGATATTGATACACCGCGTCGAAGAAATCCTCGGCAGTGCCGAAGAGGCCAATCATCGGGGTGCTGGCGCCGAGGGCCTCGAGATATTTGGGCAGAAACTTCTTCCACAGCTCCTCGCCAAAGCCGAGGAGGAACACCGCGCCTGAGGCAACGCTTACGTTTCGTTCGAGGCTGAGAAAATCTCGCAGCCACGCCGCCCGGGTTATCGGCTTCGTTTTTTCGTTTATCTCGTCCAAAAGGTTTTATCGAAACGCGTTTAGCGCATCCGCCGCGAGCGTGTGGAAATCTCGGCGCACTTGATTAATGTTGGCGAAGGGGAGAGTGCGAACGTGTGTTCGATTCGTGAGCAGAACATAGACGCGTTCCGTGGCCGCGTCGATCCAGCAACTCGTGCCCGTGAATCCAGTGTGACCGAAAGCATCCGGAGGCAAGCTCGGTCCCGCGGTTGAATCCTTTGTCGCAGCCAGTTGCCAGGCGAACGAGCGCGCTTCATTCAGACCTGTAGTCATGTTCTCGCGAAAGAGGGCGCACGTTTCTTTCGACAGCAGGTCCGACAGTCCGCCGATGAATTGATTCGCCAGCCGCAGGGTCTCGCTCGCAGTCGAGAACAAGCCGGCATGCCCGGCCGCCCCGCCAAGGAAGTGGGCGTTGCCGTCATGTACTTCACCCCAAATGCTACCCGTGCGCCAGAGCGATGAGGCGGGTAAAGCTGGATCGCGTTCACACATATCGCGTTCGTACTGGTTTCCATTTTCACACGCAGCAACTCCCGTCTGAAGGGCCAACGCGGGATTAAAAAAAGTCCGTTTCAATTGCAGCGAATCGAAGATGTCCCGCTGTGCAAGCTGATCATAAGGCGTGCCCGTTAGGCCCTGGATCAGAAAACCGAGCGTAATAAATCCCAGGTCGCTGTACACAACTCGCTGCCCTGGCTCGTAAGCCAGGGGCTCGTTCGCGATCGCCGCAACCGCCGCATCCCGCTCGCCGTTCGCGGTAATGTAAAGCGGACGCCAAGCCGGGAGTCCCGAGGTGTGCGTCAGCAGCTGGCGAATACTGATCAGTTTTTTGTCCGGACGATCGAACTCGGGCAGGTAATCTGCAACCGCTCTGTCGAGCGCTAGCTCGCCCGACTGGACCAGGCGCGCGCAAAGCAAGCCGGTCACGAGCGGTTTCGTCAGCGACGCGAGATCATAAATCGTTTCCAGCGCAGCGGAGTGTGGCTCGGGATCGCGCACGGCCTGCCCGAGGGCGTCTGCGAAAATAGCGCGGCCATGCTCAGCGACCACGTAAACCGCGGAAGGGAAGTCGCCGGCATCGATCCGGCTACGCAGCAGATTCGAGACACTTGGTTCAGGGTTTGTGGCGAGACCGTTAGGCAAGGTTCAAACTCTAAGCGAGATCACGACCTGCGGCCGTTCTGCTGTTGACGGACAATGTCGACCAACGCGTCAAGTTTGCTATCCGTGTGCGCATTCGAAGCCTCAGTGCGTTTCTGCGCTTCCGCAAGTTCCGCAAGGGCTTTAGTCAAGCGTTCGTCCGCTTCACTCCGAGTGTGGCGCTCGCGACGGCCGGCCCTAATCATGAGTTTTAGTATACGCTCGTCGCGATCGAATCGATGTTCAGCGTTGCGGTACGATTCATTGAGCTGCTCAATATCGACCGAGAACTTCGCCTGCTGCTCGACAATGAAGTCCATCGCGCGTTGTCGTTCTTCATCGGTCATTGGTTTCTACGATTTTCCGTTCCGACCGTTTCTGACAATGTCGATCAAAGCATCGAGCCGGCTATCCGTGTGCGCGACCGATGCTTCGGTCCGCGTTTGAGTTTCGGCAAGTGTTGTTAATGCGTCGGTGAGTTTTGCAAAGCGCTGCTCGAACCGCTCGTCCATCTCACGCATTTGCCCGCGCGTTCGCCGGCCAGCGTTAACGATCCATTTGACAATGCGTTCCAATCGGCTGATATGCTCGTCGCTCTTCTGCTGATTGACAGAGAACTGCGCCTGCTGCTCAACAATGAAGTCCATCGCGCGTTGTCGTTCATCGTCGGTCATGTCTGAATCGATTTCTCCTCAGAATCGGATCATACTAATGATCAGGAGGAGTTAAAAGCACTTTAGCTCGCAAGTAACTTGCAAGTCAGCTCAAGCATTTCCCAGAAAAGCGCTTACGCCAGACTTTGCCGTGTGCGCGTGAATCTCTTCGAGCGTCCGCAGCGCCAAGGCCAAAGCGCGGCGGCCGTCTTCGCCCGACACGACGGGCTGCGAACGATTGGCGGCTGCGGTTAAGAATGATTCGATCTCTGCCCACAAGGGCTCAACGTTCTTGACTTCCAGAATCTTTGTATTGACACCGGGCCAGGGCGTTACCGTCGGCGGTGAAAGGTTGCTGATCGAAGCATGGTTAGTCGCGTAGTCGACAGCAATATAGTCGCGCGGTTGAAAGAAACGCATCTTGCGAATCTTCTCCGTGCCCACGCGCGAAGCGGTGATATTTGCGACGGCGCCGGTGGCAAATTCCAGACGGGCATTGGCGGCGTCCACTCGATCGGTAAGGATGGGAATGCCGACAGCATGCAGGCTGGTGACCTCGACCTCTTCGCCGACCAGCCACTGTACGATATCCAGATCGTGAATCATCAAATCCAGCACGACATCGATATCAAGCGACCGCGCGGTGAACTGGCCAACACGATGAATCTCAAAATAGACAGGGTTCCGCACGTGTGGGCGCAGCGCGACCAGCGCCGGATTGAATCGCTCCGCATGGCCCACCTGTAGGATGGCGTTGCCTTGCCTGCCTGCCGCAATCATGCGATCGGCCTCCTCAAGGGTGCGCGAGATCGGCTTTTCGACCAACACATGTACGCCGGCTTCCAGTAAGCCGCACGCGATTTCGCAATGCGATTCGGTGGGCACAGCCAGGCTGACGGCGTCTACGTTCCCGATTAGGGTGCGCCAGTCTGTCTTTGCGTCTGCTCGCCATTCCTGAGCTACTCGCCTGACACGCTCTGCGTTGAGATCGCAGACGCTGGTGAATACTGACGCGCCTTCTTCAGCCAGGGCTGCTTGAATACGGGCGTGCTGTTTGCCGAGATGGCCGACGCCGATGACTGCGGTGCGTAGCATAAGTAGAGTCAGTGGTCAGTGGTCATTTGGATTGAATCATGGTTGTGTTTCGACGATACTGCAAAAGACTCGATCTTTCTGTGTTTGCTCTTTGGAGACCCAGCACGAGGTTTTGTCAGCGACTGCAACGAGAGCTAACTACTGGCTACCAACGAATCTTCGGGGACTATACTTGCAACCTTCAATGCTTGCCAAGCGAGTCTGGCTTCTTCTCTTTCTCAGTATAGCGGCCTTTTATCTTTGGGGTTTGGGTTCGCTGCCTTTGGTGGGGCCGGACGAGCCGCGTTATGCGCAAGTAGCCCGCGAGATGCTTGCCCGCCACGATCTGATCACTCCAACCCTCGGCGGTCTGCCGTGGTTTGAGAAGCCGCCGCTGCTCTACTGGTTAATGATCGCGGCCTATCGCGTATTCGGGGTCAACGAGTATGCGGCGCGCCTGGGTCCGGCGATTTGCGGCCTGCTCACCGCGCTGTTCGTTTACTGGATCGGGACGGCGGTCGACGAAGCTGGCGCAGGAACCATCGCGGCGGACGAAGATCGAAGAGCTTTCGGCCTCGGCCACACTAGCGCATTAATATGGTTATCGAGCCTGGGAGCGATCGTGTTCGCTCGCGGCGCCAGCTTTGACATCGTGGTCACGATGACGATTACCGGCGCCCTGGGCGCCTTCTTTGTCTGGCACATTCGCTACGGAACGCGAAGCGTGAGCGACCGAGGGATTAATGATTCCGCGTTTTGGGTCGGACCTCGCTTGCTGCTGTTTGGTTTCTACTTTTTCATCGGGCTTTCGCTGTTGGCCAAGGGATTGATCGGCATCGTGATCCCTTTCGGCGTGATCGGGTTGTATTACTTTTTGAAACGCGAATGGCCGAAGCGAAAATTCCTCCTCAGTCTGTCGTGGGGCGTGCCACTCGCGATCGCAGTGGCTGGCGTGTGGTTCGGCCCGATGCTCTCACGCCATGGCTGGACGTTTGTCGATCAATTTATCATCCAGCATCACTTCGCGCGGTTTGTCACGAACAAGTACCACCATCCCGCGCCATTCTATTTTTATTTCTTCGTGCTCGCCGCCTTGGCGCTGCCGTGGACGATATTTCTCGGGGCAGCGTTCTTTTCTTCGCGCCGGTGGCAATGGCGTGGGCAAACACCGGTTGATTGTGTGCGCGTGTTTGCTTTCTGCTGGATTGTCGTCCCGCTGGTGTTCTTTTCCGTTTCCGAATCGAAGTTGACTGCTTATATTCTGCCGGCCCTGCCCGCGGTGGCCCTTTTGGCAGGTGAACGATTCACGTGCTTTCTGCGGGTACAGCGTGGCGATTTAGTTCTGCGCTGCACAGGAGGTCTGTTGGTTGGATTGGGAGCAGTCGGCGGATGGTACTTGGCGCACAGTTCGAGGCTGAGCTTCGTTCATATTGGCTTAGGCGCAGCTTCGCTGGTGTTGATTGGCGTCGCAGCCCTGGTCCGGCCTCAGTTTCGTAAGGCTCTCTATCTATTGATTCCGCTGGCAGTGTTCCTCGCGTCCGTAATCGGCCTCGCTTACGCCGGGCCTCTCTTAGTTCGCGCGGAATCGGTCCGGGATTTGTTAGCGGCCGCATCTGCGCGCGGCTATGGAGCGGCGCCGGTGCTCCAACTCCACACCATTGAGCGCACCGCGGAGTTCTACGCTGCAGGTCGAATCATATACGGGCCCGACGTCGAACCCGTAAAGCTGGAGGGAGTTGCACCGGTCGCCGATGCCGCGCGTCGCAACGGTGGCCTGGTCCTGTGTTTTGTGCCGAGAGAATATGAGACGCAATTGACGTCTTATCAAGAGATTCAAACTGAAGTGATCGGTGACAACGGCCGTGTGTCGTTGCTGGTGGTGCGCGTTAAGTAATTTTGATTAGTGAAGTTGCTTTTTTCCGCGGGAGGAAACGTATCGCAAGTCTAGCAGGCTGATGAAAAACCAAGCGTAGCCACAGAGACACGGAGACACAGAGAAAGATGAGAACAAAGAGGGTAAACATTTGTTGGCATTTCTGATGAGTTCTGAATCCTTCCAATCTCTGTGACTGTGTGTCTCTGTGGCGATTTTGCTTTTTCCAGCACCCTGCTAGACCCTTAGCGAGCCACGGAACGCCCTGGCCGCGTAGTAAGACTCTGCACCGTTGTGATACGTGAAGACAGTGTTGTAGCGGCGATCACAAAAGATCGCCCCGCCGAGTTTTCTGATATCAGACGGTGTCTGCACCCAGCTCGATGTTTTCGCATCGAACTTTCCCAGTTTCTGCAACTCTCGATACTGTTCTTCCGTTAGCAGCTCAATGCCCATGACGGCTGCCATCTCCATAGCGTTGTTTTCTGGTTTATGTTCTTTCCTTGACTCCAGCGCTTCGCCGTCGTAACAAAGACTTCTGCGGCCTTTAGGACTTTCCGCTGAGCAATCATAAAAGATGTATTCGCCTGTCTTCTTATCCTGACCAACAACATCCGGTTCACCGCCAGTTATTTCCATTTCATTGAGCGACCACAGTTTTTCCGTATTATCTTTCAGCTTTGCTTGTACCCTGGCCCACTCAAGACCTTTATGGCGGTTCATGTTCTTCTCAAAACGGGCTTTCAATGCTCTGAGTAGTTCTTCAGCTTGCGCTGGTGACAACTTCTCTTTGTTGCTTGTCGCTACTGGCTTCATTTTATTCATTTATTGATCAACCGATCTTAGTAACTGAAATGGGTCTCCTGTCTGCCGGTCTGAAATACCCACGATACCACCGTCAGGATTAGAGACAGACGGGCCTTGTGCAGGCCTTATCGCAGCGCCTTGTCGAAGAACTCGATTACTGGACGGTCGTAAGATTCTTCCGCCTCGCCGGAGGCGTTGGGAAGAGACACACCGGTGATCGGCAAGTCCTTCTTCACCTGGACTGAGGTATTGCCGCAGTTTGCCAGTTCCAGCGTGGAGGTCCGCCACATATCTCCTTCACCGCCGGCGAGCAGCAGAATCTTTACGCTGGGCAGAGAGCGGATCAATTCGCACGACGAGGTGCTCTTGTACTTGCCGAAAGAATAAGCCTTGAGTCCCCAACGAGCCAGCGTTTGCAGGATGGCACTATTCATGCCGGCATGTCCGCTGGTCGCGGCGCGGACCAGGTCGTCTGGCGTAGCGGGCGCGGAGTCCAATGCAATCGCGCGTATCTCGGGATAACGCCGCGCCGCATCCAGCGCGGCAAAGGCCCCCAGTTCGACTCCGTAAACTCCGACAGGCCCGGCCAATTGAGGCTTGCCCGCAGCGGTCCTCAGGGTGTGAAGATAGTCGATTGCCGCCGTGACATCGTCGCCGTCAAGAGTGCCGAAGAGGGTCCG
>Ga0137404_10002929_pt1 | contig 11387 bp, 10 predicted proteins | sample CZOMad2_1_16fung_FD_108285 | JGI IMG/M metagenome (GOLD analysis project Ga0137404, IMG submission 108285) | Vadose zone soil fungal communities from Angelo Coast Range Reserve, California, USA - CZOMad2_1_16fungal (Illumina Assembly) | ecosystem: Environmental > Terrestrial > Soil > Vadose...
GTGCGACTGCATGACAACCAGCATGGATGGCTCCCCGGCGCCGTGAGTGAAGCTTGAGTTTACGGCAAGCTTGCAGGAGCCGCAAACTCAGACCAAGTGAGGTCGCAAGGGGGCGCCGATTTCCATTGACGATAGCGGGCGAAAAGGCATCCAATAAAGTAGTTGTCCACTTTAGCCCCAGCCGGGAGGAAAATTTGCTCTCGGATCATGTCTTTCATTTCTTTGGCCGTACGGTCACCATCACAGGTCGTGAAGAGTTCCTGGCAATCACGGTCCTCGTCGTTGCGGCGACCGCTTGGGCGGTGCAGCAGTTTCGCCGGAGGCGGGCCGTGGTTTTGCAGAGATCCGTGGTAAGCGACCAACTGGTTTACGAATTGTCGCGCATCGCCGATGCGCTCGATCGCATCTCGAATCGCCCAGTGGACCCGTACATCGCGGCTCCTAGCAGAGAAAAAGACGAATCAACGGGCGGGCGAATTCCGCTCTCCATGTTTGGGCGATAGTTCCTATAGTTCATGGCGACTGAAGCTTCTGCCGGAGCGTCGGTCGATGGGGTAGGGGTGTGGCCCGGCTGGCGAGTTTCCAGCGAAGGGAGTGATTTGGCTCATGTGGTAGAATAGGGAGTTTAAGACGGAGCGGAAATTCTCATTGAGCATGCCTGAACAGCCCATCATCCAACCGACACAATTTGACCCCGAAGACGAATATCGCCCTGAACCTGAGCCTGAACCGCTACCGCCGTCCTGGATGGATGGCAGCCTGCGGATTGGGATACACACGTCCATTGCGGGAAGTTATGTGAACGCGCTGGAAGCGGCTCGTAAGCTGGGCTGCAACGCGCTGCAGGTTTTATCGGCCAGTCCGCGGATGTGGCAGGGCGGGTCGGCGCGGATTCCGGAGGTGGACGCGCAGGCGTTTCGCGAGCGCCGGGACGAGTTGGGCCTGGGGCCGCTGGTCATTCATGCGAACTACCTGATCAACCTGGCGTCGGAGCAGCGGATGCTGCAAACGCGGTCGATCCAGGCATTCCACGATGAAATTGTGCGCGCCATGGCGCTGGGAGCCGATTATCTGGTCGTGCATCCAGGGGCGCGCGGAGAGGCGACGGCAGGGCAGGCGATTTCCACGATCATCGAGTCGGTGAAGCAGGCCTCCAAGCGCGCGTCGATGGGCGGGCTCCGTATCCTGATCGAGAATACTGCCGGGATGGGATCGGCGGTGGGGGCACGTCTGGAAGAGGTTGGAGAGATTTTGGCGGGACTGCGGAACTTGCCGGTGGGAGCGTGCCTGGATACGGCACACCTCTTTGCCGCAGGATACGACATCAAGAGCGAGGCTGGACTGGCTTCGACCATCGGTCAGATCGAGAGTTCGATCGGGCTGGAGAACGTGCCGGTTTTTCACGTGAACGATTCAAAAATCCCACTCGGCGGGCGAGTGGACCGGCACGAACACATCGGAAAAGGAAAGATTGGAGCGGAGGCGTTTGCAAGGATTCTGCGGCATCCGCGATTCGGCACGGCGGGGCCGGAAGGGTTGGCGGGACGGGCATTTATTGCCGAGACGCCGATTGATGACCTGGGCGATGACCGGCGGAACGTAGCGGCGCTCTGGGAGCTGGCAGGGTTAAAGGAGCAAGCGCCGGAAGCGGAAAAGAGATTCTCGATGTTGACGGCAGCTTTGAAGAAGAAGATTTCAGAAAATAGAAAGACGGAAAAGAAGAAGGCTCGGACAAAGAAGAGCCAACCGAAGAAGAGTAAAGCAACGAAGGGTAAGCCGAAAAAGAGGAGAGGATAGGGCGGCGTGGCAGAGCAGAACAAATCAGAAATCGCACAGCAGGGAGCACCAGGGAGTGCGACGGCCGCGGGGTCGGGATACGATCCGCAGAAAATCGAAGAGAAGTGGCAGAAGCGCTGGGCGGAAGCGCGCGTGTTCGAGACAGAAGCGGACCCGTCGAAGCCCAAGTATTACGTGCTGGAGATGCTGCCGTATCCGAGCGGCACGATGCACATGGGCCACATGCGCAACTACGCGATTGGAGACGTCGTCGCGCGCGTGAAGCGCATGCGCGGATTCAACGTACTACACCCCATGGGCTTGGACGCCTTTGGCCTGCCGGCGGAAAACGCGGCGATCAAGAACAACACTCATCCGCGTGAGTGGACCAACAAAAACATTACGGAGTTTCAGCGCGTGCTGCGGCGCTTTGGTTTCAGCTACGACTGGCGGCGTGAGATTTCGACCTGCGAGCCTGAGTATTACCGCTGGAACCAATGGTTCTTCCTGCGCATGCTGGAACGCGGGCTGGCCTACCGGAAGAAGAGCCGCGTGAACTGGTGCCCGAAGTGCTGCACGGTGCTGGCGAACGAACAAGTGATAAATGGCGGATACTGCTGGCGGCATGAAGACACGGTCGTGGAATCACGCGAAATCGAGCAGTGGTTCCTGAAGACCACCGCTTATAGCGATCAACTACTCGACGATTTGAAAGAACTGGAAGGCCGATGGCCCGAGCGCGTAATCCTGATGCAGCGGAACTGGATAGGGAAGTCGCAGGGCGCGAAGCTAAAGTTTGCCGTTGCGGACGTGGTGGGCGCCGAGCCGATGGAAATCTTTACCACTCGCATTGACACCATTTATGGCGCGACGGCCCTGATCCTGGCCCCGACTCACCCGGCCGTCGAGAAACTCCTGGGCTGGGCTATGCCTGACAGCATCGAGTGGACCAGGCTCCGAAAGATGCGCCAGACGTCGGTGAAGACCGAGGACCTGGCGACGATGGAAAAGGAAGGCTTCTTCACGGGACGACACGCCTTCAATCCCTTCAGCGGAGAGAAAATCCCCGTCTGGGTGGGAAACTTCGTGCTGATGGAGTACGGCACGGGAGCCATCATGGCCGTTCCGGCGCACGACCAGCGCGACCTCGAGTTTTCCCGCAAGTATGGTCTCCCGGTGCGCGTCGTGGTGCAGCCGCTCGGAGGCGAGCCGCTGGTCGAGGAGAGAATGACTGCGGCGTTCGACGAGCACGCGAAGGGAAGGCTCGTCAATTCCGGGCCCTACAACGGGCTTTCGCCGGAGGAAGCCATCGCGAAGATGACGGCGTTCGCCGAGCAAAAGGGATTCGGGCGCGCCGAGATCATTTTCCGGTTGAAGGACTGGGGGATTTCGCGCCAACGATATTGGGGCACGCCCATTCCGGTTGTCTATTGCTCGAAGGATGGGCTGGTGGCCGTTCCGGACAAGGATTTGCCGGTGCTGCTGCCGCCCAATCCGAAGCTCACCGGCGAAGGAGAATCGCCCCTGGCGTCCACGCCGGAGTTCGTGAATACCACTTGCCCGAAATGCGGGGGACCGGCGCGGCGCGAGACGGACACCATGGATACCTTCGTGGACTCCTCCTGGTATTTCTACCGCTACTGCGATCCGCGCAATGACAAGGCGCCGTACGATTCGACGAAGATCGCTTATTGGTTTCCGATTGACCAATACATCGGCGGAATTACGCATGCCATTCTGCACCTCCTGTACTCGCGCTTCTGGTGCAAAGTCATGCGCGACCTGGGTCTGATCACTCACAACGAGCCGATCGCGCGGCTTTTTACCCAGGGGATGGTGCAAAAGGGCGGCGTGGCCATGTCCAAGTCACGCGGCAACGTGGTCGGTGCTGAGGAGATGGCGCAGAAATACGGGGCAGACACGGGGCGCCTGTACACCTTGTTTGCGGCTCCTCCGGAAAAAGATTTGGAGTGGAGCGAAGAAAGCATCGAAGGCTCCTGGAGGTTTCTAAATCGCGTTTACCGGTTGGTGGACCGGCACGCGCTCACGGTCCAGGGAGTGAAAGGCGGCGTATCCGAGATTTCGGCGGCTTCTCCAAAAGAAAAGACTCTTCTGCGCAGGGCGCATCAGACGCTGAAGCGAGTGACCCAGGACTTCGAGACACGCTGGCACTTCAATTCGGCGATCGCGCTGATCATGGAACTCACCAACGAAATTTATGGTCACGAGCCGCTGGAAAAGGGTGTGCGTCCTGAAGTTCGCAAGGAAGTGCTGGAACTTTTAACGCTGATGCTGGCGCCGATGACGCCGCACCTTGCGGAAGAGCTCTGGGAAATGTTGGGACACAGAGGCGGCTTGTGGACAGCGAGATGGCCGTCGTTTGACGAGGCGCTGACGCTCGAGGAAGAAGTCGAAATTCCAGTGCAAGTGAACGGACGCCTGAGAGGCAAGGTGAAAGTTGCCGCAGGGACCGGAGCAGATGAAGTCGAAAAGTTGGCGCGAGCGGACGCGGTGATTGCGCCTCACCTCGCTGGCAAAGCTATCGTGAAACGCATTTTCGTTCCAGACAAGTTATTGAATCTCGTCGTGGCGTGAGGGGAGATGGCATGATGGAGAGCGCGGCAAAACAGGCAACAGAGCGAGCGCGAGAGCAGGGAGGCAGGATGAAGGCGGAACTCGGGGGCGTGGTGGTTCTCGATTTCGGAGGACAGTATACCCAGCTCATTGCGCGCCGGATTCGCGAGCAGCAGGTTTTCTCCGCCGTCTTGCCCTGCACGTCTTCCATCGAAGAAATCCGCAAGCTCGAACCCGCGGGAATCGTTTTGTCGGGCGGACCAAGCTCTGTCTATGACCCGGAGGCTCCGAAGTGCGATCCAAAGGTGCTTGCGCTGGGGATTCCGGTCCTGGGGATTTGCTACGGGATGCAGTGGATTACGCACACGCTCGGCGGAACGGTCGAGAAGGCGGAACGCCGCGAATATGGCCGCGCGCAATTGAGCATCGATGATTCGAAAGAACACGGCGGATCCCAATTGTTCAAGGGAGTGCCTGCCTCGCTGCGTGTTTGGAACAGCCATGGCGACCATGTGCGAACGCTGCCGCAAGGCTTTCGAACCATCGGGCGAACGGAAAATGCCATCGCCGCGGTGGAAAATCCGGAAAAGAAAATCTACGCCGTCGAGTTTCATCCGGAAGTGAAGCACACCGACCAAGGGACCGAGCTGCTCCGCAATTTTCTGTTTCGCGTTTGTAAAGCCGAGCCCAAGTGGAGCGGTACAGCTTTCATCGAGGAGACCACAGCGGCGATTCGCGAGAAGGTGGGCAATAAGTGGGCGATCTGCGGGCTCAGCGGCGGCGTGGATTCCACGGTTGCGGCAGTCCTGGTGCACCGCACGATGGGAACGCGGCTGACGAACATTTTCGTAAACACCGGGATGCTGAGGAAAAACGAATTTGAACAGACTCTGGAGATGCTGCGCGACCGGCTGAAACTTCACGTCATCGGCGTCGATGCTTCCGATCGCTTCCTCGCTCAATTGAAAGGTGTCACGGACCCCGAGGAGAAGCGCAAGCGCATCGGCAGAGAGTTCATCGCGGTCTTTGCGGAGGAAGCGCAGAAGCTCCAGGCAGGGGAAGCCCACGGCGAAATTGGATTTCTGGTACAGGGGACTCTTTATCCTGACGTGATCGAGTCCGTCTCGGTAAAGGGGCCCTCTGCAACAATCAAAACGCACCACAACGTTGGCGGCTTGCCGGAGAAAATGCCCTTTGCCTTAATCGAGCCACTGAGGGATCTCTTTAAAGACGAGGTTCGCCGCATTGGCAAGGAGCTGGGACTGCCCCAAGAAATCCTCGTGAAACATCCGTTTCCGGGACCGGGGCTGGCGGTTCGGCTTCTCGGCGAGATCACTCGCCCGCATTTGTTAACTCTTCAGGACGCCGACGCGATTGTAGTTGAAGAGATTCGGCGTGCCGGGCTCTACGACAAAGTGTGGCAAGCATTCGCTGTGCTTCTGCCGGTGCGGAGCGTCGGAGTTATGGGCGACGGGCGAACTTATGGGCTGACCGTGGCAGTCAGAGTCGTGGAATCCGATGACGCCATGACGGCGGACTGGGTCCGGCTGCCCGGGGAGGTACTGGAGCGCATCTCGACGCGCATCGTCAACGAAGTGGCGGGTGTGACGAGAGTCGTTTACGACATTAGCTCGAAACCGCCAAGTACGATTGAGTGGGAATAGCTCCGTAGGAGGATTCGATCACACCAAAAGGAAACCTTGCTGAAAATGTGCAAGCCAAAAATAACTCAAGCCGCGCAGCGGGTATGCGCGGCTTGGTTCGTAAGGTGTAATGTCGCAGAACAGCGAGAACCGAAGAGGTTCGCGTGCAGGTCTAGCGGTTCGCCATTTTCTGAGCCATGTAAAGGATGAGCTTGCGGTCACCCTCTTCGACTTTGCTCAACAGGCGGCGAAGCTTGTTGAGAAAGCGGGCATCTTTACCGACGCTGCCCCAGGCGATGTCATCGGACGACTTCCTCTTGGGGAGATTCGGCAACTGCGGCGGTTCTTCACCGTCATAAAAGAGTTGATAAAGTGGGCACTCAAGAGCGCGCGCCAGCTTCTCCAACGTTTCGATGGCCGGGACGGTATGACCATTCTCTACGCGGGAAATGTAACAACGAAGCAGACCGGTGCGCTTCTCGATGTCGCCCTGGGAGAGTTTCTTTTCTTCGCGGAGTGCGCGAAGGCGGTCACCAATAATCATGCAGGTATTGTCACATGTCGGTAAGATGGGAAGCAAGCAAAAAGTGAACGATAATGAATTGCACTATATGATGCGGTTCCAGGCAACCCGGAGACATTGGGCGTAACCAAATCCCTATGGCACGCGTCCCAAAAGTGGAGCCTTTCGACCCGCCCCCTGCTGCGGGAGCCGCACGGGGGCATACTTCCAAGCCTGTCGGCGCAACGCCTGACCGCGAATTGGTTCGACAGGCGCAGGGAGAGGACAAGGAAGCGTTTGAGGAGCTTGTCCGGCGGCACCAGCACCGCGTGTTTGCCGTAGCAGGAGGAATACTGCGAAGGCGCGAGGACGTGGAAGATATCGCGCAGCAGGTTTTCGTTAAAGCGTATTTCTCGCTGAAGAAATTTGACCAGCGAGCGGCATTCAGCACCTGGCTGTATAAGATCACGGTGAATGAATGTTGGGACCTGCTGAGGAAGAAGAAAGTGCGGCCCCTGGTGTACGAGTCCGATCTGAGCGAGGAACAAGCCAGGCAGGTGATCGCATCCGGGGACAAACAGAACCCTGGGCCGGATGTCAGCCAAAGGCTCGAAGCCCGGGAGCACGTGGAGCGCCTGCTGGAAGGATTGGATGAGCGGGACCGGCTGATGCTGATACTGAAAGAAGTGGAAGGGTTTTCCATCGAGGAGATTGCTGAAGTTCTGAGTCTGAATGGGAACACGGTCAAGGTTAGACTCTTCCGGGCGCGGCGTCGGGTGGTCAGCCTGGCCAAGAAGCGCGGAGATTGATTGCGAGGGCAAGAGCGGTAAGGAGGCGGGTATGTGGAACCTGCTGAAAAAGAGTGATGACGAGTGCACGAAATTGCAGGATTCAATTGAGGAGGCTGCGGCGGTTCGCCCTTCAGCGGCGAGTGTCGAAACGTTGAGCGAAGTCTTGTCTCCCGCGGAGCGCGCCCACCTGGCCTCCTGCGAAAAATGCCGGGAAGCGGCGCAGGATCTTCTTGCAACTCGAGAAATCTTCAGGGGCGTTGGCTCTGCGACTGAAATGGCGAGGCCGTGGTTTGCGACTCGGGTCTTGGCAGGCATCGCCGCGCGCGAGAGGGAACTGGCGGAAGCGGCGAGTACGTGGCTGGCGGTGCCGAAGTTCGCCTCGCGGCTAGCCTTGGCTTCGGGCGCACTTTTGCTTGTGGCAAGTACGTGGCTGTATGAAAGACCTTCGACGGTACCGGCAAAACAGCCGGCTGCGGCGGCTAGCCAGGAATACCTGTTTGAAGCACCGCAGCCACCCATGAATCAGGATGATGTGCTGATTAGCTTGGCGGAGCAGAATCAATGAACGAAACGTCGGCAACCCGGAAAGCGGCCCTGTGGGTTGGCGTGGTATTCCTGCTGGGCGCTGCGCTCGGTGGGACGCTCGGTTATGTCTTTGCCCATCGGGTGATCGCGGCTCCGGCTCAGCTGACCGACGCGGAAAGACGGGCGCAGAAGGTCCAGCGCTTGACGCAGGAATTGAACCTGAGCCCCGAACAGCAGAAGCAACTTGACACGATCATGGCCGGCGTGCAGGCGGAGTACAAGGCCATTCATCAGTCCACGGATCCACAGATCGATCAAGCGCGGCAGAAGGGCCGCGAACGAATTCGCACTATTCTGACGCCGGAGCAAAAACCGAAGTTCGAAGATTTCTTGAGGCGGCTCGACGAAGAAAGAAAACGCAACGCATCGCCGCCCGGCCGCTAGGAATTCGGAACGGCCTGAACTCCTTTCCTGGTACGAAACTAACTCAAACGCGGCGAGCATCACACTTTGACGATGGTCTTACCGATGTTGCCGCCCGTGAAGAGCATGTTGATGGCATCAGGCGCTTTTTCGAGTCCTTCCACGATGGTTTCGCGGTCCTTCAGCTTGCCGAACATTTTCCACTGACCCAGCTGCTTCGCGGCTTCCATGAAACGCGAAGCATAATCGAGGATTAGGAAGCCCTGGATGCGAAGGCGCTTCACTATTACTGTGCCGAGGCTGACCATATTGGGGGCTTCTTTGGTATAGCCGGAGATGAAGCCGCAAACCACCACGCGGCCATGAAGATTCATGCGGCTCACTACTTCCTGCATGATCTCCCCGCCAACATTTTCAAAATCGATGTCGATGCCGTTGGGAGTCGCCGCAGCGAGCTTTTCCTTCCAGTCGGCGTGCTTGTAGTTGACGGCGGCGTCGAAACCGAGATCCTTGGTGATCCAAGCGCATTTTTCATCGGTCCCGGCAATACCAACAACACGGCAGCCGTGAATCTTTCCAATTTGCCCCGCGATGCTGCCGGTGGCGCCAGCGGCGGCGGAGACGACGAGCGTTTCGCCTTTTTTGGGCGTGGCGATTTCCATGCCGAAAAAAGCAGTGAGTCCGTTGAAACCGAGAACGCCGAGGAAGACGGTGTCCGAAACGAAGGGAATCTTCGGCAGCTTTTGGAAAAAGCTCTTCGCGGATGCGTCGATGACAACATACTCCTGAAGGCCAGTGAGGCCCGTAACGCGGTCGCCCTTCTTGTAGTCAGGGTGGCGCGACTCGATGATTTCGGCGAAACCGCCCGCGCGCATGACTTCGCCGATCGCGACAGCGGGAAGATAACTATCGGCCGCCATCCAGACGCGCATAGTGGGATCGATCGAGAGGTATTTGACTTGTGCGAGCGCTTGGCCGTCTTTCAGCTCAGGCACTGGAGATTCGGAGAGCTGCAGATCACCTGGCGCAAGCAACCCTTTCGGACGAGATTGCAGCCGAAGCTGGCGATTGGTGTTCGACACGTTAGAAGGGAATATCTTCGTCGGAAATTTCGGGGCCGCTTGGGGCGTGACCTCCGCCACCACTATATGAATCGTCGGCGGGCGCGGCGTGGCTTTCCACGTCGTCGCCGCCGGAGCGTGCTGCGCCGCCACCGGCGCCTGCCGCGGCACCTTCGGCGCGGCCTCCCAGCATGCGGAAGTTGTTGGCGACAATTTCAAAGCTGGTGCGCTTCTGGCCTTCTTTGTCTTGCCATTCGCGGGACTGGATGCGCCCTTCGATAAAGATGAGCGAACCCTTCTTCAGATACTGCTGCGCGATTTCAGCCTGTTTGCCCCACACCACGATTTTGTGCCACTCGGTGCGCTTCTGGCGCTCGCCGTTTTTGTCTTTGTAAGACTCATCCGTAGCGACGGAAAAATTTGCGACGGCCTGGCCGCCGCCGGTGTAGCGAGTTTCGGGATCGCGGCCCAAACGGCCGACGAGAATGACCTTATTGACAGACATGGAACTCCCCCTGAGTCCGCGAAGATAGCATGCGAGCGAAGAAAAGGGAAATGACCGCCGGGAAGGGAATGGATTGACGGAGATTCCAGACCGCGCGCACGGGAAGCGGAAGAATTGACAATTGATAGTGAGCATCCTAACGTTGCCCTTCGCTTTGGGGGATGGAGGATTTCATCGTGGACCGAAAGCAAATTGTGTATTTGACGGCGCTGGTTTTCGCATCGGTGTCGATCCTCATCGCGGAGGATGGAGCGCGGGGGCAACAATCCAGCGCGCAGGCAGCCGCGCCAGCCGGTATTTTTGAAAGTCACGGCGATGTTGGCACCGTTCTGCATCCGGGTTCGGTGGAATACGACGCGGCGAAACACAGCTACACGATTGCGGGCAGCGGCGAGAATATGTGGTTCGGGAGCGATGCTTTCCAGTTCGTCTGGAAGAAAATGTCTGGCGATGTGACGCTGGCGGCGGATATCTCCTTTCTCGGCAAGGGAGTGAACGAGCATCGCAAGGCGGTGCTGATGATCCGGCAGAGCTTCGACGCGGATTCCCTGTACGCAGACGCGGCGTTGCATGGGAGCGGTTTGACTTCACTGCAATTCCGCGAGGAGAAGGGCGCGACTACGCATGAAATTCAGGCCAACATCTCCGCGCCGAAGCGACTGCGGATTGAAAAACGCGGCGCGTACTTTTCGATGTGGCTCGCGGATGCGACCGGCGAATTTCGTCCTGCGGGCGGATCCACGCGAATCGCGCTGAAAGAGCCGTTTTATGTGGGGATCGGTGTTTGCAGCCATGACAAAGACGTCGTCGAGAAAGCGGTATTCTCGAATGTCGAGTTGAAGACGACTGCGCCGGCGGCCGCCGCCGCTTCCGCAAACGCTCTGTACAGCACGCTCGAAATCATCACTGTCGCGTCCACGGACCGGCGCGCGATTTACGTTGCTCCAGAGCGGTTCGAGGCGCCGAACTGGATGCCCGATGGCAAGACGCTGCTCTTCAACCGGAACGGGCGCATCGAGAAAATTCCAGTGACGGGTGGGACTCCGCAAATCATCGACACGGGATTCGCGACGCGCTGCAACAACGACCACGGTATTTCGCCGGACGGAACGCAACTAGCGATCAGTGATCAATCGCAGGAAGAGCATCGGTCGCTTGTTTACATCGTGCCGATCGGCGGAGGAACGCCACTGCGCATTACGCAGAAATCACCTTCGTACTGGCATGGCTGGTCGCCGGACGGAAAGACGCTGGCATTCGTCGGCGAGCGGAATGGTGATTTTGATATCTACGCGATTCCCACTGCGGGCGGCGAAGAGAAGCAATTGACGACGGCGAAAGGGCTCGACGATGGGCCGGAATATTCTCCGGACGGAAAATACATTTACTTCAATTCCGAACGCACCGGACACATGCAGATCTGGCGGATGCGAGCCGATGGAGGCGAGCAGGAACAGATTACGTTTGGCGGGGAGAACGATTGGTTCCCGCACCTTTCTCCGGACGGGCAGCAGATGGTGTTCGTGACGTTTGAACCTAGCGTGAAGGGCCATCCAGAGAACAAAGACGTGATGCTGCGCATGATGA
>Ga0137404_10002930_pt1 | contig 11384 bp, 7 predicted proteins | sample CZOMad2_1_16fung_FD_108285 | JGI IMG/M metagenome (GOLD analysis project Ga0137404, IMG submission 108285) | Vadose zone soil fungal communities from Angelo Coast Range Reserve, California, USA - CZOMad2_1_16fungal (Illumina Assembly) | ecosystem: Environmental > Terrestrial > Soil > Vadose zone...
CATGCTGGCCTTGCGCTGTGCTATCGACAACGGCACCTTCGAGCGCGTCTTCGCGGCCTACAAACGGAGAGCCCTTCAGAGGCATGGCGGAAACCCCCCGTAAGAATTACGTAATGCACCCGTTGATTTCGCGCGTCGTGCAGACGGTCTGCCGGTGCGAAGCTTACCCCTGGATGATCAGTACCACAAAAAGCCCGCGTATGACGTGCTGTTGAACGCCTTTGCCACCGCACCCATGAAAACATAGCGCATCGGTGTCCTGGCCTGAACATTTGACGGTGGGAGGTGTTGCCCCCACGACACCAGAGACACGGATGAAGCCCCCTATCGTTCATGGCTCACCCGTGTGACGCTCCCTCCCTAGCCTCCTTGCCACCTTCTAGACGTGGAAACCCTGAGCAGAAGAAGCGACACGAGCGCAACACATGAATTTAGGTTTATCAGGGAAATTCCGACAAGCTGTATATCTATGTCATCCGAAGAATCTCTTCTCTTCCTCTCTCCTTAAAAAGGGAATTGTCACATGCACACATCTAGCACGCTCGAAGTCATGGGTGCGGACGCGATGACGGTCGACGTCATGCATGAGAACCCTGCTCACCAGCCGACGCGTGCACCGCACGGGTGGCGCCTTGGCAAGCTGGGTCTGGCGTTGGCGTTCCTCACGGCCGCGGGCTACTTCTTCCACGAACAGGTATGGACCACGACCAGCCTTGAGGGCACCGTCACCTCGCCCCTGATCACCATTCGGTCACCCATTGATGGCGTGGTGACACCGAATTCGGCGAAAATTGGCACGTCAGTCTCCCAGCATGACGCCCTGTTCGTGGTGGAAGCGCACCAACTGGACACCCGCTTGCGGGCTGAGCTGGAGGCGAAGCTGACAGCAGCGCAGCAACAGACCCTGGTCATCGCCCGGAAAATCGCTGCACTGTCGACCTTGCGCACCCAGCTGCAGGCCCGCAATCAGCTCCATCGCGAGGCCACCCTTGCCCGCATCGAGACGCTCATCGGCGAGACCACCGCGGACTTGAACCGGGCGAAAGCCGTGATGGAACGCACGCAAATTGAGTTGTCCCGGGCCAAAATCCTCTCGGCCAACGGTCTGATTGCGCAAACGGCCCTGGATGATGCGCTGCTGGCTGGCCAGCAAGCTCGCTTCGACATGGAGCGGTTCACCACATCGGTGAAGCGGCTTACCATTGAGCGCACGGCCGCGAAAAACGGCATCCTGTTGGGCGAAGGCTATAGCGACGCTTCCTATTCGCAACAGCGGATCGATGAACTCTCGGCTCGGGTCATCGAGGCGAAGGCCGAACGGGAGAGCTTGCAGCAAACCGAGCGAGAACTCGCCAGTCGGCTCGGTGAGGAGCAGCGGCGCGAAGCCGCGATTCAGACGTACACCGTGAACGCTCCCATTGCTGGCGTGGTGTGGAATCTCCACATCGCAGCGGACGGGGTGGTGGCGCGCAATGCCCCGCTGGCCGACGTGGTGGACTGTCAGCATGCATTCGTAGAGGCCAGTGTGCCCGAGCGTCGCTATGACGACGTGCAGATTGGCGAGACGGTCGAAGTCAAGCTGCTCGGGAACCACCAGAAAATCCCTGGCACCATTCAGGCGGTTCGTGGGCAATCGGCGGTCGTCAACCGCGAGAGCCTGGCCGCGTCGCTGACGCCACACCGGACCCAAGAGGCCATGACGGTCTCCGTGGCGATCGACCCTGATGGCTTGCAACAGGTCGCCAAGGGCGTCTGTCAAATCGGTCGCTCGGCCAAGGTATATTTTGACCACACGGGCGATCGCCGCTTCAGCGGCCAGCGCCTGGCATCCCTGACCGGTTTCGTGTCGTCGGCCTTTGCCGCGATCGTTCCCCCCGCCCGCTAGGAGCCACGCATGCTCTTGCCGACGCTCCATACCACGATATTGCTCGGCCTCGCCGGTCTCGTCTTGGTGCTCGTCACGGTGCACCCGGACGAACACCGGTGGGTGCGGTTAGGACTGTGCCTCAGTGTCGCCGCCGCGGTCCTCCTCTATCTGGATTGGCGTACCGGCCTCCTGTTCCAGGCGAGACCCCACGAGATCCGCGGTGCCGTGTGGGTCTGGGGGTTCTCCCTCTTTGAATGCGTCGCCTTCGGCGAGTTCTTCGTGACGCTGTGGCAGATCTCATGGCTGACGGACCGGACGCCGGAAGCGGACCGCTATGAGCGGGAGTGGCGATCGCGTGATCCTGGCACCTTGCCGGCGGTCGATGTCTGGGTGGCAACCTATGATGAGGAACGGGCAATTCTCGAGCAGACGATTCTCGGTCTGAAGCAGCTCGACTGGCCATCGGAGAAGCTCAACGTCTTCGTGCTAGACGATGGGCGACGAGGGTGGCTCCATGACCTGTGTGATGCGCATCGCGTGACCTATGTGACCCGCCCCGACCATCGGGATCGCAAGGCGGGCAATCACAACCACGCCTTGACCGTGTCCACGGCGCCGTTCATTGTGTCGATGGACGCCGACTTTATGCCGTTTCCGAATTTCATCTATCGCACGATCGGGTTTTTCCGCGATCCGACGGTGGCCATCGTGCAGACGCCGCAAGGGTTTTACAATGCCGAACCCATGCGGAAAAACTTGGGGCTGGCGCCATACCTGCCGGATGAACAAGATTTCTTCTATCGGGTGATCCAGCCCGGCCGAGACGTGTGGGACGCGGCCTTCTATTGCGGGTCGGCAGCCATGATTCGGCGGCAAGCCATCCTTGAGATCGGCGGGTTCGTGACGGCCACGGCCATTGAGGATCAAGCCACGGCGGTCAAGCTGTTGTCGAAGGGGTACAAAACGCGGTATCTCAATGAACCGCTGAGTGTCGGACTTGCCCCTGAATCCAATGCGGTCTTACACGACCAACGGAATCGCTGGTGCCGGGGCAGTTTGCAAATCCTCTTTATGAAGTTCGGACCCTTCGGGCGCGGGTTGCGGTGGCACCACCGCCTGCTCTTCTCGCAAAGCCATTGGGTGACGAACGGCCTGTCGCCGCTCATGTATGTGTTGTGCCCGATTTTCTTTCTCTGGTTCGGCTGGAACCCATTTCCCACGCCGCGACCGCCAGAGATCTTCGGGATTCCCATAGTCTTGTCGATCATCCTGATGGCTGCCATGTTGTGGCTGGGGAGACGGCAGTTCATTCCGTTCTTTTGGCAGGGATTCCAGCTCTTCATGGCGTTTGAGCTCTTGCCGCACGCCCTGGCGTCGCTCGTGAAGCCTTTTGGCAAGCCGCTCTTGCAGATCAACCCGGTCACGCCGAAGGGCCAGGCGGCCGTCGGTCGTCGCCTCGACATGCGCACGCTGGCCTGCCTGTTGGCGTTGATGCTGTTGATCGTCATCGGACTCGTGCGAGCGGGGCATGATGAACGGCTGGGCGGGCAACCGTTGGAGATGGCAACTCTGTTGTTGTGGACCGCGTACGCGATGAGCATCGTGACCATTGCAGGCTTGATGTGTGTCGAGCCATGGTATCGGCGACGCGCCGAGCGATTTGATCTGGCCGATGAGCCGGCGTCGCTCTGGCTCCGTGGACAGGTGATTCCGGTGCGGATCATCAACCTGTCTATGACCGGCGCGCGGCTATGCCTGCCGTACCCCCTGGTGGTGCCGCTTGATCAGCCGATGTCCTTGCAGAAACGGCACGGCGCGCTGATGCCCTGCCAACTCGCGTATATGTCATCCACCGAATTGGCGGTGGCATTCTTCCCGAGTGCTCAGGAGGATGTTCGGCAGGCCTTGGTGCGAGACGTCTATACCAACTCCGTCGTGCTGGCCAAGCAGCACGCCACATTCGCCCTCTGGCCTGTGGTGAAACGCCTGGGTCGACTGCTGGTGGCGAGGTCATAGGCGCGCTCTGTGCTCAGGGGCTCGCCGCCGCGCGGCCGTTGTCCCCCCCTCGTCACAAGGGCTCCTGACGGCACGTGGATACAGGGGGCGAGCCCGCACACGAACGCACACAGCCTACACGCGCGGCCACCATACGCCTCACGCCCTTCGCACGACTGATGGCGCCGTCGCCCAACCTGATACGACTTTGCCATGAGGATCCCAAAGCGGGCGGACGCCGACACCGGATACCTGTTCCAGACCCTTCCCTTGGTAGTCCTTGAGAGACATACTGAAGTCTCACGTTGGCACGTCTCTCGCCTCACGATTGAAGTCCCATGTCGCCTTGACCGATAATCAAGGCGATCGGACGACGTCGGAGCCAATCGTGTCAGGAGCAGGAGGAGTGCATAGTGATGCGGCAGCCTGATGACGCGCAGGAGGTGGTCAGGTGCACGCCCACCCATGACACCTTCGCTCACCCGTGCAGCGGCCAGTGGCTGCTCCAGGACGGCCGGGTCACCTTCTCACAGATGGTCTGCCTCGCCGTCCTCGTGTTCGTCGGCACCCAGGGCCTGAAGTTCGTCGCCTCCTGGTACGACCATCTGCGGCTCAAAGCGGCGATGCAGGAAGTGGTCCATGAGGCGCCATGGTCGACGGACACCGCGATGATCAGCGCCGTGCTGACCAAGGCCCAGCAGCTCAAGGTTCCGCTTGACCCGCGCCATCTGCATGTCGAACGGAGCTCACAGAGCGACACACGCCTGTGGGCATCCTACGCGGTCACGTTGACCTTTCCGCTAGGGTTTTCGCATACGCAACACTTCGGCCCCGAGGTCCGGTCCGGCCGGCGATAATGCCTGCCGTCGGACTCAAGGGACTTCTGGAGGTCACCGACACGTGCCCCGCAGTCGTCGGGGTGATCGGTGACAGGCCATTTGAACGGTTGAGGACGTTCACGGATCGGTCCAGGACGTCCGCGGATCTCATGAGCCAACTCACCGTTGCCACGGAGAAATATCTGCAAGCGTCCGGAGCGAAGAATCCCGGCGCCAAGCAGCAGACCTTACAGCACATGCGGGACTCCTCCAAGCGGTTCTATGCGCTAGCGGATGAAGTGAAGCAGAAGAAGGGCGGGACGCTCCCGACTTGGTGGAATGAATAGGACGCCCTCACCTCTCATGCCAACGCCACCTCTCATGGCCGCTCGAAAGCCGCCCGTGATCGTCGAGTATATGCGCACCCCCTACAACCTCTCTTTTGGCAACGTGTTCCTGCCCATGGGCCAGTGACGCTGTCCGTTCTGCATTGAGGAAGGAACGCTAAAGCGAATGCAGGCGTTCTGACCCAAATCTGCTCTTGCTCGGCCCCCCTGGGGCGGGCAAGTCGATGCTGGCCCGGCAGCTCACCACCATCCTACCGGCGATGACCCTCGCCGAAGCCCTCAAGACCACGCGCATTCATAGCGTCGCCGGCCTCACCGGCGCCCGCACCGCATGGGTCACCACCCGCCCGTGTCGCGCGCCTCACCACACCATCTCGGATGCGGGGCTGATCGGCGGCGGCCACGGGCCGAGGCCGGGGGAGGTGTCCCTCGCGCACTATGGGGTGCTCCGCCTGGGAGATCGGCCGGAGTGCCGCCGACAGGTCCTTGAGGCCTGGTGCCAACCCCCGGAGAGTGGTCTCACAAAGAGACACCCTCGGGCGTATCCCTGACCTTACCGCCTTGGCTGCATGTGGGGATACAGGCGACGTCAGCCATGGCTCAGACCCCACCTCCTTCTGGCCGGCGAGGGCTATCATTCCCCCTACAGTCGTGCCAGGGGGAGGGGGACCGTGAGCGTGAACGTGGTACCCCCGTCCTGAGCCAGGATGACGGTCCCCCCCAACTGGTTCGTGAGCATGGCGACGAGTTTAAGCCCTAAGGCGCCGGGGTGTTGACTGTCGAGTGTGTCTGGCATGCCTATGCCGGTATCCTTCACCGACAGCGTGAGGTACTGGGCGGCACGGCGCAGGGCCACGTCGATGGCCCCGGACCTCCCGTCGGGGAAGGCATGGGTCAACGCATTGGCGAGGAGTTCGTGGAGGATCAGGCCACACGGGGCCGCCTTATCGATCTCTAAGTCGAGAGGGTCGGCATGCACAGTCAGGCGAATGCGGCGCGCCGCAGCGCCATAGGCCCGGAAGAGCTGCGCCGTCAGCTGCCGCACGTAGACTCCGAAGGGCACCCGCGCGAGGTCGTGGGCCTGGTACAGGGCCTCATGGATGAGGGCCATCGCCTGGAGCCGCTGCCGGCTATCCTGGAGTAAGGCCCGCAGGTGCGGGTCGTCCACGGCACGGGCTTGCAGGTTCTGTAAACTGGAAACGATCTGCAAGTTGTTTTTGACGCGATGATGAATCTCCTGCAGCAGCACCTCCTTCTCCTGGAGCGAGGCCTGGAGCTGCGCTTCGGCCTGGGTGCGCCGGGTCAACTCGGCCTGCGCCGCATGATAGAGCTGGGCGTTGCGGATAGCGCTGGCCGCATAGTCCGCGAGACGCAGGAGAATTGCCTCATCGCGCTCCGTGAAGGGGCGGGTGACGGCATTGGAGACGTAGAGCACCCCCTCCACACGGGAGCCAATGGTGATCGGGACAGTGAGGATGGCCAGCCGGCCGTCGGTGCGTATCCGGTCCAGGTAGTCCTTGCTGAAGCGCGAGTCGGCTGCGTAGTCCGCCGTCCGCAGGGGACGCCCGGTTGCGAGCACCCAACCCCCCATCCCCTTGCCAGGCTCAACACGCACCCCGGTGTAGGGCATCTGGGGGAAACCTGCCTGGTAGCGGCTGACCAGGGCCTCGCCGCCCGACTCGCGCAGCATAATGAGGGTTCGCTCGCTGCCGCACAGCTCCCACGCGCCTTCGGTGATGCGCTGCAGGACGGTGTCCAGATCCAGCGACGCACTCATCGTTTGCCCCAGGCGGGCCAACACCTCAGCCTCGCGCCGCCGCTGCTCCGCTTCCCCCTCAGCCCGCCGGCGCTCGGCGACCTCCGCGTGCAAAGCCACGTTCGCCTGCGCCAGGGCCTCCGTCCTCTCCTGCACCCGTCGATCTAACTCCGCGTGCGACGCTCGGAGTGCCCCCTCGGCCCGGAGGCGCTCGGTGACGTCATAGGCCATGACAAGGTGCGCCTGGCGGCCGTGGAAGACGATCGCGGACGAGTGGATCTCGACGTCCATGCGCGTGCCGTCCCGCCTGCGGTGGCGCCACAGGCCAGTCTGCTCCACTTGCCCCCGGTGCCCGGCCGTCGGCGCCCATGGGGCACCGGCCAGCACGGAGGGGCCCGCCGTCGGCGGGCGGAGGGCCTGGATAGTCATGCGCAAGAATTCCGCACGTGTGTAGCCGTAGTGGCGGACGGCGGCCTCGTTCACTTCCAAGAACGCCAGCGTGGCATCATCCACTACCCACATCGGGCTGGGGTGCTGCGCAAAGAGCAGGGCATGGGATGCGTCCTGGGCATGCCAGGCCTCGGTGTGTGGGCGTGCGCGAGGGCCTTCTGGAGACTTGTCGTCCATCGGGGCTCTCCAGGATGGAGTCGGCCGTGGCAGGCTCGCGCCGGTGGGTACGGCGCGTTCAGCCCTGCTGGGTCCTCCAAGGCGCCGACAGTATCCACCATGCGCTGGGGAGCCTGCGTCACGCCGCGCCGGCGGGGACCGTGTTCTACTGAGCACTGCGAAGGGAGGGTGTTCGCCTTCCTTATCACGGTCCCTGTGGCGGGGGTCAAACCCCGGCCGCTCGCTGGTCCCAAGGGAGGTGCGGGGCCACGGCCACCCGCCCGACGTGGCATGTTCAAGTGATGCACATCTTAACGAAGAGAGCGAGAGCGGTCATGCTACCCCCAAGCGCATGGTAAATCAATAGCGAATCAATCATTGGAGGGATCGTGATCCCGCAACTTGAAAGCGAAGCCAGCACCGCGCGGGTGTTCTGTGCGGAACCTATTGGTACTCAGCCCACCCCAGCCGGGCAAGTCGAGGCTGGCTTGGCGGCGCAGCGCCATGCTGCCATCCATGCCCCTGGCGGAAGCCCTCGCCACCACGCGTAGCCACGGCATCGCCGGTCTCATGGGTGACCGCACGGCGTTGGTCACGACCCGCCCGTGTCGCGCCCCCCACCATACCATCTCGGATGCGGGGCTGATCGGCGGGGGCCACGTGCCGATGCCGGGCGACGTGTCGCTAGCGCACCACGGCGTCCTCTTCCTGGACGAACTGCCCGAGTGTCGCCGTCATGTGCTCGAGGTCTTGCGTCAGCCGCTTGAGGAGGGTGTCATATACCTACAATCTCGCGGGCATCCTAAATCTTAATGCTTTTGTATCTTTAGCTGCAGAGCTCATGCCCTCAGTGGACTCGGGCAGAGGACGGTAGCTGCCCACCACCACGGTGACAGTCATCAGGCCTTATCCGTCAGCCCTCCCCATCCGCTCCAGTATATGCAGCCGTCCCATGCTTTTCGCTTGACACCAGGGCACGTCTGGAGTACTGAGACACCATCCAAGACAGACATATCAATGACGGGCGCCGGGGCTTTTGCCCATACGCCCCCTTGCCGCTCGCACGACCGTGCAGGAGAGCCTATCGATGCGCTGCCCGCACTGCGAGGCTGACACTCCCGACGGGGCCAAGTTCTGCATCGAGTGTGGCACCCCCCTGACGCCCCGCTGCCCGCAGTGTGGGGCGGACACGCTCCCACGGGCCAAGTTCTGTGCCGAGTGTGGCATCCCGCTCACGGTGCAGAGCTCCGCGCCGCCTGCGGCACCTCCCCGCGCACCGCTGCAGTATACCCCTGGGTATTTGGCCGAGAAAATCCTCACCTCCAAGGCCGCCCTCGAAGGCGAGCGCAAGCAGGTCACCGTGCTGTTCGCCGACCTGAAGGGGTCGATGGAGTTGCTGGCCGACCGTGACCCCGAAGAAGCTCGCCAGCTGCTCGACCCGGTGCTGGAGCGCATGATCGCCGCGGTCCATCACTATGAGGGCACGGTAAATCAGGTCATGGGCGACGGCATTATGGCGCTGTTCGGCGCGCCGATCGCGCATGAAGATCACGCCGTGCGGGCGTGCTACGCGGCGCTGCGGATGCAAGAGACCGTGCGCCGCTATGGTGACGAGGTCCGACGGACTCATGGGATTCCGGTGCACATCCGGGTGGGCCTCAACTCCGGGGACGTGGTCGTGCGGGGGATCGACAGCAGCCTCCACATGGACTATACCGCGGTGGGCCAAACCACGCACCTGGCGGCCCGGATGGAGCAAATGGCCATGCCCGGGTCGATCTTGATCACCCCGGACGTGCTCAGGTTGGCAGAAGGTTATGTCCAGGTCACATCGCTGGGGCCGCTGGCCGTGAAGGGGTTGCGTGCACCGGTCGAGGCGTATGAGCTGCTGGGGGCGGGGCCAGTGCGGACGAGGCTCCAGGCCGCGGCCGTGCGGGGGCTCACCCGCTTTGTCGGGCGTCACCGGGAATTGGACTACCTCCACGAGGCCTTCCAATGGGCCGGCACCGGCCACGGGCACGTGGTGGCGCTCGTGGGCGAGCCAGGGGTAGGCAAGTCCCGCCTGGTCGAGGAATGCCTCCACTCCTCTCGGACGCAGGGGTGGGTGGTGTTGGAGAGTCGTGCCATCTCGTATGGCCAAGCCACTCCGTATCTCCCGGTCATCGAGCTGCTCAAAGACTACTGCGGCATCGATGCCCGCGATGATCCCCAGCGCATACGCGAGAAAGTCGTCGGCAAAGTGATGAAGCTTGACGAGGCGCTCCGGCCCATCCTGCCGCCCGTCCTGGCGCTCCTGGACGTGCCGGTGGACGATACCGACTGGTCGCGGCTCGACCCTCCGCAACGCCGCCAGCGCACCCTGGAGGCGCTCAAGCGGCTATTGCTGCGAGAGAGCCATGGGCAGCCGCTGCTCGTCGTCCTCGAAGACCTGCACTGGATCGATACCGAGACCCAGGCCCTGCTCGACAGTCTCGTTGAGAGTCTGCCCACGGCCCAGTTCCTGCTCCTGGTCAACTACCGACCGGAGTATCAGCACGGCTGGGGCAGCAAGACCTACTATACGCAACTGCGGCTCGACCCGCTGCCCCCGGCGAGCGCCGCTGCGATCCTGCAGGCGCTCCTGGGCGACGGCCCCAGCCTCGCACCGCTCACCTCGCTGCTGATTGCGCGTACGCAAGGCAATCCCTTCTTTCTGGAAGAGAGCGTGCGGACCCTGGTCGAGACGGAGGTCCTGGTGGGCACCCCAGGGGCCTATCGGCTGGTACAACCCCTCCAGGGGATGCCGGTGCCGGCCACAGTCCAGGCCGTCCTGGCGGCGCGCATTGACCGCTTACCGCCGGAGGACAAACGCCTGCTCCAGACCGCCGCCGTGATGGGGACGGACGTGCCCTTTGCCCTGCTGCGAACCATAGCTGACGTGCCCGAGGCCACGCTACACCGCGGCCTGGCGCACCTCCAGGCGGCGGAGTTTCTGTATGAGACCCGCCTGTTCCCAGAACAGGAATACACCTTCAAACATGCCCTGACGCACGAGGTGGCCTATGGCAGTCTCCTGCTGGAGCGACGGCGGGCGCTGCACGCGCGCATCGTCGAGGCGCTTGAGGTCCTCGCCGGAGAGCAGGTGGCCGAGCAGGTCGAGCGCCTGGCACACCATGCCCTGCGGGGCGAGGTCTGGGACAAGGCCGTGACCTGCTGCCAGCAGGCCGGCGCCAGGGCCTTCGACCGTGCCGCGTTTCGCGAGGCGGTGGTCTCCTACGAGCAGGCCCTCCAGGCCCATGCGCACCTGCCCGAGGACGGTGACACCAGGGCGCTGGCCCTCGAGCTGTGCCTCGCGTTGGGAGGTGCGCTGGCCCACGTGGGAGAGTATAGGCGGTCCCTCGCCCTGTTGGGCGAGGCCGAGGCCCTGGCCCGGGCGCTCGACGATCGGACTCGGCTAGGACGGGTGCTGGCCTGGATGGCCCATATACTCAGGATCACGGGAGACCCCGACGGCGTGATGGCGGCAGGCCGGCAGGCGCTCGAGCTCGCGGCCGCGCTCGGCGAGAGCGCCTTGCAGGGGGAAGCCTCCCTTAGCCTGGGGTTGGCATACCTTGCCATCAGCGATTTCGGCCGGGCGGCCGAGTGCCTGCGGTGGATCATGGAGGCTGCGGACCGGGAGTCTGGCACGCCCAGTACAGCTTTGCGGATCCAGTCCCGGGCGTGGCTGACGCGGACCTTGAGCGAGATCGGGGCATTCGCCGAGGGCCGGAGTCACGGGGAGGAGGCGCTCCGCCTCGCCACGCTGGAAGGCCGAGGGAACACACCGCTCGCTGCCCACGCCTGGCTCGGCCACCTGTACCTCGCTCAAGGGGACCTGGAGCACGCCGTCCGGGTGTTGGAGCACGGCCTGGCTCTCTGTCGTGCCTCCGGCAACCGGGACTGGTCGCGACCAATTGTGGCAGGCCTAGGCTATGCCTCTGTGCTCCAGGGGCGCCTCACGGAAGGGCGTGCGCTGC
>Ga0137404_10002933_pt1 | contig 11383 bp, 10 predicted proteins | sample CZOMad2_1_16fung_FD_108285 | JGI IMG/M metagenome (GOLD analysis project Ga0137404, IMG submission 108285) | Vadose zone soil fungal communities from Angelo Coast Range Reserve, California, USA - CZOMad2_1_16fungal (Illumina Assembly) | ecosystem: Environmental > Terrestrial > Soil > Vadose...
CGAGATCAGGAAATGCGTCCACTGCGGGATCTGCCTTCCGCAATGCCCGACCTACCGCGTGCTGGGCGAGGAGATGGACTCGCCGCGAGGACGCATCTATCTGATGCGGGCTGCGGCCGAGGGCAGGGTGGGCCTGACCGAGACGTTTCGGCGCCACATCGATCTCTGCCTCGGCTGCCGTGCGTGCGAGACCGCGTGCCCGTCGGGCGTCCGGTTCGGATCCCTCCTCGAAGCGACGCGCGCCCAGCTCCGGCGCAGCGGACCGCCGGCGAAGCGATCGCTCGTCGAGGCCTTCGCGTTCTCGGTCTTCCCCGTGCCCTCACGGCTCGGGGCCGCCCTCGCGGCGTTCAAGCTCTACAAGCGCTCCGGGCTCCGAGCGCTCGTACGGGCCAGCCGCGTGCTGCGAAAGCTCCCGAGCCTCGCCGCGATGGACGCGCTCCTCGACGACGTTCCCGCGGCGCAACCGATGCCCGATGTCGTTCCCGCCCGCGGGCGCCTCGCCGGGCGCGTGGGCCTCCTGACGGGCTGCGTCCAGCGCCACCTGTATCCGAACGTGAACCACGAGACCGCCCGACTGCTCTCGCTCGCCGGGTTCGAGGTCGTGATCCCGCGCAAACAGGGGTGCTGCGGCGCGCTCGACCTTCACGCCGGGCGTCTCGACACGCATGCCGCTCGCGCCCGCGCGCTCGCGGCAGCCTTCCCTCCGGACCTGGACTTCATCGTCACCAACGCGGCGGGCTGCGGCTCGGCGATGAAGGAATACGGCCACCGGATCCCGGAGCTCTCGCCCTTTGCCACGCGCGTCCGTGACGTGATGGAGGTCCTGGCCGGAGCCGACCTTCGGCTGGGGCCGCTCGATCTCACGGTGACGTACCACGACGCCTGCCATCTGGTGCACGGCCAGCGCGTACGGCACGAGCCCCGCCGGCTGCTCGGCCGGATCCCCGGGCTCCGGCTCGTCGAGCTCGGCGACAGCGACCTCTGCTGCGGCAGCGCCGGTGTCTACAACCTCCTCGAGCCCGGGATGGCGCGCGAGCTGCTCGATCGCAAGGTCGCCCGCATCGTCGAGACCGGCGTGCGGGTGGTCGCGGCGGCGAACCCGGGCTGCCTGCTCCAGATCGCCTGGGGGTGTCGGGAGCGCGGCCTGGACGTATCGCTCGTTCATCCCGTAGAGTTGCTGGCAAGAGCCGCCGATGCGTATCAGGATTAGAGATCTCGCGAAGCTCCAGCCCGACAAGATGGCGAAGATCGCCCTGGCGGCCACGCCGCGCGCGCTGCTCGACCTCTACTGCGTGGCGCCCGGGCAGGAGCAGAAGCCCCACACCCACGGCGACCAGGACAAGTTCTACGTGGTCCTCGAGGGGCGGGGGCGCTTCCGGCTCGGCGCCGCCGAGCACGCCCTGGAGGCCGGAGACGCGCTCGTCGCGCCGGCCGGCGTCGAGCATGGGCTCGTCAACGACGGCGACGCGCGCCTGCTGGTCGTCGTCCTGGTGACGCCACCGCCGCCCCACGCATGACCGCTCGGCGCGCGTCGCTGATGGTGACCTGCCTCGGCGACCTGTTCTTCCCCGAAGTCGGGATCGCGATCGTGCGGCTGCTCCGGAGGCTCGGTGTCGCCGTGGACGTGCCCGCCGATCAGACCTGCTGCGGCCTGCCGCTGTTCAACTCGGGCTATCACGCCGACGCCGCGGCGGTGGCCCGCCGAACGGTCGCGCTCTTCAAGGACGCGGACCACGTCGTCGTGCCGTCGGGATCATGCGCGTGGATGGTCAAGCACGAGTACCCCGGGCTCCTGGCCGACACGGCGCTCGCGCGCGAGGCGGGTGAGCTGGCGGCGCGAACCCACGAGCTCTCGCAGTTTCTCGTCCGCGTGCTCGGCGTGACCGAGTTCACCTCGGCCGTGTCCGGACGCGTCACGTACCACGACTCGTGTCATCTCCTCCGCGGGCTCCACGAGTCCCAGAGCCCGCGGACGCTCCTCAGCCGGCTCAAGGGCGCCGAGCTGGTCCCGCTGCCGGGCGCCGACGAGTGCTGCGGCTTCGGCGGCTCGTTCGCGGTCCGGCTGCCGGAAGTCTCCGCGCAGATCCTCGCCAAGAAGCTCGCGAACGTCGAATCGACCGGCGCCGGCTGCCTCGTCGCGTGCGACGCCGGCTGCCTCATGCAGATGGCCGGCGGGCTCACGCGCAAGAAGTCGCGGGTGCGGGCGCTCCACCTCGCCGAGCTGCTGGACGGTGGGCCGTGAGCGACGCCGAGCTGGCGACCCCGTTCCGGCAGCGCGCGGGCGGCGCGATCAAGGACACGTTTCTCCAGGAAGCCCTCACGATCGCGACGACCAAGTTCATCGGCCTGCGCCGCGATGCCTTCGCGAGCTTCCCCGAGGGCGAGGCCCTCCGCGACCAGGCCCGCGCGATCAAGGAGGCCACCCTTCAGGAGCTCGATCGCCACCTCGAGACCTTGATCGGCAACGTCGAGCGGCTCGGCGGGCACGTCCACTATGCGGCGACACACGCGGAGGCGCGGTCGATCATCGTCGACATCGCGCGGCGAACGGGCGCGCGGATGGCCGTGAAGTCGAAGTCGATGGCGACCGAAGAGATCCATCTCAACGAGGCCCTCGAGGCGGCCGGGATCACGCCGGTCGAGACGGACCTCGGCGAGTACATCATCCAGCTGGCCCACGAGCGCCCCTCGCACATCATCGCGCCGGCGATCCACAAGACGAAAGGGCAGGTGGCGGAGCTCTTCAGCCGAGAGCTCAAGCGCCATGCTCCGCCCGATCCCGAGGCCCTGACGCGGATCGCCCGGGGCGAGCTGCGCGAGAAGTTCCTCCAGGCCGACCTCGGGATCACCGGCGCGAACTTCGCGGTGGCCGACACTGGAACGGTCGTCCTCGTCACCAACGAGGGCAACGGGCGGATGGTTACCTCGCTGCCTCGCGTCCACGTGGCGGTGATGGGCGTCGAGAAGGTCGTGCCCTCGTTCACGGATCTCATGGTGTTCCTGGCGATCCTCGCCAAGAGCGCCACGGGACAGAAGCTCTCCGTGTACACCTCCATGGTCCAGGGACCGCGACGCGGCGGCGAGCTCGAGGGCCCCGAGGAATTCCACCTCGTGCTGCTCGACGGCGGGCGCATCGCTCAGATCGGCGGACCGCTGCGCGAAGCACTGTCCTGCTTGCGCTGCGGCGCCTGCCTGAACGTCTGTCCGGTCTATCGCCAGATCGGCGGCCACGCCTACGGCTACACGTATCCCGGGCCCATCGGAATCCTCCTCACGGCCATGCTCGAGGGCACGCCCGCCGTGAAGGACCTCGCCCACGCCTCGTCGCTCTGCGGCGCGTGCGTCGAGGCGTGCCCCGTGCGCATCGACATTCCTCGCATGCTCATCGATCTCCGACGCGAGGTGGACGAGAAAAGGATCGCGCCGTGGCCGGAACGCGTCGCCTTCAAGCTCCTGGCGACCTTGCTCCAGCGCCCCCGGCTCTACCGTTTCGCGGCGCGGGCGGGCCGCGCCCTGCAGCGGCCCTTCGCGCGCGAGGGGCGGATCAGCCGACTCCCGCTCTTCTTCGGCGAATGGACTCGCACGCGCGACTTGCCGCCTGTGGCCTCGCGCACGTTCCAGGAGTGCTGGGCTTCGGAGAAAGACCTGGCAACGTGACGACCAGGGCCGAGTTCCTCGGGAGGATCCGCGAGCAGGTGAGGCGGAGCCCACGCCGGTTCCAGGCCGACTCCGCCCGGCGCCCGCCGCATCCGGCCGCCGAGGCCGAGACGATCCGGCGAGAGCTCCATGAGCGCTGGCCGGAGACCCTCGAGGCGTTTCGCCGCGAGTTCGAGGGCGTGGCGGGCGTGTTCCACAGAGTTGCGTCCATCGACATGGTCCCGGGCGTCGTGTCCCGCATCGCGCACGAGCGTGAGGCGCGTGAGCTGGTGAGCTGGCACTCCACGGCGCTCGGCGCCGATCTGGCGCCCGCCCTCGGCGCCCGCGGTCTCGCCGTCCACCAGATGCCTGCCGAGGAACCGCACAGCGTCGCCGAGCGCGAGCGGCTCCGGGCGATCGCCGCCCGCGCCGACCTCGGCTTGACGGGGGTCGATCTCGCCATCGCGGAGACGGGGACCCTGGTGCTCGTGTCGGGCGCCGGGCGACCGCGATCGACGTCGCTGCTGCCGCCGTGCCACATCGCGGTCTTCGATCGTACGGCCCTCGTCGACTCGCTGCGTCAGGTCGGCGTCTTTCTGGAGGCGTGGCACGGCGACGGCCGGCCGCCGGCGGCCGGTGGCGCCGTCAACTTCATCACGGGCCCGAGCCGCACGGCCGACATCGAGCTCACGCTCACACGCGGCGTTCACGGACCCAAGGAAGTGCACGCGATCTTCGTCGAGCAGCCCATCCGTGGCTGAGCGCTACTTCTCGGTCGCCGACGTGGAGGCGCTGATCCCGGCGCTGACCCGACTCATGAAGCGCGTGATGTCGGCGAACGCCGAGGCGAGCCAGGCCCGGGAGCGGCTGCAGGCCGAGCAGCAGCGGATCGCCATGGCCGGCGGAGGCGTCCTCGACCGCAACGCCTGGCGTGCCGACCGCGACCGCATCGAACGCCTGACCGCGGAGATGCAGCAGGGGCTCGGGGAGATCGGTGAGCTCGGCGGCGCGCCCAAGGATCTCGGGCTCGGGCTGGTCGACTTCCTCCACCTGCGCGATGGGCGCGAGGTCAACCTCTGCTGGAAATACGGCGAGCGCGAGATCCGTCACTGGCACGGCCTCGACGAAGGCTACGCCGGGAGAAAGCCCTTGTGATCTACGCCGGCCCCGCCGTGTTCACCGTATAGGCCCCCGCAACAGCAATGGTCGGGGCGTGGCTCAGACTCGCGGGCCGTCGCGTTCGTATGCCTTTAGGAGGAAGGTCAGAACTGAGACAGTAACCGCCGCGAGTCGACAGGTCGTTCAGAAACGCGCGGAACCGATCCCTCATCCCCGAGCGTCACGGAGGACGGCTCCCGCTCGCACTCCCATGCCATGAGACATCTGGGGTGGAGATGGTACTTGTGTAATTCGGGTACTTCGCCCTCCGCCTTGAACTCAGGCTCAAGCTCCATCTCGTTCCGCCGCAATGTTTCGCCGCAGAGCGCGCACGCCTCACCGCATCCGGGACCACCCTTGATGCTGTCAGGACTTCGGGTTGGCAGTTTTCCATTCTGGATCGCTTCGCGGGCCTTCTCGCGGAGAGCGCTATCGTCCATCTGTAATTTTGTCCCCATCCGTGTAGCTGATACCGCTAGGTAAAAGAATAGTGTCTTTCCCTATACCCCGCATCCGGGAATTACCTGATGGATCGACGAGAACCCGAGTGCTACCTTGCCGCTCGCTAACCACGAGAGCACCTGGGGTGACGCAACCTGGCGTCGTGCTCCCTTGGCGGGCAGGCCCTATCCCGTCCCCTTTGCATTGGGGGATGCACCAATGGCGGAACAGCAGACCGCGACGTGCCCGGAGTGCTCTCGAGCGATCTCGCCGGAGGACACCATCGTCTTCGGCTTCGGGATTCTCGGCCATCTCGATTGTCGTAGGCCTCGTGTTCTGAGCGCCGAGGAACGCACACTCCTCTTCGTCTACTGTCGGGGCCACCAAGTCGCCGAGTGCGTTCGTTGCACAGCAAGGTTCCAGTTGCGAGAAGTCACCTCGGTTGATCCGTTCGGCATCCGTACATACGAGTGCAGCTGGTGCCACACGGACCTGACCGAGAGTATCCGTGGGCATCTCTATGGCTGCGCGAAGCTTCCAATGGCAGTACGACGCAGGGCGCAGGCGGCGCGCGAGGCGGCGCGAAGCCTGGTGAAGCAGAGCCATCAGTTGTGTGACGCTGCGAATGTGGCGGTGCGAGAGGCGGAAGGTGCGCTCCACGCACTCCGGGAGGCCATGCGTCGGTCACCGATCCGCCGCGTTGGCTGATGGCCTTCTCCTCGGAGACCGTGGCGAGAGGCGTACTCGCGGGCAAGTTCGAGTTGGCGTTCTTCGGTGCTACCCTCGGCTTGTCGAACCGACGACCAGCGCGCATAGCTCACAGCAATTTCGGGACTTCGTGGCTGGCGTCATGTGAAGGCTCCTCGGCTAAACAGTACACAGGAGAAAGCCACTCTGATGCCGTACACCGCCATCCTGTTCGACCTCTTCGACACCCTGGTCCGCTTCGACCGCGAGCGCATGCCCGAGATCCAGATCAACGGCAAGACGGTGCGTTCCTCGGCCGGGCTCCTGCACGCCATCTTGAAGACTCACGCGCCCGAGGTCGGGCTCGAGCGCTGCTACGAGGCGCTGGGCGAGAGCTGGCGGGAGGCCGAGCGCCTCCGCGCGATCGACCATCGCGAGGTGCCGGCCGCGGCGCGCTTCGCCCACTTCTTCCAGACGCTGGGGCTCGACGAGTCCTCGCTGCCCAGTGGATTCGGTCGGTCCTTGATCGATGCGCACAGGAACGCGCTCGGGTGCGCTGCGGAGTTCCCGGCGCACCACGGCCCGCTCCTGCGCCGGCTGGCGGAGCGGTACCGGCTCGCGGTCGTGTCGAACTTCGACTACACGCCGACGGCCCTCGACATCCTCGAACGCGCCGGGGTCGCCGGACTGTTCGACACGATCGTCGTGTCCGACGAAGTGGGCTGGCGAAAGCCGAGGCGCGACATCTTCGACGCGGCGCTCGGCCGCCTGGGCGTCCGGGCCGACGAGTCGCTCTTCGTCGGCGACCGCGCCGACATGGACGTGCTGGGCGCCCAGCAGATCGGCATGGACGCGGCGTGGATCAACCGCGACGGCGAGCCGCTGCCGGCCGGGGTGGCGAGACCGACCTACGAGCTCCGCGACCTGGGCGAGCTGGCGGCGATCCTGAAGCTCTGAGGCGCCCGCCTGTATCCTATGTACATGGCTACCACTCGCAAGATCATCGTGATCGGATCGGGTCCGGCCGGCTACACGGCGGCCATCTACGCGGCGCGGGCCAATCTCGCACCGCTCATGCTCACGGGCGCGCAATACGGCGGTCAGCTGATGCTGACGACGCTCGTCGAGAACTATCCGGGGTTCGTCGAAGGCGTCCAGGGCCCCGAGCTGATGGAGGCGATGCAGAAGCAGGCGGCTCACTTCGGCACCGAGATGCTCCCCGACGACGTGACCGCGGTCGATTTCACCCGCCGGCCGTTCGTCGTGACGGCAGGCACCCAGACTTACGAGGCCCAGACCGTCGTGATCGCCACCGGCGCGTCGGCGAAGCTCCTCGGACTGCCGGCCGAATCGAAGCTGATGGGGCGTGGCATCTCGACCTGTGCCACGTGCGACGGCTTCTTCTTCAAGGACCAGAACATCATGGTCGTCGGCGGCGGCGACTCCGCGCTCGAGGAGGCACTCTACCTGTCGCGCCTCGGCCGCCGCGTGGACGTCGTCCATCGGCGCGGCACGCTCCGCGCCTCGAAAATCATGCAAGCGCGTGCGCTCAAGAACCCGAAGATCGAGTTCATCTGGGACACGGTGGTCCAGGACATCCTCGACGTCGAGCGGGGCAAGGTGACCGGCGTGCGCCTTGAGAACGTGAAGACCGGTGCCCGGGAAGAGCGGCCCGTCGACGGGCTGTTCGTCGCGATCGGTCACCAGCCGAACACCGAGATCCTCCGCGGCCAGCTCGAGCTGCTGCCGAACGGTTACGTCAAGGTCACGCCGGGAAGCACCGAGACCAGTGTCCCCGGCGTCTTCGCCGCGGGCGACGTCCAGGACTTCACGTATCGCCAGGCGGTGACGGCCGCCGGCACCGGCTGCATGGCGGCGCTCGAGGCTGAGCGCTACCTGGAGGCCACGGAAGCCCGCTAGGTGCGCTATCATGGCTCGGCGCGGGCTTCGCGCGAACTCTAGCGAGGGAGGGGCGAACAGATGGCCGTGCCGGTCACTGTCTACAGTAACGTCGGCTGAGGGCCCTGCCATAAAGCGATGGAGTATCTATCGCAAAAGGGCATCCCGTTCACCGAGCGAAACGTGGGCAAAGATCCCAAGGCGCGCGAGGAGTTGATGGCGCTCGGCCTCTTGTCGCTGCCGGTCATCATCATCGGCGACAAGCGCCTCACCGGCTTCAACCCGAAGGCGATCGACGCGGCGCTCGGCGCGCCGTAGTCGAGGAGACGGCATGCAAGAACCCTCGGCCGCCAACGTGGACAAGATGTGGGCGTATGCGCGCAAGTACGCCGAGAAGTCGGGCTCGTCGCTCCATCCCGACCGGGCCGTGACCGAGACCGTGGTGACCGGGCTCGCCCGGCACATCGAGCAGGTCGGCAAGCCGCTCTGCCCCTGCAACTTCTATCCGGATCCGGCCGCCGAGGCCAAGCAGCGCCGCTGGATCTGCGCCTGCGACGAGATGCAGAAGTACAAATACTGCCACTGCCTGCTCTTCGTCAGATCCGACGGACTCCCGATCACCGAGTATCTGCCGGAAGGGCACGAGGGACGAGACGCCTACGGCATCCTGAAAGACGAGCACCCGGACAAAGGCCGCGCGATGGCGAAGGTCCTGGACCGGCACCAGAACGAGCCGACCAGCCGCGAGTAGCGGAGCGTCAGGTCCCGATGCGGAGGGTCGCGGAGAGGTCCCGCAGGAACGCGATCGTCGATAGGTAGGATAGCTTTCCGGTCCGCGGATTCTCCGACGGAACGTTCTCGATCTCGATCGTCAGCCGCCCGAACTCGCCCTGCACCGTGATCCGGTGGCGATTCAACGGCTGCTCCGGCGAGGCGAAGATGCGGATGCGGGTCTTCTCGGGCCCGATGCCGGCGAGCGAGAGCGCCGCCACCACGTTCACGTTGGCGGGGAAGGCCCGACACGCTTCGGTCGCGGTGCCCTCGAAGATGAGCGTCTCCCGCGTGATGGCCTCGAGATCGATCCTCTGCGACTCGATCCACGGCGCGCCGGCGAGCCCGCGCGGCGGCTTGCGCGTCTCCATCGTGACCGAGTCGATCGCGCCGACCCTGGCGCCCTTGACCCCGTCGAGCCCGGCGATCGCCGCCGATGGAACGTAGATACGGCAGCCCCGGGAGGCGGCGAGGTCGATCCAGTCCTGTCGGCCGATGAGCCCTCCGCACGAGAGCACGACCAGATCCTTGCCGGCCCCGAGCGTCTTGGGCGCGATCTCCTCGCGAAGATGCGCCTGTGTGGACGCCTCGATCACGAGATCGGAGGCACGGATGAGCTCGTCCAGGGGGAGAAACGGAGCGGGGGAGCCGAGGCTCTTCAGGAAGCGCTCGGCCTTCTCGCGGTCGCGCGCGGTCGCGCCGGCGAGGTGCAGACCCTTGATGCCGTCGTCGAGGGCGCGGCAGAGCTGCCGGCCGATCGCGCCGAGCCCGACGACGCCGACCTCCATGATCGCGCATGGTATCATGCGCCAGGCACTCGAATGACGGCAGCGCAGCGTCTGCGGCAGCCGCTCGAGCGGCTCTATCGCGAGTTCGACTACGGCACTCGAGTCGAGCTCGACGCCATCCGATTCCCCCTTCGCTACGCCGCCCCACGCGACCGTGAGCTCGTCGGCCTGCTCACCGCCTGCCTCGCGTACGGCCGCGTCGACCTCTTCAGCGGCCAGCTCGAGGGGGTCCTCGGGCGCATGGGACCGTCGCCGGCCGCGTTCGTGGCCGGGTTCGACCCCCGGCGGGATGGCGTCGCCTTCGACGACTTCTGGTATCGCTTCAACCGCCCGCGGGACCTCGTGGCCTTCTGCATCGCCGCCCGCGATCTCCTCGCGCGCTTCGGCACGCTCGAGAAGTGCTTCCTGGCCGGCGACACCGCGGCGGCCGGCCCGATCGGACCGCCTCTCGAGCGATTCGCCCGAGCCTTCCTCGAGGCCGATCTGCGCGAGGTGTTCCCGCGCGGGCGCATTTCGCGCGGCTACCGTCACCTGTTCCCGCTGCCCTCGCTCGGCGGCCCGTGCAAGCGGCTGAATCTCTTCCTGCGCTGGATGGTTCGCCGAGAGTCGCCGGACTTCGGCCTGTGGACGTCGGTGTCGCCGGCGCGTCTCGTGATGCCCATCGACACCCACATCGAAAACATCAGCCGCTCGATCGGGCTCACGAGCCGGCGATCCCGGAACTGGCGCATGGCCGAGGAGATCACCCGGCGGCTCGCGGCGGTCGACGCCGCGGACCCGGTGAAGTTCGACTTCGCGCTCTGCCACAAGCGCATGTCGGGTGACTGCCTCGATCACCGGGACGCGAAGGTCTGCGCCCCCTGCGGCTTCAAGGCCGTCTGCCGCCACTGGCGGGGAAGACGCTCGACGAAGGCTCCGCATGGTCGTTGAGGTGCTCCTCGTGGCGGTCGTGGTCGTTCTCCTGGCGGTCGTCCTCTGGCTGCTGACGACGACGCGTCGGGAGCTGGGCGAGCTGCGGCGAGCCACGGCCCCAGCGGACGCGGTCACCGGGCTCCTCCACCGCCAGATCGAGACGGTCCGCGCCGAGAGTCGCGACGGCCAGGAGGCAGTGCGCCGCGAGGTGAGCGACCTCGCGCTCCGTATGCGCGGGGACATCGGCGGTCTGCAGCAGAGCGTGGCCTCAGAGTTGAAGGGCGTGAGCACCGAGGTGACGCATCAGCTCCACGAGGGGATGAAGCTCATCCAGACCGCGCAGACCACGATGGGCGATCGGCTCGACCGTGCCGCCCAGGTCGTGGCGGAAGTGCAGGGGAGCCTCGGCAAGCTCGGCGAAGCCACGCAGCGCGTGGTGGAGGTCGGCAAGGACATCCAAGGGCTCGAGCAGATCCTCAAGTCGCCGAAGGTGCGGGGCGGTCTCGGCGAAACGCTGCTGGCCGAGCTCCTGTCCCAGATGCTTCCACAGGAGCACTACGCGCTCCAGCACTCCTTCAAGAGCGGCGAACGGGTCGACGCCGCCCTCAGGATCGGCGATCGGCTCGTCGCGGTCGACGCGAAGTTCCCTCTCGAGAACTTTCGCCGGATGCTCGACGAGGCGGACGAGGATAAGCGTCGGCCCGTTCGTCGGCAATTCGTGCGCGATGTGCGGACGCGGATCGACGAAATCGCGAAGAAGTACATCCTTCCCGATGAAGGCACGTTCGATTTCGCCCTGATGTACGTTCCGGCGGAGAACGTCTACTACGAGATTATCATCAAGGACGAAACGGACCTGGCCGACGACCCGATCGCGACCTACGCCCTCTCGAGGCGCGTCGTGCCGGTGTCGCCGAACAGCTTCTACGCCTACCTTCAGGTGATCATCTTGGGACTGCGCGGACTGAAGATCGAAGCCAACGCGCAAAACATTCTCAACGACCTCGCGCGGCTCGCCGGCGACCTCGATAAGGTTCGCGAGCCACTCCGGACCCTCGGCAGGCACATCGGCAACGCGCAGAGTCAGTTCA
>Ga0137404_10002939_pt1 | contig 11375 bp, 10 predicted proteins | sample CZOMad2_1_16fung_FD_108285 | JGI IMG/M metagenome (GOLD analysis project Ga0137404, IMG submission 108285) | Vadose zone soil fungal communities from Angelo Coast Range Reserve, California, USA - CZOMad2_1_16fungal (Illumina Assembly) | ecosystem: Environmental > Terrestrial > Soil > Vadose...
ATCCGCCTGCATTTGAAGCAACCCGATGCCAACATTCCCGCCGCCTTCGGGCCACTCGAGGGCGACCTGCAAATCCTCCCCAAACACCATTTCGACACGGTGGGCCTACCTCCAGCACACTCGAGGTACTGGACAGCGAATATATCAAGCTGGCACGCTTAAAAGGCCTGCGAGAGCTGGTCGTGGTGGGGAAGCACGCGGTGCGGAATGCCCTGATCCCGGTGATTACCTTCATCGGATTCATGTACGGCATCATCATCGCTGCCGCGATCACGACCGAAGTGGTCTTTACCTGGCCTGGTCTCGGACGTTTAGCCTATGAGGCCGTTCTCTGGCGTGATTTTCCACTGCTACAGCTGACGGTCTTGACCTGGGCCTGCTTCATCGTCGTGATCAATTTTGCGGTTGATCTGGTCTACGTTGTGTTGGACCCACGCATCAGGTTATAACCATGGATACTACGCTCGATCGCTCCATAGCTGTGACCACTGTCAGCAGCTGGTGCACCTGGCTGGCTGTGCTGAAGCGGGCACCCAAGCTGCCGACGGCGATTGTGTTGCTGACACTGGTGGTGGCGATTTTCGCACCGGCGCTCGCGCCTCACAGTGCGGTCGATGCCGATCTCCGTGCCCGCGGACGCCCACCGGTCTTCATCGAGGAGGGCAGCAGGGAATATCTCCTGGGGACGGATCGACAGGGACGGGATATTTTGAGTCGAATCATCGTCGGGACGCGCATCTCCCTATCGGTAGCGGCGCTATCGATTCTGGTCGGAGGAGGCGTGGGCACCGCGCTGGGGCTCCTCGCGGGCTACAGGGGCGGCTGGGTCGATGCGTTGATCATGCGGACGGTCGACCTCACGCTGGCGTTCCCGTCGATTCTGCTAGCACTGATCTTCGCGGTCACGGTCGGCGCCAGCTTCTGGGTAGTGGTCGCCGTGTTAGGATTCATTCTGTGGGCGCGCTATGCCCGCCTGGTCCGGGGGGAAGTGCTGGCGTGGAAACAGCTTGATTTCGTGGCGTTAGCCCGGATGGCTGGCTGCTCCTCACTGCGGATCATCATCAGTCACCTGTTGCCCAACGTTAGCAATAGTGTGGTGGTGCTCTCGACACTGCAGGTTGGCTGGGCCATTGTCGTGGAAGCATCGCTCAGCTTCCTGGGGGCGGGGATTCCACCCCCCGCACCCACCTGGGGTGGGATGGTGGCGGAAGGGCGCAAGTATGTTGATACGCTGTGGTGGGTATCGGTCTGCCCTGGGATAGCCATTATGCTGGTGGTGTTGTCGTTTAATATGGTCGGCGATTGGTTGCGCGACATTCTGGACCCCAAGCTGCGGCAACTATAAGCCCTGTACCGGTTGTTCCCTGGTCTCCTTCCCCCCCTTGGCGGGGGAAGGTCGGGATGCGGGGAGCTATGGCAACTACCCCCCCACCCGGGCCCTCCCCCGTCGAGGGGGAGGGAATAAGAGGAAGATGCGATGAGCGGCTCTGGCGCCAGCATCATGCTCTCCGTGCGTGATTTACGCACGTATTTCTTCACGCAACGTGGTATAGGCAGAGCCGCAGATGGCGTTAGCTTCGACCTGCACCGTGGGGAAACGCTGGGATTAGTCGGCGAATCGGGCTGTGGGAAGAGCATCACCTCGTTGTCGATCATCGGATTGCACCCACAACCAGCCTCGCGCATCGTCGGCGGCCAGATCGTCTTCGATGGTGCTGATCTGATCAAACTTTCCCCCGATCGGCTCCGGCGCTACCGGGGAAAACGCCTGGCGATGATTCTGCAAGATCCGATGAGCGCCCTCAATCCTGTGTTCACCGTCCGTAACCAACTGAGTGAGCCGCTACGCGTGCATCAGGGCCTTCGCGGTCGCAGCCTGCGGGAGCGGTCAATCGACCTGTTGAAACTTTTGCGCATTCCTGCCCCTGAGCGCCGGCTGGGCAGCTTTCCGCATCAGTTCAGCGGTGGTATGCGTCAGCGCGTGGTGGGAGCGATTGGCCTGTCCTGCAGTCCCGAGGTGCTCATCGCCGATGAGCCGACGACGTCGCTCGATGTGACCGTACAGGCGGCGTATCTGGCCCTATTAAAGGACATCCAGCGGCAAACCGAGCTGGCGATCCTGTTCATCACGCATGACTTTGGAGTGGTCGCCAGAATATGCGATCGGGTGGCGGTGATGTACGCCGGGAAAATCGTCGAAACCGCGCCGACGTGGGAGCTGTTCGACCATCCGGCGCATCCCTATGCCGAGGCGTTGCTCAATTCCGTACCAGATGTGCGGTTGGGCACCAAGCGTCTATATGCCATCGAGGGCTACCCTCCATCGATTTATGACAAGCCCCCAGGCTGTCCATTTGCGCCACGTTGTCCCGTGGTGATGCCACAGTGCCAGACTGACTATCCCCCCGAGGTCGAGGTTGTCCCAGGACACACAACCAGTTGCTGGAGGCACGTATGAGTGGGACGTCCAATGGTGCGCCACTGCTGCGCGTGGCGGAGGTGCGTAAGTACTTCCCGCTGGGGGGCACCTTCCCGTGGTCGCGTGCCAAGGGCTATGTCCGGGCCGTCGATGGCGTCTCCTTTGACATTCAACCGCATGAAACCCTGAGCCTCGTCGGCGAGTCCGGTTGTGGCAAGACCACCACCGCCAAGCTGATCACCCGTCTGGAGGAGGTGACGGGGGGAGAGATTTTCTTTGAGGGGCAGGAGGTGCAGCATGTGCAGGGGAGGGCACTGCGCCGCTACTGGTCGTCGGTACAGGCCGTGTTTCAGGATCCCTGGAGCTCCCTCAATCCGCGCATGCGAGCGGGAGACATCATCGCCGAGCCACTGCTGGTGAACCAGCACCTGCGGGGACAAGCCGTGCAGCAACGTGTGGCAGAACTGTTGCTTGCCGTTGGATTAGAGCCCGCCGCCGCAGGCAATTTTCCCCATGAGTTCAGCGGCGGCATGCGCCAACGGGTGGCCATCGCTCGGGCACTGGCATTACGCCCGGCGCTCATCATCCTGGATGAGCCCGTCTCGGCGCTGGATGTGTCCATCCGTGCCCAGATCATGAATCTCTTCAAAGACCTTCAGGAGCAGTTCGGCATGGCTTATCTGCTTATCGCCCATAATCTGGCCACCGTGCGCTATCTGAGCCATCGCGTGGCGGTGATGTACCTGGGCAGCATCGTCGAGAGTGCTCCGTCGGAGGCCTTGTTTACCCACCCGCTTCACCCCTATACCAGGGCGCTTATCTCAGCAGCCTTGCCCATCCGCCCAGGGGAGGAACGCGAGGAGATTCTGCTGAGCGGTGAGGTCCCCTCGCCAACCAACCCACCCGCGGGTTGCCGCTTTCATTCCCGCTGTCCACTGGCATTTGCCCGGTGTTCAGAGGAAACCCCAGAGCTGCGCGAGCTCGCCCCGGGCCATCTGGCCGCTTGTCATGTGTATGAATGATCGATGCCGGTAGCGATGCTCACGCGTGGTTGGGAGATTGATCGTTGGCACTGCCAGGCTGATGGGGCGGTATGGCCTGGCCATTGGTCAGCTGCCAGACTTGAAGCATATCTGCCAGGTTGGCGGCTTCTGCGATCACTTCCTTCCCCGCGACCACAGGGACCGCTGGAATACCAATTCGACTCATCAATGCCGCTCGACGCACCGACCGCTCCACGTCATAAGGGTCTACTTTCCACGAAACCTCCACCACGAGGTACACTTCAGAGTTATCCGCGCGACGTCGTCCCCGCAGGAGAAGATCGGCAAGGAGGAGCTCATCGGCCTCGGCTTCGGATAGCTGTCCCTGTGCTATGGCCCCTTCCAAAAGCGCGTCGAGCTCATCTCCCGACAGCACGCGGGTGCGTCGGATCAATGGCGCAAAATAGGCGTAAGCCCGATCACGGTACTGGAGTTCGAGCACTATACCTTTCACCGCGGCCATGTCGTTGGTCAAGGTGTCAAGCCGATAATTCGTCTGTAGTTGTGCCTCGGTAAGTGCCGCGATTTGCTGGTCGGTGCGTTGTTGGGCTTCGACCAGAGCGGAAAGCTGCGCTTCCGTGCGTTGCTGGGCTTCTATGAGGGAGGCCACTCGATCTTCAAGGGTTGTAACCCGCTCCTCCGTATGGCGCTGCGCCTCGACCAAAGCCGCGACCTGCTCCTCGGTGCGGCGCTGTGCCTGGATCAGATCGCGGACCAACTCGGGGAGCGTCAGGATCTCGTCGGTCAGCACCAGACGACGGAGCTCTGCACGCCACTCGGGGTGTTCCTCAAGAATGCGGACGAGGTCGCGAAATTCCTCGACGGTGAACGCCATGCTTCCCTCACTGCGGAGCGCGATCAGGAGTTTGAAGGAGCCTCCATCGGCCGGCCCTTCGACCTTCGTTGGCAGCAGATCAGTGCGCTTAGCCTAGCAGATGCAGGTGATTTGTGCAACGTTCACACGCGTTTCCGCATGGCATGGCTAGGCGGGATGCTCCGGGCCCGGCAAGGCAGGAGAGTGCATTGATTCGCTTAAATATCCAGGATGACGGTGGCCTCCCAGCCGCGCTCGGTCTGGGTGAGTGCGAAGTGATGCAGCGTGACAGCTTTGACGTCCACCCGCATGTGGTGGCGGTTTGGATCGATAGGCTCACCAACCATAGTGGCCTGGAGGGTGTAAGGCTGGCGGCTGGCGGCAATGCGCAGCTGCTGGACGCGAAGCAACAATTGTTCGGCATCTTTGTAATAGACCAACTCCTGGAGGAAATTGAACAGCAGCAGATCCAATGCCTCATGCTCAACGTTCAATATGCGTGTGTCCTGTGGCTGAATGGCCTCGAGGTCTTCCACCATAGCGTTCATGACTGCATCGGCCGCCGCGCCAAACGTCTCCTCCACATCGTGACCCCAGGCGCGAAAGGCGATGTCCGCCACGGTCAGCTCATCCACAAACTCATAGGGCATGGGCCGTGATCTCCTGCTGTTCGCAGCGCTTGAGCGCCTCGATCAGGTCGGCTTCGTGCCGGGAAACGTGCTCGCCGATAAACACCAGCGCGGTGGGCTTCACCGAAAACGCTTCGAGATCCCAGCGTCCGGCGACGTAATTGAACAGATAGGTCCCCTCTGGGAAACAGACGAAGCCCTTGGCCCGCACGACTGCAGGGCTCAGGCCTTCGACAAACTCCTCAAAACACTGCCGTGTCAGAGTCGCCGTGGAGACGTAGCTGAAGGACTCTATGCCGAGTTGGTGACGATGCTGTGGAGGGCTGACCTCGTGTGTGCGAGAGAGGCCAAACAGCACATCCGGGTCCGCCTGGCAGCGCTGCGTGGGGAGAATCAGCGCATCCTCATTGAGCTGCCGCAGCCGTGCACTGACCTCGGCCAGCTGCTCGGCCGCCACCAGATCGACCTTGTTCAGCAGAATGATATCGGCCGCTTCGATTTGCACACGCCCCGTCTGCCCCAGACGCGGATAGCGCACCATGGCGTCGGCGTCCGCCACCGTCACCACGCCATCCAGCCGCACCTGTGGCACGTTCTCCTGGACATCGAAGATCAGGGCGTCGGGCTCGGCCACACCGGTGGTTTCAGCGATGATGAGGTCGGGGTGCACCGTGTCGATGAGCTCGGTCACCGCCACCTCGAATTCGCCCAGCAGCGAGCAGCAGACGCACCCACCCCCGAGGTCGGCGATGCGGATGTTTTTGCCTTCGATGATTTGACTATCGATGGCGATCTCGCCGAATTCATTCATCAGGATCGCGATCTTCTGCGATACCACCTCCAGGATGTGGCGCAACAGCGTGGTCTTGCCGCTCCCCAGGGGACCTGTGATCAGGGTGATGGGCGTGCGTGGTTCCATGCCAGCTATCCCTTCACATTGCCGACGGGCGTGAAGCGCACCACCCGCTTGCTGATGCCGGCCCGTTCCACGGCTTCGATGACGTCATCGATATCTTTGTAGGCGCCGCCGGCCTCCTCGGCCAGACCCGACCAAGAGGCGGTGCGCACGTAAATGCCCCGTGCCGCCATCTCGCGCTGGAGTTTATCGCCGCGCCATTGCTTGCGGGCTCTGGTCCGGCTCATGGTGCGACCGCTGCCGTGGGCCGTGCTGAAGAAGGTTTGCGCCCCTTCGGGGACGCCCACCAGCAGATAAGAACCGGTCTCCATACTGCCGCCAAGAATGATGGGTTGTCCCACCTCCGCGTAGCGTGCCGGGAGACCTTCCATGTGCGGCCCAAAGGCGCGGGTAGCCCCCTTCCGATGCACCAGCAGCGTACGCTCCTGGCCATCGATGCGGTGGCGCTCCAGCTTGGCCGTGTTATGGGCCACGTCGTACACCATATGCATGCCAAGATCCTCGGCGGAGCGGTTGAAGACGGCGGAGAACACCTCACGGATGCGGTGCAGGATCACCTGTCGGTTGGCAAACGACATGTTCAGGCCGCATTTCATGGCAGTGAAATAGTCCTGCCCTTCAGGCGTATTGAACGGGGCACAGGCGAGCTCGCGGTCGAGGATTTTGATATGGTACTTGCTCTCCATCACCCGTAAAAAGACCTGCAGGTAATCGGTGGCCACCTGGTGGCCGAACCCACGGCTGCCGCAGTGAAACATGACCACCACCTGATCCGGGATGGTGATGCCGAAGCGGCGCGCCAGGTCTTCGTCGTGGATGTGGTCGCGGTGAGCTACCTGGATCTCCAGATAATGATTGCCCGAGCCGAGGGTGCCGATCTGCTTGACCCCGCGGTCGATCGATTTGTCGCTGATCTTGGCGGCATCCGCGCCGGCGATGCAGCCCGATTCTTCGGTGAGCTCCAGATCCTCCGGCCAGCCGTAGCCGTTTTGAATGCACCAGCGCGCTCCCTGCTCTACCACCTGGCGAAATTCCGTGCGCGAGAGTTTGACGAAACCAGTGCTGCCGACACCGGCCGGCACACGCTGAAACAGTCGATCGACCAAGGTCTGGATATGCGGTTTGACTTCCGCATACGTCAGATTCGTCACCACTAACCGCATGCCACAGTTGATGTCGAAGCCGATGCCTCCGGGAGAGATCACTCCACCGCGTTCGACATCCATGGCAGCCACGCCGCCGATCGGGAAGCCGTAGCCCGAATGGCCATCCGGCATACACAGGGCATACTTGGTGATGCCTGGTAGCGTCGCGACATTGGTAATCTGGTCATAGACCGTTTCATCCATGGCGTTGAAGAGCTGCTCTGTGGCATAGATCCTGGCGGGCACCAACATGCCCTCTTTTTCCGTGGTGGGGATCTCCCAGATCGTCTCCGCAATCCGGTTCACCTGCATTTTCATGGGATACCACCTCCTTCCATCGTGATCGTCGCACACAGCCGTACAGGTAGGGTACGCTCTAGGGAGGGTGGATGCAATGGGGGCGATGATCTGTGCTGGAAGAGTGAACCATCAACGTCCGCATTGACGTGCTTTGCCAGCACAAACCTCGCCTGTATAGTAATGATCTAGCGGTGTTCAAATCCACACATATTGTGAAGCTGCTGTACTGTCAAGCACTTTTGGTCTCCCCCAGCTGCCTATACCGCCCTCAGGCTGGTTCATTCCGCGCATCCTGGCTGGGGATTATGTTACGATGGGCCCCTGCTCTCCACCGCCGGATTCCACGACTTCGCCTCTATCGCCTCGTCTGGCATAACTCTTGTTTACCGCCATGCACATCACGCATCTCATGCACCGGGTGCATGCGGGCCGGATCACCACGCCGCATACGGTATGTGTTGGGGCTCGCAAAAGGCCGTCTGGCAACCCTGCGCTGTCCTTCATGCAGGCTCTGGGGACAAAGGGTGCGTGAGAATCGGCTCATGCCTACTTGTGTGTTCAGGTCAGCGAAGAAGAGAGCGGCGAGGAGCAGGAGGTGTCTCCCGCCAAACAACCCTTATCAACACTCTGGTGAAGGCGGAGGGTAAGATGGCAAACGTGCTACCAAGCCAATTAGTAAGTTCGGTCATGGCGAAACTCTATGACGTCTTGACCAACGGCGATGACACCATCCCGAAATCCGAGGACAATTTCTTCAGTTGGTGTACGCCTGCTATCCCGGTCGAGGCGGAGGATTTCGATTTCCTGTCCCAGGGCTTGACTGGTGTCGTCAAGAAGAAGGCGATCAGCGCAATGGTCACAGTCGGGGGTGGAGCCGCCTCAGCGCCCACAGAGGGCAGCACTGGGAGCTCAATCGAGCTCACGCCAGCGCTCCTCGACCAGCTACGGGGAGAGGACACGGCACGACTCTACATGCAGGCCGAGAACTTTGCACGGCTCGTCGACTTCGTGCCGGACGTGGCGCGGGCCGACAACGAACAGTTCGCGCGGCTCAACATCATGAACAACGAAGGAAGCCTCTCCGACATCTACCGCCACATCCTGCGCATGAGCCAGGTCATGCAGTCCGAGTTGCCGGAGGAGACGAAGAAGAAGATCGAGAAGTTCCGCAGTTTGCTGAGCGTTACCAAGACGAAGAAGAACCTCCTCGACGACAGCGAAACGCAAGTGACGGAGCCGAGCCCGCTCACCCAGGTCTACTTCGAAAAAATGGCCGCGTATGAGAGCGCCGCGCTCGAATACAACAGCCGCCGGGTGGATGCCCTGACGGCCGCCGATCCTCGCGCCGTGCATTATTGGGCGCTCAATGCGAACATCCTCCGCAACAAGGTCAAGGCGGCGATGAACGACTGGGTGGCGAACGGGTACAAGAACGATTATGAACAAATCGCGGCCTTTCTGGACCAAGTCCAGCAGCGCGACATGACGCTCCTGAAGCAAGAATATCGGGACGATCTTGAGAAGGCCAGGATCACCGGCCTCGCGTCCGGCAGCGACTTCTTCTACACCTCGCTCATTCCCGGGAATTTTGCCCGGTCCAGCGGCTGGACCGGCTTCACGTTTTCCAGTGGCGACTTCGCCAGCCACTCCTCGTCTACCTACAGCACGAGCCGCTGGCAGGCAAAGGGTGGCGCCTCGTTCCTCGGCATCTTTGGTGGCAGCGGCGGCGCCAGCAGCAGCCGCAGTCGCGTTGCCTACGATAGTGCCTTCAACAGCGACCATTTCTTCCTGAAGTTCGAGATCTGCCAGGTGCCGATCGTCCGGCCCTGGTTCAAGCAGGCCTTCCTGCTGAGCAAGACGTGGCGCTTCGACCAGACCAACCCCGAGGCCAAAGATGACATCGTCAGCGATGGTGGGAAGATGCCTCAGGGCTTGATGCCGGCCTATCCCACAACGGCTATCTTCATCCGCAACCTGAGCCTTTCACTCGGACAAAGTGCAGGGTTCCGCAGCTTCATGTCCGAGCATGCCAGCTCATCTGCTGGCGGGGGCGGGTTCGTCCATTTCGGACCTCTTTTCTTGGGCGGCGGATATAGCCGGGCCTCCACCAGCGGCAGCACACAACGCAACCATGGCTACAGCTGGGACAATCAGGGAATGAACGTGCCCGGGATGCAGGTGATCGGCTTCAAGTGCCACATCAATCCGAAGAGCCCGGCTCCCCTTCCCAGCATCACCAAGTGGGTATAGCTGGCCAGGCAATGGGTCACCGGCGGACACCTTGCCCGCCGGTGACCATCTCCGGCCAGCCACGTGCACTGCGCATCAATAAGGAGACAGACGTGGACGCCTTTGCGCAACTCGCCCTCATGACCAAGGCAAAGCTGGTCTTTGAATCAGAAAACACGTTCCTCAGTTTCCCGGCCCTTTCCCCGCTGAGCTATCCGCCGGATCGCCTGAAGTTCGGCACGGCAGGCGAGCTGACCCCCCAGGCCCTGTCGGACCTGTCGGAATTCGCCCGGATCACGAACCAGATCCCCCGTGGCGTCCTGGCGCCGGTGGAGGAAGGGGAATACCTCTGGGACATCTACCAGGATGTACTTCACACAGCCCAACTCTCGGGGGGAGCAATGTCGGCATCAGAGAAGGCCCGGTATGACGCGGCCATGGCTGTCCTCTACACCCACTCCGCCGAGGGACTGCGACAGCCCAGCGCGATGCTGACCGCCTATTGCCAGTACCGTGATGCCCACATCAAAGCGCAAGAAGACTACAAGAACTGTCAGTTCACAGCAGAGTCCTCGGCCGATCCTGTCGTACAGGCCCAATGGCGCAATGTGGACGAGCCCCGCCTTCGCGAAGAGGTCCAACGATTGGAGCGGGAGTGGTTGACCCAAGGCTTCAGGTCCCAAGTGGAGGAGGCCCAACAGATTGAGCAGGCGGGCAACACGCGAGCACCGTCAAGGGCCTGGGACGAGTGGCAGAAGTCGTTCATCGACGATCTCGATAAGGACACGGACACCAACCAGATAAGATTCGCCGAAACCGGCTTCTCGCCGAGTGACCTCTTCGACACGGGTAGCTGGCTGCGGTTCACCTTGACCAACGCCGAAATGACGCGCCTTATCCGCCAGGCTCCGCCTGAGCTGCAGACCATCTTCGGCTCTGACGTGGCCAATCCGAGTGTCGACAGCGTGTCCTTCGAATACCGTTCAGTGGCCCTGACCCGGCCATGGTTACGGCCGGCGCTCTTCAAGGCCCGCTTTTGGCGTCTGGGGGCGGCGGGTGGAGAGCTGTCAGATGGTGGCAACCCGCCCCAAGGCGATTGCCCCTCCTATATCACAGCGCTCGTCTTCGCACGCAACGTCACGATCCAGCGGCGGCAGCAGACGGGGGCACCCGCCGAAAAGCTGGAAAAACCGGGCACGCTGTTCATGCTGGCGCCAAACATAAAGCTGCGTCAGCTGAGCCTTGCGAGGGAAACAGCCATGCCTCCACGCATGGTTCCCAGGGTGGGTAGCGCTGCCGTGCAACCGGCCATGGCTCCGCAGCCGCGGGTCGCGGCGGCAATGGCCGTGAGCCCGGCGGGCACCATGCGCGCGACGGATGCTGCCGCCACGCGGGCGGTATCGATGCAGCCCCGGGTGGCGCTGGCAGGACCACAGAAGGTGCTTTTACTCAAAAGCCAGACATTCCGTGCGCTCGAGCAGATACCGGAGCGGCGTCCAATACCCACCCCGAGGCCAGCTCCAGCCCCGGCTCCAGCCCCGCCGACAGATGAGGTGACGATCCTCGCCTTCATTTGTAAACGCCTGCCCCGATGCCCGGACCCGGACCCAGCCCTGACCTGGGTCTGAGAGGGCTTTGCAGACACCGGGCACAGCGGTCCCTGCGCATGCCAGCTCGCTGACCTCGGTGGTCTCGAAGGGCCACCCAAAGCCTAACGGCAGCGCTGCGCACAATTAGCGGCTCCCGTCCTTGACAGCACCAGGAACGCCCTTCAGTATAGCTCTGCTTTGCCCAGATCCGGGGCCACCTCACGTGGTCTCGGCATGCTGGGACGAGCCGCGATGGCATGGCCGATACCATGGAGGACAAAGGACGCGACG
>Ga0137404_10002943_pt1 | contig 11367 bp, 12 predicted proteins | sample CZOMad2_1_16fung_FD_108285 | JGI IMG/M metagenome (GOLD analysis project Ga0137404, IMG submission 108285) | Vadose zone soil fungal communities from Angelo Coast Range Reserve, California, USA - CZOMad2_1_16fungal (Illumina Assembly) | ecosystem: Environmental > Terrestrial > Soil > Vadose...
CACCGCCACGGAGTTCTGGGACATTGCGGGCAAGCCCGTCCACCAGCTCCCGGGCCAGATCGTGATGTCTGCCGACGACATGGTCGACGCTGCATTGGCCGGTCTCGACCTTGGTGAAGCCGTGACCATTCCGTCGTTGCCGAGCCAGGCCGAGTGGGACCGTTTCGACGAGGCGCGCCGCACGATGTCCGGCAAGCTCTCAAGCTCCATTCCAGCGCCTCGCTACAACGTCCATCAGAGCGGACGCCTGAGCGCGTAGCCATCGCAGGAGATCCGCTGCAGGCGAATGTACGGCGGCGGGCTCCAAACCCTGAGCAACCTGATCAACCACCTGACATAAGGAGAACGCAAATGTTTACGACCCGCCTTCATCAGACAACCAGCCAAATCCGCAGAGCACTTTTCGCCACCGCAGTCGTACTTGCTTTCGTCGGGCCGGCCCACGCCGATAGTCTGCGTCCAATCGAAGCCGAGAGCATCGATCTCGGCGGAGTATCGGGCATCGCTTACTACACCGTCGAGCGTGATGGCTTTGACGTCGTCACGACGCTGGCAGAGGGCGAAGCCGGAACGCCAATTCGCGTCGTGTCTATCCTTTCACCAGGGCAGCGGGTGGTTCTCTCGACACCGGCACCAGTGGGCGGAATCGAAATCAGCCGCGAAGGTGATCGCGTCCTCGTGCACAGGAGCAACCCCGTCTGGAATTAAATGAGATCAGGACGCGGCTTGAACAAACGAAACAGGAGGCTGGCATGTCAACCATTCATCTCCATCAGACGACAACCATAACAGCGGAGCAATATATCGCTGCGCTCACCAACTTTGGTCCCGGCCGCTCGAAGCTCTTTGGCAACAGTGCCGATGAGTACCTAAAAGTGCACCGAAGCGGCCTGTCGGAGGCCGACGTCACTGAAGGTTCGGGAAGCGTCTGGGAACGTCTGCACTACGACTGGTCGGATCCCCACCGTGTCGTGCTTACAACCATCGACTCCAATGTGTGGGGCGGCTCATCGGGGCACACTTACACTTTCACGCGCCGCGCAGACGGCAACACCGACATTGATGTTGTTGTCGTGCGGGACGGCAAAAACTTGAAGGGATGGCTACTGGGTCTTGTACTCGGGACAGTCGGCAAGGGAGTCTTGGCAAAGGCATTCACCAACTCTGTCAAAGCCGTCGAAGCCCTTGCAAGCACCTCTCGAAAGTTTCGGTCTCATGCGCGGGCGGCCGTCGATCGGGCGCGTGAGTGGCAACCTGTCGACCGTGTCAATTCTGGATTTTAAGTCCAAGCATCTGTGATCAAACAAGGAGAACTGCCATGACTGCGCTATCTAGTACTTATGTGAACGCTACGTCTGCCGAAAGCCATGAATTACCGAGAACACGTCTCAGCCTATATTACCTCGCCGGCTATACGCTGCCGGTCGGTCTGGCTCTGATGTTCGCACCACAGCTGACGATGCAACTGTTGTTCAGCAATCACGTCTATGATGACCTCGGGCTCCGCATCGGTGGAGTATTTCTCTTCTCGCTCGGGTTGATCGTAGTCGGCATGATCACCCGAGAAGTGTCGCGCGCTTATGTCATAACGCTGTTCGTGCGCGCTTTCATCATCGCGGCGCTATTAACGCTCTTCACCCAGTATCGCGACCCGGCACTACTGGCAACGAGTGCGGTTGTTACAATAGGCTGGATCCTGACGTTCCTCGGTTGGCGCAAAGACACAGCTGAGCAGCGCGGGTAAATGATGGTCCCATGACTGTACGCTCGAATGATATGGTGGATGGCGCGCCTCACGCGCGTGCCGCCCGCCATTCCCCCTCGGGACGGTCAGTCCCAAAGGGAATATTGGACATCCTCTTCGCTGGCTTGAACTGCTATCATGTGCCTCCCCTGCCTCAAGGGCATAAACGAGGCGAGCTGACGGAGCGGCGCAGCAAAGACCACGGAGAAGCAGGTTCAGGTCTCAATCGATCCGAGGAGCCATCACCATGCATGCGATTCGAAAATTGCGCGAGTCAGGTCACGCTACCGTAGCTGACTACGAAAAACTTCTCGCTCCAAATGTTGTTTTTCACAGTCCTGTGTTGATACGGACCGCAGAAGGGCGCGCGGTCGTTGCAAAGATTTTCGCGACCTCGACCACTCTGCGAGAAGGCGCCTATACAGGCGAGTGGAAGCTAGATGAGCGAAGAACCTTACTGAGGTGGAAAGGAAAAATTCAGGGGCACGAGCTGGAAAGTTTCGATCTTATCGAAGAAAATGACGAGGGGCTGATTGTCGATCGTACAATAGCTTTTCGTCCAATGCCCGCAGCGAAGCTTTTTCGGGATGCCATGCGCGCTGCCATGGGAAGCGCCATTCCAGACGATTACTGGGAATATTCAAATTAGGGGATCGACGATCCCGTTCACTGCGACGCCGGTTGGGAGCCGTTTGGCACCGATTTGGGGATATCGAAGCGGACGCGCAGATGGGAGCGAAGGATCACACCGTCTGCGGCCCGAGCAATGCTTGGTAGTACGATTTGACGGTCCCGTAGCATTCGCACACCGTGTCCTGCATCGCCTCAAGATCGGTGATCTGAATTTTACCTCTTGAGTATTTGATCAGCCCAGCCTGTTGAAGCGTGCGCGCGTGCAGCGTGACGCTGGTGCGCTTGACCCCCAGCATCTCCGCAAGAAATTCCTGCGTGAATTGAAGCGTATCGCTGCCGGCCAAATCTCTCGCCCGGAGTAGCCAGCGGCAAAGTCGCGCCTCCACCTGATGAGCTGCCATGCAAGCCGCCGATTGGCTCGCCTGCGCGTAGACCGTCTGCTCATGACGGAACAGCGTTGATAGCAAGGATTGACTTTGAAGCGCGGCGCTTCTGAGTTCACTCACTTTGCACGTCAGCGCGGGTCCGGCGAGTTGGACTATGGCTCGATTGATGGGAATGTTCCCGCCAAGGGCGGCGAATGCGCCGACTACCCCGTCTTTACCGACCATTGCGGCTTCAATTATCTCTCCAGAGGAAAGACCCACCACAAGCGAGACAAGCGCCCCTGTCGGAAAGTAGATGTCCGTGACCTTAGCTCCGGCCTCAAACAAAACCTTCGCATGGTCCAGATGGATGGATTTCAGATGTGGCCGGAGAGCAGTGGCGTCGCTCTCTGAAAGAGAGGCCAATAGCAAATTGCCGGAATTGCGCATGTCATGCTCCCGAGTACAGGCGGGAGCGCAGAGAACTCTCAGTCAGCGGCGCCTAGAAAGACTGCCGATAATGCACAGACGCTAGGCCCTTGATGGGGAAAAGCGAGCTTTATTTTCAGCTATGTCGGGAACTTAACCGACCGCCATCGGGATCAGAGTTTGGATGTGGAACTCTGGAGGTGGTCCGATGGCTCAATATGACCCTGAGACGCTGATTGTGCTCCGCAATGCGCTCGACGAGGCATGGGCGCTTTTACCGGATGACCGCAAATCGGAAAGCCAAAAATCCGATATGGCTCAGCGCATACTAAGGCAGGCGGCGGAAGGTGTCCGCGATCCCGCCAGACTGCGAGCCTCTGCCCTCGTCGGGCCGATCTCAGCTTCTCGTTAAAGACACAGGCTTCGGGTATACAATGACCAATCCATCGCTTTTACCCTTAAGTCCGATTGAGCGCCCTCGTTGCCCCAGATGCCAAATGCGCATGATGCTGGCCAGGAGGGAGCCTCACGGAAATGGATCATCTGAAAGGCGCATCTTCGAATGTCCCAAGTGCGACCTTATCGAAACGAAGCTTGTGGATGACCCACTAAAATCCAGTGCGTTGGCCCGGCTTGCAGATGGCGTCAGGCCGCCGAGCTAAATGCTCTTAGTTTCGCTCCGCTCCACCCGAGCGACGACGATGGAAGATATGACGGCGCAATTGGAAAAGCTCCGCATCGATGCGGAGGACTGTGCGCTTATCAGCAAACTCGCGACCGATTTGGAAAAGCGAGAGCCATTCGCAAGGCTCGCCGACCACCTAGGCGTATTGGCGTCGGAAGCAGAGCGTGCGATGGCAGCGAAGATGGCTGGGGGCGATACATGAAAGGCCGGGCGCTGTCCGTATTTTTGACCGCCGTGTCCCAGTCCAAAGTTAACATTGTTTAATTCGTTAAGTACACAAGTGCACATACTGCACAGACCTCTTCGCCTATGCCCGGATCATCCCTCTTATACCGAAGAGATGATCCTATGGAACATAAGGGAGTAGAATACTCCGTTGTTCGATCGTCCGATGGCAGTTGGCGATGGGAAGTGAAATTCGGCGACGGCAAAAGCAAATCCGGTGTGACGCGGGTAAGCCGAGCGTTGGCAATCAAATTCGCTAAAATTGAAATCGACCGTGTCGTAAAGGACGAGAAGTGAGGCCGCCCCAGTTGGCTGGCGCCTTTCATGCCGAATCAAGCGTGCAATGTCGCCTATTGGCACAAATGCGAAGTGGCGGATGCGTCGGGCAATGTCCGAGTTCGGGAGCAAAGCGGAACGCATCTGCTCGCGGCGAGTATTTCGCATCTTGCGTCATTTCCGCTGTCGCGAGGAATTGCCTTGCTGTTGCAAATAGCTGACATCGGTCAAGCCAATCTCACGCACTTCAAGAGTGCGCGCGCATAGCCCGTAGGCGGCATCAGATCGGCGCGTCATCGCCGCCGAACTACTTGCTCGGCAGATTGAGCCGGATGTGAAGCTCGCGCAACTGCTTCGGCGTGACCTCGGAAGGCGCGCCCATCAGCAAATCCACGGCCTGCTGGTTCATCGGAAACAGCGATATTTCGCGCAAGTTGGTCGTTCCGCAAAGAAGCATGACGATACGATCGACACCGGCGGCCATGCCGCCATGCGGCGGCGCGCCGTACTGGAACGCTCGATACATGCCGCCAAAACGCTCGACGACGTCGTTCTCGCCGTAACCGGCGATCTCGAACGCCTTCACCATGGCCTCGGGCCGGTGGTTACGGATACCGCCGGAGGCAATCTCGTAACCGTTGCAGGTGATATCGTATTGGAACGCCTTGATGGTCAGCGGGTCCTGAGTTTGCAGCGCTTCGAGACCACCCTGGGGCATCGAAAATGGATTGTGCGAGAAGTCGATTTTCTTTTCTTCGTCGTTGTATTCGTACATCGGAAAGTCGACGATCCAGGCGAGTTCGAACCGATCCTTGTCGATCAGGTTCAACTCTTCGCCGAGCTTGGTGCGTGCAAGGCCCGCAAACTTCCAGAATTTGTCGGGATCGCCGGCGACGAAAAACGCCGCATCGCCGTCCTTCAATCCGAGCGCGGCGCGAATGGCGGCCGTCCGCTCAGGGCCGATGTTGTTGGCTAGCGGCCCCGCACCCTCGCCGCCTTCACGCCACATAATGTAGCCGAGGCCTGGCTGGCCTTCGCCCTGCGCCCAGGAATTCATCCGGTCGCAAAACGCGCGTGAGCCGCCGCCCTTTGCCGGGATCGCCCAGACTTGGTTCTTCGGGTCCTCCAGCATCCGCGCGAACACCTTGAAGCCTGAACCGCGGAAGTGCTCGGAGACCTCCAGCATCTGAATCGGATTGCGCAAATCGGGCTTGTCCGAGCCGTACTTCCGCAGGGCTTCGGCGAATGGAATCCGCGGCCAGTTTTTGGTGACGGGCTTGCCCTTGGCAAAATCCTCGAACACGCCTGATATCACCGGCTCCATCGCCGCAAATACGTCGTCCTGCGTCACAAAACTCATCTCGACGTCGAGCTGGTAGAACTCGCCGGGCAACCGATCGGCGCGCGGGTCCTCGTCGCGAAAACACGGCGCGATCTGGAAGTATCGATCGAAGCCGGACATCATCAGGAGTTGCTTGTACTGCTGCGGTGCCTGCGGCAGCGCGTAGAACCGGCCCGGATGTATCCGCGACGGCACCAGGAAGTCGCGCGCACCCTCCGGCGAGGACGCCGTCAGGATCGGAGTCTGGAATTCGAAGAAGCCCTGGTCCTTCATGCGCTTGCGCATGGAATCCACGATCGCGCCGCGGGTCATGATATTCTGATGCAGTTTTTCGCGGCGAAGGTCGAGGAAACGGTACTTGAGCCTTATATCTTCAGGATATTCCTGCTCACCGAATACCGGCAGCGGCAGTTCGCCCGCCGGTCCCAACACCTCGATCTCTGTGACGTAAACTTCGACCGCGCCGGTCGGCAATTCCGGGTTTTCGGTGCCTGCGGGACGGCGGCGCAACTTGCCGTCGATCCGCACCACCCATTCCGAGCGCAGTCTTTCGGCGTCCTTGAAGGCCGGCGAATCCGGATCGGCGACGCATTGGGTTAGACCATAATGGTCGCGCAGGTCGATAAACAGCACACCGCCATGGTCGCGAATACGATGGCACCAGCCGGACAAACGAACGATCTGGTCGATGTCGCTCTCCCGGAGCGCGCCGCAGGTGTGGGACCGGTAACGATGCATGGATATTCCAAGAACAAATGTCGGAGGGTCGAATCGGGGACCAGGGGCCTGCCCGAAGAGGCTGAGGGTTTACCCGAGGCTTTCGGGCGCGGCAACCGACCTACACTGCGTCAGTCATTCCTCATGGTGAGGAGGCGCATCAGCGCAGTCTCGAACCATGAGGCCCCGAGGCGCATGCCGGGCCTCGTCCTTCGAGACGCTTGCTTGCGCAAGCTCCTCAGGATGAGGGCATAAAGCGGTTAACGCGCGGGCGTTTTGGGCTCGAAAATGCCGGCCGTTATGCCTATCTTGATGGCATGACGGTCCATTTCCCCTTCCAAAATACCTATGCCGCGTTGCCGGACGGCTTTTTCGCGCGGGTTACACCGACGCCTGTGGCTTCTCCCAGGCTGATCAAATTGAACCGGCCGCTGGCGACCCGGCTTGGCCTCGACCCCGACAGGCTCGAGAGCCCGGAAGGAACCGAAATCCTGGCCGGCAAGCGGGTGCCTGGCGGCGCCGACCCGATTGCGATGGCCTATGCCGGTCATCAGTTCGGTCATTTCGTGCCGCAGCTCGGCGATGGCCGTGCCATCCTGCTCGGCGAAGTGATCGATGCGGATGGGGCACGCCGCGACATTCAGCTCAAGGGTTCCGGGCCAACGCCATTTTCGCGCCGGGGCGATGGCCGCGCTGCGCTCGGTCCCGTCTTGCGCGAATACATCGTCAGCGAGGCGATGGCGGCGCTCGGAATTTCGACCACGCGATCGCTCGCCGCAGTGGTCACCGGCGAGCACGTGTTGCGCGAGACGGCATTGCCGGGAGCTGTCCTCACCCGCATCGCATCCAGCCACATTCGCGTCGGAACGTTCCAGTATTTCGCCGCGCGTGGCGACATCGAGGGGGTGCGGCAGCTCGCCGACCACGTTATTGCCAGACACTATCCGGAAGCGGCCAATGCCGAGCGCCGCTATCACGCGCTCTTGCAAGGCGTGATCGCTAGGCAGGCGGAGCTGATCGCGCGCTGGCTGCTGGTCGGGTTCATCCATGGCGTCATGAACACCGACAACACTTCGATATCCGGCGAGACCATCGACTACGGTCCATGCGCCTTCATGGATCACTACGATCCGGCGGCGGTGTTTTCTTCAATCGATGAACAAGGCCGCTATGCCTACGCCAACCAGCCGCGGATTGCGCTGTGGAATTTGACGCGGCTTGCGGAATGCCTGCTGCCGCTATTCTCCGACGACAAGGACACGGCCATCGAACAGGCGCAGTTCATTCTCGGCGAATTCGCCGAGAAGTTCACAACGGCCTATCAAGCTGGATTGCGCCAAAAGACCGGTCTCTTCACGGAGCGCGATGGCGATGAGGCGCTGGTGCAGGATCTGTTGGACGCGATGGCCAAAAACCAGGCCGATTTCACCCTCACCTTCCGCCGTCTGGGTGAAGCCGCGCTCGATGCCGATGACGATCAAGGGGTGCGGCAATTGTTTGCCGACCCCGCCGCCTACGACGAATGGGCGGTCCGCTGGCGCAAGCGCATCAGCGACGAGCCTCAAACTCCTGCCGCGCGACGGATCGCCATGCGCGCCGTCAATCCGGCCTTCATTCCGCGCAATCACCGGATCGAGGCGGTCATCGAGGCCGCCGTCACCCGCGATGATTTTGCGCCGTTCGAGGAGCTTCTCGCGGTGCTGTCAAAGCCCTATGAAGACCAGCCGGCATTATCGGACTATGCAGAGGCGCCTGAACCAAACCAGCGCGTGCTCCAGACATTTTGCGGGACGTAAACCGTTAACCCTCCGTCCAATTTTGGTCGCGTCAGAGGGCGCCTTACCGCCACGAATTAACAAGCGGTCAATCGCTTCCCTCCAAATCTAGCGGTTTGTTGGGGGAGACTACCGTGGACGCGCTTGTGTTTGAATTCATGGGGCTTGCGATGCTCGCGCTTTGCATCATCGTGCTGGCGGTCCCCATCTCGCGGCGGCCGACCGGCCGGCACGCCAGCGACTTCTGACCGGTCGCTTTTCCAAAGCCATGATTTTGGTGGGATCGGAGCCGCCACGGCGCGCGGTTGCTGTCCACCGAACCTGTCGAAAAGGTGTTGTCAGCCGCAATTGCAAGGCCCGAATTTTCCGCAAGACCCTTGACATATCAGCGCTTTCGGCAGAACGCCTCTGCCGAAAGCGTATGGACCGTTCATGGAACTGATTACCACCACCCCCGAACTTGCCGCCGTTTGCGCCCGCCTCGCCAAGCACCCGGTCATCACCGTCGACACGGAATTCCTGCGTGAGACGACCTACTATCCGCTGCTTTGCGTCGTGCAGATGGCGAGCGCGGAAGAAGCGGTTGTCATCGACACCCTGGCCGAGCGCATCGACCTCAAACCGTTCCTCGATCTCATGGCCGACGAGAAGGTGCTAAAGGTTTTTCACGCCGCCCGTCAGGATATCGAAATCGTCTGGCATCGCGCGGGCATCGTTCCACACCCGATCTTTGATACCCAGGTCGCCGCCATGGTGCTCGGCTATGGTGATTCCATCGCCTACGACCAGTTGGTCGAACGCATTACCGGCCATCGGCCGGACAAGACCCACCGTTTTACCGACTGGTCCCGCCGGCCGTTGAGCGAAGAACAGATGCATTACGCCGTCGCCGACGTTACCCACCTGCGGGACGTGTTCGCGGCACTGGACGCCGATCTCAAAAAGCGCGGCCGTAGCGACTGGGTCAGCCAGGAAATGGAGGTGCTTACCTCACCGAAGACCTACGACTTTCACCCCGAACGCGCCTGGGAGCGGCTGAAGACCCGGGTCCGCAAGCCGAAAGAACTTGCGGTGCTGATGGAGGTCGCGGCATGGCGCGAACAGGAGGCGCAGAGCCGGGACGTTCCGCGCGGCCGCGTTCTGAAGGATGATGCGGTCGGCGATATCGCCACCCATGCCCCGACGAGCCTCGAACGGCTCGCCGGTTTGCGCTCGCTGCCGAAGGGATTCGATCGATCGAAATGGGGCACCGATATCGTCGCCGCCGTGCAGCGCGGTCTCGCGCGCGATCCCGCGACGTTACCGAAGATCGAGAAGCCCCGCGGCAATTCCAATGGTACTGCGATCGTCGAGCTGCTCAAGGTTCTGCTGCGGATGACGTCGGAACGTCACGCGGTCGCCAGCAAAGTGATCGCGACTGTCGATGATCTTGAGCAGATAGCCGCTGATGACGACGCCGACGTCGGTGCTTTGCACGGCTGGCGCCGCGAGCTCTTTGGTGAAGCCGCGCTAGCGCTCAAACATGGCCGGCTGGCGCTGGCAATTGAAAAAGGCAGGGTCGTCAGGGTCGACCGAACATAGTCTCACGGTCGTTAACCCTGCACCGCCACGTGCGATACGTGTAATTCCTTGGGTGGACACGTAAAAATTACGGCCAGGCGCGAACTTAAGCGTTGCCCTCCGGGCTTTCGTGGCTCCGGTTACTTCCACCAAGACTGTCGATGGAATATAAGCGCTGCTGTGTAAAAGTTGGCACGCTATCCCATCGACATCGAAACAATGATCACCTGTGAGTTGACGTCGTTTTCTGGGCTCGCCAATTGTTACACGCTTCCGGAGCTCTCACTGTGAACATTGAAGATTCCGATCATCCCGGCGACAAACTGTTGCAACTGCTTCGGGATAATCAGATCGATCTGAACGTTGTCGAAGGACTGCGACTTGTTGTTGCCTTCAGAAAGATCAAGGATCCGTCCGACCGGCGTACCCTCATCGAACTCGCCGAACGACTTGCAAAGTAGCCGGGGGTAAACGCGCGGCTCCTCCGGCGCGCCACCACTTCAATTCGAATCGTCCCTGATGCGATTGCAGCGCGGCGCGAAAGTTGGCGTCACAGTTGAGGTAAAGGCGCGCCGTATTGCTCAGGCCGACGAGCCTACCGCCACGGTGAGCACGAAAGACGTGGCAAGGGCCGTTGCAAGCCACCGCGCAACCCCGTGGCTTTCGAAGACCGCCATGCCCACGACATCAAAGCTATTTCCCTAAGCGGCGCGCAGCCCGCAAGATGGCAAGTCGCCGCCGGCCGGGGACGATTTGCCCCCCAGTTATGGGGGAGCGTTAATCGGCCAGGGCCGGCGCGCAGAGGCGATTGCCAGGCCTTGTTGTTCCCAGGCCACAGGGTGATCGGGGTTGATCGCGCGGCCTGACTGATTTCCAAAGCCGTGCCAGAAGCTTGCTAACGCGCAAATTTCGTGTTGCAATCCCTGACACAATCGGAATTAGGCCGATCGACTGTGCGTTTCGCGACTGGGAAATTGAGCAGACATCCGGAAGTCCGCTTGTGGCGTGGCACGCGAAAAGCGTGGCCGCGTCTTTTTTACGTCTAGACCAGGAGACAGGCGATGCAAAAAGGCACCGTCAAGTGGTTCAACCCGACAAAGGGGTATGGGTTCATCAAGCCGATGGTCGGTGATAAGGACGTGTTCGTCCATATCTCGGCGGTCGAGCGCGCTGGGCTCACGACCCTCAACGAAAATCAGGTTATCGAGTATGACCTTGTGGAAAATCGCGGCAAAACTTCCGCGGAAAATCTAAAGGTCTCCTAAGCTTCGTCACGATCCGCGCAAGCAATCTTGATGCACGCACCCCCGGCCTATGCCGGGGGATTTTGTTTATTGCGGCGTCTCACGCGATCGTCGCCGGCGAAATCAACGGTTCGCCCAAGCCGGTGCCGCCCTCCAGTTTGCAGATAGCACCCTCCAGACGAATCCTGCCGCTCGCGACCAGGCGCAGCGCATCCGGATAGATGCGAAGTTCGATCAGAAGGATACGTGCCGCCAACGTATCCGGCGTATCGTCATCGCGAACCGCGACCGCACCCTGCATCAAAATAGGTCCCGCGTCGGTCTCCGGAATGACGAAATGGACGGTGGCTCCGGAGATCTTGACCCCGGCGC
>Ga0137404_10002947_pt1 | contig 11364 bp, 10 predicted proteins | sample CZOMad2_1_16fung_FD_108285 | JGI IMG/M metagenome (GOLD analysis project Ga0137404, IMG submission 108285) | Vadose zone soil fungal communities from Angelo Coast Range Reserve, California, USA - CZOMad2_1_16fungal (Illumina Assembly) | ecosystem: Environmental > Terrestrial > Soil > Vadose...
GCAGGCGGCGGCAAGACGGCCAGCGACACCTCGGGCTAATGAGCGAGGATTTGCTCGCGCTTTTTCGCAAAACCGGCGCGCTGCTCGACGGCCATTTCGTTCTGCGATCGGGCCTCCACAGCCGGCAGTTCTTCCAGTGCGCATTGCTCCTTCAACACACCGACATCGCCGCTGAAGTTTGCGGGCGACTGGCGGATAAATTGCGGAGCGTTGAATGCGATGTAGTCATTTCGCCTGCCCTCGGCGGAATCATCGTTGGCCAGGAGGTTGGGCGCGCCCTCGGCAAACGGCACATCTTCGTCGAAAAAGAAGCCGGAGGGCTCACCCTGCGGCGCGGTTTTCAGATCCGGCCTAACGAGCGGTTTATTATCGCCGAGGACGTCGTCACCCGCGGCGGACGTGTCCAGGAAACCGTGGACATCGTCCGGGCTCATGGAGGACAGGTTACCGGCATTGGTGTGATCGTCGACCGCAGCGGCGGGCAAAGACCGGACTACGGCTGTCCGTTTGTCAGTCTCGTCGAAATGAATGTCGAAACATTTCCGGCCGATAAAGTTCCGGCTGACCTCGCGACCCTTCCTGCGGTAAAACCCGGTAGCACGTAGCAGCGCCATTCCATGAAAATCCTCATCTCGGGCATATGCGGGTTCGCCGGAAGCACGCTCGCTCACGGTCTTCTCGATAATGTCGCCGCCCGAAAGATTATTGGCCTCGATAATCTGAGCCGGTCCGGCAGCCAGTTGAACATCGAACCGTTGCGAAAACGCGGGATCACCGTCCGGCACGCTGACCTCCGGTCCGCCAGCGACCTGGAGTCGCTTCCGGCCATCGATTGGATGATCGACGCAGCGGCCAACCCAAGTGTCCTCGCCGGAATCGACGGGACAACGAGCAGTCGCCAACTCATCGAGCATAACCTTTATGGAACCGTGAACTTGCTGGAGGTGGCGAAGCGTCACCGGGCCGGATTCACTTTGCTCAGCACCAGCCGGGTTTATTCGGTTAAAGCGCTTTCGGACATTCCGGTCGTTGTCACCGACTCCGCCTTCGCGCCCGATCTCGCCGTACCGCTGCCTGAAGGCGTCAGCTCGCATGGTATCGCGGAGAATTTCTCAACGGCATCGCCGGTGTCGCTTTACGGCGCCTCGAAACTGGCCTCGGAATGCGTCGCTCTCGAATATGGCCAAGCGTTCGAATTTCCCGTCTGGATCAATCGTTGCGGTGTGCTGGCCGGTGCCGGGCAGTTCGGTCACGCCGAGCAGGGTATCTTCTCGTTTTGGATTAACGCTTACCTGCGCCGTCGGCGGTTGCGTTACATCGGATTCGACGGCGCCGGACATCAGTGCCGCGATTGCCTCCACCCGCGGGATCTGCTCTCGCTGTTGGAAAAACAATTCGAGACCTCAAAGCCTGATAAGCCGCGCATCGTCAATTTGGGCGGCGGTCCTGAGAATGCGATGTCGCTCGCGCAATTGAGCAAATGGTGCGAAGCGCGCTTCGGATCGCGTCCGATCGCGAGCGACGAGGCCCCGCGGCCGTTCGACGTGCCGTGGCTCGCGATGGACTCGCGGCTCGCGGAAAAGGCCTGGGATTGGCGGCCAAAAATAAAGCTGGAAACCATTCTCGACGAGATCGCGCGACACGCCCAGGCTCACCCGCAGTGGCTTGAGATTTCCTCCGCGCTATGAACCGCGAAGCCCAGGAGAAAAAACTACAACTGCTCTCGATTGTTATCCCGGCCCGGGACGAAGAAGGATGCGTGGCCTCCACCGTCGAGCATCTGCATATCGAGCTGCGGCTTCGCGATGTCCCCCACGAGATTGTGGTCGTGGATGACGGAAGCAGTGACCGCACCTGGGAGATTCTTCAGGATTTGCGATCGAGAATTCCAAACCTGGTCCCGACGCAAAACCCAGGCCCGCACGGATTCGGCCGGGCCGTCGCGCGCGGTCTCAGCGCAGTGAGTGGCGACGCCGTTGTGATCATGATGGCCGATGAATCCGATGATTGCCGGGACGTGGTGCGTTACTGGCATAAGTTAAACGAGGGATACGACTGCGTCTTCGGGAGCCGCTTCATCAGGGGCGGCGGTGTGATCGATTATCCGAAGGTCAAATTGTTTCTAAACCGGCTTGCGAATTACTTCCTGAAAGCTCTCTTCCGGATCAAACTCAATGACACGACCAACGCTTTTAAAGCCTATCGCAAGGAAGTGATCAATGGCTGCCAACCGCTGATCGCGCCGCACTTCAATATTACAGTTGAGATTCCATTGAAAGCGATTGTGCGCGGATACAGCTGGACAACCATTCCCATTACCTGGCGGAACCGCCGCACCGGCACCGCGAAATTGAAGATCAAGGAAATGGGCAGCCGCTATCTCTTTATCTGTCTTTACGTCTGGCTCGAAAAATACTTCAGCGCCGGAGACTATCGACGTTCGGACAGATCGATTGCCGATAGGCCTTAATCCTTGCTTCTGCCGACTTGATGTTGAATCGATGCCCAGCGACACTATCCGGAATGTTTGATTTCCCGTTCCGCAGAGCACGCACAGTTCTATTTGCTTTGCTCGCATATAGCCCTGCATTTCTGACCTTCCGTTTGATTGGCCGTTACGGCGTCGACCTCCCTGTTGCCGACGACTGGAACCTGATGCCAACCTTAATCAAAGCACACCAGCATTCGCTGACCTTCTTCGATTTTTTTAGTCAAAATAACGAGCACCGTTATGTTTTTCCGAGGCTTATGCTTCTTGTCATTGGGCCGCTCAGCTCAGGAAATATGAAAGCGCTGATGTTTTGCTCGCTCATTCTTGCTGTCCTCGCTTCTGGAGGTATGTGGTATCTCCTGGGCCGAACGACGCAGCTATCGCTAGACAAGAGACTCTTGCTCCTAGGTCTGGTTAACCTCTTTCTTTTCGGTCCGGTTCAGGTCGGTAACTGGACGTGGGGAGGCCAGTTTGTTCTTTTCCTCTCTAACCTTTTTCTGGTCACCGGTGTGGCGGTAGCCATATCACGGCGTTCGCTGTCAGCGAAGTTCGTGATTTGTCTGGTAATTGCGTTGGTAGCGACATTTTCTTTCGGGAGTGGCGCTGTGTTGTGGGTCATAATCTTCCCGGTCGCACTCCTTTTTGAAACCCGCGTCCGGGTAATGCAGCGCTATTGGTGGCTAGCGGGCTGGTTTTTCGCAGGGGCGTTGGCGATGAAGGCTTATTTTTTCCACTACGTCCGAGCCCCCATTCCGCACGCCGCGGCCTTCGATTACCTATTCTACATTTCGATCTTTTTCGGCAACCACCTTTCTAAAGCAGCACCGATATATTCTATTGCCTGGGCAGCGACCATTGGGATTACATTAATGGTTTTTTATCTTGGCGGAGCTCTGTGGACGATCCTATCTCGGGACGCCAGCTTTAGGAGGAAGATGCTACCGTGGCTTGCGATTGGCGCGTTTACGTTCATAAGTGCGGCCTTGGCGGCCGCAACGCGAATTGGCATGGGGGTAAACCAAAGCTTGGAAACTCGCTACACAACCTTCTCGCTCTACCTTACGCTTTCCATCATTGGCATGTTTGCCGTCATAGCCACGAACACTCAGTCGGACCCAGACGTCAACTCAAGGGTGACGACCAGTCTGAGGTGGCTGACGGCGGGCAGCTTGACCTTACTGTTGGCTGGTCACGTGTATGCCTCGGTATGGGGGATCGACCTATTCGACAAAATACAGAAGCAACGACTTCATGCCAAAGCCGCGGTGTTTTTCACTAACGTGCTGGACTCGCAGCCAGCTCATGATGCTTATATCTGCGTCGACCAAGGGCAAGTGCGGGAAAAGGCGAACAGCTTAGATCGCCTTGGCTTCATTCACCCACCACTTGTGCACACTCCGGAGTTATCAAAACTGGCCTCTCGTCCGCAACAAGCAGGATTTTTTGAAAGCGTGAGTTTAGAAGGCCAAGTCTGCAAAGCAGTCGGTTGGGCGATGATTCCCAAAGGCTATAGGCCTGCGGACGCCGTCTTACTAGCTTATGACGATCCGACACGAGGTCCGATTGCCTTTGCCCTAACCGTGCCAACAGGACCACGGCCCGAGGTTGTGCAGGCTACGCACGATGACCGAGTTGGATTGTCGGGATGGAGCTATGAATTCGAGCGCTCCAAAATCCCCGCGGGCGATCATCGGATCACGGCGTGGGCATTCGACGCCGACAAAACCCTGCTATATCCGCTGATCAACACCCAGATGATTCATTGATCGCAACGTCGCAATCGGATGCTCCACGAATGGAGATCGCGATCGGAATTCCTTTGTCGAGAAAGAAGCCGGCGGGCTCACCCTGCGGCGCGGTTTTCAGATCCGGCCTAACGAGCGGTTTATCATCGCCGAGGACGTCGTCACTCGCGGCGGACGGGTCCAGGAAACCGTTGATATTGTGCGTGCGAATGGTGGAAAAGTTACCGGCGTTGGTGTAATCGTCGATCGCAGCGGCGGCCAACGACCAGATTACGGATGCCCTTTCGTCAGCCTCATCGAAATGAACGTCGAAACATTTCCGGCCGATAAAGTTCCGGCTGACCTCGCATCCATTCCTGCAGTAAAACCCGGCAGCAAGTAGTCTCTTTTCAGACTAAGAACGGTGCGGTTTGATCCCGCCCCGCACACCCGCTCTAGATTCTTTGCGCGAATGCGCTCAAGGACGCCTTAAGCCTCGCAATGGCCTTAAAGACGATGGGCTCACGATCAGCAGAGAAAGCCAGCCGGCTGGCAATGTCATCTGCAACGCGCTCAGCTAGACGTTGCCAATCCACCACGACCAAGTCTATCCGGATCTCGGCGCGCGGAGTAAAAAGCAAACTGACCGGGCCGTCCGGGAGCGCCACCCGGCAATTCCGCGACAAGCGATTGAACGCTTCCGGCGCGCGCATAAGAAATAACGTGGCTGCTGAGGACAACAAGATCAACGCCTGGTCTTTCTGCGCCACGACCTTCGCGAGCTGCTGGTCGTTCCATGCGAAATTGACGCCGACAAAACGCCAAGCCAGCGAAGTCTCCAAGAGCATGCTCTGGAGGCGTTCTTCGTCGGCGGAGGATCGGGATTCGCGGCGTGCGATCAGAACGCGCCTTATCCCGCTCGCCACCCAGTCGCGCAATATCACGCGGACGGCTGAGGTGCGCTGGATTTCGTATTGACACGGGATGCTGGGCAATCCGCCGTCACTTATGCCAATGAGGCTAATGCCCAGGTCGCGGAGCCGGGGCGCCGTGATCTGGGCCGCAGCGTCGGGCAGGTACCAAAGCACAAGATCGGCGCGGGCCTGTTGGATTCGCTCTGCGAGGTCCTCCGCGTCAACGCAATCTTCGTAGAAGGCAATCGCAGTTACGACATTGCGCCGCCGAAGTTCGCGGCGAACTCGAATAAGAAAAGTTCGATAATCCTGCAGACCAATGAAACATGAAAGCGAGGCCGGCAATGCCACCACGTTGGACACAAACAATTGCCGGGTCGGAGCAGAGCCTCGCAGAATAGTGCGGGAACCGCGGATTCGACTGATCAAGCCCTCAACTTCCAGCTGCTGGTAATATCGCGCTACCGTCGATAGAGGAAGGTCGTAGTGAGCCGCGACTTGGCGGAGCGAATAGAATAGTTTTGATTCGCGGGTGCGGGCGGACTGAGCCAGCCGTCGAAGAATCTGCAATAAGCCTTCGCCCTTTTTCTCCGTGCGTGCCAAGGATGAAGCGCAGGGGAGCGGTGGCAAAAATCGCAGCCGTCTTGTCCGAGGCATAGAGGAAACAATTCTGTACCAAACTGTTTTATTGTGTACCGAAACTGTCTGTCTAGCCAGGAGTATGTGAGCCGGCTAAATGGGCGCATGCAAAAACCGATCGTCTGCCGTCTCGTCGTCTGCGCCGCGGCGTATCTCTCGATGACAACCGTCGCTCACGTGAAAGCGCAAAATGTTGAGCGCTGGATACACTCGGGCTTTTCGTACGAATACAACAACGACCTCGCGCAGTTCAACAACGAGGGGAATTATCCAACGGTCCTCGAAAACGCCGACGTCGTTCAGATGTTCGTCGACGACGTTATGAACAAAGGATTGAATAATCCTACCTTTGCAGCCCGGCTCGCTCTATATCGCAAACACGGTATTCGCCTGGCTGTCGAAGGCGACCCAGCACTGAATCCGAAATGGGTATACAACGGTGTAGAATACGACTCATACTGTCAGAGCCCTGGCGTGACATGTAATGCTGGAGCAACACCAGGCTCCGTCGCCGTCGGGTCAACGTTTGACGTGACATGTAACGCTCCACCAGCAGTCGGGTCACCCGACGACGTAGCGCGGGCCAGTGCGTGGCGAATGCTCCAGAAGATTCAACCGGTCTATGATGCGGGCGGTGAGGTAAGCTACCTCGCTCTCGGCGGCTTCGGCATGGCGCGGATCCTTGAAAACACAAATCCGGACGGAGAAGGTCCGCGCAATGGTTGTAGCTTCCCCGAGGATGTCGCCGAGGACACGTTGGCGCGTTTCATGAAGTATATCCACGAGGGCGTTTGCCATCATGGCGTTTTTTTACGCGGGCATCCGGAGATCAAAATGGGGCTGATTCTGGCGATGCCTAATCTTTGGTATGCGAACACTCCACCTTATGGTTATCCCCCCGACGCGCCGTCGGCTGGCGGGACAGATTTTGGAACGGTGTTACAGAGGATGGTCGATAGGGTGAAACAAGACGGAGAGACTTTGTGGTTCCTCCACTTGGACGGCGGATATGAAAATGCCATCGATCACTGGTCGCGCATGGCCGCGATCCGCAGCCAATGTGCTGGTCTTAACCTTCGATTCGGGGTGATGCTCTTCGCGAATCAAACACCCGATGGGCCCGACGATGCGACCTATTGTAGCCAAACGCTGAACTATGTCCGGGACCTCAAGCAATACGTCGGCGAGCCGGACAACTACCTTATAGAAACTTACTGGAAGCCGTCGCGAGACTTTCCTGAAACTACGCCAAACACCTTCATGAACATGATTACGAGGATCGCCGATCCGAACAACCCCCAATGGTTTTGGGGCTATGACCATGGATATTTCCGGCGGACCGATCGCGATGTTTTTGATTGGCGCTTCTATCTCTCGAGCTATTCTGATGTCGCTTCGTTTGTGGACCAGGCCTTCGGCAATCAGAAACAGTTCGGTGCCGAGTGGCACTGGCTGAACTACGGCGTAAACGAGGCTAGGCGGGGCGGATGGATGTTTTCGGCCCCAGCATACATGGCAAAGTATCCTGTGGTTGCCGACGCCTACGGACAGGGCAACTGGGCGGGTGGTATAGACCACTACTTTCGCTGGGGCCGGACTTTTGATTGGCGGAGCGCGCGCCAATCCAGGATCTCAGGCGGCTTGATGCATAGCCTGGTGCAGCGGCAGTTCTATGCGCCGATGGCTGCAGGACAAGGTGCCTTCGGACAACTTGGAAACAATGGAACGGACAATTCCAGCACGCCAGTGCAAGTCGCCGCCCCATTCCAAACCAGCGATGTTGCTTCCGGTTACTACGACAGCCTTGCGGTGGGGACAGACGGGAACCTTTATGCATGGGGATACAATGCTTATGGGCAGCTTGGCAATAATACCTCCGGCGGTCAGGCGAACACGCCGAGTGTCGTCCCGAATTTCGGCAATGTGACCACCCAGTCCGGCGACGGGAACCGAATCATTACTGCCAATTGGGGGGTCTGTGCCGCGGTAGATAACAGTGGGCGCGAAGAGAGCGGGCAGTTCACAAATGGCCGAGTATGGATGTGGGGTATTAATTACGACGGCCAGTTAGGGGATGGCACGACTAATCCACATTACATGCCTCAGCCGGTCCTAAGCGGGCCGGGCACTGCTTTAACCGGCGTTGTTTCTATCGCCGCTGGCTCTAGCCACACGGCAGCACTGTTGCGGAATGGCACCGTGATGTCGTGGGGCACAAACGTTAATGGTGCGCTCGGCAACGGCGGCGGCGCGAACAGCTCTTATCCGGTCCAAGTCCTAACCGCGCCGGGCGAGCTACTAACCGATGTCGTGCAACTCACCTGTGGAGGATCGCGCTTCTGTCTCGCGGTCCGCAATGACGGAACGGTTTGGGGCTGGGGCGCGAACGGCGCCGGCCAGCTCGGTCTGGGCGATACCTCCGATCGTTATTATGCGACGCAGATTCCGAACTTTGGCTCCATCGACAAAATTGCGGCAGGCGAATATCATGCCGTGGCCCATTCATGGGGAAATCGCGCAGTTTTTGCCTGGGGTTATAACGGATACGGACAACTGGGACTTGGAGGGGGCGCGGTTGTTCAAACGTCGCCAGCTCAAATGGTATCAGGACCCGATAACATGACCGAAATAACCGACGTCGCCGCCGGTGGCTATTTCAGCATGATGATTCGCGGTCGAGACGAGAAAGTGTTTGTTGTCGGGGACAATCAATCGGGCCAGTTAGCCATTAACGACACCACTGCGCGCAACGTGCCTGTGTTAAGCTTGTATTAGCCTAGAGATGAAAGAAACTATGAAAACGATTATATCGATAGTGTTGAGCGGTTTTCTGGCAGCCAGCCTGTACGCCCAGGAGCAATCGTCCGCCAAACCGTCGCTCCCAATTGCCAATGCTCCTGCTATTCCTCTTACCGCTGCTGTGGTCGTCCGGTATGAGCAGGATGGAATCATTGAGTTGCAGGAAACCGGTAAGAAAGCGGAACGCGTGAAGCTGGCTGTGCATCCAGTGTTTATTGATCGGGACGGCCGATTACTCAATCCGGCATTGGCTTCAATTAAACCCGGAACGAAAGTGCTCGTTCACCTTATGCCCGATAGATCTCTCCAGATCGTCGACAGAATCATTATTGAATAAAAGCCGCTTGGAAACAACGTCAGGCGAAGGTTTCCCCGTTTCTCTGCAGCATTAACCCCGTCACGCAAAGGACCGTTCAAACTATAAAACCGTTACCAATCATCTCATGCTACACGACGTTTCAGACACACGACGCCGAGTGGAAAACTCTCAGCCGAAAAACTCGATAGTCCGACCTATGCCCTCGGCTATTCCATCGAACAGGTAGATGAACTCACTCGCTCAACGGGGCTGAGAGGAGGGAACGGAACCTTTGCCGCGGAAACGGAGCTTGGGGTCAACCGACTCGAAGTGAACGCCGGATTGTTCGGCTTTTCTGATAACCAGATTTTTCTCCAGAACATGAATAACCTCTATCCACAAGACCCGCATTATAACGGGTTGGTTAGAACGGTTGTGAGCGACAGAAATGGAACGCTCCTGATGTACATGAATACCGCTAACGAAGTTCGAAATGTCGCTATTGAAAATAGCTCGACGTACGCTCTCGATACCTGGCCACACTTCATGGTGAGCCAGGACTTCAAAAAGTTGATAGACCTCGCTACATTCAGTCAGGTTCTTTTATCTCTGAATGTCCAGGTTTGGCCCGTTAATATAATTGCGAATCCCATTCCGGGCAGCTATTTTTCGGATGCTACTTACAACATCACTTTTCTCTTGAGACGCAAGGACAACCCTTATGTCGTGCTTTTTCTCAGGTACACGCCTTACAGCATTCATACCGACACCAATTCGCCTCCTGAATACGATGAGTCGTTCGGGGGAGAACAGTGGGGCCAGGCCTCTTATCGCGGCGCCGTGGCCGATCTCGGTGGGCCATTGAGTCCGGACGGGAGCGCGCGCAATATTACCATCGATTTGGGTGAACTCCTGAACAAGGCGATCGTAAAAGCACAGAATAGCTCGCCGCCGGTGTCTCTTTCGTCCCTGGCCGACTACTATCTGGCTGGAGTCGGCTTCGGTTGGGAGACTATGGGGTATGAGGAAGTGGAGTCACAGATTTCGAGTCTTTCCTTTTACGGCTCGCCGAAGATGATTTTTGATTCCGAGGTCTACCAGGATTCTGTCTACCAAGCTTATAATGGCGACTTGCCATGGAGCGGTGACTGGGCCGCTGGTCAAAGACGCGCGCACTGGGTGGAATACGGATGCCACGAGGGTCGTGCCGCGAGCACGACTTTCGACGTAAAAATCTACATGGAGCGGTCGGCGATCCCACAACGGGGCACAGCGTGAGCTATTACAATTATATGCCGCAGTGTTATAACCCTGATGGAACGCGCAATTATGAATGCGCCATTGATCACTATGTCATTTGCGGGCGCGACGCGGGTCATCCCGGTCATTGGTAGTGCTCGGTTTGAGATTCCGAAGGGTGGTGCTTGCCTGTTTCACGAAATGGGCCAATCTTCTCTTTTCCTGCTTTGGATGTGTCCGTTTCTAATCTCAGTTACGAACCGGTCCGCGATATCTTCGCGGCGATGCGGAAGGAGCAGATCAACGGCGTGCCGCTCTCTGACGTGATCGGAGGCGGCGATCCGGAGCGTGTCGCATCCGAGATCATCTTGGTGTTGGCGAAGCACGTCGATCTGACTGCGCAGCGCTCCGTGCTGGATGTAGGGTGCGGCTGTGGACGGATCGCCACGGCTCTGACTCAATACTTGGATGACACGAGTGATTACGTTGGCGTAGATATCATACCGGGACTCGTTCAGTTCGGCCGGGAATTCATCACACCCCGATATCCGCACTTCAAATTTCTCCTGCTCGATGAAGGGAATCTTACTTACGACGCGTGGCGTCCAAAGGGGAGCGCGGTTGATCTTACGAGACTTTCCGAAGCAAAACCGCCCGGCTCTGTGAATCTGGCAATCTCGATCTCGCTTTTCACTCATCTCGATTATCCGGCGGCAGTCGATGTGCTCCGAGCCATCGCTCAAATGTTGGCACCCGAAGGCCAAGCCTTCATCACGTTCTTTGTGGTAGATGCCGAAGCGAGGCAGAACATTGAAAGCGGTCGAACCGGTTTCAGCTTCAGACGCACGACGCCGAGTGGTAAACTTTCAGCCGAGAAATCGGATGACCCGACCTACGCTGTTGGGTATTCCATCGAACAAGTCGACGAACTGGCACGCTCAATTGGCCTGAGGCGAGAACGGTGGATTCGCGGTTATTGGTCACAAGGAAATGCCGGAGAAAGCTTCCAGGACGCTCTCATATTAACAAAGATCGGGAATCAGAGTCCGCCATTACCTCCACCTTTATGAGATGGCAGGCATGGTTGAGTGCTTTGTTCGACTCAAAAGCCGACACCGTCCGCAAAAGCCTTGTCTCCTGTCTGCCGCTTCTTGCGGCCATAGCGCCAGCAGCAGTAGCGTTGCGAATCCAGGTTAAGCATTGGATCAATATCCCGATCTGGGACGAATGGGATACGCCGGGCGGTGCGCTGTTGCAATA
>Ga0137404_10002950_pt1 | contig 11359 bp, 7 predicted proteins | sample CZOMad2_1_16fung_FD_108285 | JGI IMG/M metagenome (GOLD analysis project Ga0137404, IMG submission 108285) | Vadose zone soil fungal communities from Angelo Coast Range Reserve, California, USA - CZOMad2_1_16fungal (Illumina Assembly) | ecosystem: Environmental > Terrestrial > Soil > Vadose zone...
ACGGGGCGACTTTCAGCCCTTCGATTTTGGCCTTCTCAGTATCCATGGTGAGCATGAATGGCTCCTTGCTGAACGCCGAGGGAACGCCTTCCCACTGGATCTCGGTCCCGGTCTCCGGCTTGCCGCTCAGAGCGGCATCGAGCTTCAAGGTCACTTCGGGGTTCTTGGCGTCGGAGAGGGCTACCAGGAGTTCCTTGGAGCGGCAGGCGGGCTTGGCCTCCACTAGCGTGCCTTTGAGTTTCGGTACCGCCGCGCTTTTCAGTTTGGATTCGAAATATTGGTCGCCGTTAGCATCGCTCAATTCCTTTCGGACCCCCATCCACAGCGCGAGCTGCGGATTGGTCTTGGCGAACTCAGCTTCTTTTTCGGCGGCGATTTCACTCGCGGTTTTCAGCTTGAAATCCGCGGGCGGGAGCGGCGATTGCACCGCCAGCTGCTTCAACTGATCCAGGCCCTCGTCGCTGCCGTGGAAATTCGTATAGACCGTGCGCACGTACTTGTCGATATCCTGCCGCGCTTTCGGATCCGCAATACCGCCTTTCGCCGGGTCCAGGGCCGCGGCGCGCGCATACTCGTAAATAGCGTGCGCGACTTTCTCCGGCTTGGCGGTCTGCTGGCAACGCAGCGCCCCCGCCAGCGCCAGGGCGATCTGCGCACTCTCGGGATAATCCTGTAGAGCCTTCGTATACGCTGTCTCCGCTGCCGCGCAGTTGTTGGGATCTTTTGGATTGGGCGCCATGGCGGCGTTACCGGGGACCATGGCAATGTACGCCATGGCTCCCTTGGCCACGGTGTCGAGCTGGGTGCGGGCCTCGCTCCATTGCGCATCGGTGGTCGCCGCCGGCTTGTTCGCGGCCGTGAAATATGTCGGCGTGAAGTCCAGCAACTGGCGCGCGGCCTTCTGGCCGGTGGCTAGCTGGTCGGCGTTGGGGTTCGGCGTCTTTTGTACGTTAAGCGCCGTCAGGTAGAGCACCGCGATCACTTGCTGGGGAGCCTTGAACGCCGTATTGAGATCTTTCGCAAGCAACTGCGCGGCCGTGTCGACTACCTTTGCCGGCTGGTTGGTGCCGTTGTAGGCCGAGATGTAGAAGAACGCCCGGTCATCTTTGAAATCGGTTTCGGGATATTTCTGCGTCCAGGAATCCAGGTCCTGGAGCAGCTTGGCCGGGTTGCTGTTGTCTTTGATCACCTCGTTGTACAAGTCGTATTCGGCCCGATCCTTGGGCTTCTTTTCGGGCTGGGCCGACTCAGCCGCCTGCGCGCGGGCATCCTGGGCCGTCACCGCCATCAGGAGCATACAGAGTACAGCGACAGCCGTCGCGCCGGGGGTTCTCAAAAATTTGTGCGCGGTCAAGAACACTTTCAAAATTGGATCGAGCACCTAACGCCTCCTGATGGTTTCCGCTGTATTTGGAACTTGATGGGCCGTATCCGCCGCCCCAACGGTTTGCTGCCTCCGATGGGCACTTGCGGAGTATAGCCGAACGACGCTAGGGGCGCAACACATTATGGACGCCGCGGAGTGGCATTTAGTTCCGCGCCGCGGGTGGGGGCCCGTTCCCGCCCGATCTAATGCCTCGGGTCCGACAAAGCAGTCGTGCCCCGCCTGCCCCGCAAGGCGCGCGTGCTAGAATTCCCCATCCGCATGCGCTACCTCGATCTTGGGGTGATCCTCTTCTACCTGGCCGGCATCACCTGGTTTGGCGCGCACTTTCGCGGCACGCGAAAGAGCCTGAAGGATTACTTTCTGGGAGGGCGCACCACGCCCTGGTGGGCCATCAGCCTCTCCATAGTTTCCGCCGAAACCAGCACGCTGACCGTCGTCGGAACCCCGGCGCTGGCCTTCGCGGGCAACCTCGGATTTCTACAGATCGTCTTCGGCTACCTGCTGGCGCGCATCGTCATTTCCGTGCTACTGCTGCCCCATTATTTCCGCGGCGAGATGTATACGGCTTACGAGCTGATGCGCCGCAGATTTGGCGAGCGCACGCGGAAATTGACGGCGCTGATCTTCCTCGTCACCCGTGCGCTGGCTGAAGGCGTGCGCGTGTTTGCCATCTCCATCGTGATCTCGATTGTGCTCGACGTACCGGAAATCCCGGCGATCCTGCTGATTGTGGCGCTCACCCTCTTCTATACCTTCGAGGGCGGCATGACGGCCGTGATCTGGACCGACGTGATCCAGATGGCGCTTTATGTTCTGGGGGCGATTGTCAGCTTCTTTGTCATCCTCTACCAGATTCCGGGCGGCTGGCCGCACGTAGTGGCAGTAGCGGCGCCGGCGGGCAAATTGCAAATCTTCGATTTCGATTTCAGCTTTACGATGCAATATTTTGCGCGACCGTATACTTTCTGGGCCGGGCTGCTCGGTGGATGCTTCCTCACCACGGCAAGCCATGGGACTGACCAGTTGATCGTGCAGCGGCTATTGAGCGCGCGTAACGAAGCGCAAAGCCGCGCTGCCCTCCTGGGGAGCTGGTTTCTGATTTTCTTCCAATTCGGATTATTCCTGCTCATCGGGATCGCTCTGTTCGTGTATTACGGCGACGCTCACTTGGCTCCGCCGGCCAAGCTGGACCGTATCTATCCGCAGTTTGTCTGGCAGAATCTCTCGCCGGGAATTGCAGGCCTGGTGATTGCCGCCGTTGTGGCAGCGGCCATGGCGAATCTCAGCGCCGCACTGAACTCGCTCGCGTCGACCACTGTCATGGATTTCCTGCGGCCTCTGACCCGCTCGGCAGGCCCGGATGACGATGCGCGATTTCTCCGCTGGGCGCGATTCGCCACCGTTTTCTGGGCGCTGGTGCTGGTGGCCATCGGCATTGTGGCGCGGCATTGGGGATCGGTGCTCGAATCGGGGCTGTCGATTGCCTCGATTACGCTGGGTTTGCTGCTCGGCGTGTTTCTGCTCGGAGTGCTGACGCGCCGCGTAGGCCAAAATGCAGCGTCGTTCGGCGTGCTCGGCGGTCTGGCAGTCATTCTTTATGTGCGCGGATTTACTCCCATCGCCTGGACCTGGTGGGTGTTGATCGGCAGCGTCAGCACCTTCGCGGCGGGATATGCGGCATCATGGTTCGAGCGGCCTGAACCGGCGGCGAGCGGGCCGAAGATATGACGCTTTCCAAACAGCAGGGCAACAAGAATGTTGCGGCGCCTACGGTGGAGTTGCTGCGCGACCTGGGGCTGTGGAGCGCCGTAGCCATAGTGGTGGGCACCGTGATCGGCAGCGGGATCTTTCTCGTGCCACGCACCATGATCCAGCGTGTAGGATCGCCCGAAATGGTGTTCGTGGTTTGGGTGGTCGGCGGCCTGCTCTCGCTCGCCGGTGCGCTCAGCTATGCGGAACTGGCCGCGGCCATGCCCGAGGCCGGCGGAGAGTACGTCTATCTGCGCGAAGCCTACGGGCCGGTGTGGGGATTTCTCTATGGCTGGACGCAAATGTGGGTCGCGAAAAGCGGCTCCATCGCCACACTCGCCACGGCATTTTTTTATTACCTGACGAATTTTTTGCCGCAATTGAACGGAGTTTTGCTGGTGGTGCCGCTGCCTATCGGAGCCCACGGCGCGCCGCTCGATATACGCTACGGCCAGATATTTGCCATGGCGCTAATCCTGTTTCTCGCGGCCGTCAACTATTTCGGAGTCAAGCTGGGAGGCGAAGTCCAGGTGGGAGTCACGGTGGTCAAAGTGGCGCTCATACTGTTCATCATTCTGGCGGGCCTGGGTTGGGGCCATCGGGCGGTTGAGGCGGCCCCTATGCCAGGAACAGCCCTCAGTTTCGCCGGTTTCTTCGCCGCGATGGTGGCGGCGCTGTGGGCGTACGACGGCTGGAACAACGTCAGCATGGTGGCGTCGGAAATCCGCGAGCCCCAGCGCAATCTGCCGCTTGCCCTCATTTGGGGCACGCTCGCCGTTGTAATCATTTACATTCTGGCGAATGCCGCGTACTTTTACGTGCTCACTCCTCACGAAGTCGCCGCGAGCAGCCGCGTGGCGGCCGATATGATGCGGCGGATTCTAGGAAGCGCCGGAGCCGATGTGGTCTCGGTGGCGGCCATGATCTCCATTTTCGCCGCGCTGAACGGATCTATTCTTTCGGGTGCGCGCGTGCCTTACGCGGCGGCGCGAGACGGCTACTTCTTTCGCTCCATGGCTCACGTCAACGCGCAGTATCACACCCCCGGCGTGTCCATATTGAGCCTCAGCGCGTGGGCCGCGGTGCTGGTGCTCTCCGGCACGTACGACCAGCTCTTCACATATGTGATCTTCGCCAGCTGGCTGCTTTACGGCATGACCACAGCCGCGGTTCTGGTTCTCCGCAGGAAGCGTCCCGATCTCGCGCGGCCCTATCGCACGTTAGGGTATCCTGCCGTACCAGTACTATTTGTCGCGATCGCGCTGTGCCTCGTTATTTCCACGCTGTTTGACTCGCCGCGTGAATCGCTGTTGGGCCTGGTCCTGATTTTCGCGGGGTTACCCTTTTATTTTCATTGGCGAAAACAGCGCACGTCACCGCGGTAGCCAGAAGCCAGCAAAACGGCCTGGCGGCCCACGCCTCCATTTTGTTCTGAATTCAGAACAAAATACTTGAAATGTTAACCAAAGTAGGATAAAAAGGCAACAGCACTGGTCATGCGCAACGCCACTTTTGTTCTGCTTGCAGAACAGACGGCGCCCACCAGCCTGCCAAATTTTTTCCGGGGGGCAAGATGGACGTTACTAAGATCCTTACAGAATTGCGTCAGGAACGCGAACAGATTGAAGAGGCGATTATGAGCCTGGAGCGTCTGGCGCGAGGGCGGGGCCGCCGTCGCGGACGGCCACCGTCCTGGATGTCGGAACTGGACAAGAAACGCGGGCGCCCGCCGGGCAGCAAGAACAAGAGTACGAGCTTACAAAAAGCCGTCGGCCTGGCCTGAGTCGAGCGCGCAGCACGTCAGTGGTACAGCAGATATTTCTCGCGCAAAGGGAGAAATGTCTGCAGCGTGTCTTGTTGCTTCTGGCGAATCGCCTGCGGATCATCACCCGCGGCGAGAGAGCGCAGGGTTTCTTGGCTGCCGATCAGCTGGCGGTTGAGTTCGAGCGAGATCCTGCCGGGATACAGTTTCAGCAGCGCCGCGGCGATCTCGAGCCCCAGGCGCGCAGAGTCGAACGATTCCCGGTTGGTGACGGTAAACCTGATCCCCTCGATTTCCATCTTCGCCAGGTGCGACTCCGAGGGCTGGAATCGCACGGGATAAAAGCGTACGCCCGGAATCCATCGCTGATTGAGATAGGCCGCCAACTCCGGCCCTCGAATAAAGTCCGCCCCAATCATTTCAAATGGTGCATCTGTTCCCCGTCCCACGGAATAATTCGACGAATACTCGAGTAACGCCACGCCCGGATAGAGCAGCGCAGCGGTGAGGCTGCGGATATTGGGCGACGGATTCACCCACGGCAATCCCGTGGAATCGAACCAGTCGCCGCGCTCCCACCCCTTCATCCGTACTACCGTCAGGTCGGCGCCTAGATGATTTTCGGCGTTGAATAACGCGGCCAGTTCGCCCATGGTCATGCCGTGCCGCAGGGGCAATGGAAAATATCCGATGAAAGACAATTTGTCCCGGTCCAGCAAGGGCGGCTCGACGTGCACTCCCGTAAGCGGATTGGGCCGGTCCAGCACGTAATAGGGAATCTTGGCTCGGGCCGCCTCCTCCATCGCGTACGCCATGGTCGAAACGTATGTGTAGAATCGCGTGCCGATATCCTGAATATCGAAGACCAACGCATCGATGCCCCTGAGCATTTCGGGCGTGGGACGGCGGTTCTTGTCCGCAAACAGGCTCCAGACCTTGATGCCATTTTTCGCATCCACGGAATTGCCGATGCCTTCGCGGTCTTCCTTACCGGCAATTCCGTGTTCCGGGGAATAGAGCGCGGACACCTGGACGCCGGCGGCGAGCATCCGGTCCAAGTTACGGCTGCCCTCGCGATCAATGCCGGTTTGATTCGTTATCAGCCCGATTCGTTTCCCCTGGAGCGCCCGAAATCCTTCCTCCTCCCAAACGTCGAGCCCCGTGCGCACCTGGCCATTGCGCGTAATTTCACGATGCACGCCCACGCCGGAGAGCGTTTCGTTGTAGCCGGCGAGGCTCACGCCGGGAGTCTCGATGCCCAGCGATGCCGCGACGATGGTGGCGACCCTTCCCCGCAGCGACGTAATAACCGGGCGCAAATGCGGATGGACGGCATTCGTCAGCAGAATCACGTAGGTATTCGACCGCGGATCGAGCCAGAGCGACGTCCCCGTGAATCCGGTGTGGCCATACGAGCCGATGGGAAACAGCTCACCGCGCTCGCCGGAGAAGGGCGAGTCGACATCCCATCCCAGACCGCGCAAGATTGGCTGATCGGGCGGACTCTCCGGCGACGTGAATTTTTCGATGGTGAGCGGGCTGAAAATTCGACGGCCCTGCCATGTACCTTTGTCGAGCAACATCTGGCAGAAGCGCGCGAGATCGCCGGCCGTCGAGAACAACCCGGCGTGCCCCGCGACGCCTCCCATGTAGCGGGCCGTCGGATCGTGGACCACGCCGCGCAGGAGCAGGTGATCCTTCTCCAGCATTTCGGTGGGCGCGATCCGCGGCCTTAAGGAATCCGGGGGCTGGAACGCGGTGTCTCGCATATCCAGCGGATTGAACACCGTTCTGGCGGCGTATTGCGGCAGCGTTTCACCGCTCAAGCGGCGGACAATTTCACCCAGCAAAATGAAATTGATGTCGCTATAAACGAAGCGGGCGCCGGGGGGGCCGGCCGGTTTGTCGATCAGCGCGCGGTGAATGCCGGTTTCGTAACCGCTCCAGGTAGGCTCCAGGTCGAGGTCGGGGCGCAGGCCGGAGAAATGCGTCATGAGGTTTCGAACCGTGATATCGCTCTTCCCTCCTTGAAATTCCGGCAGGTATTCGGTCACGCGGTCGTTCAGGCGCAGCTTGCCTTCTTCGAAAAGTTTCATCAGGGCCGAGGTGGTGGCAACTACTTTAGTGAGGGACGCGCAATCGAAGATGGTGTCGTCGGTCATCGGCTCGGGGCGAGGCAACACAGCGCGCTGGCCGTAGGCTTTGCGATAGACAATTTCACCGCCATGGCCCACGACGAGAACTGCGCCGGGAATGCGATCATCCCGGATAGCTTGTCCGATGGCATCGTCCAGCGCAGCCGCCGCCGGGAAGGTGGCGGCCCAGCCGCACGAACAGGCGCCGAGCAGCACCCCGCACAAAATGGACTTCACATGCTCATCATAACGGCTTGTGAACGAACCCGGACCGGCATGCGCGCCTTGTTTTGACTTCCGTTTTGTGGTCTGCTAGCGTACTGAGTCACTTGTACGCAGGCGTTAGAATGTCTTTGAAGAAGAAGACGACCGTGGCGAAAACTACTGGAAAATCCGAACCCGAACCCGCCGTCATTCGCGACGGCCCATCACGCCGCAGGCTGGCGGCGTCCGCTCAGGATGCCGCTGTACTGGCGGCTGCCACGGAGGCGCGCGCCGCGGCGCAGGCTCAATTGAAGGCGTTCGAGCAGGCCGTCCGCCTTTTCCATGCACGAAAATTTGGCGAAGCCCGGGAGCTGTTCGTCAAAGCCAGCAGCGGGCCAAACCGCGAAATGGCCCATAACGCCGTGCTGCACATCCGCATGTGCGATCGCCGGCTGGAAAAACCCTTGGTCGATCTCAAGACCGCCGAAGAACACTACAACTATGCGGTGGCGATGATCAATGCCCGTAATCTTTCTGACGCGCAACAGCATCTCGAGGCCGCTCTGGAACTGGAGCCCAAGGCCGATCACGTGCTTTATGCGCTGGCACTGGCCAAAGGCCTCGCCGGCGACATCGACGGCGCTCACGAGCATCTCAAACGCGCCATCGACCTGGAACCACGCAACCGGATCTCCGCCCGGCAGGACGCGGATTTCGCGACCTTTTCGAGCCAGCCGCAGATTCAGCAGTTGTTGTTCCCGGATAAGACGGGTACCGCATAGCTCCGGCCCGCTACCGGATATCGCGCGCACGGTACGCACACGTTAGCATCGACATGTCCGATTTGCGGAGAACTTTGAACCCGAACCACGCCGCTAGCGGCCCACTGCGCGTGGTTTCCATCGGTGGCGGTACCGGCCTCTCCACGCTGCTGCACGGACTCAAGCAGCATATGCGCGGCCACGGCGTGCGGAACGGGCCGTTGGACATCGCCGCCATCGTTACGGTGACCGATGATGGCGGCAGTTCCGGCCGGCTGCGTCGCGAGTTCGATGTACTACCGCCCGGCGATATCCGCAATTGCCTGGTAGCGCTCTCCGAGGATGAGGGTTTGCTTTCGCGCCTTTTCCAATACCGCTTCGAAACGGGCCGCGGCTTAAAGGGCCACAGCTTTGGGAATCTGTTCCTAACGGCTCTCACGCGCATCACCGGAGATTTTCCCGACGCCGTAAAGGAGTCATCCGAAGTGTTGGCCATTAAGGGCCGCATCTATCCGGCCACGGGCGACAATGTAGCGCTCGAGGCCATCCTGGAAAATGGCCGGATTGTGCTGGGCGAAACCAAAATCAGCAAGAGCCGGCGACGGATCGAGAGCGTGCGTCTGCGCCCGCGGCGTTGCCGCCCGCTGCCCGACACACTGGCGGCCATCGCGCAGGCCGACGTTATCACACTGGGCCCGGGATCGCTTTTCACCAGCGTTATTCCGAACCTGCTGGTGAGCGGAATTGCCAAGGCCATCCAGCGCTCCCCCGCCGTTAAGGCGTATTTTGTGAACCTCATGTGGCAGCCGGGTGAAACGACAAATTTCACTGCCGCGGACCACATCCGCGCCATTCACCGCCATGCCGGCTGCAAACTGCTGGATTACGCGGTCCTGAACACGCGCGAGATCCGCCAGTCTCTGCTCCGCCGTTACGCGCGCCAGGAATCGGCGCCGGTGAAAATCGATTTCGACGAGATCAAGGCCCTGGGCGTCGATGTGGTCTGCGGCGATTATGTACAGGAATCCGATTTGGTTCGCCACAATTCCGATGCCATCGCCGCCATTGCGATCGAGCTCGCCATGGAAGGCCGCAAGCGGCGGCGAAAGTCGCGGTAAGCGCGTCGCGCATTGAATAATAGGAAGCATGGATACTCGCGTAACGGTTGTCATCCTGGCCGCCGGCTTGGGCACGCGCATGAAATCGCGGCGGGCGAAGGTGCTGCACCAGGCCGGTGGAAAAACGCTCATCGAGCACACCGTGGATACGGCGCTCTCCTTGGCCAGCCCTGAACGCGTGTTCGTCGTGGTGGGGCACCAGGCGGATGAGGTGCGCGCGGCCGTCGCGGCCCGCGGTGTCGGCTTCATCCAGCAGACCGAACAGAAAGGGACCGGACACGCGCTCATGGCCGGGCGCGAGTCGCTCGAACGGCTAGCCGGTCTGCTCGTGGTTTATTACGGGGATTGCCCGCAGATCCCCGCAGGGTTGCTCCAATCGCTGGTCGAGCATCAGAGCCGCTCGGATGCCGCCGCCACGCTTGTAGCCGCGGAACTTGACGACCCCACGGGCTACGGCCGCGTGATTCGCGACGCCAGCGGCCGCGTGCTTGCCGTCGTCGAACAGAAAGCCGGCACGCCCCAGCAGCTGGCTATTCGCGAAGGCAACGTCGGCATCTACTGCTTCCGCGCCGATCTGTTCTGGAAACACGTGGGCGAGCTCCAGCCCAACAACCCCGCTCGCGAATATTACCTGACCGACATGGTCGAGATTCTGATACGCGCCGGATATGAGGTCGATGCGTACCGCGCCGAAAATCCGAGTGAATTGCTGGGCATCAACAATCGCGTGGAACTGGCCGCGGCGGACCGCCGGTTTCGCGAGCGCAAAGTGCGTGAAATGATGCTGGCCGGGGTCACCATCGAAAAGCCGGAGACCGTGAGCATCGACGATGCCGTATCGATCGGCATCGATACCGTCATCGAGCCGTTCGCGCAGATCCTGGGCAACACAAAAATCGGCGAGGGCTGCCGCATCGGCGCCTGCTCCATCGTTCGGGATTCAGAGCTGGCCGATGACGTGCAAGTGGGAGCCTTCACCATCATCGCCACTTCCCGCGTGGCGGCTGGTGTAACGGTCGGGCCGTATGCGCGGCTGCGCCTGGATAACGACGTGGCCGCCGGCGCGCAGATCGGCAATTTTGTCGAGCTGAAAAAAACACGCATGGGCGCGGGCGCCAAAGCCATGCACCTGGCGTATCTAGGAGACTCCACCATCGGTGAGGACGTCAACGTCGGCGCCGGCACCATCACCTGCAACTTCGACGGCCGCGCGAAACATCAGACCAGGATCGGTAAGGGCGCGTTCGTCGGCAGCAATTCGACGTTGGTCGCACCCGTCGAAATTGGCGCGGGCGCCTACTTGGCGGCCGGTTCGGTGATCACCGATCCCGTGCCCCCTGACGCGTTGGCGCTCGGCAGGGCGCGGCAGGTGATCAAGGAAGGCTGGGCACGCAAGCGGAAGGAAAAGGCGCCGGCGAAAGTGTAAGCGCCGCCTAAATCCGCATGGCGACGAAACCTCCACCCAACAACGCCGGCTGCATGATTCCCATGGGCGTGCTCGTCGCCCTGTTCGGAATCGTATTCGCCTATGCGGCGCTGACCGGTGCCAAGGGTTATGAATCGCCGGACCAGAAGAGGATGGGCGCGCTTGTATCTTTGGCTGTCGTCGCGATCGGCGCCGGCTTGATCGTGGCAGGCCGGGCAGCCACTAAGACCGCCAATAAAGCGCAAGCCATCGCCGCCCAGTCTCCGGACAAGCCATGGCTCTGGCGCGAAGATTGGGCGCAGGGATATGCCAAGCCGGACTGGAAATCGGAGGCCAACGTCCGCGGCATTGTGGGCCTGCTCATTCTGCTAATCTCCGGCCCTTCGTTCGCGGGCGCGGTCCAGCAGACCCGCAAAGGGCAGGAGTACGTGTTGCTGATCGTGCTTCTGTTCCCGCTGGCGGGACTCTTTCTCATCGGACAGAGTCTCCTCATCCGGCTTCGCGAGGCCAAATTCCGCAACGTGCGCCTTACGTTTTCGAGCCTTCCCGGAGTCATCGGAGGACATCTCGGCGGTCGTCTCGAATCGGCGTTTCTGCTTCCCGCCGGCGTCCCCGTTGGTGTCGTGCTGAGTTGTGTCCGGTCCTATGTCAGCGGCGGCGGAGATGATCGTTCGCGTTGGGAGAATGTGCTCTGGCAGGCCAGGCAAGCCGTTGCGCCTTACGTCGGCGGGTCGGGAAGCTATCTGCCCGTGGACTTTACGATTCCATTCGACGCTCGCGCAACCGACGCTAGCAACCCGGACGATGAGATTTTCTG
>Ga0137404_10002952_pt1 | contig 11356 bp, 9 predicted proteins | sample CZOMad2_1_16fung_FD_108285 | JGI IMG/M metagenome (GOLD analysis project Ga0137404, IMG submission 108285) | Vadose zone soil fungal communities from Angelo Coast Range Reserve, California, USA - CZOMad2_1_16fungal (Illumina Assembly) | ecosystem: Environmental > Terrestrial > Soil > Vadose zone...
AACGCCGAGCGCAGCGGCACGATCACGTTCCAAGGCCGCGACATGCTGGCCGCGAAGCTGAGCGAGCTGCAGAAGCTACGCGGCCGCGAGATCGCCTGCGTGTTCCAGGACCCGATGACCTCGCTGAACCCGGTGTTCACGGTCGGCTTCCAGATCGGCGAGGTGCTGAGGAAGCATCTGGGCCTCTCGGGTGCCGCGCTGCGCGAGCGCACCATCGAACTCCTGGCCGAAGTCGGCATCGCGGAGCCCGAGCAGCGCCTCGGCGTCTATCCGTTCCAGCTCTCCGGCGGGCAGCAGCAGCGCGTGATGATCGCCATGGCGATCGCCTGCGAGCCGAAGCTCCTCATTGCCGACGAACCGACGACCGCGCTCGACGTGACCGTGCAGCGGCAGATCATGGACCTGATCGCCGGCCTGCAGGAGCGCCACGAGATGGCGATGCTCTTCATCACGCACGACCTCGCGCTCGTCTCCGAGATCGCCGACCACGTCGTGGTGATGCGCGACGGCGAGGTGCGCGAGCAGGCGCCGGCCTCGCAGCTCTTCCGCGATCCGCGCGACGCGTACACGCGCGCGCTCCTCGCGTGTCGCCCGCCGCGCGACCGCCGGCCGCAGCGCCTTCCGGTGATTGAAGACTTCATGGGGTCAGGTCTTGAATTAAGGCATCGGGACGCCTCAATTCAAGACCTGACCCCAGAGCGAAAGCGAGGGCTGACGGGTGCCGAGCCCATCGTGCTGGAGGCGAAAGGGCTGGCGAAGAGCTTCTACTTTCGCGAAGGGCTCCTGCGCCAACGCGAGCTGAAGGCCGTGAAGGGCGCCTCGTTCCGTATCGCCAAGGGCAAGACGCTCGGCGTGGTGGGGGAATCGGGCTCCGGCAAGACCACCGTGGCGTTGCTCGTCGCGCGCCTGCACCAGGCGACCGGCGGCGAAGTGCGCTTCGACGGCCGCGACCTGCTCAAGGTCGAGCCGAAGGCCGCGATGCCCTACAAGCGGCGCATCCAGATCGTGTTCCAGAACCCCTACGCGTCGCTCAACCCGCGCTTCACCGTCGGGCAGATCCTCACCGAGCCGGCGCTGATCCACGGCATCGGGGTCGACGACGGCGAGCGCCGGGCGATGGCCGCCGACCTCCTGCAGAAGGTCGGCCTGCCGCCCCTGTCGCTGGAGAAGTATCCCCACGAGTTCTCGGGCGGGCAACGGCAGCGGATCGCCATCGCCCGGGCGCTGACGCTCAAGCCCGAGCTCCTGATCTGCGACGAGTCGGTTTCCGCGCTCGATGTGTCGGTGCAGGCGCAGTTATTGAACCTCCTGCAGGATTTGCAGGACGAATACGCCATGAGCTATCTCTTTATCTCGCACGACCTGGCGGTGGTGCGCTACATGGCGGACGAGGTCATGGTCATGAAAGACGGCGAGGTGGTCGAAATCGCCGGGCCCGACGAGCTTTACGCCAACCCGCAGCACCCCTACACCCGCCTTCTACTCTCCTCGATCCCCGGCCGGGCGTAGTGAGGTTTCTGGCTCTCGTCGCGGCGCTCGCCGCGGCCCCGAATTCGTGGGCGGCGCACGCCTATGCCCAGTTCGGCGACGTCAAGTACCCGAAGGGCTTCGCGCAGTTCGAGTGGGTCAATCCGGATGCGCCCAAGGGCGGCGACCTGCAGCTCGTGCCGCCGCTGCGCATCACCAATCTCGACAAGCTGAACCCGTTCACCCTCAAGGGCACGGCCCCGCCGGGGATCGGGGGACTCGTCGTGGAGACGCTCCTAACCGCGACGCTCGACGAGCCGACCACGGCCTACGGCCTGCTCGCCGAGGACGTCGCGGTGGCGCCCGACCAGCTCTCGGTGACGTTCCGGTTGAATCCTGCGGCGCGCTTCCACGACGGCAAGCCGGTGATGGCCGAGGACGTGAAGTACTCGTTCGAGCGGCTGATGAGCAAGGAAGCCTCGCCGGCGTACCGGGTGGTGTACGCCGACGTGAAGCGGGTGCTCGTCGTCGGCCCGCGCCTCGTGCGTTTCGAGCTCGAGCGCGCGAGCGCCGAGCTGCCGCTCCTCGTCGGCGGGCTGCCGGTGTTCAGCCGCGACTGGGGTGCCGGCAAGCCGTTCGACAAGGTGGTCACCGACGTGCCTATCGGCAGCGGGCCGTATCGCATCGCCGCCTGGAACGACCATGACGTCACTTTCGAGCGCGACCCGAATTACTGGGCGCGCGACCTCGGCGTGCGGCGCGGCATGTACAACTTCGACCGCGTCACCTACAAGATCTACAGGGACAACACCGCGCAGACCGAGGCGTTCAAGGCGGGCGAGTTCGATTACATCCGCTCGTTCTCGGCCCGCGAATGGGCCCGCATCTACACGGGCAAGAAGTTCGACTCCGGCGAGCTCATCAAGGCCGAGCTGCCGTTCAAGAACGCCGGCGACTTCCAGGCTTTTCTCATCAATGTCCGGCGCGACAAGTTCAAGGATGCGCGCGTGCGCGAGGCGCTCGACCTCGCCTTCGATTTCGACTGGATGAACCGCCGGCTCATGTTCCAGTCGTACACGCGCTCGCGCAGCTACTTCAACAACAGCGACTTCGAGGCGAAAGGGCTGCCCGGCGCGGACGAACTGGCCATCCTCGAGCCGCTGCGCAAGCGCCTGCCGGCCAGGGTGTTCACGGAGGCGGTCCCGCTCCCGCCGACGACCGAGCCGCCGGCGAGCCTCCGGGCGAACCTGGAAAAGGCGCGGGCGCTGCTCGCCGAGGCGGGATGGACGTATCGCGACGGAGCGCTGCGCAACGCGAAAGGCGAGCCCTTCGCGCTCGAGTTCATGGACAGCGGCGGCAACGAGCGCGTCATGACGCCCTACATCCAGGCCCTCGCCAGGCTCGGCATCCAGCTCGATTACCGGCGCGCGGACTTCGCGCTCTTCCAGAAGCGTCTCGACGTCTTCGACTTCGATCTCTTCACGCTGCGCGTTCCGGGTAACGAAGCGCCCGGCGCCGATCTGGTCGATTTCCTCGGCTCGCAGTCCGCCGACACCAGCGGCTCGACCAACTGGATCGGGGTGCGCGATCCGTCGGTCGATGCGATCCTGAAGGTCGTGATTGCGGCCAAGACCCGGCCGCAGCTCGTTGCGAGCCTGCGCGCGCTCGACCGTGTCCTGCGACATGGCCACTACGTCATTCCGCAGTGGTTCTCGACGACCTATCGCGTCGCGTATCGTGCCGGCAAGTTCGAGCAGCCGCGAACTGCGCCCCTCTATTACTCGCCGGACGACTGGCTCGTTTCGACCTGGTGGCGAAAGCGCTGACCATGTGGTCCTACGTCCTCAAGCGGCTGCTGCTCATGATCCCGACCCTCTTCGGCATCCTGCTCATCACTTTCGTGGTGATCCAGTTCGTGCCCGGCGGCCCGGTCGAGCAGCTCGTCTACCAGTTGCAGGGCCGTGAAGGCGGGGGCGAGGCCGGCGCGGCGGCGGCACGCGCGCCGGGCCTGGGCGGCTATCGCGGCCGCCAGGGCGTGGATGCCGCGAAACTCGAGGAAATCAAGAAGCTCTATGGCTTCGACAAGCCGGCGCACGTGCGCTTCGTCCAGATGATCGGCCAGTTCGCGCGCTTCGACCTCGGCACGAGCTTTTTCCACAACAAGAAGGTTTCCGAGCTCATCGTCGAGAAGCTGCCGGTGTCGATCAGCCTGGGGCTGTGGACCTTCCTGCTCACGTATCTCATCTCCGTGCCGCTCGGCATCGCCAAGGCGGTGCGCGCCGGCAGCACCTTCGACACCGCCACCACGTTCATCGTGCTGCTCGGCTATGCCATTCCGAGCTTCGTGCTCGGCGTCGTGCTGCTCGTCCTCTTCGGGGGAGGCACGTTCGCGCAATGGTTTCCTCTGCGCGGGCTGGTTTCCGCGAACTGGCACGAGCTCGGCCTCTTCCACAAGGTGACCGACTATCTGTGGCACACCGCGCTGCCGGTGACTGCGATGACCGTCGGCGGCTTCGCGGTGATCGCAACGCTCACCAAGAATTCCGTCCTCGAGGAAATCCGCAAGCAGTACGTCATGACCGCGCGCGCCAAGGGCGTCGCGGAGCGCAAGGTGCTTTGGCGGCATGTGTTCCGCAACGCGATGATCCCGATCATGACCGGCTTTCCGGCGGCGTTCGTCGCCGCGTTCTTCACCGGGTCGCTGCTCATCGAGACGCTGTTCTCGCTCGACGGCCTGGGGCTGCTCTCCTACGAATCGGTCATCCGCCGCGACTACCCGGTCGTGTTCGGCAGCCTCTTCGTCTACACGATCATCGGGCTTCTCACCAACCTGATCCGCGACCTGACCTACGTCTGGGTCGATCCGCGGGTCAAGTTCTTCGACTGACATGGCGGCGATCCTCGCTCCCACTGAAGAGGTCTATGCCCCGTTGCATGCGAGCCCCGGCCGCCGTGCGTGGCGGCGCTTCCGCGCCAATCGCCTCGGCTATGTCAGCCTCGTGCTGTTCCTGGTGCTCTTCGGCGTAAGCCTGGCCGGCGAGCTCATCTCGAACGACCGGCCGCTCGTCGCCCGCTATGACGGACACTGGTATTTCCCGGTGGTCGAGACCCTGCCTGAGACGGTTTTTGGCGGCGGCTTCCCGACGCCGGCCGATTACCTCGATCCCTTCATCCGCCAGCAGTTCGCCAAGCCTGGCAACTTCGCGCTCTATCCGCTCAATCACTACCACCACAGCACGATCAGCTACTTCGCCAAGAACCCCGATCCGTCGCCGCCGAACCGGGAAAACTGGCTCGGCACGGATGACCGCGGGCGCGACCTGTTCGCGCGGCTGCTGTACGGCTTTCGGCTGTCGGTCGTATTTGCGCTCATCGTCGCCGGCGTGGCCACCGCGTTCGGCGTGCTCTATGGCGCGATCCAGGGATATTTCGCCGGCTGGACCGACATCGGCATGGAGCGCGTCAAGGAGATCTGGGGCGCGATGCCGGTGCTCTACATGCTGATCATCTTCGCCTCGCTTTTCTCGCCGAGCTTCTGGCTGCTCGTCGTCCTGATCGCGATCTTCAGCTGGCTCGGCATCGCGGCATACGTACGCGCGGAGTTCCTGAAGAACCGGACGCTGGACTACGTGCGCGCGGCGCGCGCGCTCGGCCAGTCGAATCGCGTGATCATGTGGCGCCATATCCTGCCCAACAGCCTGACACCGGTGGTGACGCTGGTGCCCTTCGAGATGGCCGCGGCGGTCGGCGCCCTCACCAGCCTCGACTTCCTGAACCTCGGCATGCCGCTCGGCACGCCGAGCCTCGGCGAGCTGCTGAGCGAGGGCAAGGAGAATCTCTATGCCTGGTGGATCTCGCTGTCCACGTTTGCCGTGCTGCTGGTGACGCTCCTGCTGCTGATCCTCGTTGGCGATGCGCTGCGCGACGCGCTCGATCCACGGAAGGTTCTCGAAGGAGAGGAGAGATGAGGCAGCTCAGCTTTTCCGCCCCCCTGACAAGGGGGGAAGCGAGCGCACATTTGCCAAATGCGTGCGAGCGGGGGGTTTTGCTTTTCAAAAACCAACCCCCCGCTGCGCCTTCGGCTCACGACCCCCTTGCCAGGGGGTCAGCAACATGAGCCTGCTCGAGGTGAAGGACCTGAGCATTCATTTCGGTCGCCGCAAGGTGGTGGACAACGTTTCCTTTTCGCTCGACGCGGGACAGAAGCTAGCGCTCGTGGGCGAATCGGCCTCCGGCAAGACGGTGACCGCGCTTTCCACCCTGCGCCTGATCCAGGATGCGCGATTGAGCGGCAGCATTCGCTTCGACGGCCGCGAAGTGCTGACGATGCCGGACCCCGAGCTGCATGCCATGCGCGGACGCGACATCGCGGTAATCTTCCAGGAGCCGATGACGGCGCTGAATCCGCTCTACAGCGTCGGCCGGCAGATCGTCGAGTCGCTCGAGCTGCACACGCCGCTGCGCGGTGATGCGGCGTGGAACGAGGCCGTGGCCGCCATGACCCGCGTGGGCATCCCGGATGCCGGGCGGCGGGCGAGGAGCTACCCGCACGAGCTCTCCGGAGGCCAGCGCCAGCGCGCGATGATCGCGATGGCGCTGGCGTGCAAGCCGAAGCTTTTGATCGCCGATGAGCCGACGACGGCGCTGGATGTCGCCATCCGGCTCCAGATATTGGAACTATTGGAGAACCTGCGCGCCCAGGCCGGAATGGCGTTGCTCCTCATAACCCACGACCTCAATCTGGTGCGGCGCTTCGCCGATCGGGTGGCGGTCATGGAGAAGGGCGTGATGGTCGAGCAGGGCACGACGCGCGAGGTGATCGAGCACCCGCGGCATCCCTATACGCGCAAGCTCGTCAACAGCCGCCCGGAGCGCAACATCGCGCCGCCCGAGAGCGGCATCGCCGTGCAGGCCCGCGACGTGGTGGTGAATTACCCGACACACCTGCCGGGCATCCGCGGCTGGTTCAAGAGCGGCCAGTTCACGGCGGTAAAAGACGTGAGCTTCGATCTCGCGCCCGGCGAGACGCTCGGCATCATCGGCGAATCCGGATCGGGCAAGACGACCCTCGCGCTTGCGGTGCTCGGCCTGGTGGGCGCGCAGGGCGATATCCGCATCGACGGCAAGCGCTGGGGCGACCGCGACGCCCGGCGCCTGCGCCGCGAGATCCAGGTGGTGTTCCAGGACCCGCTGTCTTCGCTCTCGCCGCGGCTCACCATCGAGCAGATCGTCGGCGAAGGCCTCGAGATCCACGAGCCGCAGCTCGACGCGGCTGCGCGCCGCGAGCGCATCCTCGCGGCGCTCCTCGATGTCGGCCTGACCGAAGGCGGTCGGGCGGAGCCGCTGCTCGAGCGCTATCCGCACGAATTCTCCGGCGGCCAGCGGCAGCGAATCGCGATCGCGCGGGCTCTGATCGTGCGGCCGAAGGTCGTCGTGCTAGACGAGCCCACCAGCGCGCTCGACGTCACGATCCAGAAGCAGGTGCTCGAGCTCCTCGCCGGCCTGCAGCAGAAATACCGGCTCTCCTACATCCTCGTCACACACGACATCGACGTAGTGCGCGCCATGGCGCACCGGGTGATGGTGATGAAGGACAGCCGCATCGTCGAGAGCGGCTCGCTGGACGAGGTCGTGACGCAACCGAAGAACGACTACACGCGCACGCTGATAGAAGCGGGCGCGACTTAAAGGAGTGCACTCATGCTTGAACACAGCCTCGATACTGCGCACGGCATCCTCCACTTGCGGCCGAAAGGTGCGCTCGAGAAGGAAGACTTCGCCCGGATCGAGAAGACGGTCGACCCGTTCATCGAATCGAAGGGCGAGCTTGCCGGCATCATCGTCGATGCGGCTGCTTTTCCAGGCTGGGACAGCTTCGGCGCGATGGCGGCGCACTTCCGCTTCGTGCGCGACCATCACAAGCGGGTCAAGAAGATCGCGGTCGTCACCGATGCGGCAATGGGCAACGTCGCCGAGAAGCTGGTATCGCACTTCGTAGCTGCGACCGTGAAGCACTTTCCAGCCGGCGATACGAAGGCCGCGGAGCAGTGGATCCTCGGGAGCTGAAATGGCAAAGATTCAACGCGCATTTCAACGGATTTCACCGTGCCTGTGGTTCGACGACCAGGCCGAGGAGGCGGCGAAGTTCTATACCGGCATCTTCAAGAACTCGAAGATCGTGGGCATCAGCCGCTATAGCAAGGCCGGGTATGAAATCCACGGCCGGCCCGAGGGCTCGGTCATGGTGGTGGCGTTCGAGCTCGATGGGCAGCCGTTCACCGCGTTGAACGGCGGGCCTGCGTTCAAGTTCAACGAAGCGATCTCGCTGCAGGTGAACTGCGAGGACCAGGAGGAGATCGACTACTACTGGAAGCGGCTCGGCGAAGGCGGCGATCCGAAAGCGCAGCAATGCGGCTGGCTCAAGGACCGATACGGGCTCTCCTGGCAGGTCGTGCCGGCCGGCACGCAGGAGATGCTCAAGGACCACCAATCCGAAAAGGCGCAGCGCGCGATGGCCGCGGTGATGCAGATGAAGAAGTTCGATCTCGCGGCGCTCGAGCGCGCCTATCGAGGCTGACTACGTCTTGCGAAGTGCGAGCGTCAGCTCGGGCACGAGATGCACGCCGGCGAGCGGTTTCAGCGCCTTCAGCGCCGCCCAGATCGCCCGCTTGAAGAAGGCATAGCGGAGCGACAGCTTGCCGTGCCACAGATCGATCTGGTCGCCGAACTTTGGCGCCAGCAGCGTGGCGCGGCCGCCGAGCACATGCACGATCTCGGCGATCGTTGCACCGCGAATTCCGGCCCGCAGCAGCGCCGGCCAGTCTTCGTCGCCGTTGATGCGCCCGGAAAAGCGCTTCGCGTAGGCGAGGGCGAGGGTATCGGGCAGGTAGTTGATGAGCGGCAGGCCGGTGGTGTGCATCTCGAGCGGCGAATAGCGGTGCGGCGTCTGGTTGATGAACAGCACGCCGCCGGGCTTGAGATGGCGCCAGATGCTCGGCAAAAGCACGCCGCGCTCCTCGGGCAGCAGGTGCTCGTAGACCGCGGAGAGGACGATATAGTCGAACGTGCCGAGCCCGGCAGGCAGCGCGGTGCCGGACGGCGAGTGAAAGAAGCGCAGAGCCTGCCGGCCGAGGTACTCAGCGCGCAGGCGGGCGAGCTTCAGCAGCCGCTCCTCCAGCTCGACGCCGACCAGTTCGCAGGGCGGCAAGAGGCGGCTCATGACCAATGTCGACGCGCCGGCGCCGCAACCGAAATCCAGGATCCGTTTGCCGCGGAACGCCTCGGCGTCGATACAGCCGAGCACTTCGTGCCGGATGGCGCGCTCGACGTAGCGCGGATCTTCCTCGCGCCGGATCTCGTCGCATACATAACCACGCTTAGTGGCATAGATCTCGAGGATCAGCTCGTCGGGATAGGCGGTGGTCCACGAGTCGCCGGCACCCGCGCAGCCCTGGCCGGGCTCGACCTCGAGCCGCTGGCGGCCGTCGGCCAGCCGTTCCACGCGCAGGCCGTGCTGCTGGCGCAGCAGTTCCGATAGGTCCATGGCGCTACTTGCGCGGCTTGCCCTTGGGCTGCGGGCGCGGCCGGGGCTTGGGCTTGGAGGCGGAGCGCACTTCCATCGTGACGCGCTGCCCGACCACCGCGCCCTTCGGGTTCCACTGCTTCATCTCGTCGAGCGACACGCGGTAGCGCTTGGCGATCGAGGCGAGCGTCTCGCCCGTTTTCACCGTGTGGTAGATCTTGCGGTAGGTGATCGGGATCGGCGGCGCGTACATGATCGGCAGCTTGGTCATGCCGGCCGCGGCGCGGCTCGAGGCCGGCACCACGATCAGGCCGGGCATCGCCCGCGAGCGGGCAGAGATGCCGTTCACCTCTTTCAGGTGGCTCACCGTCATGCCGTGCTTCTTGGCGATCGACTCGAGCGTCTCGCCCTTCTTCGGGTAGTAGGGCTTCCATGACACCGCCGACTGCTCGTCCAGCTTCTGCAGGTTCTCGTGAAAGGTGTCGACCTTATCGGCCGGCAGCACGATGCGCGGCGTGACCGAGGCGCGGATCAGCGGGCGGCTGAAGCCGGGATTGAGCGCCATGAACTGGTCGACCGACATGTCCGCCAGCTTGGCTGCGAGCTGCACGTCGATGTCGCGCAGCCTAGTGTAGGCGACGAAGTACGGCTGGTTCGGGATCGGATCGAGCACGATGCCGAAAGGCTCCGGATTGTTGATGATGTTCTTCAGGGCCTGCAGCTTCGGGATGTAGTGCCGCGTCTCGAGCGGCATCGAGAGGTGCGCGTAATCGGTCGGCTTGCCCTGCGCCTTGTTCTTCACGATGGCGCGCGCCACGGCGTTCTCGCCCCAGTTATAGGAGGCAAGCGCGAGCTGCCAGTCGCCGTGCATGGTGTACAGGTACTGCAGGTAGTCGAGCGCGGCGGTGGTCGAGTCGACGATATCGCGCCGGCCGTCGTACCACCAGTTCTGCTGCAGCTCGAAGCGCTTGCCGGTGCCGGGGATGAACTGCCACAGGCCCGAAGCATGCGCGCGGGAATAGGCCATCGGGTTGAACGCGCTCTCCACCATCGGCAGTAGCGCGATCTCGGTCGGCATGCCGCGCTTCTCGAGCTCATCGACGATGTGATAGAGGTACATCCGGCTGCGATCGAAGATGCGCTGCAGGTAGTCGGGCCGCGCCGCGTAGTAATTGGTCTTCTCGCGCACGAGGGCGTTGTCGAGGTCGGGGATCTGGAATCCCTGCCGCACGCGCTGCCACAAATCCTGCGGCGGCGTCGTGCGGTCGACGATGGCGATCGGCTCGCGCGGCTGGACCGTGGCGCGTTCGCCCTGGAACGGCGGCAGCGGCGCCTCGGCGGCCCGCGGCTGCGCAGCCGGCGTCGTCGCGGGTTGCGCTGTGGGCCGCTCGATCTGCGCCTGCGGTGCGGTTTCGTCGTCGGTCGTCGCGGGCTTGCCGCCCGGCGGCGTGGCGCAGCCGGCGATGATGAGGACGGCGAGGAGGGCGAAGAACCTCAAAACTTGTTCTTCCAGTCCCGGATCGCGGCGAACACGCGCACCGGATCGGCGAGCCGCGCGCCGAGATACTTATTGGCCGACTCGACCACCGCCGGTTCGCGGCAGCGAAGGAATGGATTGGTCGCCTTCTCATCCGCCAGCGTGCTCGGCACCGTGGGCTTGCCCGCATCGCGCAAGCGCTGGTCGCGCGCCTGGCGCGCGCTGAGCGCCTGGTTATCCGGCTCGACGGCTTTTGCGAAGCCGATGTTGGCGAGCGTGTACTCGTGCCCGCAGTACACCTTCGTATCGTCGGGCAGCGCGGCGAGCTTGGAGAGCGACGCATACATCTGATCCGCCGTGCCTTCGAACAGGCGTCCGCAGCCGCAGGCGAAGAGCGTGTCGCCACAGAAAAGAGCGCCTGCTCCATAATAGGCAACGTGAGCGCGCGTGTGGCCGGGAATGTCGAGCACCGAGAAGCTCACGTCGAGCTCCGGAATGCTGACGCGGTCTCCCTCGGAAACCGGCTGCGTAAGGGTGGGAATCGGCTCGTTCTTCGGCCCGAACACCGGCACGCGGAACCTCTGCACCAGCTCGGCGATGCCGCCCACGTGATCTGGATGATGGTGCGTCGCGAGGATCGCGGCGAGCCTGAGCTTTTCGCCGGCGAGATAGTCGAGCACCGGCCGCGCTTCGCCGGGATCGACCACCGCGGCGTGCGTCGCATTGCGCAGCGTCCAGACATAATTGTCCTTAAACGCTCGCAAAGGAACGATTCGGGGCCCGACATCCATGCGTCAATCTTTCGTGCAAAACGGGGCGCAAAAGTATAACGGCGAGCGCTCATCTCTTTCCGGGTGGTTTGGCACGCCCCAAGGGGCGTATGTCCTCGG
>Ga0137404_10002954_pt1 | contig 11349 bp, 10 predicted proteins | sample CZOMad2_1_16fung_FD_108285 | JGI IMG/M metagenome (GOLD analysis project Ga0137404, IMG submission 108285) | Vadose zone soil fungal communities from Angelo Coast Range Reserve, California, USA - CZOMad2_1_16fungal (Illumina Assembly) | ecosystem: Environmental > Terrestrial > Soil > Vadose...
CACCTCCGAGTTTCCCCTTCTTGCCCCCCTGCATGAAGCGCTTCATAAGCTTGCGTGTCTCCGCGAACTGTTTGAGGAGACGGTTGACGTCCTGAATCTGCGTTCCGCTTCCCTGGGCAATCCGTCGACGCCGACTGCCGTCGATCATCGACGAATTTTGACGTTCGGCCGGAGTCATGGAATTGATCATCGCTTCAATACGCACAAATTCTCTCTCGTCGACCTGAAGATTCTTCATGCCCCCTGTTCCCGGCAGCATCGACAGGATTTGATCAAACGAGCCCATCTGGCGGACCTGTTGCAATTGCTCTTTGAAATCCGCCAACGTAAAGCTCTCTTCACGCAGCTTTCTCTCGATCTCCTTGGCTTTCTCAACGGAGATCGCTTCCTCGGCGCGCTCGATCAACGACAGAATGTCACCCATGCCCAGAATGCGGGAGGCGATGCGCTCAGGGTGAAAGGGCTCGAGGGCATCAATTTTCTCGCCGGTGCCGACAAATTTGATGGGCTTACCGGTAACCGCCCAGATCGACAGAGCTGCCCCCCCACGGGCATCGCCGTCGAGTTTCGTCAGGATCACCCCATCGAGAGCCAAGGATTCGTTGAAGGTCTTGGCCACGTTGACGGCATCTTGGCCCGTCATGCTGTCCGCCACGAACAAGGTCTCATGGGGGGCAAGCTCTCGGCGCAGCCCCCGTACCTCCTCCATCATGCCCTCATCGATGTGCAGTCGGCCCGCCGTATCGATGATAGCGACATCGTGGCCGCGGCTCCGTGCGGCGGCCATCGCGTCGCGACAAATATCTACAGGCTTGGCAGCGGGATTCGTCTCCCAGACAGGGACTCCGATCTGCTGACCCAAAACTTGTAATTGGGTAATCGCGGCCGGACGGTAGACGTCAGCAGGGATGAGGAAAGGGCGACGTCCCTCCCGTTGCAGTCGTTTGGCAAGCTTCGCCGCGGTTGTGGTTTTACCGGACCCCTGCAAGCCTACGAGCATGATGATTGTCGGCGGTATGGACGCCAAGGTCAGCTTGCTCTGTGAATCACCCATCAGACTCATGAGCTCCTGATGGACGACCTTCACCACTTGTTGCCCTGGTGTTAAACTCTGCAGAACGGCTGTGCCGACGGCCTTTTCACGCACACGCTCGATAAAGTCCTTCACCACTCCGTAGTTGACGTCCGCTTCCAGGAGAGCTAGCCTCACCTCTCGCAGGGCATCGCGAATGTTGGCTTCGGTCAGCTTCCCCCGGCTGCGGAGACGCCGAAAGACATCTTCTAGTCGTGACGAAAGCCCTGTGAACACGTGAACTCTCCCACCTGGGTGGCTGAGAACGCCATCCCCTATGACAAGAGCGGCAAGTACAAACAGTTACACTTCCCTAGCCAAGAGCGCTAACCAGTGTATGAAATGCAACCGCTGCTGTCAAGTGCCAACGCACAGCATTCACATGGCTTATGAGCTCTCGAAAGAGCCCACAGGCAATCTGAGTTCGCTGGGCGAGCAATCATCCGCGAGCGGCGGCGCTTTGGGGGAGCGTTGCAGCGAGACTCTGTGTTTATCAGGTCGCTAGCGCAAGGGCTGGAACATCGATGTGAGGACAAATGACTGTAGAAATCTTTGGCGCTATCGAGTGCGTCTGTAAAGCGTGGGGAGGGTGCGCCTACAAGCCTAGAAACCAGTAGGGAAACGCGCTTATTCAATGCGCTTTTCCTCCACAAGAACACCGTCATAATAGACTTTGGCCACCGTCTGGCCTTTGACCCTCACTAACACCCGGACCTCGCCACCGGACTCGCGCACCTGATCGAAGACCTGCCGCTGCTCATCTGCATTGGCGACAATGATCTGTACCCGCCGCGGACCTGTACCCGCCGGCACGCGGTGCTGGAAGAGGGTGAACGTCCCAACACTACTCATTGGCGTCGATTCACGCTTGGCCAACACCAACTCCACCCCCTGGCCGGCCATGACTCGTTGCCCGGGGGTTGGCTGTTGCGTGATAACACTACCGGCTCGGGCCTCTGGACGATCCATGTATCTCACCCTCTCGATGCGGAGCCCGATGGCAGCCGCCATCTCGTTAGCAGTGACCTGAGACTGACCCCGGAAATCGGGCATGACATAGCTCACTGCCCAGGGCCCATCGCTGGCCAGCAAGGTGACAGTCCCGCCCTTCATGACCCTTGAAGCCGCCGGGGGACTTTGGGCGATGACGTTGTCGCGTGCCACCCGAGCCGAATGCACCCGATAGATTTCCCCAACACGAAGCCCGTAGCGTTCCAGGGTGGCCTTCGCATCCCTCCACGAGACCCCATGAACAGCTGGTATGGCCACCTCCCCTACGCCTTTGCTGATGACGACCCGAATGATCGCTTCGGGCCTCATCCAGCTGCCTGGCCGCGGGTCTTGGGAGATGATCTGGTTGGTGGGAGTGGAGGTGCTGAAGGCCCGGTCAGCAACCTTGAGGCTGAGACCCTGCTTGTTCGATAGTTCTAGCGCCGCAACCAAATCCTTGCCGATGAGATCAGGGACGACAACTCCTTCACGCGTGACGGTCAGGCGTACGACAATGACGGCCGTCAGGGCACCAAGAGCGATGACCAAGACCAAAGCGGTAAAACGCTTGAGGATACGCTTCATGGCACTGCGATCCGTTCCCCGGTCCGGCAGGACGCCATCGAGTTGATGATCTATGTGAGACGCCGTAGGCGGGCGGCGAAAAAGCCATCGAGGCCCTCGGGCCCCGGCCATGTTTGCAACCATCCCCCCTCCCGCGCAAAAACACGTGCTGCATCAGGGAGGTCCCTGGTTACCGCTTCCAGGGCATAGTTGGGATGACGCTCTAAAAACTCTTTCACAAGATGCTGATTTTCTTCTGCCTCCGTCGAACAGGTGATGTAGAGCAAAAGTCCATCAGGTTTCACAAACTGGCTGAGATGCGCCAAAATGGAGGCTTGTTGACGCGCCATCATGCTAATCAACTCTGGCCCCTTGCGCCATTTTGCGTCGGGGTGGCGGCGCAACACCCCGAGGCCCGAACACGGTGCATCAACCAGGATGCGGTCAAACGCTCGCTTGAACTCAATCCTCTCGGCCTTTCCCACCACACCACGCAAGCATTGTAAGCCCAAGCGTCGAGCGTTCTCCGCCACGAGGTTTAACCGTTGATAGCTGTGGTCAAGGCACAGAATTTCACCGCCATCCGCCATCAATTCCGCCGCATGCGTAGCTTTTCCGCCAGGAGCAGCGCAAGCGTCAAGCACCCGCTCCCCAGGCTCCGGTGTGAGGAGATATCCGCACAGGATGGCCGCCTCGTCCTGGACCGTAAACCAACCGTCTCGATAACTCTGGAGCTGGTCAAGTGCGACATGCGACCGGATGCAGACCCCGTCGGGAGCATAGCGACAGGGCTCTGTCTCACAGCCGTCAGCCGCCAGCGAGTTTAAGAGACGCTCACGTGTAGCGCGTCGTCGGTTCACTCGCACCATGAGGGGCGGACGCATGTTATCTGCCTGGCACATCGCCACGGCCTGTTGGGGGCCATAGTGAGCGAGCCAGCGCTCGACCAACCAACGTGGATGCGACTGAGTAATGATGAGATAGGCCAGGAGGTCTGTGGAGGCCTCTGGAAGGGACATGGCGCCACGTTGGCGCTCCAACGCGCGCAGCACCGCGTTCACATATGCCACCACTCCCACATGGCCGACCTGTTTTGCCAGTTGCACTGTTTCACTGACGGCAGCATACGGCGGCAGGTGATCCATGAAGCAGAGCTGGTAAGCACCCAGCCGGAGAAGGTTTCGCACGGCGGGGGTCAACGATTCCAGGCGACGGTCCGAGCACTGCTGAAGCATCCAATCGAGCCGATTTCGCCAGCGCAGGACCCCGTAGGTGAGCTCGCGCAGGAAGGCTCGAGCCTGTGGTGTGAGACCCTGCGCAGCCGCCAGCGCAGCGATTAATTGGTCTGCGAAGCCCGCAGAGGTCTCGACGCGGCGTAGCACCCGGAGAGCGAGCTTTCGCACCGGCTGCCGCTGGTTTGGTGAACTCAACATGTGCCGAGCACATCTTCAGGGCGCAACGCATGGCCGCGCGCATAGGCCGACGCAGCCATCCGGCGACCGCTTGCCGGTTGCACCTCGAGCAGCACCAGATAACCATCCCCGGTCTCAACCCAGATGCCAAGTGCATCAATGGTAGCAACCCTTCCAGGCCTCCCTGAGCCAGACATCGCCATCGGGGTGGCACGCCCAATACGCAGGGGCTTGCCCTGATGCGTGGTCACCGCCCCCGGCCAAGGGGTCACGCCGCGGATGAGATGGGCCAGGTCATCGGCGCTTCGACCCCACACGATGATGCCATCCTCTTTCCGCAGCTTCGGGGCATACGTTGCCTGGACATGGTCTTGTGGCATCGGTTTCAAGGCCCCAGACTCCATGCCATCCAGGGCGTGCAAAAGCGTCTCCGCGCCGCACGCCGCCAGGCGTTCCTGCAAAGTGCCGGCATCATCGAATGGCTCGATGGCAAGCTCAGCTTGCAGCAGTATTGGGCCCGTGTCCAACGTTGCATCGATGAGCATGATGGTCACACCCGTCACCCGCTCGGCACGAATAAGCGCCCAGTTAATGGGGGCCGCCCCACGATATTTGGGCAGCAGCGAGGCGTGGACGTTGACGCATCCCAACGGGGGAATGGTGAGGAGAGCAGGGCGCAGTAACTGCCCATAGGCCGCGACCACAATGACCTGCGGGGCCAGAGATTTGAGCTCGACAAGGAGCTGCGGATCACTCACCCGACGCGGTTGGAGAATGCGCAATCGCTGTCCCGTTGCCACTTGCTTGACCGGCGATGCGTCGATCCGTTGCCCACGCCCTCGTGGACGATCAGGTTGGGTGACCACGGCGACAACGGCATGACGGGAGGCCACGAGCCGCTCTAACGCAGGCACTGCAAACGCCGAGGTTCCCATGAACACCACATTCACGACGACTTATCCTTTGACAGCATCGCGTTGGTACCGCTTCCATTCGTTCTTCAGGACCTCGCGCTGAATCTTGCTCATACGGTCCCAGATGAGGATGCCGTCAAGATGGTCCATTTCATGCTGAAAGGCTCTGGCCAGGTAACCACGGCCCTTGACGCTTACCTCTTGCTGATCCAAGTCCCAACCACGTATCTCCACCGACTCAGCACGCGGGATCTCGGCACGAATGTCGGGGATGCTCAGACAACCCTCTTCTTCGATCACTCGGCCGCTAGCGGAGACGATCTTCGGATTGACCAGGACGATCAGCGAGTCCGGTTTTTCGCCAACGGTGATATCGGTGACCAGCAGTCGCAGCGACACCCCGATCTGGGGCGCGGCAAGCCCGACGCCGGGCTCTGCATACATGGTGTCGACCATGTCATCGACTAATTTACGGAGGTCGCCATCGATAATTTTGACCGGAGCCGCCTTTTTCCGCAGCACCGGATCGGGATACTTCCGAATCTCTCGTATCGCCATCGTCCACTCCCTTGCCGCCATAATCTATGGGTGCAGTATTGAGATACTCTGCACTACAGCAGTGAGATGGGTGCCTGGCCTGCTAGCACCTCGCAACCCATCTTTCGAACGGTCCACAGTGTAGCGAAGCCAATGGCCAAATGCAACGTTCATCCCAAGCTGCACGAGCCTTCGCATCTCTTATGGTCACCGTGATCATCAAGCCTGCCGGAAACTGCCAGAGTTGTGTGGACCCTTAGGGTCATTACACGCCGAGGAAGAGACGTTCGCTGAGCGTCAGTGGGAAGCCGAGGCGCACGATTTTCTCGCTGGCGGTATCCACGTCGTACTCGGCTCGTCGCAACTCGAACGACCGTGCCTCCGTGTCGAAAATCCCATAGGAAGCACGCCAGTCGCCGTCGCGCGGTTGGCCAACGCTCCCGACATTGAAGACGTAGCGATGGTCGGGCAAAATTTGAATGGTCGTATGCGGCTCTTCCCAGATACGCAGCACTGGCTGTTCGCGAAAAATGAAGGCGGTGGCCCGATGGGTATGGCCCACGAAAATCAGGGACTGATAGGTGGAACCATGCTGAACGATCGCCTCCACATCAGCTTCGTCCAGTATGTAGGGGAATTCCTCCTGTTGGTATGGTGATCCGTGGCAGAGCAGCATGTCGTCCAGCTCGATACGGTATGGTAGCTGTGCGAGCCAACTCATGTGTGCGTTGTCAAGCATGTGCTGATGCCCCTCGACGGCCACGCGCGCGGCAGCGTTAAACCACTCGGTGCTCATGCGGCTACTGCAGGCGGCGTCGTGATTTCCCAGAATGACAAGGTCCGCGAGGTCGCGCACGATCTGACAGCACTCATTCGGGTTGGCGCCGTACCCGACGGTGTCTCCTAAACATATATAACGATCAATTTGAGTCTGCTGGTATGCGCTGAGTACCGCCTGCAATGCCTCAAGATTTGCATGCACGTCCGAAAAGATGCCGATGCGCATTGTCGGAACCTCAAAGGTTTCCCAAACGGACTAAAGGTTGTCTCTATAACAAGAACACGAGTTCATGAGTATCAGCAGGTGATCCTCTGTCGGTGTAGATTTTAAGGAAAGATGTACTTAAACATAACTATACATACGTATACTGACATATGAAATCGCTAGAACCGTACACGCGATATTTGTCTAGCGCCAGTCGCCGAATCGAAGCTCATATGCATCCGTGTGAGACTAACTCCCTGTCACTCCATCTTTTCGCCGTCTCCCCGACGCGTATTGCGGAAGTGGTCCTGAAATTGCTGCACCAGGGCGTCGATCTCGCGCCTAGTCGAGCGTCCGTGCTGTTGCAGGACGAATCGATACATCACCACACAAAAGACGACACCGGAGAGAAACCCGATCATCAGCCCATCGGTGAACATCTGATAGGACATACCCTCACCTCCCTACCGGAATGCTCGTGGGTCAGCGCAAATCGTTAACAGTCCTCACTATATTCGAAGTATATCCGAAGGTTCTCGCCAGCGTCAAGCAATGCCGCTCGTAGCAGGGGTTGGGATGTAACCTCCGATGACCAAATGACGGCTGGATTTTGAGTTGCATTCAGACAGGGGGCGTGGCATAATCACGCGCGTTCAACGTGGCGGCACAAACACAAAGTTGCGTCTCGGACAGTAGCGGTAGAAATCTCAACAGTGTCCTGGCTCCGAGGGCCTATGGCACCAATCGGGCTGCTGCTTCCCGTTCTGCTGTTGCTTTTCTGGAACATTTGCAGTCTTCCCTCCTCCGCATCAGCTGATCCGAATCCCTCTGCCGTCGCGGCTCTAATTATGGATGCCCCCACGGGAGAGATCCTGTATGAGAAGAATGCCCATATTCCCCTCCCCATGGCCAGTACCACGAAGGTCATGACCGGTCTGTTGGGAGTGGAACGGTTACGCCCCCACGAAATCATCCAGGTCAGTGCTTACGCCGCTTCGATGAGCGCATCGAAACTGTATTTGAGGCCGGGAGAACTGATGCGTGCCGATGACCTCCTTCAGGCCATCCTCCTTAAATCTGCAAACGATGCCAGTGCGGCGCTAGCGGAGAAGATCAGCGGCTCGGAAACGGCATTCGCTGGACTCATGACCCGTAGAGCTCGCGAACTGGGGGCGCAAAATACCCATTTTGAGAATGCCTCGGGCCTGCCCTCCGATGACCATTATTCGACCGTGTATGACTTGGCTGTGATCTTACGCTATGCTATGCAGCGCCCCGACTTCGCCGAGATCATGCAGATGAAGACCGCAAGCGTCGAGAGTATGACGGGCCGCGCCTGGACGGTCCGCAATCATAACCGACTGTTGTGGACCTTCCCCGGGGCGCTCGGGGGGAAGACCGGATGGACGCGAGCGTCGAGACACTGCTACGTCGGTATGGTAGAGCATAGCGGCAAAACACTTATCGTCTCCGTCCTCGCCAGCTCAAGCTTGTGGAACGACGTCAACGAGCTCTTACTGTATGGATTCTCATCCACTGGCTCTGCAGAACCGCGCTTCGTCTCCCTCAGCAATATAACGACGCTTCCCGCGCCACTCCCCGCTCCACCGCCTGAACGGAAGCCGTCCGAACGTATGCTCCCGGAACCCAAGCCACGTGAGCAAAAGACTGCGGAAGTCAGAGGCGGGAATACTTCGGCATACACCGTTCAAGTGGGAGCCTTCCGCGAAAAACGCCTGGCTGAGATGCTGCGACAGCGCTTACACCAACGCGGCTATTCGGCCCATGTGATGACCGCAGGAACACGGACAGCCAAATTCTATAAGGTACGGCTGGGAGAATTCGATACGCAGGGGGAGGCTAAACGCTTTGTCGGCCGTCTGAAGAGTCAAATGGGGCTCGCTGCCGTGGTCGCTGCCTCGGATTAAAGCCTGAGGAGACGCCGTTGACGACCTATGACACCCTCCTGGTTGAGCAGCGGCATCATGTAGTCTATGTGACGCTCAACCGCCCGACCGCCCTTAACGCGCTGAACACCCCCCTACGTCGCGATTTGAAGCAATGTTTTACGGACCTGCAAGCCGATCCTGATGTGCGAGTTGTGGTCATCACCGGTGCCGGCCGGGCCTTTTGCGCAGGAGCCGATATCAAAGAGTGGCGCGAGCCGACCTCGGTCGTGGAGGATCGAGAAGATCGGTTGCGGCTCAATTTTTGGCAGGCCATGAGCCGCTGTGAAGCCCCGATTATCGCGGCGATCAACGGCTACGCGCTAGGTGGAGGCTGCGAGTTGGCGATGTGCTGCGATATGCGCGTGGCCTCGGATCAGGCGCACCTGGGGCTGACTGAGGTGACGCTGGGGATCATCCCGGGGGGTGGGGGCACGCAACGATTGCCGCGTCTGGTTGGACGGGGGAAGGCGCTGGAATTAATCCTCACCGGCAGGCACATCGATGCACCTGAAGCGTTGCGCCTGGGCCTCGTGGAGCAAGTGGTTGCACATGATCAACTCAAGGGGGCGGTCGAGGATCTCGCCCAGACGATCGTCTCGCGCGCCCCCTTAGCGGTCAAATATGCCAAAGAGGCCATCGTCCGAGGCCTGGAACTTCCGCTCACCGAAGGCTTGAAAGTCGAGGCGGAACTCTATACCCTCCTACGCACGACCGAAGATCGGATGGAAGGGGCCAGGGCCTTTCAGGAAAAACGCCCACCGCAGTTCAAGGGACGCTAGCCCATCCGCTTCCAGTACACTGGAGAATGCCATGGACCAGATGAACAAACGCGAACGCGTGCGAGCCGCCTTGCAGGGAAAACCGGTCGATCGTCCGCCGATCAGTTTTTGGCGTCATTTTTTCGACAAGGAAACCAGCGCCGCCGGCCTGGCAGAGGCGATGCTAGACTTTCAACGCACCTACGATTGGGATTTTATGAAGGTCAACCCGCGCGCCTGCTACCATGCGGAACCCTGGGGTTGCCGATTCCAATTTAGCGGACAGCCCCACATCGATCCCAAGCTCATCGAGGTCGCCATCAAGACCCCAGATGATTGGCGCCAGATCAAACCCCTATCGCCTACAACCGGCGCCTTCGGTGAGCAATTGCAAGCCCTGCGTCTCATTAAAGAGGGACTCCGAGGTGAGGTGCCGTTTGTCGAGACCATCTTCACACCGTTGTCCGTCGCCGGGCGGTTGGTCGGTTCGGATGAGGTGATGCGCGAGCATCTGGGACAGTACCCCGAGCGCGTGCATGAAGCCCTCGAAGCCATCACCGTCACCTTTGAAGGCTTTGCCAGAGCCTGCCTAGAGGTTGGTGTCGACGGGTTATTCTATGCCACGACTGGCTGGGCCACGTATGATCGGCTGACCGACGCGGAATATGAGGAGTTCGGCCGGCCCTACGATGTGCGCGTACTGAAGGCCGTGGACGGTGCCCCGTTCAATATTCTGCATGTCTGTCGTAGCCATAACATGCTGTGGAAGCTCATGGATTATCCCGCGCAGGCGGTGAATTGGGCCACGGCGGATGCGACCAATCCACAGATCGGCGAGGTTTGGCGGCACAGCCAGCGGCCCGTCATCGGTGGGGTGGATCACGTCGATACCCTGCCGCACGGCACGCCGGAGGCGGTTGCAGCACAGATCCGCAGCGCCGTAGAACAAACCCGTGAGGGGATCCTCATCGGCCCCGGATGCTCGATCTCTCCCCAAACGCCAGTAGCAAATCTGCGGGCGGCCCGCGCCACGATAGACTCATTGACCTGAGTGGCTGACGGCTATCCCAGGCGAGACCGCGGCGCGGATGCTAAACCCTTCCGCGCCGCCGCCAGTTGGGGAGAGGAATCCTAGCGACGTACCCTGGTCAACGTATCGCGGAGGGCGCGCGCCGCTGCCTTGACGGGTAGTGCTTTGGTGCTCAGCGGTTTCCCACTCGACCCCGCCTGTATGGTGACGAACACCGGCCCATCGAGCGTAAGGATGTTTGGCATCTCTTTGTCGAAGGCTGAGAGCTCAGCGAACTCGAAAGTGTGCGCGAATCCAGCCCCCTTAGCCATGGCGGCGAAATTGGTGCGTCCACGCCCAGGGATGGGCTGTCCTCCTGTAACCTCATAGATCTCATTCTCAAACACGAAAAGGATGAGATTGCGTGGCGCTGTATGGGCGATACTGACGAGTACGCCCAGGTTCATCAACATGCTGCCATCGCCGTTGAGGATCAATACCTTGCGATCCGGGCACGCGACCGCCAACCCCAGCCCCATATCGGGGAGATGCCCCATCCCGGTGCCCAGAGCGTTGAAATCATAGTCACTTTGTGAGTAGGATGGCCACTCTTGGGCCACGCTCATGGTGGTCAACACGATTTCATCTGTGCGGTGTTTGGCCAGCGTCTGCAGCACTTCATCCCGTCGCATTATCCTTACCCTTTCTTTTAGATGCTGCTTACCTCGGCCTACTCGTTGTACTCCACGCAGATGAGCGCCGCCACCGGACGTGAAATCTCCTGCGCTTGCTTGAATGCCTCGGCGATCTTGGGGGTATCGGCGTCGGTTTCGATGTGGTGGAAAGGAATGCCCCAAGTGTTGAGAATCGGCTCAGTATAGACCGCCGCGGTGTCGAAAGGTTGTTTGCCAGCCTTCATTTCCATATAACCACGATACCCGATCATCATCAGCAGAGGCAGTTCAAGGCCCAGCGCAGTCCCGCGGAGGACATCGCCCGATTCAAACAAGCCGGTGTTCTGAATCAAAATGACCGGGGTCTTGCCACCCATCCACAGGCCTGATGCCACCGCAAAGGCTTCTCCTTCACGACAGACCGGAATAAACCCCAAATCCTTTTCCGCCTGCATCGCATCATACATGAATTTGGATTCGCTATC
>Ga0137404_10002961_pt1 | contig 11338 bp, 8 predicted proteins | sample CZOMad2_1_16fung_FD_108285 | JGI IMG/M metagenome (GOLD analysis project Ga0137404, IMG submission 108285) | Vadose zone soil fungal communities from Angelo Coast Range Reserve, California, USA - CZOMad2_1_16fungal (Illumina Assembly) | ecosystem: Environmental > Terrestrial > Soil > Vadose zone...
ACTGCGAGATTGAGGATTCAACGACCACCCGATCTCCAAAGCGAGAGGGCGCGAGAAAGCGCGCACGCGTGTCCACCATGGGGATGCCTATGATTCCGTACACCTTCAGCATCTGATGCTTGGGCAGACCGGCCGCTTCGAACAGCGCTGCCGTGCAGTTGTCGAAATAAGCAAAATAGCGCGGGTAATACATGATTCCGGCCGGATCGCAGTCACCCCATTCGACGTGAATCGTTTTTCGGTTGCTCAGCATGCGTTCTCTCGGTCCATTTACGTTGTCGCAGCATGAGCGACTTTCGCGACCTAGCGGCGCCATGGGCCTACCGATTGTGGCGCCGGATCGTTGGCTCGGGGCAGGGCGCCCGGCACTTAGATAGTGGTCACTAGCCATTTTTGCAGCCCTCACATAATCAAGGTGTTCACGGACGTTTTTATCTACTTCGTTCTCTTTGTATCCACTCCCGTATGTAGAGCGAGCAATTGTTGATCTTTACCTGTTGAGCCTCGCACTCTACGAGAAAACGAATCGCGTCCACGTCCACCAAGAATATTTCTTCCAGGTCTAAAACGATTGTCGGTTCGCTCTGTTGCAATTCGGCTTTAAGTCCCCCCAGATCATCCTGATGTATTTGGCCAATTAGCTTGATAGTCGTTCCTAGCTTCTCTGCGCGCTTCTCAATCTTGAGCGTCATCGTCTTTACCAAATCCGCAATAAATGTCATTGCAATGTGTTTGCCACTCCTAAACACTTGAGGAGCTTAGTTTTATCAACTAATAGCTGCCGAGATATCGTCAATTAAGCTGAATTGTCGGCAGAATGCGAGCAGAATTTTAAGGATGAAGATAGTAATTCGGTTCGCTGCTGACAGAGACGAGGCACATGCCTTCTACGAAACGCAACCAGGGCTTAGTCTAACTAGTTGGATGGCACGGGTGGCCATTGTCGTACCCCTTAGGCTGCTGCTTTCCTTTGGTGGACTGTCATGACGTTCAGCGAGGCCAAAAGCGGTGAGGTCATGAAAGTTGTCACCAGAGCCATGATCACCATCATGGTAAAAAGTTTAGGAGATAAGATACCCAGTTCCAGCCCGGCATTCAGCACGACCAACTCGACCAAGCCACGGGTGTTCATCAGGACACCTACGGCAAGGCACTTTCTCCATTCCATCCCGGTAAATCGTGCCGCCAGGGCTGCGCCTGCGAGTTTCCCAAATATGGCAATTGCGATAATGGCCACAACGTAAGCCCACGCTCGCCTCCCTACGAGCAAGTCAATCCGTGTCCGCAGGCCTGTCAAAGTAAAGAAGAGTGGCAGCAATAGCGCTAAAGTTACAGATTCGATTTTCTCGATGCTCTTCGCAGCCCACTCTCCATCTTTCGGTACTGCGAGGCCTGCCACAAAAGCACCAAAGAGTGGATGAACCCCCAGTCGGTCCGTCGTCCAGCCTGCCGCAAGCATCAAAAGGATCAGAGCAAAGAAAAATCCCCCCTCCCCATCCTTTTCTTTGTAACGAGCTTGAAGAAATTCGATCAGCTGGCGAACCGGGACCAGCATGACGCCGATGAATGCCAGGAGCCCGAGCAGAGTACCGGCCAAACGAGACCAACTCGCAGCCGAATGCACAATGCCAGTCACAATCGCCAGCAGAAACCAGGCCGTTACGTCATCCACGGCAGCACAGGAGATTACGACGCCTCCCAGGTCCGTTGACAGAAGATTCCTCTCCTTGAGAATCCGGGCCAGCACCGGAAAGGCAGTAACGCTCATCGCTGTTCCTACAAATAGCCCAAAGGATGCAAAGGCTACGTGCTCACCAGCCAGTTCCGGATATACCAAGCGAGCAAATACTGCACCAAGGGCAAACGGCGCCAAAATGCTTACATTACTGGTCAATACCACCGCGAAGCGCTGCTTCAGGATTAGCTTGATATCCACTTCCAATCCCACAGCAAACATGAAGAGGAGCAGCCCCAACTGGCTCAACGCAGTAAGTGTCGGGAGGGACGAGGCGGGAAAAAGATGCACAGAGGCGGAGGGAACAAAGATTCCCAGAACCGAAGGTCCGAGTACAATGCCCGCCGCCATCTCGCCTACGACCCGCGGCTGGCCTATGTACTGAAAAATGGAGCCAAACAAGCGTGCCACGAGCAGGATGGAGCCGATTGACACGATTAGTTGCTCAGTGTTCACAGGCTGAACCGCCTTTTCTCAGAACCCTCATCTTCCTCGCATCTTTGGACGGGATCGCGCAGTTCCAGCAGAAAGAGGGCAGGCTCTGTCACCTCGCAGCAAGCGGCTAGCTTAAAAGCGACGGATCCAATCGAGTTCGCCATGTTCGAGTTCACATACATACCGATCTGGAATCACCATCGAACCACGATGGCGATTCTAAAGTCTGTTCATGACCAGCCACAGCAGAGAGAAGGCCCTGTACGTCATCAGGAACTGCATCACCGCGCCACGCTACATGCTGATCGGGCCGAACGAGGATCAGTCGCCTCTGATACAGGTCGATGGCCGGCTCCTGTGGAATGTTGATGACTTCCATAGGCATACGAAGCTCACGACTAGCCGCCTGGAAAGCCGCAGGACTCGGCGCAATATCCCCAATGCGAATTAGCGTGAATCCACGGCCAAGCCTATCAAAGATGGAACACCGCCCGGGACTCGGAGGGCCCATCCAGAGGTGAGGAAGACGGCCTCCAGGAATAGAACTCGGGGTGTAGCTCACCGGGTCATCGGAGGGTGGCGGATCATGGGACAGGATGATTGGCGACCCATCATATCTGGCCCCGAGTTCCATCCCGGGTGCACTGAACTGTCCCGTGAACTTTTGCAGAAGCTGACCGAGATTGATGCGAGCGGCGACACCTTCCTCGGTGGAGTCGTCCAGTTCATTTGGTATCCCAATGTCCCCAAGACGGTGCGTGAGGTTGCGCGCCACAATGGTATTACGCACAGCCACTGGACGCCGCTCGATCTCATAGGTCCGAAGGAGATTCTCTCCTCCCCAACCTTGCACTGATGCGGCCAGCTTCCAAGCCAGATTAGCTGCATCGTCAATTCCCGTGTTCATCCCCAATCCTCCCGTCGGCGAAAAGAGGTGGGCAGAGTCTCCGGCCAAAAAAATGCGCCTTCTGCCAAAAGAATTCGCCACGAGCGCCACCCCGCCATTCCATATCTGCCGACCAACAAGCGTCACGGGAACATTCACTCCTATTGCCACTCGTAAGTATTCAGTCAGTTGGTCATTATCGGGCAACGCTCCGTCCGCTGCGGCGTTCACCATCATCAGAAAATCAGCTCTTCCATCCAGGCTGAACAGCAGCATCCGCAGCTTCGGATTCAGTATGTTGTACAGCCAGGCCTCGCGGCCACGCAGCGTATTTGCATATAGTCCCTGAACCCGTACGTGAGCAGAGATCATTCTGCCCGCCATGAAGACGGATCTCTGCGCGCTTTCTCCGCTATAGGAGATTCCCAGTGTTCGACGAACAAAGCTCTGGCCACCGTCGCAGCCTATGACATAGCCAGCGGCCCATTGCTCAGCATGGCCGTTGTCGCCCTCCGCACGGAGGGTGACACAGTCTCCATTTTGTTCAAGATCGCTGACCTGCCAACCGAAGCGCAGCGTAACGCCCCGTCGCTTTCCCGCCTGCTCGAATAGGAAACGCTCTACATACATCTGATTAGCGCGCAGAAGCGGCTCAACAACCTGCTCTGTCTCCCCGGCCGTCGCTGCTGCCTGTTGGCGCTCCTCTTCGGACCCCATCGAGATCCGGGCTAGTTCATGTCCGTTCAGACGGGTCAGGTACAGAACATCACGCGGATGGCTCAGCGGGAGTCCAAGTTGCCGAATCTGGCTCGACAGGCCCAGCATGCGATAGTGCTCCATCGTACGGCTGTTATGCGTACTGCCTCGAGGACGCCTGTTCGTCGTCCGCTCGGTATTGAAGACCACCGTTTTTACGCCAAGACGATCCAGCAAAAGCGCAAGCACGATTCCAACGGGGCCACCGCCCACAATGGCGACCGGTCTCTGCAACATCACGCTGGACACACCGCTTCCGCCTCAATCAAAGTATGCAAGCCATTAGTAGGGACCACGCGCGTGAGCCGGAGTTTTGCGGCGGTCAGAATCTCGCGGTACTCGGAGACCGTCCGCTCGCGGCCCCGCAGCAGCGTGAGCATGGTCAGATCCATGAAGGGAGCAAAGGCCGGCTGGTTTGGCGCTTTCAACAAGAGTTCAATGATGACAACCTTCCCACCGGGGCTCATCGCGTTGCGGCAGTTTTCCAGGATCCTGATCGCTTCCTCGTCTGCCCAGTCGTGAATCACATGCCTCAGAATGTAAAGGTCGCATCGATCCGGGACACTCTTGAAGAAGTCTCCACCCATCGTGGAGTATCGATGACCGAGTACAGGCGGCTCAGGTGCAGCCGCCTGTACGATCACCTCCGGCAGATCGAAAAGAATCCCGCGGGAACTCACCGTTGCAGAGAGGATGCCCAACAGAAATAACCCGTGGCCGCCTCCGATATCCGCGATCCGCTTCGCCTGCGAAAAGTCATAGACTTCGACGGCCTCACATACGCTGGAAGAGGAATATGAACTCATTCCGCCAGCGAAGATCTCTCCCATCGCATGGTCCCCAGCCAGATATTCGAACAGAGTCTTTTCAAATAGCTTTGGGAAGACCGGCTGACCGGTCATCACGGAGTAGCTCAGCCCTTCGAAGGTACGGTTCACGACATTCGAGGTCATGTACCTGGCCCAGCCAGACAACGAACCTGGTATATCCCGGCGCAGCGTAGCGCTTAGCTCAGTATTGCGATGCCGGCCTTTCACATCCTGCTCAAAGACTCCAATGCTGTTCAGCGCATGGAGCATCCGGCCTAGTGCATCGGGGTTCGCTCCGGTTTTGGCGGCCAACTCCTCCGCGGTCTGCGGTTGAGCGTCCAGCAGGTCGGCTATGCCGAGATCGGCAGCAATGGCGATGGCGTGCACCGCAAGCGCCTGCGCTCCGAGCAGGCTCAGCATCTGGTTGCGGGCAGAAAGGTTCGGTCCTCGGTCCTTCATGTTGAGTGCGTTGCTATTTCGCTGAATCAAACGGTTCTTGTTCATGACACATGGCTGGCGCTTTTCATCGGGCTGGCCACGGCTGGATTCTGTCCCCGTCGAAGTCCCAACGCGGGTTCAGTGACGAGATAACAATCTCCTATGGTCGTATCTGCACCGAGCAGGTTGCGCCAAGGGCCCCAGGTCGCCGTGACATCGAGAGAGTGCAGACCGTTTCCGCCTGCCTCGGCAGCCTTGGCTGCCTGCGCTTCTTCGGCTTCCCCAATGAGCTGCTGGTCCAAAATTCTTGTGTCCACCTGCGCAGCCTCTCTCATGTCCACATTGCCAATGATGATGTCGGTGAAGGCCCTCACTGGTTCCGAGTAATGCATTTTTTGGTGCACGAGCTTTTGGGCTCCCCAGAAGTAGTCATCTTTGCCATTGTATTTTTGGTAGAGAGTTGAAACGAGCACCAGCATGCGCGTGTATGCGCGGCGGTAGATGTACTCGAAAAACAGAGCCGCCTCCGCCTCTCCTACCTCGCCTTTGGTTGTGCTGATGATAGAGGCTGCCGCGAGCATGGCGCTGTATTGCGCCAGGTGCACTCCCGTTGACAGCAGCGGATCCAGAAAACATGCGGCGTCGCCTACCAGGAAGTAGCCAGGACCGCAGAAGCGGTCCGAAACATAGGAGTAATCCTGCTCGGCTTGGATCTCGCCGACCAGTTCTGCCCCTTCGGTGACTGTTTGCATGGTGGGAACCGCGTTTAAGCGAGCCAGATAATAGTCTTTGAGCGTTGGTGAGTTCTGCTTGGCTTCGGCATATTTGTGTTTATGCGTTACCAGACCGACGCTATAGCGATCGCCGCCGAGCGGGATATGCCACCACCACCCATCCGGGGAAGAGACAATGTTAATTGCCCCCGACGGACTATCTGGAAGCAGCCTCGCCCCTTTCCAATAGCCCCATATTGCGATGTTTTGAAATATAGCGTGCTGGGCACGCATCTTGAAATGCTGTTGCGAAAGCACGCCCGTGCGCCCCGATGCGTCAATAATGTAGTCGAATCTGACAATGTTCACATGCGACTCGTAGCCACGTTTCACCCATTCGGCGCCGACGGCACGGTCCCCGTCGAAAAGCACGCGCTTGACCGTTGCGCCCTCAACGACTTCTGCGCCCTGCTCCGCAGCGTTGCGCAATAGGATTTCATCGTATGCCGCTCGATCGACCTGCCACGACCAGGCGTCCGGATCTATCAGCTTCGCCCAATCCAGTACCCAGACGTCCTGGGCCCAATGAAAGAGGGCGCCCCGCTTCGTCTGAAAGCCGTGGGCCGCGACTTTGTCGTAAGCTCCCGATAGCCTTAAGGTTGGCAAGCAGGATGCAAGAAGAGATTCTCCAATGTGATATCGAGGAAACGTCTCGCGCTCAAGCAAGAGTACGCTCACACCCGCTTTGGCCAGGAGGGCCGCCGCTGTTGAACCTCCCGGTCCTCCACCGATGACTAGTACATTGACCCGTTGCTCGATCGATTTTAATTGTGAGGTGCGCATAAAGATTCTCTCCGTTTGGGAAGCTTCGCTATCTTCCACCTGAACCAGCGGGTTGATATTGCGGTGCAAGAGTCTTAATTGGCGGCCGTTACAGAAGCTTTGCGGAGTCCCAGGTTGGGTTCGGTTATCAGATAGAGCTCACTTACCTCCGCGTCCGATCCTGTCAACCCAAACCATCCGGAGAACAAGGGCTTCATATTCAGCGCTGTAACATCGTGCGGGGCTGAGCCAGCAAGACTTGTATCCTGCATCTCCTCTGCCTCAGAAATCAGAGATTCGTTAAGTACGCGTGTATCCACGCGAGCCGCCTCATGAATGTCGGTCATACCCGCGATGATCGCCGTAAAGTCGCGTATGGGCTGCGCCTGTCTCGTCTTCTCATGTACCAGCTTCTGCGCATTCCAGAAATAATCGTCGGCGCCCTGATAGCGCTCATACATGCGGGAAACAAGCACAAGCATCCGCGTGTAGGCGCGGCGATATACACACTCGAAGAAGGTCCAGGCTTCGTGTTCGCTCACTTCGCCTTTAATTGCACTGATGATCGAAGCGGCGGCGATCATCGCGCTGTACTGGGCAAGATGGACGCCGGTTGACAACAGCGGATCAAGAAAGCACGCAGCATCACCCACGAGCATGTAGCCTGGCCCGCAGAATCGATCCGAAACATACGAGTAATCCTGTTCTGCCCGCACGGGGCCACTAAATGTCGCGCCACGGGTCACCGACCTCATTGCCTCTGAGTTGTTGAGGCGCTCCAGATAATACTTCTCCAGCGTTGCATAGTCTTGACGGGCCTGGTTGAACTTGCTTTTGTGCGTCACAAGACCAACACTGTAGCGATCGCCGACGAGCGGGATATGCCACCACCATCCCTCTGGCGACGACACTACATTGATCCCGCCCTGGGGAGTGTCGGGCAAAAGTGTTGCGCCCGTCCAATAGCCCCAGAGCGCAATGTTCTGGAACACCTGATGCTGCTTGCGCATTTTGAATTGCTGCTGCGACAGGACGCCGGCCCGGCCTGATGCATCAACCACGTAACGAAACTTAACCGTGTTGAGCACCGCGCTGTCTTTCAGATTTGTCCATTCCGCGCCGATAGCACGGTCGCCATCGAAAAAAATACGCTTCACGAATGCGCCTTCACGCACGTCGGCGCCCTGTTCCACGGCGTTTCTCAACAGGATCTCGTCGTACGTTGCGCGATCGACCTGCCATGACCAGATATTGGGGTCGACCATCTTGTTCCAATCAAGGATCCACTTGTCCGCCCCCCAATAGATGACACCACCGCGCTTCACCGTAAATCCTTGTGCTGCCACTTTGTCATACGCGCCCGAGAGCTTAAGTGTCGACTGGCACGAGGCTAGTAAAGACTCCCCTATGTGATAGCGAGGAAATCTTTCGCGTTCAAGCAGGAGCACCTTCAACCCGGTCTTTGCAAGCATGGCCGCGGCGGTAGAACCACCAGGCCCACCCCCGATCACGAGTACATCGACTGTCTGTTCCATCCCTTCGCCTCCCTTGTTTTCCTCGTACAAGTTTGATCATCAGGTCGCGATTGCGAGCCACCGTCTCTTGCCCATCAAACTGCGGTGTGTCTGCAGTCATTCGCTCTCTCGCTTGTTTCAGATCGAGAGGCCAGGTGGAAAAGAGAAGTGCATTTTGCATGCCACCGCAAAGCAATTGAATCGACGTGAGTTATTCGCACCTTCCATGCCGAACCCTCAGCAATTTAGCTTGATTTTCAGCAAAAGCTGGCAACTGGACGCAAGGGCGGATGTCAGGTTGTAACGGCGATATCACATCAGGAGTAGCTGGTTCTGAAGCTGGATCTCTTAATACCCAGGGCCCTGATCTTTGATTCCAGGGTTTGACGTGGAATCTTGAGTTTCGCGGCCGCTCCGGCGGGACCCGAGACGCGACCTTGGGTTTCTTTTAGAGCTGACACAATAATTTCCTTCTCTCTGTCGGCTACCGTTGACAGCAGGGACGACTCCTCGGTGCGGTTGAGCGATTCTGGCCGTAGCCACGTTGGATCAACTTCAAACAGATCGCCTTCGCAGAGGATTACGGCTCTTTCGATCACATTTTGTAATTCACGAACATTTCCCGGCCAGTCATATGCCTGAAATAAGTCCAAGGTCTGTCTATCGATTGTCTTGATCTTCTTGCCAGACTTTGTTGCATACCTATCGATCAAATACTCAACGAGTAAAGGGATATCGTCCTTACGCTCACGTAACGATGGCACATGAATAGGAAAAACGTTTAATCGGAAAAACAAATCCTGCCGGAAAGTTCCAGCCTTGACTGCGGCTGTGAGATCGCGATTGGTGGCAGCAATTACTCGGACGTCCACCGGAATCGACCGATTGCTTCCGACCCTTTCGATCTCTTGCTCTTGCAATACACGCAATAACGCAATCTGGGTCTCTGGAGGCAGGTCTCCTGCTTCATCCAGAAAGATTGTCCCCCCGTCGGCCGCCTCGAACCGGCCGACACGCCGCTGAATCGCTCCGGTGAAAGCGCCCTTCTCATGACCGAAAAGCTCCGAAGCGATGAGAGATGGCGGAATGGCCGCGCAATTGACCCGCACGAATGCTCGCGCCGAACGCTTTGATCGCTTATGAATCGCCCGGGAGATCAGTTCCTTGCCGGTTCCAGTGTCACCCAAAATAAGAACCGTGGATTCAGTCGGAGCAACCTTCGATACCTGCGACAGCGTCTTGCGAAGGATGCACGAGGTACCAACAATCTCTTCGGACATTGAAGATCGAGCAATCTCTTCCCTCAACACCAGGTTTTCGTTCCTGGTCCTCTCTTCCGCCCGTTTTCGATCTTCAATATCTGTTCCCGTGGCATACCAGCGAAGGACTTTCCCTTGTTCATCGCGGAAGGGATGGTAGCGGATGAAGAACCAGCGATACTTACCATCTCTTCCAATCACTCGCTGCTCATTTTCAAAAGGCACGTTGCCTCTGAGCGCCTGGCGGCGCTCCTCGCGGAGCCTTTCGACATCTTCCGGGTGGAAAACACGTGTGCGATAGTCTTCTTTCTTAACATCCTCCAAGGTGAGGCCGACATAATCGAGCACTGTCTGATTTGCAAAAAGGACGCTGCCATCCGGGCGCAACACGTTAATAAAAGTCGGGATGGCATCCGTCATCCGCCGGAGCTCCTCCTCGTCCCGCCGGTGCGTCTCTTCGGCTCTCTTCCGATCGTCGATATCAGTCGCCAGCAGATGCCAGCTGACAACGCGGCCTTCCGGTCCACGCACCGCGAAACCGCGCACATGGAACCAGCGATATGCGCCATCGACGCGACGGATACGGTGTTGAATGTCGTAAAGCTCTCCGGTCTCGACCGAACGGCTCCACGCCGCGATCACACGAACAAGATCATCCGGGTGAATCGCCTCGGAGGTGGTCCAATCCTTAAGGTCCTGAACGGTCTTGCCGAAGTATTCCAGAATCTGGCGGTTGGCGAGTTCCACCTCGCCTTTCGCCGTCATGGTGCATACAAGGCTTGGAATGCGGTCAACGATGAGCCGGAAACGTTCCTCACTCTGCAGCAGCGCGGCCTCCGCGCGCTTACGCGCCTCGATGTCAGCGTTCGCTCCAACCCACTTGACGACATTCCCGTCGCTGTCCAGCAGGGGAATCGCCCGGAAAAGAAACCAGCGATACTCGCCGTCCAAGCTTCGCAGCCTTGCCTCTTCCTCTCCTGGCTGTCCAGAGGCAAGCAGCTTTTGCCACGTGGCCATTAGCTTTCCTAAATCTTCGGGATGAATCGCGATCATCCAACCCCACCCGAGCGCATCGACCATCGGTAGCCCCGTGTAGTCAAGCCAGCGCCGGTTCAGGAAATCGGCGGAGCCGTCAGGAAGACACGACCACACCAGGTCGGGGATGGTATCGATCATTGTGGTGCCTTCGTCGTTCGAGGGCGCCGTTATGGGGAATGCGTTCTTCAAAGGAGCCTTTCATCTTGAGAGAGGCGGAATTGCATGAAGTCTTGCCGCAACTGACTATGACGATGACAAGAACGTATTCTTTCAGGCTTTCGAAACGACTGGTCCTTGCGGCAGAAATGTGCTGCAGGTATTTCTGCTGCAACGGACGTTACTTTCCGGTGCGTACGCAAGGAGAGGCATTCACAGTCCACGAATACCGCCTCCCGAGAGACTTCTCTCTCTTGTTTTGTGCAACGAAGGACTTCTCCTGAACTTTAAAATCGCCCTGAATTCTTCCCGAAAGTAGTGGTCAGTCACAATGGATCCCGCTACTCCAACTTAAATTAGAGAATCTTAAAGCTTTGACCAGCGAGGTTATGATATGAACATCCTCTTCACACTATAGGATCTCGCTATTAACCACATTCTCACAGCAACAACCTCTTTTTCTTCTGAGGGGCGAGCCGGGCTTTACATCAAAAGTGACGACGGCCAACGTATGGTTCCGCTCAGCGCGTTTACCAGTTGGCACACCATCATTGGACCGCAGGCCGTCAACCATATCAATCAGTTCGCCAGCGTGACATTATTCTTCAACCTGAAACCCGGCCACGGCGCACATGTAGCGGATCTGATGGATTTACATAAAGCGTGCTCTCCTGCCTCGGACGATGGCGGTTAGTCACCGTGGCATATGTGCATTTGCCCTGAATCCATCGTTGAAGGTCTTCCGCTTTCTGCTGCATTGATCGGGACGTCCTGCAA
>Ga0137404_10002962_pt1 | contig 11335 bp, 13 predicted proteins | sample CZOMad2_1_16fung_FD_108285 | JGI IMG/M metagenome (GOLD analysis project Ga0137404, IMG submission 108285) | Vadose zone soil fungal communities from Angelo Coast Range Reserve, California, USA - CZOMad2_1_16fungal (Illumina Assembly) | ecosystem: Environmental > Terrestrial > Soil > Vadose...
GCGTTCCGTCCAGGACGCCGTCGATGCCGCAGCGCGCCGGCAGACGAGCCCGAGCTCCTGCACCGCTTCGTCGGCGATGGCGTGGATCAGGTCCTCTTTGCTCTGGAAGTAGAGGTAGAAGGTGCCTTTGGCGATGCCCGCGAGCTGGGTGATCTCCTCCACTCGCGTCGCGTAGAGCCCATTCTCGCTGAAGGCTTTGCGCCCGGCCGCCAACAGCCGGGCGGCGACTTGGGTATCGAGGGAACGGGAACCTTTTCGAGGGGGCTGGGCGGGGATCGGCACGGCGAATGACCAGTCAGTCATTACGCTAGCCGATCGCTGGCTGCAGGTCAAATCCGGTGGTGATCCGGCCGTAGCGTTGAGCCGCAGCGCATTGCCCTAGCCGTACGCGACTGCTACTCTAGCCGTACGGTGGAGGCAAGGCCCATGGAAACGACGAAACTGACGGTGCGGCTCCCCAAGGATGACCTGGAGTTCGCCAAGCGCTACGCCCGCGAGCACGGGATCACCGTAACTGAGTTGATCGACCGCTACCTCCGTGCCCTGCAGAGCGTGCCGGAGGTGAGGATCCATCCCGCGGTCGAGCAGATCAGCGGCCTCGTTCCCTCCACGGTGGATGCCGAGAGGGAGTACCGCGAGCACATCCTGGGAAAGCACCGTTGAAGCTGCTCCTCGATCTCAACGTCCTCCTGGACGTCATTCAACGGCGTGAGCCGTTCTATCCCGCCTCCGCCGCTGTGCTGAGCCGGGTCGCCGACCGCGCGGCGACCGGCTACCTTCCAGGCCACCTGTTGACGACGCTTTACTACGTCGTGCAAAAGCATGCGGGAAAACGACAGGCGGATCAGGTCATCGACTGGATGCTGTCCTCCATGGAGATCATCCCGGAGGGGAAAGCTCAGTTCCTGCGGGCTCGAAGCCTCGCCTTCCCCGACTTCGAGGATGCGGTGGTCGCGAGCGCCGCGGAGGCCGCCGGGTGCGAGCGGATCGTCACCCGCAACGTCGCAGACTTCCCGGGCTCTCCTGTCCCCGCCGTCACTCCCGAAGAGCTCTTGGCCGAAGCTTGAACCCGGCGGTCGGCACCGATATCTGCTTCCCCGACCCCACCTCCCGCCTCGCTTCGAAAGCGGAGCCGCCCTTCCTGTACACGGTTCGCCAGGCCGTCCCGGCGGCATGAGCGAGATCGATCTCCATCTGGAGGCAGGGCCTCTTCAAAGTCGAAGATCCTGAGGATTCTACCCGCCCCGAAGGGGCGACGGTCGGTAGCCTGGGGTGCCAACCCCAGGTAGGTGTCTCCTCAGATCTCCATAGCCCTGAAGGGGCGACGGTACGGACCGGGTTGCATGCTCTTACCCGCGTGCTATCTTGAAGCTGAGGAAGGAGTCTTGAAGGACATGGCCGAGCTAGAGCCGACTCAGGTCGATGAATTCGTCCAAGAAGCTGCAGCGCTTGCGGCACGTGACTGGGCCGAGATCGAACAATTTCTCGAAACCTTCTCCGCGATCCAGCAAAGAGCCGCACCTGAGGGGCACCCCAATAAGAGAGATGTTTCCGCAGAGGTCCTGCGCGCGTTAGCCAAGGAGTACCAGAAGGATCTTATCGCGCGGCTGGCGGAGATTGGGCGATGGGCACAGGGAGGAGGGAAGGGCCAACACCGGTGCTGGGCCTTCTATCAGGCATTCTGCAAAGTGCTCCCAGAGCTGAGCTTCGAGCCCGAGACTCTTGTCGATGCTCTGGAAGCTGCTGATCCGGTCGGTGGGGGTATCTACAAAGCTGTGGAGAACCTAGCGCTGCGATCTCGGGAGACAGCGGCTCGCCTGTTCGATACCTTCGTTGCTCGCCCGCATTCACCTGTCGTCCTTCTGGCCGGAAATGCCCTTTCCGGGCTCGCGCATCTCGATTTGCTTGAAGCACACCACAGGGCTCTTGTCATGGCCCAGGCAAAGGCAGGAGTTCTGCGCCGTATCGGTATAGGAACCTTGAGTAGCTTGAACTACCCGGAAACTGCAGAGGATCTTCTGCGGGGAACGTTAGACCGGTTCGCAGAGCTCAGCGCTGTGCCTGATTCTGAAACAGATTGGATGCTAGTGCAGGGATATGGGTTGCTAACACCTCATTCTGAGGAGGCGCGTAGCGCCTTTCTGTCCATGGCGGCGCGAGATGATCCAGCAGTGCAATCGGAAGTCGCTTTCACCCTATCTCAGAGGGCTAGCTCAGATCACCAACAGGTATGGTACAGCACGGCTCTCATGAGCCTCACCCGTGTACCGACCCAGTTCCAAGGAATCGGCGACATCGACCATTGCGTGGCTTCCTGCGCCCACAGCCGACCAGAGATAGCCACAGAGTTCCTTGAAGCCTTCGTGAAGAGCCGTGCTTATGGCACCCAGGGAGAAGACGCCAAACTGCCCGAGCTTCTGAATCAGACCTTTTGGGTCCTACGGCAAGAGTCTCTCAAAGCCTTCGAGGAGATGATCACGCGCTGGTTCTCCTCTACCGACACTCGTCTCCATCATGCAGCCTCGGATCTGGTTATGCATGGTCACTACGGATCACCCTACATGAAACTTTCACCGATCAAGCTCAGCAAGCTCGTCTTGGATTCTCTTGACGAACAGATGCAAGTGCTCGTGCTGTTGCGAGTACTTGGATATGTCATCGGAGGTCGCCTTCTGGCCGCCTTGATTGCGTCGGCTCTGCGGTGCGAACCCTTGACACCTCCCATAGCGAATATGATCGAGGATGCCTTAGCCGATTATGTCCTCTACAACTATCCTGGTAGTGGCGAGGAGTACCTTAAGGCTTACCTCGAGGAGGGTGATATCTCAAAGCCCGCACGAGATATCCTGCAGAGAGCTTTGGCCCGATCTGAGACATACATGAGTGCATTGAGAAGTCTGCCTCGGCTCAGCGAATTACGCCCTCCAGCCCATCGCTTGCAAAGTCTCCGGTTGGCTGAGCAGAAGTTTTATGGCGCTACCATGGGGACGGCCCCGAGAAGTTCTCCACTCCTAACCATGCTGCCAAAATTCCACCTCAAGTTCGGTGCCAGCTTCTTCACAGAAGTGGAAGGGACCTTCACGGAGCCCACTGCCCTTGGAGTTATCTCTCACTCTCCCGAGAGGGAACGTGGCGAAGCGATCGATCCTCTGGGGCAGGAGCTCCTGAGAATACAATGGAGAGCCGCCGGGCCACAGGAGGAGCAGGAAGAGGGATGAGGCTCGTCTTACGCGAATACCTGAGCATGCTCAAGGAGTCCGGGGAACTGGACGCCCTGCTCCCCGATCTTCTCGTCTCTATGGGCTTGGACCCACAAAACCGACCCCAGCGTGGTCCACGCCAATTTGGCGTGGACCTACCCGCCGTCGGAGTAGACCCTGAGGACGGTCAACGGAAGCTTTTTCTATTTCTTGTGAAGCAGGGCGACATCACGCGGAGTAACTGGGACACAGGGGCACAAGCCGTTCGCCCCTCCCTCAATGAAGTCTTCGATACCTATCTCAGCACACAGGTGCTCCCGGAGCACCAAGATCTGACTAAAAAGATCGTCCTTGCAACGAACGGCGAGATGAAACAGAGCGTCACGCCAAACTGGGTGGGCTACGCGCGTGAGCATGCGGGCCGTCATCCTGAGCACGGAGAGATTCAATTTGGCCTCTGGGACGCCGACAGCCTGGCGATTCTCCTCGAAAAATATCTCCTCGACGAATATCTGTTCCCGGAATCGGCCCAGAAACAAATCCGGAAGACGATTGCCCTGGCGGATCAGAATGAGGACGAGCCGCGCTACTTCTATGCGCTCATCGAAGAGACCTTGTTCCAACGTGAGTTACCACTCGAGAACACGCCGGGTGCCCGGCGCAAACGCGCCTGCCCGAGGAGTACCGAGCTTTTCGGGAAGCTGTAGTAGAGGTCCTTCCGGGGACGGATCTCCAAATGTGGTTCCCCAACGAGGGCACAGAGGAACTCCTATTCAGGCGCAACGCTTCCACGCCCGGAGGAAAGGTCTTTGGCTCCCGACTGCCGGAGACTCTGGAGGGTCTCAAGGCGCTGATGGCTCGCCTCTTGGAGAGGAGTACTTTCGCGAAGCTGTCCTGCGTCGAGCAGGGCTGGCCTGTGTTGGGGCTCATCGCAAGCCGACACTTCAGGACTCCGTTGATGCCAGAGTATTGGCAGCAGGGGGTATGCACGCCCTCAGCGCCTGCACCGCCCGAAGGCGACCCCGAGAGCCAGCGACAAGCTGGAGTAGATTGACCAGCCCAAGGAGGACCCGCCGGCTCTTCGGCGCCTACTGCGATAACATGACCTCGGCATATGTTGAGCCCGCGAGGAATATGACTATCACCCTCAGCCTCCCACCCGATCTTGAAGATCGCCTTCAACAGGAAGCCGAGCGGCAGGGACTGCCAGCGGATGCTCTGACGCTCCGACTGCTGGACCAGCACCTCCCGGCGAAGGATGTCCGGGGGGAACTGGTCACCCTGATCCAATCCTGGATCGAGGAAGGCGACGCTCGGGAACAGAAGGAGACCGGCGAGTACCTGATCCGGGCGTTGGACGAGAATCGCCTCTCCCACAGGCCGCTCTTTCCTTCGGAACTCAGGGGCGTGACCTGGTAAGCCATACCACTCTCGGTTGAGTAACGTACCGTCGCCCCTTCGGGGCTTTTGTTTTCTTGGGGTTACACCGACCTGGGGCTCTCGCCCCAGGCTACCAACCTACGCCCCTTCGGGGCAGTCTGCAGAGGGCCTGGTACGGCCCCTCTCCCAGTCTTCCATCCAAACCGCCGGTAAGGGTCACTGTCCATGGCGAACCCAGCCCCCAGGTCGCCGGGTGGCTCGATCGCCGTGAGCCGCGCTGGAGCGAGGGGCTCCGCCTGCCGGAGGCGATCATCCGGTCGCCTTTGGCGCTCGCCAACTGGCTCGAAGCCGCCGGACCGGCCGCCGAGGAGCAGGTGGGAAGGAGCCGCGCTCGCCGGCAGCGGGTGTAAAGACGCCGGAAAGGGTCCGGGCAACGTGGGGCGGTGTTCCAACACCGCCCCATCGTCGTTCCTGGCGAGCTGCAAGCGGCGCGGACCGTTCCGCGGGCCTCGGGAGGTCTCCGCCCACGCTCGGGCGCCTTCCGCAGGGGCGGACGAACGTTCCGAAGCCCTGGGGCAGCCGGATTTCGGACGCGCGGCGCCTGCCGGGAGCGTCGCGGAGCGCGCCGAGCGGCTGGAGACGCGTCCCCAGCGCGTGGGGAGAGATGGGGAAGGTTCCCCCGAAATAGGGGAAGGGTCGCCCAACTTTGGGGAAGAGTCGCCCGATTTCGGGGAAGCGTTCCCCAATTTCGGGGAAGCGTTCCCCAATTTCGGGGAAGGGTTCCCCAACTTCGGGGAAGGGTTCCCCAATTTTGGGGAACGGTCGCCCAATTTCGGGGAAGCCTTCCCCCAAATTGGGGAAGAGTCGCCCGATTTCGGGGGAGTGCCGCCCAACTTTGGGGAACCCTCGCCCACTTTGGGGGGAGAGCTCCCCAATTTGGGGGAGGCCTTCCCCGGACGGAGCGGGTAGGGTGCCGCGGACGGCGACAAACCCGGCACCGGAAGCGGAACGGCCCGCACCCGGCGGCCCTGGGAGACGTTTCGACGGTAGCACAGCCGGCGGTACAATGGCGTCGATCGGCGGCACTCGCGCCGCTCCAGCCCAAGCTGTGCGAAAATTGTCGCCAGGAGCCGATCATGGAACCCGTGCACGCCCACGTCCCCAACCCCCCCGCCCGCCCGCTCCTCATCTACGACGGCCACTGCGGCTTCTGCCTCTGGTGGCTGGCCCGGTGGCGGCGGCGGATCGGCGATCGGATCGACTATGCCCCCTCGCAGGAGATGGCGAAGGAGTACCCGACCCTGCCGCGGGTGCGCTACTCGCGCTCGATCCAGCTCGTCGAGCCGGACGGCACCGTCTACGAGGGGGCGGAGGCGGCCTTCCGCGCCCTCGCCCGGGCGCCGCGCGGGGGCAAGCCGCTATGGGCCTACCGGCACGTTCCCGGGGTCCGGGCGGTGACCGAGCGGAGCTACAAGTTCATCGCCCGCCACCGCTCCGGCCTCCACAAGGTCACCCTGTGGACCTTCGGGCGCGATCCGCTCGCCATCCCCAAGTCGCGCAAGCTCGCCCTGCCGGCCCTGGGCGCCGTCCTCACCCTGGGGATCGCCCTCCTCGCCGCCCAGAAACGCCGGCGGCGGCCGCCCTCCCGCTGGGACCGGCGGTTCTGACTTAGAATCGAGCCCGTTTTCGTAAGGAGGAGGCTCGATCGATGGCGGCTCCCAGCCGGCAGGTCCCGCTCGCCGTACGCATCCTCGTCACCGTTCTCCTGGTCGCCCTTTATGCGCTGGGCGGCCAGGTGCCGCTGCCGTTCGTCGCCGTTCCGGCCGGCACAGAGATCCCCCGCTGGGCGAGCGTCGCCTCCCTGGGCATCGAGCCGCTGGTCCTCGGTTTCGGTTTCGTGGGGGTCTTCGGGCTCCTCCTTCCTGCGGTGCCCACGCTCCTCACGCTGCGGCGCGGGATCGCCCGGCTGGCGCTGCCGGCGAGCCTCGTCTGCGCCGTGATCCAGGCGGTCAACCTCGTCGTCCGCCTGGAGGGCGAAAGCGCGATCGACCGGCAGCCCCACCTGCTCGCCCCCGGCGGGGCGCCCTGGCTCGCCATCGTCGGCACCCTGGCCGCGGCCACCGCGGCGATCTACCTGCTGGGCAACGCCCTGACCGCCTGGGGCCTGGGCAACGGCTTCTGCCTCTTCTTCCTGGTCTCGATGGCCAACCGGCTGAGCGCCTACCTCGACCATCCCCCGGCCCGGTCGAGCGGCGGGTGGACCTTCGTCTTTTTCGTCCTCGCCGCCATCCTGACCGGCCTCTACCTGCGCCAGGAGCGGCGGGTCGAGGTGGCGGTCGCGGGCACCGAGGCGATACCGCCGGTCCCGGTGGCCCTCCCCGCCTTCCCGCAGACGATCCTCCCCCTGCTCGCCACCTACTGGCTGTTCCAGACCCTCTTCCGCACCGGCCGGCTGCCCCGCATCCTCACCGCCACGCTCTCGGCCCAGGTCGTCGTCCTGGCACTCCTCGTCGCGACGCTCGGACTCTTGACCTATGCCCGGGTGGGCCGCCCCCAGCGCTTCCTCGCCGACCTGCCCGGAGCCGGCCCCGCGGAGCCCGGACCGTTCACCCTCCAGTTCCTCCTGGGGACCGCCTTCCTCTGCGGCGGGATCGCGGTCTATGCCATCGCCGGCCGCTATGCCGTGGCGCAGGTGGCGCTCTTCCCCTTCCCGTTGCTCCTCCCCCTGGTCGCCCTGGGGCTCGATCTCGCCGAGGCCCTGCGCTTTTTCCGCCGCCACCGCGGGGCGACCCTCGCCACGTTCGACGACCTCGCCCTCGCCAGCTACTGGCAGAGCCGCCTCGACGCACACGGCATCCCGGCGCTTTTGACCGCCTCCTCGTTCCGCGGCCTCTACTCCCGCTTCCTGCCGCTGGTCACGATCGATCTCCGGGTGCCGGTGGAGCGCCTCGACGAAGCGCGCGCGCTACAGCTGATCGTTCACCCGATAGCTGAGCCAGTCCTCGGCCTTGTGCCAGAGGCTGCGGGCGTTCCAGGCCTCGAGCCGGACCAGGATTGAGCTTCTCAGGTCGTCGTCGAACGCGTTCTTCAGCTGGGCGGCGACGCCACGATCGATGATGCCGACGCTCGCCTCGTCGTTGATGTCGTAGGAGCGGTCGTCCAGGTTGGAGGAGCCGACGAGCGACCAAAGGCCGTCGACGAGGACGATTTTCTGATGGAGCATCGTGCGCTGGAAGACGTAGAGCCGGATCCCACGCTCGGTCAGGTCCTCGAAATAGAAATGCCCGGCGTGCTTGACGACGCCGCTGTCAGTCAGCGGGCCGGGGACCATGATGCGGACGTCGACTCCCCGCTTGACGGCGCCGGAGAGCAGCTCGACGGTGTCGTTGTCGGGAATGAAATAGGGGTTCTGGATGATCAGCTCGCGTTTGGCGGTGGCGATGGCGATCTTCATCAGCACTTCGAGCTCGGCGACCCCGCCGCGCGGCGAGCTGCCGACCATGTGGACGCGCAGGTTCCCGGCCGGATGCTGGACCGGGAAGTAGCGCGGTCCCACCAGCGCCTCGCCGGTCGCCTCCGCCCAGTGCTGGGCGAAGACCGACTGGGCGGGATTGACGATCGGCCCGACGAGCCGCACCCCGGTGTCGCGCCAATGCTGGGCGTCCTGGCCGTTGCCGGTCCATTCGGCGGCGATGCCGTGGCCGAAGACGTAGGCGACATGGCCGTCGATCACCGCCACCTTCCGGTGGGTGCGGTTGTTGACGTAGCCAAACTCGACGAGCTTGAAGGGATGGTAACGGATCGCCTTCACCCCGGCCTGCCGCATCGCCTGGAACTGGTGGTCCTCCATTTTGGTCGAGCCGAAGGCGTCGACGGTCAGGCGCACCTCGACCCCCTGGCGCGCCTTCTCGGCGAGAATCCTGGCGATCTGCTCGGTGATCCGCCCTTTCCACCAGACGTAGGTCTCCAGGTGGATCGTCTTCCTGGCCGCCACCAGGTCGGCCAGGAAACGGGGGAAGAAGCCGTCGCCGTTCTGAAGCACCTCGATTTGATTCCCGGGGAGCACGTCCCCCCGGGTCAGGCCGGCGATCGACGGCAGGGCCTCCTCGAAGTTGTCGACCCCGCGCACCCGGACGTGCGCCGGGACCTGCCGCCCCTTGGACCAGGCCCAGAGGAAGAGCACCGCGATCAGCCCCAGGGTGACGATCGCCATCCACAGCGGCACCTCGATCAGGAGCCGGCCCTGGCTGTCCCGCGGCCGGGGATTTTTCTTCTTGGCGGGCGCCCGCTTGGCCATGACCTCCCCTCTCCTCACGCCTCGCGGCGCAGCTCGACGACCACGGGCCAGTGGTCGGACGGCCCGACGCGGAGCACCCGCGAGGCGACCGTCGTCCAGCCCGGATCGGCGAAGACGTAATCGATGCGCTGCCGGGTCATCCGATGGGTGCTTTCGAGGCCGCCGCAGCGACGGAAGAGCTCCGAGAGCATCAGGTGCGCGAGCTCCGGCGCCTCGGGCGGCGCGTTGAGGTCGCCGACGAGGACGAAGGGCGCCGCCGTGGCCCCCAGCCAGCGGTCGAGCTCGGCGACCTGGGCGGCCCGGGCGGCGCTGCCGAACCGTCCCCAGGCGGCCAGGTGGGTGACCAGGAAATGGACTTCCGTTCCACGCACGGCGACCCGCGCGGCGAGGAGAGTGCGCGGCTCGCCGCTCCCGGGCAGCGGGTGCACCACCGATTCCCGCACCTCTCCCGCGGCGAGGAGAGCGTTGCCGAACTCACCCTTGCCGCTGTCGAAGCTCTTGCCGAACGAGAGCGTCAGGCCGGTCAGGCCGGCCAGGATCTCCGCCTGGTCGGCAAAGCGCGCCAGCCAGGTGCCGCGGTGGACCTCCTGGAGCCCCACCAGGTCCGGCCGCTCGCACTCGATCACCCGCGCGATCCGCTCCAGGTACCGGCCGGCGACGAGCGCGGCATGCCCGCCGACGTTATAGGACATCACCTTGAGGTCGACGGATGGCACCAGGTGAGGGGAACAGCAAGTTCCGGACCAGGGGGGGGATGCGTACAGCCGGCCAGCGAACCGCGGCTCGCCGCGCGCCGACCTGTGGTAGCGTTCTGCGATCGACCTCGGGGAGCGAAAGACATGGACCAGGAGTTGATTGCCTATCTTGAGCAGCGCTTCGTGGCGATGGAGCGGAAGATGGACGAACGCTTCGATCAGGTGAACGAGTCGATCCATCGGAACCGGATCCTGCTCGAGGAGACGCGCCACGAGGTCCAGATCGTCGCCGAGGGGGTGATCGGCGGGGTGGAGCAGGTGCAGTCGCTTCGTGCGGACGTCGAACGCCGCTTGATTGAATTCCAGGGAATGATCGTCCAACACCGTCGAGACAACGACATCCGCCTGAGCCTCCTGGAGGAACGGTCCGGACGTCAAGGTCAGGCCGCCCTGGAGTACATCAAGGAGCGCTACGGTCGCAAGACCACCTGATCGGGTCGGCTTCCCCTCCGTCAGGGCAGCGGAACCTTGTCGTAGATCTCGGCCAGGGCGAGGGAACAGCCGAGCGAGGGGAGGTGGACGACGGCGTCGCGGCCGGAGGTCGCGGTGAACCGCCAGGCGCCGTCTTCCTGGCGCACGAACTGCTCGACCAGCGGCTCGTCCTGGGAGACGAGCAGGTACTCGCGGAGCGAGTCGAGGGCCCGGTAGTGCTCGAACTTCTTGCCCCGGTCGTAGCCCTCGGTCGAGGCGGAAAGGACCTCGATCACCAGGCTCGGGTTCAGGAGGGTGTCGAAGTGCTCGTCCTCGAATCGCGGCTCGCCGCAGACCACGACGACGTCGGAGTAGGTGTAGAGCCCGGTAGCGGGAACTCGCACCCGCAGGTCGCTCGGATAGAGCTCGCAGGGACGCCCTTTGAGCTGCGATCTCAGCTCGCCGAGCAGATTGGTGACGATGAGGTTGTGCTCCCGGCTCGCTCCGGCCATCGCCACCATCTCCCCGTCGACGTACTCGCTCCGGGTCTCCGCGGAGCGTTCGAAGGCGAGGTAGTCCTCGGCCGTCAGATAGGGTTTCGAGTGGACGGACATGGGGCACACCTCCCGGAGTAGGATACTACTCCGAAGGCGGGCTTACGGGCAGGTCGAGAAGGCATGGGTGTCCTGGACCGGAGCGGCCGTGTGGTTGGGCGGGTTGGTATAGACTTGGACCTGGCCGGACTGCGTGTCGATGACGGTCAGGGTGAACTGCACGTTGGTGGTCGCGGCGTAGAAGACCCAGAACTGGTTGCCCAGCGCCGGGATGCAGGCGTCGAGCACCTTGACCAGCATCTCGATGTTGCTCGGGTCAAAGAAGTAGAAGAGGCCGGACTGCGGCGCGGCAGGGAGCGGCACCGCGGTCCCCTTCCCGGTCTGGATGCCGGTCACCCAGGAGACCTCGACCTGGAAACGGCCACCGGCACCCAGGCAGAGGGTGTTGGGGCCGGGCACGCAGGCGGTGCCGGGCGCCGGCTGCACGATCACCCGGCCGCTCATCCCGACCCCGCCGGCCCCGCCGTGCTCCTCGCAATGGAAGAGGTAGGTCCCCGCCCGCGGATAGGCGACGGTCGCCGACCAGAGGGCGCCGGAGATGGAGCCGTCCCCTCCCTGCCCGTCGCAGCCGTTGGCGCACCGGAAGCTGCCGTCGTCGGCGGTCACGTTGTGGGTGCCCCCGGCGTTGCTGAAGTGGACGCTGTCGCCCGCCTGGAGAGTGACGGCGGCCGGGGTGAA
>Ga0137404_10002963_pt1 | contig 11329 bp, 7 predicted proteins | sample CZOMad2_1_16fung_FD_108285 | JGI IMG/M metagenome (GOLD analysis project Ga0137404, IMG submission 108285) | Vadose zone soil fungal communities from Angelo Coast Range Reserve, California, USA - CZOMad2_1_16fungal (Illumina Assembly) | ecosystem: Environmental > Terrestrial > Soil > Vadose zone...
ATGAAGTTCACGTTGTCGGTCAAATCTTTCCAGGTACCGCCGACACCGGGCACCTGCGCCTGACCGCCCAGCTTGCCTTCCGTCCCGACTTCGCGTGCTACGCGGGTAACCTCGCCGGCGAACGCGTTGAGCTGGTCCACCATTGTATTGATGGTGTCTTTCAACTCCAGAATCTCGCCTTTCACGTCCACGGTAATCTTGCGCGACAGGTCGCCGCGAGCCACCGCCGTTGTGACTTCAGCAATGTTGCGTACCTGCGCGGTCAGGTTTCCAGCCATCGAGTTGACCGAGTCGGTGAGGTCCTTCCACGTGCCCGCGACTCCGGGAACGACCGCCTGTCCGCCAAGTTTTCCATCCGTTCCGACTTCGCGCGCCACGCGGGTAACTTCCGACGCAAACGACCGCAGCTGATCCACCATCGTATTGATGGCTTCTTTCAACTGCAGAATTTCTCCGCGCACATCCACGGTGATCTTGCGAGAAAGGTCGCCGCTCGCCACCGCGGTCGCCACCTCGGCGATGTTACGAACCTGGCCAGTAAGGTTACTGGCCATGGAATTCACCGAATCGGTCAAATCTTTCCAAGTCCCTGCAACGCCGGGAACCTGTGCCTGGCCTCCGAGCTTCCCGTCCGTGCCAACCTCCCGGGCCACGCGCGTAACCTCCGCCGTGAACACGCCAAGCTGCTGAATCATGGTGTTTACGATGGTTGCGGAACGCAGAAACTCACCTTCCAGGGGCCGCCCATCCACGTCCAGCCGGACGGTTTGGGTCAGATTGCCCTGCGCGACCGCCGCGATAGCACGGGTCACCTCGGTTGTTGGGCGCAGGAGGTCGTCCACCAGAGTGTTGACGGATACCTCCATCTCCCCCCAGGCACCCTTGGACTGATGAAACCGCGTGCGTTCACGGGTCCGCCCCTGCTTGCCAACGACTTGCCCGACTCGCCTTAACTCCTGTGCAATCTGTTGGTTAGAGGACGCAATATCATTAAATGTGTCGGCCAACTTGCCAGCCATGCCGGTCCACGAACCAGGCAGCCGAACAGAGAAGTCGCCATCCCTCATCGTCTGCAGACTGGCTAGGATGACGCTCAGATCGGCCTGTGAGACCTCTAGCGACGCCGTGGCGAGACCTGCGCCGCCCGAGTCGCTCTTTGTTCGGGCGGCTCCGCCCTCGGCGTTAGGTGTGTTTCGGCCGTTTCTCTTCATCGAAGTCTCCCAATTGCTTGTTACACAGCCAATTGCGTGTCACAGACCGCATACTAAATAGTCGCAGATCGACAAACCTTAGCAACGGAGACACCTGTTCGTTGCCAACAGCATTCGAAGACCGCTTGGCCTCCGACGCCGCAATGCCCGCAGAGAAAACCACTTAGCGACCTCGGCGTTAGCGAGAGAATCTTGGAAGCAATACCACGATCGGGGTATGCATAGCGCTACAGTGTTTTCTGTATAGATGCTTCTAAGGCAACTCCCGCCTGTCGTACCAGAATCGTGCCAACCGCGGTAGGTCGTGCACGATCGGGTATCTTCCAGCCGCAGTTTGGCTTTCCGCGAACGATGTTCGATGCCGGGCGGGCGCGCGAAGCGCCATCTTATTTCGTGTCAATAACCTCTATGTGATTTAGAATATTCGACCTATGGACAAGTTAACCCGTCGCCGATTCACCCAGACCATCGCCGCCGCCGCTTTTGCCAGCGCCGGACTGCCCCGATTCGCGCTCGCCCAGATGCCCAAAGCGAATTTACTCCGATTTCCTGTCGGCTTTAAATGGGGTTGCGCCACCGCCTCCTATCAGATCGAAGGCGCCGCGAACGAAGACGGGCGGAAGCCGTCCGTGTGGGACACCTTTTCGCATACACCGGGGAAAACGTTCCAGGGAGACACCGGCGATGTCGCCGATGATTCCTACCATCTCTACAAAGACGACGTGCAGCTTCTCAAGAACATGGGCGCTACAGTCTACCGGTTCTCCATTTCGTGGTCCCGTATTTTCCCCGACGGCACGGGCCAGCCTAACGAAAAGGGCCTCGCGTATTACCAGCGCGTAGTTGACGAACTCTTGGCGAACAACATTACCCCCTATATCACGCTCTTTCACTGGGATCTCCCGCAAGCATTGCCCAACGGATGGCAGTCACGCGACACTCCGAAGGCCTTCGCCGACTATGCAGCCTACGTCTCGAAGCATTTCTCAGATCGCGTCAGCCATTTTTTCACCACCAATGAATTCGTTTGCTTCACAGACCTGAGCTATAAGAGCGGCCAATTTGCACCGGGTTTGAAATTACCTCCTGCACAGGTAAACCAGGTTCGTCATCACGCCATCCTGGCCCACGGTCTCGGTGTGCAAGCCATACGCGCAAACGCCAAGGCCGGAACCCTGGTGGGCCTCGCGGAAAATGCGAACGTCTATATCCCAATCATCGAGAGCGGCGAGCACATTGAGGCCACGCGCAAGGCGACGCGCGAAGGCAACGCTCCATTCCTTACCGCGCTGATGGAAGGCAAGTACACCGACGGCTACCTCCAGCGCGAAGGGGCGAACGCTCCGAAAGTCGAACCCGGCGACATGAAGGCAATCAGCAGTCCTCTCGACTTCCTGGGCCTCAACGTATACACGGCAGATTATGTCAGGGCCGACTCGTCGCCCGCCGGATACGCGATTGAGAAGCGGCCAACTTCATACCCGCACATGGCCTCGCCGTGGATCAACATCGATCCTGAAGCACTGTATTGGGCCATTCGGAATCCCAGCGATCTTTGGAAGCCGAAGGAACTGTACATCACGGAAAATGGATGTTCCTCCGACGATGTGATCAATGCCAGCGGACACATCGAGGACACCGACCGCGTCATGTATCTCCGCAATCACATCATGCACATGCAACGCGCGGCGGCCCAGGGCTATCCGATCAAGGGTTACTTCCTCTGGAGCCTGCTCGACAACTTTGAATGGGCCGATGGCTACAGCAAACGATTCGGCCTTCACTACGTGGACTTCAAAACCCAAAAGCGGACGCCCAAACTCAGTGCGGAGTGGTACCGCGAAGTCATTCAACGCAACGCGGTGGTCTAACGCTTGGCCGCGTTATAGCTCACGAAATGAGAGCGATATAGTACGCTATCGACCCCGTTTACGGGACGCTGAACCCCGTCATCCTGAGGCTACCCGACAAGGGTAGCCGAGGGATCTCAATCGATCACTGTCACAGGGACCACGAGTGGCGCCGCGTGTGCCCCCAACGACGCCAGATTTCCGCCGCTAACTTCATGTGACGCTAAGGCTTCGATTGCGCATCCAATGCCTGTAACGTTGCTAGCCATCGCAACGGGAGTCCTACAGATGCAGATCGGTATTGACAGTTTCGCCGCAGCAATCTCGGATCCTGCCGCCGGCACTACGCTGAGTCCCGCCGAGCGCCTGCGCGGCCTGCTCGACGAAATCGAGCTTGCCGATCAGGTAGGCCTGGATGTCTTCGGCATTGGCGAGCATCACCGGCCGGAGTTTCTCGATTCCGCGCCAGCGGTCATCCTCGCTGCCGCTGCCTCTCGCACCAAAAATATTCGTTTGACCAGCGCCGTCACAGTGCTTAGCGCCGCCGACCCCGTACGCGTCTTTCAGGAATTCGCAACCCTGGACCTGATCTCGCAAGGCCGCGCCGAAATCGTTGCTGGCCGCGGCTCCTTCGTCGAATCCTACCCGCTCTTCGGCCTCAAATTGGAAGACTACGATTCCCTGTTCCAGGAAAAACTCGAACTGCTACTGGCGATCCGCGACAACACTCACGTGCACTGGTCCGGTAAACACCGCGCCCCACTTACGGGCCAAGGCATCTACCCGCGTCCGTTGCAGAATCCTTTACCGATTTGGGTCGGCGTGGGCGGCTCGCCGGAGTCCTTTGTACGCGCCGGAACGCTGGGACTTCCCCTGATGGTCGCCATCATCGGCGGCGAACCCCACCGCTTTCGCCCGCTCATCGATCTCTATCGCACAGCTGGCCGGCGCGCTGGACACTCTGCCGACAAGCTCACAGTGGGTTTGCACTCCATCGGCTTTCTGGGGGACACCACCGACCAAGCCGCCGACGATTTTTATCCCGGCTACGCGCATACCTTCACCGAGATCGGCAAGGAGCGGGGTTGGTCGCGCACTACCCGCGCGCAGTTCGATGCGACTCGTGGACCTACGGGAGCACTATTGATCGGCGATGCCGAAACCGTTGCGGAAAAGATCCTCTACGTGAACGAAGCCCTCGGCGGCATCTCTCGCATTACATTTCAGATGGGGGTCTCCACGGTTCCGCATCAGAAGATGAAGCACGCCATCGAAATCCTAGGCACACGAGTAGCCCTGATGGTGCGCAAAGGCGTAGCCGCCGCTCCCGCTCGTGTCTAACCCCATCATCAGCGAGCTTTCATCACGGATTCGCTCGCAGGTGGACGTCAGGCGCGTGTCGATTCCACGGCGGCCGTTTGTGTCCGGATCAGCGCCGCCACCAAATCATACAGCGCACTGCTGGTGCAAACTTCGTAGTACGGATGACTCGACGCGATGCCGATCGCTCCTTCGGGCAGCAATTCCCGCGCCAGTCCTCTGCGCAGAACCAGCAATTCCACCGAATCCCCCATCGGCACTTCGCCGTAGTGCAGCGTCACATTTTCCTTGCCCCAAGGCATATCCTGTTTCGTCTCAATCGAGTCCAGCGAAATCTCCTCAGACAACTTCTGAAACCCTTCCTCATTCAATTCGATCCCATTCCGATTGAAGCGCACCAGAAATTCGTCCAACTCCTCCGCCGATGCACCCTCCATGGCGGTCAGAAATTGGAACACCGAGAAGTGCGTCTTCTGTCCGGTCATCAGCCGTTTGGCGATCTTGGCGCATCCCGACAGCCGGTCACTCAAATTGAGCGCCTTGGAAATCATGATGCGCGAATCTCCATCCGTCCAATACGTAGGCGCCGATCCCTGAAACGCCACGCCGATCCCCAGTTCCAGCGCCGGCAGATCGGTCGTCACCGCCCGATCGTTGTACGAATTGCACACCGCTAAAATCTGCCGCGACAAGATACATGCCTTTGCCACCGCTCGCGCATAAGCGCGATTCGATTCCGTCTCGAAAATCGCCAGGATGATCGCGTCGCCCTCAATAAACACTTTTTTCGCCGCGTAGCGATCCAGCAGCTTCTTCACCGGCTCGTGCAGGTTCAAGCTGAAGTGCGACGCTGGGTTGAGCCCACGCGACAACAAATCCTGCGTCATCTTGGTCGAGCCCCTCACGTCCGCCTTGATAATCACGTGCGAGACCACATGGTCCTGCTGCGGCTTCGCCTCCTCCTGCAACACGCACTCGTACAACTGATTGTTCATGCGCGACAATTCGCGCGCCTGCTCGGTCGTCACCAGGTTGATCCGCTCCATGCAGGTCGTCAAATGATCCGCATTCCGAACGTCGCGACGCAGCCGCAGGAAATCCTCGGCAAAGCGCACCACAAAGCTCAATTTTTCTTCCCGTGAAAACCGCCGGATCTTCCGCGACAAATCTTCGATCGGCTTCAGCGACAACTGCCGCGCAGGCACTTGTTTCAACACGCCCTCGAGCCGCTTCAGCTCTTCTTTGGAAACGAGTGCCTTCCTAAGCTGCTGCAAGTGCACCGGTGGACTGTATTCCGCCGAGATCGGACGAATCTCGTAGCTCGCCAGCAGATGGTAGATAATCTCCTTCTGCTCCAACCGCTCCAGCAATTCCGAAAGCAGTTTCCCCCGAATCGATGTGTCCCCATCCGTTGCCGAGGCGTACCCAAATAATCGCTTGGCATTCTCCGCGTCGTTCAGATAATCGCCCAACCGGCCCTTGTAGTCTTTTGTCAAGAACTCAAGTTTCTGTCTGGACGCCTCCATCTGCGGCCCGAATTCCTCCAACTTCACTTCTTGATGCTTCAAACGCGCCTCCACATCGCTCAGCGAAGCCTTCAAATCCGACGGGTCCGCGGAATTCAGAAACTTATTCAGAAAGCTGTCGCCCCGCTCAAGCCGCTTCCGCAAGGCCTCGCGCTGCTCCGCCAAGTTCGCGATCTCGTCGCGCATGGCCTGTGCCGCGTCCATCACACCCGCGTGAGCTCGCGTAGCCTCGGTGTAGGCGGAATCTTGCGTGATCGCCACCCCTGCGTCCCGCAGAAAATCCTGGAACAATTCGTCCATGGCCTCAAAGCGGTCGGGGTCGCGAACATAATTCCCGAGTAGGACGTAGTGCTCCAGAAAAAACACGTCGTCCTTGCCGCCATCCAAAAACAGCAGCCGGTTCTTCAGCAATTCGTAAAGCGGCGCGAAGTCTTCCCCAAACAGTGCCCGCCGCGCTTTCGACACCACATTGTCTTCCGCGTCGGCCACCATCTGCGCCACCTGTTGGCCCACTCCTCGAACCACCACGCGCCGCGACGACTGCAGTTCCGACAGCCGCGATTTAATGACGTGCGCTTGCTGGCTGCGTTCGAAGCTCTCGCCTCGCTGGCGAATCCACTCCTTACCCTCCAAAATCAGATTTCCGAACTGGTTGCCAATTTCCAAAGTCAGAAATTTCAGCAGCCCTAGACGAAACAGCAAATCGATTTCGATATTTTTTTGATATTTGGCTTGCGTCAGCGCACTCTGCAAGAGATCGGTAAGCAGTTTCCGGTATGCGGCGTTGTCCGGGGCCTTGACCGGGCGCAACTCGATCCCCGAGAAATACGTCGCCTTGGTGCTCTGGCGAATCAAGTCAAACAAGTAGTCGCGCGAGGCCTGGACGAACTTCGGGCTCAAGAACACGTCGTGGTGGATGTTATCCACACCGATGGCCAGCGATCCCATCGGGATCGTGGTGTTATAGCTCTGGAGTTCGATCCGGGCCTCTTCCGTCGCGCTGGGTGTGAGGAGCTCGTAGGCCATGCGTTGTCGCCAGAAGGGCTTTTTCCAAGCTAGCAGCGGGGACAGAGCCGAGCAATAGCCAACGGTACTATCGTTGGCGAGACAGTTAGCGGATGCTCCTGCTACGCCATGCTGGGCCCCTTAGAGGACCGCGATCCGGCGAGAATCGGCACCCAGATGCTCCAACCGCAAACGCACCTGCGGCCAAGGCGATTCCAGCGGAAACTTCTCCGACCATTCCAAAATTACCACCGCTGGCGCAGCGAAAACATCCTCAAGACCCAAAGTCTCAAAATCATGAAAACTCTCAATCCGGTACAAATCCCCGTGATAGACCTTCGCCGCCCCGCCATAAACGTGAACCAAAGTAAACGTCGGACTCGTAACCTCGTCCTCGCTCGCGGCACCAAGTCCCGCAACAATCCCCTTAGTCAAAGTAGTCTTCCCGCTCCCAAGCTCCCCGGTCAGCAGCACCAGCAACGGCGCTTTCAGTCGCGTCGCAAATTCCCTGCCCCACCGGATCGTCTCTTCCGCCGACCGCGTAATGACTTCTTCACCCACGCCGCTGCAACCCCCGCAAAAGTTCCCGTCGCGCAGCGGGCACCGCCGCAGCCACTTCGCTGGCCAACAAACCTGACGGGTCGGTTCCCTCCACCGCCAGGTCCGCCGCCACCCCGTGCAAATAAACGCCCAGCGCCAGAACCTGCAGCCAATCGTCGGTCTTGAACTGCCCTGTCAGCGCGGCAAGTATTCCCGTAAGCACGTCTCCCGATCCGCCTTTGGCCAGACCTGCGTTACCCGTGGTATTGATCAACGTTCGCCCATCAGGCGCCGCGACAATCGTATGCGCTCCTTTCAATATGACGTGCGCGTTCCAGCGTTTCGCCGCTTCCTGCGCCGTCTTCACGCGATCTTCCTGCACGCTCGTCGTAACACTGCCCAGCAAACGCGCCATCTCCCCCGGATGTGGCGTAACCGCCAGAAACTCGCACTTCCGCTCGCGAAGCTTGTCAGCCTGCCCGGCAAACGCGTTCAAGCCGTCCGCATCCAAAATGATCGGGACATCCACCTGCTTCACGATCGCGCGAATAAATTCCTGCGTCTCCGCATGCTGCCCTAGCCCGGGCCCGATGGCCAAAACACTCTTGCCTTCCACAATCCGCGAAAAGCGATCACCCGCCAGATTTTCCCGCGATACCGCGCCCGCGTCGGTCGAAAGAAGCGGTTCGGTCATGTATTCCGGGTGTGCCGCGGCGACGATAGGAAGAACGACGTCGGGCGTTGCGACAGTTACCAGTCCGGCCCCCGAGCGCAGCGCCCCATAACCAGCCATGACCGCCGCTCCGCTTTTGCCCTGCGAGCCCGCGATCACGAGAATATGACCGTACAGCCCCTTATGACCGTCGCTCTGCCGAACCAGCGGCATGTCCGCAAATTCGTCAGGCTCACTCCACCGCAGTGTTTTCTTCCCAATTTCCTCGACCAATGCGACGGGCGACCCAATATTGACAACCCTGAGCGACCCCACCGCCGCAGCATCGCGCGACACCAACTGCCCTACCTTCGGCGCCGTAAACGTCACGGTCTGATGCGCACGCAGAACCGGCCCTTCGGCAGCCTGACCGTCCGCAGGCAACCCCGAGGGCGTATCGACCGCCAGGATCAGCGGCAACCACGTCGAAGTCACCTCATGCGAAAAATGATTGATCTCTTGAATCGCTCGCCCAATGGCCCCCGGCGCGACTCCGCGAAACCCCGTTCCGAAAATCGCGTCAAGCACGGCATCCGCTCCCAGGACTTTCGACGAGATGTCGGCCCACGCTTTTTCGTCCCAAGCAAACATCACCTCCCCGCCGAGTTCCCGCCAGCGCTTGAAGTTGGTCGCCGCATCACCACGCAATTCATCAGGCTGCGCAAACAAGACAACCCGCACCGATTCAAAAACCGGTCGCAGGTGCCGCGCGGCGACAAACCCATCCCCGCCATTGTTTCCCTTGCCGCACACCACATAAATCGTCCGAGGCTTTAGCCCCGCACGATCCGCAATTTCGCGAAAAGCCTCGGCAACAAGCGTCCCCGCAGTCTCCATCAATTGCAGACTGGATATCCCAAACCGTTCGGTGGTCAAACGGTCCACTTCCCGCATTTCCGCAGCAGTAAGAACTTTCATGTCAGGTTTGAAGAACGTGTAGCGCAGGACGGAGTCCGCGGAGGCCTGCCGGTTTTCTGTGGCTCAAACAACGCGGTCATGTCCGAACAAATCAAAGCATCCAGCCGCCACTGACATTCACAACTTGCCCAGTAACATACTCCGACTCTTCCGAAGCAAAAAACGCCACAGTGTTCGCCACGTCCTCCACGGTAGGCGGCCGCCCAATCGGAAACCGCGCATCACGAATCTTGCGCGCTTCACTCAAGGTCAATTCGTTCTCATCAATGCTGGAAGGATTCACCACATTAACAGTAATCCCATTCTTCGCCTCTTCCAAAGCCAGCGACCTCGATAAAGCCACCACCGCCGCCTTGGCCGCCGCATAAGCCGAAATCTTCGCCTGCCCAAAAGCCCGCTCCGCCCCCACCGCTCCCAAATTAATAATCCGTCCCCACCGTCCACGTCGTAAATGAGGCAACGCCGCCCGGCTAACGTAAAGCACCGTCATCAAATTCGAAGAAATCACGTTCTGCCAATCCTCAATCGAAGACTCCGCCAAAGTCCCCCATCGAAAATCCCCCACGTTGTTCACCACTACATCCACGCGCCCAAACCGATCCACCACCGTCCGCAACAGCTCCTCAGCCCGCCCCGCATCATTAATATCCGTCTCCACCGCCACACAGTCCACCCCACTGGTCTGCAACTGCCTCAACGTCTGCTGCGCCGCCGCCTTATTCGAACGATACGCGATCGCCACACGCGCCCCATCCTGCGCAAGTTTCACCGCAATCCCGCGCCCGATCCCGCGGCTCCCGCCAGTGACCAGTGCCACCCGATTTTGCAGCGACATTCGCCTCCCCAAATAAACGCCGTAAAAGAGAATCAGTATAACTTAGCGGATAGCGCCCGGGCATTCCGCCGACATCACTTGCTAAGTACCCGTTAGTTGCTCGCTTCCCGAATCAACAGTCGCTCCCGCAGCCCACGAATTTGAAATCCGAACTCCTCAGCGAACCGCGCCCCATCGCAAATCGGGCCGCCATGAACGCCCGCGCCGTCCAGCTCCACACGCACCCCCGTCGCCTTTTCGATCAAATCCTTCAACCGTTCGGCCTCCCAAATCTCGGCCGGCGTGTTGTATATCGTGTGGCGCGCCTGCTGCGCTTCGGCCAGCCTCACCAGCATGCGCCCGACATCCTCGGCGTGCACCAGTGACAGCCGGGCATCCGGCGGGAACGAAATCCGGATCGCTTCGAGCCCACCGGACCGCTCGAAAATCTCCGAACGCCACGGAGACGAACTCTTCTTGATCCCGGGCCCAACCACGCGAGCGATCCGCAAGGAAACGAACTCGATCTGTCGCGCGCGCTAGCGTTTCTCCGACCACCTCAACCACCCGCTTCGATGCCCCATAAGGATCGTCCGGCACCGCTGGATTTTCTTCCGTCACCGGACTCTCGCTGCGCAGTGCTCCGTACACGCTCATCGAACTCGCAAACACAAAACGTTTCACACCCGCCGTCACAGCCTGCCGCAACAGCTCAAAGCATCCGACGAGATTGACGTCCACCCCCGCAAAAGGATCCCGCAGAAACGCGCTCGGCAAAATCGCCGCAAGATGAATCACTGTTCGAACAGGCCGGCCCCGGAATAATGACGACACTTGATCTTTCGCTCGCAAATCGCACACCACCAGGTCCTTCGCTGCACCGGAATCAACATCCACCGCCAGGACATCGCGGTCCGTGGCCTTCAGCAGCCGGCAAACCTCACGCCCAATGTGCCCGCCTGCGCCCGTCACGATCACCAATCCTCGATCGCCACTCACAGCCATCACACCATCTCTTCAGAAAACCTCTCCCCGATCCGAACTGCAAAATCGCTGACGCAATCCTCCGCCAAACCTCACTCGGCGTCTCTTTACCCTGAGTATCGAAGGGAGCGTTATCTTTTTCCTGCCCTAGCCCTATCGAAGCCTCGCCACGATCACGGTCATATCATCCGCCTGCTCCGGCGTCCCCGCCCACTCTTCCGCCGCATTCATCAACGCTTCCGCCACCACCCTCGGCGGCGACCCTTGCACGTACACCGCCGCCTGCTGCAATCGCTTGATCCCAAACTCTTCCCCGTACACGTTCTCCGGTTCCACCAAGCCATCGCTGTATCCCACCAACAGCGAATCACTCGGCACCGAAACGATGCCCTCCTCGTAGCAGCAGTCCTCCGCCACTCCAAGCACCATCCCGCCCATATCCAAATGCA
>Ga0137404_10002965_pt1 | contig 11327 bp, 11 predicted proteins | sample CZOMad2_1_16fung_FD_108285 | JGI IMG/M metagenome (GOLD analysis project Ga0137404, IMG submission 108285) | Vadose zone soil fungal communities from Angelo Coast Range Reserve, California, USA - CZOMad2_1_16fungal (Illumina Assembly) | ecosystem: Environmental > Terrestrial > Soil > Vadose...
AATTCAGGACGCCACGCCAGGAATGCCGGCATTTGACAGCGGACTGAGTCCATACATGAAAATCATCGCTATCGGAGCGCGGCCGTTCTCGGTCGAGGAACTCACTCGGGCCGTGCAGCAGGCTAAGGGCGCGTCCGAGCCACTCACCTTGCTCATATCAAACACCGGCTCGCTTGAGCCTCACCGTATTTCCTTCAACGGCGGTTTGCGCGGTCCACATCTTGAGCGGGATACGAACTCAGTAGATTATCTGAGCGAAATCTTCAAGCCGCTGGCGACCATGACGAAATGAAGACGCAGCCTTTTGGCATTTTTGAGCTGTAAGTGTTGATTCTAGGGGAGTTGCGAGTCGACGGTCGCTGTTCAATCTCGCCAATCATCCGAATTTCGCGCTTCCCAACAGTGTCTTGCCTTCTCCCAGTTTTCGGCCCGCTCTTCCAGACGCCCGATGTCGCGCAGAAGAAAGTCGGACACCGCAGCGGCGGACCGTGCTTGATTTAGTTCGGCGTAAAGCTTAGTTTCTAAGCGATGCGTATCCACCCTTTGCGATCGGCTTTGGTTCTCGGGCTCGTTTTTTGCATCGCTCCCGCTTTTGCTCAGCAAGCGCGAGGTCTGCAACCACAGAAAATTGGCCAAGACCTTTACGCCTATATCTCAGACAACGATGGCAGCGCTAACTCCACCTTTCTGGTCACGCTTGAAGGCATCCTCGTCGTTGACACCGGTTTGAACCCGCACGAAGCACAAAAGCTCCTCGTCGCCATTCGTAGCGTCTCCTCGCGGCCCATTCGTTACATCATCAACACCCACTACCACCCCGACCATCAGGGCGGCAACGCCACGCTGTCCAAAGACGCGATCGTCATCACCACGGAATTCACGCGCGAGCGCACGGAAGCCTTGCTCAGCGGTCCTCTCGCGAGCCACCGCCGCGACTTTCGGCTGGCCGACGAAACCATAGCGGACTCCGTCACCATTTTCCTCGGCGGCTATCCGGTCGAGGTAACCGCGCCCGGCAAGGGCCACACTCTGGGCGATCTTGTCGTTTATTTTCCTGAGCAGCAAGCCATGGCGCTCGGTGATCTCTTCATGCATGGATCGTGCCCGGCCATGGACACAGGCAGCGTGGAAAACTGGATCAAAACGCTCGATGCTGCCTTGGCCAAACCCCTGCAATCCGTAGTCCCAGGCCATTTTGCGTTGGGCGCCAAGAGCGACATCGGCTTCTTCCGTGACTATCTGTCCGACGTCTTCGCTCAGGTGAAAGAGATGACCGCTCGCGGCGATTCACTGGAGCAAGTCCGCCGCGGCATTCGCATGGAGAAGTATGTTTCCCTTCGTCAGTTCCCGCAGTACCAAGCGACCTTCGAAGACAACGCCACCTCCATCTACCAGCAGCTGAAGAACGGGGCGCTCGGCGGGAAGGTCAGGTCACCCTGATTTATCAAAAAGGACGTCGGATTCGATCCAGTAAGTGGCTCTTTTTCGCTGATTTCAATTAATCCTGAAATCTGCATCATAGGACCTCTTTAGTACGATCATCCACAATACGATATGCAGTCGAAAATCAGGCCGTCGTCGGTCCGCGGCCGGGACTCCATACGTTCCATCACTTTGTATCCTCGTTCATGGGAGACGCTGGAAGCAGCACAGCACCAGGTCCATCAGTCGAACATTCGCACGGCTTTCGGCTACACGCAGTTCCGCGGAGGAATCCTGTTAAGTTTCAAGGACACTCTACGGAAGTGCTGCCAGATGTGCGAAAGGCCGTAAATCTGGCCAAGAGAGGGCTTGCTGATTAACTAGCTTTTTGGGGATACCGTGCAACAGGTGTGCAACGGAACAAAATCAGGACCTTTGTAAATTGCTGAAAAGAATGGCGGGGACGACGAGACTCGAACTCGCGACCTCTGCCGTGACAGGGCAGCGTTCTAACCAACTGAACTACGTCCCCGCGGTTAGAGACTTCAGTGAATGGTGGGCAGTGCAGGACTCGAACCTGCGACCTCCTGCTTGTAAGGCAGGCGCTCTAACCAACTGAGCTAACCGCCCTGACAAATTACCCAACAAAATTATCGTACAGGAAACGCTACGGACCGTCAACGCTCTCCCAGCTCCGCCGTTTTCTTGCACTTTAATCGGGCTGCCAGTACACTCGTTCTCTTGTTTTGTCGCGAGGAAACTAGCCAGGATGCTGCTTCAGCGGGACTACGTCACACACATCGCCAGTGAAGTCGTGAAGAAGCTCGTGGAGGGCGGCCACATCGAAACCAAGGTCGCCGAAGCCGTCGCCCAGCGCGTTCGTCAGCGCATGATGGACGAACTCACCATCGAAGACAAGCTCAATGAGGAAGTGCGCCAGATCCTCACCGATCATCAGGACGAAATTCGCCGCACTGGTGTGTCGTACCAGGAGATGTACAAAAAAGTGAAACAGCAGTTGGCGCGGGACCGCAAGTTGGTACTGCGTTAGGCGTTACAGGGGCGAAGTTACAGCTCGTCTGCGCCGTTGGCGACTAGGGAATTCCGGATTCATCGAGGACCATGCGACTCAGCCGCGAAAAGATTGTCCGTATCTCGCACCAAATCACCGACGTGCTCGTCGCCAGCAACGATGTCGAATTCGTCGACGACCGCGACACCATCCGCCAGCAAGTCGTCCTGATCATCACCGCCACACTGCGCGAAGAGGAAAAAGCGGACATGGAAGTCCGCAAACGAATTGCTTCGCAGAAAAAGGAAATCCTCGAAGGCAGCGAAGAGTGGGACCTGCTGTATCGCAAATATTACTCCGAAGAGCTACGGCGCCTGGGCATCGCCGCCGCTCCGGAAGAGCGCCAACATCACCACCGCCCATAGACCATTCCTAAAACGAAAGGGCGGCCGGAAGGCCGCCCTTTCGAGAGATTCATTGAAGCTGTCGATCACGGTTGCGAATCTGGCCGCCGCTTCAACGTCGGACGGTCATCGTCGGGATTTCCGTTGGGATCGGGATTCTTCTTGTCGGTTTGTTCGGTCTTGGTGCGCAGGGTCGGCTTGTTCGGCCCAGAGTCTTGCGCCTTCTTCGAGAACATGATGTTGCGCAGCCGCGCTTTCACCGTATCGAACTCCGACGTCGTAACGATATATTCCTGCTTTGCGGGCAGAATCCGCGCGATCTCTTTTTGCGCGTTTTCGATGCGCTCGGCGTTTGGCGGATGGGTCGAGAAAACCTTGGGGATCGTGCCCGGCCGGCGCTTCTCGTCGGCCTGAATGCGCTCAAAAAATGTTACGTAAGAGTTCGGGTCGTATCCGGCCTTGTACATATATTGCAAGCCGAGAAAATCTGCTTCGCGTTCCTGATCGCGGCTGAATTTCAAGAAGGTCAACGGAATCGCCAGATTCAGGCCCTGATAGATTCCCCAGCCTGCCCAGCTATACGGAATGAAAATCATCGCCGGGATGGAAGCCAACTGCATGATGTCGCCTTTGGTGGCCGTCTTGGTGCCGTGGCGGGCGGTCACGTGGGAAATTTCGTGGGCCATGACGCCGGCCAGTTCGGATTCTTCATTGGCTCGCAGAATCAGTCCGGTGTACACGTAAAAAAATCCGCCCGGTAGCGCAAACGCATTCACCTGATCCGAATCGATCACCTTGATCGTGAACGGCACCCGGGCATCCGAGTTGCGAACCAAATTCTGCCCCACGCGGTTCACGTACTCGGTGACAACTGGATCGTCGATCAGCTTCGAAGATCGTTCTACTTCCTGCGCCAATTGCTTGCCCAGGGCGATTTCCTTTTCCAGCGAATAGAAATTCACGCCTTTGCCGACGCTGCGATTTCCGATCGCGTCCACATCTTCTTTGGAGTTCTTCGGCGTAACGGAATCTTGCTGCTCGATCGGCTTGTCGGTGGCAGGCTTCTGCGCCTGCGCAGGTTGCGCCTTCGCATCCTTGTCTTTTTGGTCGGGGCTCTGCGCCGGCGGGGGAGGAGGCTGCTGGGTCGCATCCTTCGAGTCCTGCGACGACTGCCGCGGAGCGGCAAACGCCGGGCCGCAAATCAAGGTGCTCGCGACTGCCAGGCTTAGCAATTGCCGCGTAAACTCTTTCATGCCATGTACCTCCGCCTGTCTCGAGTATACACCCACTCCCAAGGACAGGACCTGCCGACGTTCCCTCAGTACGATGTAAGCCACTTCCCGAAGGTTTCCTGCGCGTCTTGCCTATCCGCCTATCCGCTCGCCTGTCCATCCGCCAACACGAGTCGCGCCGGCGCAATTAGCCTCCATCACCCTGTTGACACCTCCAGCGGCTGCCTCTACAGTCGAAGTCGCCCCTATGACCGTGCCAAAGATCCAGATAGGCCAGCTTTGGAAGAAGAATGATAACGGGGACGTTTACTTGGTGACGCGCGTCTATTCCGAGGCCCTCAGCACCATGGTCGTCCTGCGCAAATCCGGCTCTGAGTCCGATCCCCTGATCCGCGTAAAGGCGGACCGTTCGCCCGACGGCCAGAGCATTCCAGGCTTTGCTCCAGCCCAGACCGAAGACAAGTTCTAAGCCGTTGCATTCACGCTACTTGCGCGGATGAAACTTCGTCAGACTGACCGTACTTCCATCTTCACCACGTCATCCACTTTCATCAATTCCTTCTGCACGAACGCCTCGCCGTACTTCACGCCAATCATCTCGCCGCAATGGCGGGCCAGCTGATTCATTTCATCTTCCAGCCGGTCAATCGCCAGGAACACCTTGGCCTTCTGGTGCGCCTTGCGTCCTTCGCCCTTCTCGCGGCGGAACTGCGACGCAAACGCCAGAATCGCCCGGTGCCGCGTCTCGTATTGCGCCGTAATATCCACCACAAAAGTCGGCCGGATCAGCGCAAATGCCGTGGCGTAGAGGATCTTGAACGGTCGATGCGGCTCTCCGGCGATTGGCAATTGCTTCAGCCCGGCCAAAAAGCAACCCTCATAGCCAAGCGTAGACGCATGATAATGATCCGGGTGCCGCGCCTCCCAGTAGGGAAGTATTACCGTTTTCGGCCGCAGCTCCCGAATCATCGCCGCCAGGCGCAGTTTGTGCTGCCGGCTCGACTGGACATCGGAGTCCGGCACTTCCAGGCAGCCGCGCCATTTGACCTGCAAAATCTTAGCCGCCGCTGCCGCTTCCTTGGCACGAATCTCCGGCGTCCCGCGGGTCCCCATCTCACCGGCGGTAAGGTCCAGAATTCCGGTTTTGTAACCTCGCTGAGCCATCTTCAGCATAGTTCCGCCGCACGTCAGCTCCACGTCATCCGGATGCGCGGCAATCGCCAGTAAATCAATCATTATCTAAGCCCTCTCGGCCGCCGATTTTAGCACCAACTCCTCGCTGTTCACTGGCCTGACGAAACTGATTAGTCACCATCCTTCACAAATCCTATTCTCTTGCTCCGCTCACCCCTGTACTTTCCATTCATAGCCTTGTGTAAGTGCCGTTCCGGTTCAGCCGCACCAATTTCTCGCTTTGCTGCGCCCTGCCTGCTGCTCAATGCAGGCAAAAAAGGAGGAACTATGCCCCTTCGGCTATTTGCAACTCGCACCTCTCCCTTGACCCTGGCTGTCTCACTTCTATTTTTTCCAGCAATGATCTCGCCGTCTCCCGCATCCGCGCAGGAAAAGCGCGCCCCGCAATCCGCTGGCGTTGATAACACCAAGATGGGTCCTTACCGCGCACTCGCTCAGGTTGCCTACGCAGCTTCGCAGAAGGGCGACAACGCCACCGCCGCCACCCTGGCCAGAGTTCTCGAGCGTACCTGGGATAAAGCGGAAGACTATGGAGGCGATACCGCTCTGTCCAAGAAGAATCGCGCGCTCTTCGACCAGATCGACAAAGCCATGGACGCCTTCATCACCCTGCTCACCGAGCACCCGGCCGCCGCGCCCGATCCGGCCAAGCTAAAAGCCGCCTACAACGCCTACCTCGAAAAGCTCCGCCTCGCCGACTAACCGACTGAATCTTTGCGACCTCGAATCAAACCCGTCGGCAATCCTGTGCAACAAGCAGTGCTAAACTCGCACTTCGCTTCTGCATTTCCGAGTGCCGCACCCTCCGGCGTTTTAACTTGCTCCGGGTTTCTCAGCTTTTTCCCGCGACTGAGGTACACCATCATGAATCTCGAAGACTGCCGCCGCTTCTACTCCCAGGAAATCCGCCTAGTAGCAGGCATCACGTCCCTCGCTCTAGTGGACGCCTACGCTCGCGTCCCCCGCGAGAACTTTCTCGGCGATCCACCTTGGCAAATCGGATCACCCGAAATGCGCGCTCTTTCGCTCTCCGGCATGGTCAAACTTACCTACACGCCCAGTAGCGACCCACGCGATCTCTGCCACAACGTCCTCGTCGCACTCGATCCAGCCAAGGACATCAACAATGGCCAGCCCAGCGCCTTGGCACGCTGGATCGACGCGATGGCTCTGAAACCCGGCGATCGCGCCTACCATGTCGGCTGTGGCGTCGGCTATTACACCGCCATCATGGCCGAAGTCGTCGGCCCCACCGGCACGGTAGTCGGCATCGACGCCAACTCCGACCTGGCCGCCCGCGCCAAGCAAAACCTCGCCTCCTATCCGAATGTCACCGTGCATGCAGCTGATGGCGCCACCTTCGACCCCGGCGATTGCGACGCCATACTGGTCAACGCTGGCGTTACCCACCCCGCTCCACTATGGCTAGACCGCCTCCGCGATCGCGGACGTCTCGTTCTTCCCATCACCATGGCCTCTTCTCCCACACTGGGCCAGGGCGTAATGCTCAGAATCAACCGCAACGCCGCGACCTACACCACTGAAACTGTCACCATGCTCGCCATCTTCTCCGGCATCGGCATGCGCGACCCACTCCTCGAACCTCTCATGCAAAAAGCCCTCACCACCGGCGGCCTCCTGAAACTGAAATCCGTCCGCCGCGACGCTCACGACCCCGCCGACACGTGCGTCCTCCACGCCCGCGAAGTCTGCCTAAGCGCCGCTGACCCGCAATCCGCCGCCGCCCAACAATCCGCCTCCTGACTCCGGGGAATGCCACCTCCGCCGATCCCGCAGTTTTTGCGGGACGAATCTCCGCATTTGGCGACCGTTGAAGCGACGACAAAGGTCCTTGTGCATCTGCCCTCTTCAGACAGCGGGGGTTGTGCACCGCGTCTGGGCGACCGTCGATCCATAATGTGCTTCTTTGATCCCACAAAAATCGATGAACCATTTTCTCGGCCACAATCATTTAATACTCCTTCCATCACGAGACTCCGTGCTGGAAAAGTTTGCGCAACTTCTCCTCTCTTTCGCTCGACCGTGCTATAAATCTCTCATGGCAAAAACTGTGGGTCGGTGGGTGGTATACGAACGGCAGGACGGCGAGTTTGTCTATCTTTCCAAACCTCTCAAAACCAAGGCGCAAGCCGAAAGCGCGCGTCTCAAGCTAGCCGCCAAGTATCCCCGCGCCGCCATCGGCATCGGCTTCATCCGCACGTCCTCTTAGTTCGCTGCGAAGCATGGTCCGGGACACTCTGCCTTCGTCGTTTACCTAGACGGTCGCCCTTCTCCAGTCGCTTTTCCCGGAATCGCTCAGCGCTGCGATGCTAAATCCGCCGACCGCCCTATCTTGCCTGGATCATCACTGGTCATTTCTCCACTGTCGAAAGTCACGGTAGCCATCCTCACAGGCGGCACCTGCGTCTTCGGCCTTCGCCGCCCCTTCCGCCTCCCTTAGTCGCGCCTGCAGCACCGAGCTTCTTCGTGAGCTTCGCCGCGTTGCAAATCGTCGTCCACAGGCTCAGTCTCCAATCCTGGCGGACCACCGCTAACAATGTCCTCAGCCTTCTGTGGAAGCGTTCCATTGTGGAACGCGCAGGCGTTATTCCGGCTCCTGGCCACCCGATTCGGGCTTGTATGCCGATTATCCCTTCTCCGGAGCGTACTGTTTGCACTTGCAATCAGGATAATTGCAGGGCTGCGGTAGCGTCTTCTTCCGGTAGTTCGACCCATACATGCGGCGGTGGATGCTCTTGGGGTGCCGGCACTTGCACCGGGCTATTCGCTTGGCAGTCATGGCAGGACAACACTCTCCTTCATTAATAGCCGTAATTATCCTAAGACGCAAAATACTGCAAGTGGCCAGAATGCATTTCGACTAGCACTCGTTGGCCGCCCGAGCACTGATCTCCGGTCATGGGAGCTTTCTAATGCGACGCCGCCCCCGGCTGGCGGACTACGTGCTCCCCACTTCCGCTGCGCCCTTGCGCGCACGAAAACTCCCTGCGTTTCAGGAGCCATTCTCCCGTATGACTTCGCCTCGTCTCGAACTCGACCTACAGCGCCGCACCGCCGAATTTTTCGCTCAAGGAAAATTCGCGGCCGCCTCGACGCTGCTGTCCGAAGCACTCTCGGAAAGCGAATCCGCCGAGCTCTGGAACGATTGGGCCGCTGTGCAAATCAGCCTCGGGCACACGCAAGATGCCGAACTCGCCCTCCGCCGCGCCCTGGTTCTCGACCCCAGTCACCAGACCTCGGCCAACAATCTAGGAGCCGTTCTCTACCTCCAGGAGCGCTACGCCGATGCCATTCCGTTCCTACACCGCGCTCTGACTTCCGCGTCCCCGGAGAATCGAGCCGAAGTCGAAAGGATGCTCACTCGATCCCAGTCTCGGGCGCTTCGGGCAGCGGAACTCGCACCTGCACCAGCTTCCGCCGCTCCCGCCAGCACACACGAACCCGATTGCGTCGCCGTCCGAACCGGTTTTGCGGCTATGCAGCAGGCTGCTCCGGGCCGTTGCTATGACGACTGGTTTGCGTCGGTCTTCCGCGAGCGCGTACCCGTCCCCAACGTGCGCATCGCCACGAGTTGGGCGGAAGACTCACCCTGGGGATTGCGCTCGCACAACGCGTTAGTCCGGGTTGAATGCGAGTACGCCGTGGAACTCCTCAAGGATCTCCATGCCAAGCAAGTTCCCGGGGACATCGCAGAGTTCGGCATTTTTCAGGGTTGGTGGATCGGCTATCTCTGGAAAGTCACGGAACAACTCGGCATGGCCCGCCGCATCTATGGCTTCGACAGCTTTGAGGGCCTTTCCCAGCCACATCCCGAGCATGACGCGGCGTTTTGGAAGAAAGGGCAGTACGCCTGTAGCATCGAGCAGGTCTCGCGAAACGTGCAGGCCGCCGAGCGCCCGCGCATCAAGCTGGTGCAAGGCTTCTTCGAGAAAAGCCTACGCGGTCCGGAAGCGCGACTCGCCGGATCCTTTTGCTACGCCCGCATCGATTGCGACATCTACGAGCCTGCGCTCGATTGTCTGCGCTACCTAAGCAACCGGCTTACGGACGGCGCCATCCTGGTCTTTGACGACTGGCCCCACGTCCGCGGTTTTGGCGAGCAGCGCGCCTTCGAGGAGTGGATTCCTGCCGTGCCGCATCTTGATTTCGAGTTTCTCTTCTACGGCTCCATCGGCCACTTCTACATCCGCGTGCACCACCGCAAATCGGGCGCTTGAAAAGTGAGTGCGAAACCGTCCAGCGATTCGAGGTGCCGACAGGTCCTTCGGACTAGCCGCCTGCGGCTTTGCGAGCTTGGGCGTCGTCGTAGCTTTCGCCGTAGATCGATGGGACTTTGGCGCCCATGGGGCGCAAGTACGTGGAAAGCTGGCCACGGTGATGGATCGAATGGTTCATGCCGACTTGCAGGAACACCACGGCGGGGAATTGGAACAAGCCGCGAAAATCCACGTTCTTGATCAGCGACGCGCCTCGGGCTTGCGTCAGCTTGTCGAAGTTTTTCTGGAACCCAGTGCCGTAGAACACGGCAACGTCAGCGGAAGTTTTGATGTTTTCCGGGCGTGGCCGCGGAGTTGTATCGAATGCACCGGTGAGCACCGTCTTCATGAAGCGCATTTCCGCGACGATGATGTGCCAGGAGAGTCCGATCGCGGTCATGGCAATGTCGTCGGGCCGGTACTCGCTTTTGCCGAGCGGAATGGCTTCGATCACCGCTCTGGTGGTGCGATGCTCGTTTTTCAGCGTTCCCAACAAGACATCGTGCAACAAGAATTCGGCTTGTTCGACGGTCATGGACTTCATGGGCTTGATCTCCTGGTTGCTGTGGGCGGGTGGAAAAAATCAGCACGACCGCGGGCAAACTGCGGATCCGCAGTGCTGACTATAGCTCCTTCGATGCACGGAGGGGAGTTGGGTTACTCGTCGGGAGAGGTTTGCCTTGGGCGATGGGGGCTCGGCACAGGTATGGTTTGCTTGCGTTGCAGGGGCGGGGCAAGGCCGGCCCTACTTTGCAGACTATTCGTAGCGGAGCGTACGGATTGGGTCGACTTGGGTGGCGCGGCGCGCCGGAACATAGCAGGCAGCGAGCGCCACCGCGGCCAGAAGCACGGTAACGCCAATGAAAGTAGGCAAGTCGGTTGGCGCTACGCCGAAAAGCAAGCTGGCCATGAGGCGTGTCAGCGCGAAGGCGGTGATCAGGCCCGCCGCCAGACCGATGGCGACCATGGCGGCGCCTTGTTTCATCACCAAACCGAGAACGTCGCCGGTTTGCGCGCCCATGACCATTCGGAGGCCGAACTCTTTGGTGCGGCGAGCAACGGCATAGGAGACCACGCCGTAGATGCCCACGGTGGCAATTGCCAGCGCGACGATGGAGAACAGCGTGAGCAGCATTGTGAGAAAGCGCGGTCGAGCTTGGGCAATCGAGAGGACATCGTCCATCAGGCGCACTTGCGCGAGTGGCACGGATGCATCTAACTCGCCAAGTTGCTCGCGCACCGCGCCGACGAGCAAGCGGGGATCGCCTCCGCGAGCTCTTGCGACCACGTACATGCTGGAGTTGCCTTGGCCAGACGGTTGCGCTTGCGGCAGATACAGTTCGGTGCCGGCGGGGCGGTCGAGGCCGGCGTTTTTCACGTCGTCGACTTCACCGATGATGGTTTGCCAGTTCGTTCCCGAATTTCCGGTTCGGATGCGGCGGCCGATGGGGCTTTGTTTGGGCCAGAAAGTCATGGCCATGGTTTTGTTGACGATGACGACTTCGGGCGCGCCCATGACGTCGCGGTCGTCGAAGAGCCGGCCATCCATCAGGCGGATGCCCATGATTTCGAAATAATTTTTGCCAACGGATTGCCAGAAGTCGATGTTTTGAATGGGGCCGTCCTTAGTGGGCACGAAGCCTTCGATTTCAGTGTCGTTCATGTTGGGCGGACGGATCGGAGCGAGGCCGGAGACGATGGTGGCGTCCTGCGCGCCAGCGAGGTGATGTAGGCGTTCTTCGAGACGGTTCCAGAAACTGGTGAGCTTGGCGTTGTCCGTATAGGT
>Ga0137404_10002966_pt1 | contig 11327 bp, 9 predicted proteins | sample CZOMad2_1_16fung_FD_108285 | JGI IMG/M metagenome (GOLD analysis project Ga0137404, IMG submission 108285) | Vadose zone soil fungal communities from Angelo Coast Range Reserve, California, USA - CZOMad2_1_16fungal (Illumina Assembly) | ecosystem: Environmental > Terrestrial > Soil > Vadose zone...
CGGTACTCGGGAAGAACGCCGAGCAGGAGGACTCGGAGGCGGCCGATGCGCTTGGCCTTGAGCCCGTAAAGCACCCGAAGCAGACCAGGGAGAAACGCGCCAGAGCGATTGGGTCGGAACGCCACGTTCAGGTCGGGCAGACAGATGGCGAATCCGATGGTCTGCCCATCCTTCTCGGCGAAGCAAACAAGATCAGGGACTACCACCGGTCGGAACTGCTCGGCCAAGTGATCGATCTCGTGCTCGGTCATGGGGACGAAGCCCCAGTTGCGCTCCCAGCCCGAGTTGTAGAGCTGCTTGATTCTCCCGACCTCGGCCTCGAAGTCCTTCATGTTGATGCTGCGCAGGGTGATGCCGTAGCGTTGCTTGATCACATCCACCGCGCGGGTCACGCGGTCGGCGGACTCGCCGATCGGCTTCCGCCCCTCGAAGCACCAGAGGTCCTTCGCTTTGCGGAAACCGGCGCGCTCCAGCAGTGCCACGTAGTACGGTGGGTTGTGGGGCATCATCAGCGTGGGCGGCGTCTCGAACCCCTCGACCAGGACCCCGCACTCGTCGTTGACGGAGAACGAGGCCGGCCCTCGCATGGCGTCGAGCCCCAGCGGCCGGAGCCACTCGGCTGCGGCGGCGAAGAGCGAATCCGCCACCCCCTGCTCATCCACGCACTCGAAGAACCCGAAGAAGCCTACCCGGTCGCCATGGGTCTCGTTATGCAGCCGGTTCTGGATCGCCGCGATGCGGCCGATCACCTGCCCGTCGCGCTCGGCGAGGAAGTATTCGGCGCTGGCGTGCTCGAAAAATGGGTTCTTGCTCCGGGACAGCAGGGTCGCCACGTCCCGACGCAACGGCGGGACCCAGAGAGGGTCCCGCGCGTGGAGTCGATACGGCAGATCGATGAAGAGCTTGAGGTCGGCGCTGTCACGCGCCGGCCGAACGTGTGCTGGTGCGATCAGATGACCCCCAAATCGCGGCCGATGCGGCCGAACGCCTCCAAAGCATAGTCGATCTGGTCGAACGTGTGTGTCGCCATGAGGCTGGTCCGGAGCCGGCACTGGGTGGGCGCCACGGCTGGCGGCGCCACCGGATTGGTGAACAGCCCGGCATCGAAGAGCTTGCGCCACATCAGGAAGGTCTTCTCCATCGCCCCCACCAGCACCGGAACGATTGGTGTCTCGGTGGGACCGATCTCGAAGCCCAGGCTCCGGAAACCCTCCTGCAGCCGCCGGGTATTGGCCCACAGCTGTTCCCTGCGCTCGGGTTCCCGCTGCAACACCTCCAGCGCCGCGAGCACACCCGCGGTGTTGGCCGGCGGGAGCGACGCCGTGAACATGAGCGGCCGGCAGTGATGCCGCAGGTAGTGGATCACGCTTTCCGGGGCGGCCACGAAGCCGCCGATCGACGCCAGCGACTTCGAGAAGGTGCCCGCGATGATGTCGACTTCGTCGGCCATGCCGAAGTGCGCGGCGGTACCGTCACCGTTGGGACCGAGCACGCCGATGGAATGGGCATCGTCCACGGCCAGGACCGCACCGAACTTCCTGGCCACCCGTGCCAGCCCCGGCACGTCGGCGATGTCGCCTTCCATCGAGTAGACGCCGTCCACCACGATCATTGCGCCCCGGCCCGAGAGGCTGCGCTCCATCTTGCGCTCTAGTCCGGCCAGGTCGCCGTGGTTGAAGCGCTCGGTGTCGCCATACGACATCTTGGCGCCATCCACGATCGAGGCGTGGTCCAGCTTGTCCAGGTATACCACCTCACCGCGACCAACCAACCCCGAGATGAGGCCCAGGTTGGCCTGATAGCCGGTGGAAAACACCAGGCACGATTCCTTGCCGGTAAACTCGGCGAGGGCGTGCTCGAGTTGTTCGTGGAGGTCGAGGGTGCCGTTGAGGAACCGGCTACCGGTGCAGCCGGAGCCATAGCGGGACAGTGCCCGGGCGGCCGCGTCGAGCACCTTGGGGTGATGGGTGAGCCCCAGGTAGTTATTCGACCCCAGCATCAGCCGTTTCTGACCTTCAATGACGACAACCGTGTCCTCGGACTCGGAAATCGGCTTGAAGTACGGGTACAGTCCCGCCGCCTGAACTTCGCGCGCCCTTGTGAACTGACGGCACTTATCGAACAGCGCGGCCTGTTGCAGGGTTTGGATGTCCACGATGCCTCGGCTCTAATGAAGGAGTGGGACGGCCCCGAAGTCCTTGTCCAGAACGGCTTAAAGTACCCCGCTACGGGGGACCAGACAAGGCTGTGACAAATGCACAGTCAGAGGCCGGAATGCCAGATCGTGCAACGGGATAGCAAGGGTCAGGCCGTCTGTGCCGGGCAAGATCGTGACACTCCGCCGGTCGAGCGCAAACCCTGGCTCAGAGGTCCCGGGACCCGGGGCGATTTGGCCAGCTCAGCCCGGCGTCCTTTCCCGAACGCCGACACTGCCAATATGTTACTCGACGAGGGGCCGGCGCCTACGCGGCCTGCCCTCCCCTGGGAGAACCCGAATGTCGCAGCCCGACGAACTGCCTCGCCGTTCCTTCCTCCAGACGGTGGCTTTGGCAACGGTTGCGCTGGTTGGATCCGGCGCGCTGATCCGGCCGGATCGGCTGCTCGCCTTCTCGCCGGTCCAGGGGCCGGAAGACCCAGAGACCCCCAACGAAGCGGTCGCCAAGATCTATCGCGAGCGGTTCGGGGGTCGACCGATCACCCGGGGTCACGTCCAGCTCGATATGCCCGCAGTGGCCGAAGACGGCCGGATCGTCCCGGTCATCATCGAGAGCGATCTGCCGATGACCTCCGAGCGGTACGTCAAGGGCATTCATCTCATCGTGGATCACAATCCCGACGCTCACCTGGCCGGCTTCTATCTGACTCCCGCGATCGGGCGGGTCTCGGTGACGACGCGCATCAAGATGAAGCGGACCACGTGGGTCCGGGCGATCGTGGAAACCAGCACCGGCGAGCTCTGGGCCGACTACACCAAGGTGCTCGTGACCCTGAACGGGTGCGGCTGACATGGGGACTAACGTGGGCGACGCGCGGATCCGGGTTCCCGATCGGATCGGCCGGGGTGAGATGATCACGGTGAACTCGATCATTTCACATCCGATGGACACCGGGTTCTTCCGAACCAAGGAAGGCGACCCGATTCCAGCCTACTTCATCACCGAAGTGGTGGTGACCTACGCCGGCGAGCAGGTGGCCCGGTTCGAGTGGACCTCGGGGATCAGCCGTGACCCGGTGGTCAGTTTCAGTCTCAGAGCGGACCGCGAGGGACCGCTCACTATGACCTGGAAGGACAACAAGGGCGCGGTGTACAGCCAGTCGGTTGACATCGCGTTCGCCGCCGCCTGAACCCGAGCGACTCTCCCCTGCTAGTGACGTCTCTGTTCGCGCTCCATGCGGCACTCGCCGGATGGAGCGCTTTTGCGCCCGACCCGCCGCCGCTGTTCCCCCTCCGGAGACTCGCTCACGGAGTCTACGCGGTCATGGGCGATACCGGCCGAGGCTCTGAAGGCCGGGCGAACGCCGGCTTCGTGGTGACCGGCGATGGCGTGGTCGTCATCGACGCCGAGGGCAGCCCCAGGGATGGCGAGACGCTGCTCCGCACCGTACGATCGGTGTCCCGCGCCCCTATCCGCTGGCTGGTGCTCACCCATCATCATCCCGATCATCACTTCGGCGCGATCGTGTTCAAGAGGGCCGGCGCCAAGGTGATGGCGCATCCGGACAGCCGGACGCTCGCGTCGGAGGGGGGACCCGACAACCAGATGATAAACTGGATCCGGGTCGTCGGACTGGACGCGATGCGGGGCTTCGAATACGCGGATACGCCCGACCGTCCGGTCACTCGAGCCGATACGCTTCGGCTGGGCGGTCGCACCACGATCGTGCTCGCGCCGGGGCCGGCTCACACGCCGGGCGATCTGATGGTGTGGCTTCCGACGGAGCGGGTGCTTTTCACCGGCGACATCCTGGTGGAGGACGGCGTCACGATGGTGGTCGACGGCAGCGCGCCCGCGCTGCTCCGGGCGCTGGATGAGATCGACTCGTTGCATCCCGTCGTGGTGGTGCCCGGGCACGGCGCCGTGCCGGCCGAGTCGGCGGTGCTGATCGAGCGCACCCGGTCGTACGTGACTCAGCTCCGCGGTGAGATGCGGGCGGCGGTACAGGAGGGCGTCCCGATGAAACGCGCGCTGGATGCATTGCCGCCGGCCGACGACAACCGGCCGGTATCGCTCAACTCTCGGCGCCGGCGGAACGCGGCGCGGGTCTATGTCGAGGAAGAGAAGGACGTGATGGGCTTGAGCGCGGACTCGACTCAATGAGGGGGGACGGGCGGGCAGGCGGGCAGGCGAATAGGCGGGCAGGCGGACAGCGGGCGCGCTACGCGCTGCTGTACGGGGCGCTGCTGCTGACGGGCTGTGCCGCGCAGCCTACGCCTGTGGCCCCGTCCGCCGGTCCGCCCGTCCGCCTGCCGGCCTTGCTATCCACCGACCAACTGGCCGAGTGGCAGCGACGGGGGGACTCGCTCCGTCTGATCGACGTCCGGACCGATCCATTCACGTATCTCAAGGGCCATCTCCCGGAGGCGGTCTACCTCAATACCGAGACGCTTCGGGCGGCGGAGGGGGGCACCCCTCTGCAGCTCTTCACCGGGCAATGGTACGCCCAGGTGTTCGCGAGACTGGGGGTTCGCTGGGACCGTCCGGTGGTGGTCTACAGCGCCGGGGAGACCCATAACATCGATGCCACCTTCGTTGCCTGGCTCCTCGCCGGCTATGGGCACCCGCGAGTGTTTTTGCTCGACGGTGGCTACTTCAAGTGGGAGCTGGAACAGCGGACGATCGCGAAGCACTACCCGAAGCTGGCCGCCTCGCCGCTGCCACCCGGCTCCTTCCGACCGGCGATCGCGACCCTGGACGACGTGCGCCGCGCGGTGGAACGCCACGACGCTGTGCTGGTGGACGCCCGACCGCCCGACCAGTTCTCCGGCGAAGCCGGTGCCCAGATGCGCCGAGGCCACATTCCGGGCGCGATCAACCACTACTGGCAGGACGACCTGGGACAGGAGGGATTCGGACGGGTATGGAAGCCGGTGCAGGAGCTCAGGAACAGCTACGCGGAGCAGGGGATTACCCCGGACAAGCGGATCATCCTTTACTGCAACAGCACCACTGAGGCCAGCCACGTGTTCTTTGCGCTCAGCTATCTCCTGGGCTATCCGGATGTGCGGATCTACACCGGTGCGTGGACCCAGTGGGCCGAGCGGGCCGATCTGCCCATCGAAGGCGGACAGGCGGGCAGGCGGGCAGTGACTCCTAGGGGTGGGTGAGCGCGGTGGTCTCGCCCGACGTTTCCTCGGCGTCGATGCGCCGGGCGATGCCGCTTCGCAGCTGCCAGGGCCGCCATAGGCGGCCGCCCTGCATCACCCACTGCACGTCGTCCAGATTGCGGAGATCATCGAGCGGACTCTTGTCCAGCAGCAGCAGGTCGGCGTAGCGACCGGCCTCGATGGTGCCGATGGAACGCTCGGCCTCGCCCCCGATGGCCACGGCGGCGTTCCGGGTCGCGGCCAGCAGGGCCTGCTCCGGCGTCAGCCCGGCCGAGTCCACCAGCAGCCGCAGCTCGTTGATCAGCGACGCGCGGTCACGAACCGGACCATAGGCGACGTGGTCGGTGCCGGCCGTCAGCCGCACGCCGCGCTTCACGGCTTGCCGGGTGACTGCCATGCTGAACCCGACCACCGCACGGGCGTAATGCTCCGGCAGCGATGGATGGTCAGCGTGCTCGGCGTCGAAGTGAGATACGCTCCGAAGCGTGACGTCCAGCGTGGGCTCGAGAAAGGTCCCCCGCTGCGCCATGCTGTCCAGCGTCCGGGCGATTTGGGGATCGAGCGCCGCTTCCGGCGTCGCTTCGCGGGCGCCTTGCTCGAGAATCGCCGTGCTGGCCAGCAGGCTGTCGCGCGCGCCGGCCGACAGGAGGTCGCCCACCAGCAGGGAGGCGTGCACGACTCCATCCTCCCCCGCCAGGACCTGATCGTAGGCATTAGCGGGCTGGACCCACGCATGTCCCCAGGCCGACATCCCGGCCCGGTGCGCGGCGGCAGTCAGCGCTCGGACCGAGGCAGAATCGAGATATCCATACAGCTTGAGCCCGATTGCTCCGGTAGCACGCGCCTCAGCTACCAGCGAATCCGGGTCGTCGTCGTGAGTGAACATCATCGGCGTCCAGCCCCGCATTTCCATGATCTGCGCTTGCGGGAGGCGGTACGCCGTGCTTCCATCGCTGGTCGCTACGGTCTCCCGGCCATAGAAAAAGCGGAACCCGGCCACCAGCTGCATGGCGTAGACCCGGGGGCTCGCCCCCAGGGCGCGGGTGCGGGTCAGGAGCTCCTTGGGGTTGGTCCCCATGTCGCGCACACTGGTGATGCCCTGCGCCAGCAGGTCCTTCAGGTCGTTGCCGAGGTCCTCGCTCGCGCTGCCGCGGAAGAGGAAGAGCAGGTGGACATGGGTGTCGATCAGGCCGGGGACCAACCACGCCCCGTGGGCATCGATCACGCGGGCATCGCGGGGTATCGCGCATTCGCCCACGCCGCCCGCGCACAGGATCCGATCGCCCCTGACCAGCGTCACGGCGTGGGCGACCGGCGGCCGGCCGGTGCCATCCCACAGAGTGGCGTCAACGATCGCAGTGGCTGGTTCGACGGGGCGGGGGCGGACCAACGCGGCCCGGCGGGCCGGCGCGGCGCAGCTGCCCGCGGCAAGGGCGGTGGCAACGATCAGGAAAGCGGACCGACGACCCATGACCTTACCCTGGTACGAGGAACCGCTCCCGATCCCTGCGCTTCGCGAGACTGACCGGTATGCTGGTGAACAACTCCGACCCGGCCGGGGTTTCCTAACCCGTGTATGCAAAGACTATACGCGGCGCTAGGCCGCCGCGAGTGCCGCCCGTCCGCGAGGCTGGGCGGTTCGGGGGTTTTTGCCTTGGTTCGCTTGTAACCGGTGCCCCGCGTCCGTACCTTTCGCGCCGTTCGCACACTGACCAGGTCCCGCGCCTTCACTCCGGCTCGCCGTGAGCCCTTTTCCTCAGATCCGACCTCGCCGCCGGCGCCGTACGCCGGCCCTGCGCCGCCTCTCCCGCGAGACGACCCTCGCCGCCGAGCACCTCATCGCGCCGCTCTTCGTCATGCACGGGACGGATCTCGCGCGCGAAATCTCCTCCATGCCCGGCGTGTTTCAGCTCTCGGTCGATGCCCGGCTGGATCGGGAGGTGGACCGCCTCGCCGAGCTCGGGGTCCCCGCTGTGATCCTGTTCGGGCTGCCGGCTGCAAAGGACGAGATCGGAAGCGAAAACTTCGCCGCCGACGGCATCGTGCAGCAAGCCCTTCGCCGGCTGCGCGCTCGCTATCCCGACCTGCTGCTGATCACCGATGTGTGCTGCTGTGAGTACACCAGCCACGGGCATTGTGGCCTCGTCAAAGACGGTGCGGTGGACAATGACGCCACGCTGGAGATCCTGGCCCGGGTAGCGGTGAGTCACGCGGAAGCCGGCGCCGATATCGTGGCACCGAGCGGGATGATGGACGGGATGGTTCGCGCGATCCGCGCGGGGCTCGATGCCGGGGGATTTCAGGATCGGTCCGTGCTGAGCTATGCCGTCAAGTATGCCAGTGCGTTCTACGGGCCTTTCCGCGAAGCAGCGGACAGTGCGCCTGCGTTCGGAGATCGGCGGCAATACCAGATGGACCCGGCCAACGTTCGAGAAGCGGTGCTCGAGGCGGGGTTGGACGAGGCCGAGGGCGCCGACTTCCTGATGGTGAAGCCGGCGCTGGCCTATCTGGACGTGGTCCGCGCGGTGCGGGAGCGGACCACGCTCCCGCTGGTGGCCTACAATGTCAGCGGTGAGTACGCCATGCTGAAGGCCGCGGCCCGGCTGGGCTGGATCGACGAACGGCGAGCCGTGCTGGAAGCGCTGACCGGGATGCGCCGGGCAGGCGCTGATGCGATCATCACGTATCACGCCAAGGATGTGGCACAATGGCTCAGCGAGTCGGACGCGGTCCGGTGATCCGGCGCCGCGTCATCGCCCCCTTGGCGGAGCGGTCAGCCGCGTTATTCGCTGAAGCCGAGCGGCTGATGCCGGGCGGCGTCAGCAGCCCGGTGCGGGCGTTCAAGAGCGTGGGGGGCACGCCGCGATTCATCGTGCGGGGCGAAGGCGCGTTGGTGGTGGACGTGGACGACAACCGCTACCTGGACCTGGTGCTGTCGTGGGGACCCCTCATTCTTGGCCACGCGCATCCGGGCGTCGTGGCCTCGATCGCAGCCGCAGCGGCGCTGGGCACGACGTTCGGCGCGCCCACCGAGCTCGAGCTGCGACTGGCCGAGCGGGTGATCGCGACCTTTCCTTCGATGGAGATGCTCCGGTTCGTGAGCTCGGGGACCGAGGCCGTGATGAGCGCCGTACGGCTCGCGCGGGCGGTGACCGGCCGGAGCGCCATCGTGAAGTTCGACGGGTGCTATCACGGCCACGCCGACGCGCTGCTCGCCTCGGCAGGGTCCGGCGTGGCTACCCTCGGCCTTCCGGATTCGCCGGGCGTGCCTCCAAGTACGGTCGCCGACACGCTGGTTGCCGCCTACAACGACCTCGATGCGGTGGAGCGGCTCTTCGCCGCCCGGCGCGACGGTATTGCCGCCGTGCTGGTAGAGGCGGTCGCGGGCAACATGGGTCTGGTTCCCCCCGAGCCGGGTTTTCTGGCAGGACTCCGCGAGGTGACCGAACGCCACGGCGCGCTCCTCGTCTTCGATGAGGTCATGACGGGCTGGCGGGTCCATCCGCGGGGGGCCCAGGCCCTCTACGACATCACGCCGGATCTGACCTGCCTCGGCAAGGTGCTGGGCGGCGGACTGCCCGCTGCGGCGTACGGCGGCCGGCGGGAGCTGATGGAGCAGGTGGCACCCGCCGGTCCGGTCTACCAGGCGGGCACGCTGTCGGGGAACCCGCTCGCCATGGCCGCCGGCATCGCGACGCTCGACATCCTGTCCACGCCGGGTGTCTGGGAGCGTGCCGAACGGTGGGCGGTCCGCGCAGCGGACGCGATCACCCGGGCGGCTGAGTCGGCGGGTGTGGCGGTGACTGTCCAGCGAGTCGGGACCATGTTCACCCCGTTCTTCACGGATCGCCCGGTGCGGGACTATGCCGGTGCGAAAGCCACCGATCGCGCGGCGTTCAACCGCTTCTTCCACGCGATGCTCGACGCGGGCGTGTATCTGCCGCCATCCGCCTTCGAGTCGGCGTTTACCTCGGTCTCGCACGGCGACGCCGAGCTCGAGGTGCTGGAGGAGGCGCTCGCCCGGGCGTTGCCCTAAACGGATGGCAGTCGCGGTCATCGGTGGGGGCGTCACCGGGCTCGCCGCCGCATATCGGCTCCAAACCCTCGGCTTCGATCCCACCGTCTACGAGGCAGGCCAACGGCCGGGTGGCGTGGTGGGGACCGAACGGCGGGACGGCTTTCTCGCCGAGACCGGTCCCAACTCGCTCACCACGCCCAAGCCTTCGGTCGCGGCGCTGCTCACCGAGCTCGGTCTGGGCGACCGGCTGCTGGAAGCGAGCCCGGCCGGCCGAAAGCGATACATCGTTCGGGACGGCCGGTTGACGCCGCTCCCGGCGTCCCCAATCGAGCTGGTCACCTCATCGGTCTTTTCCTTCGGCGCCAAGCTGGCTCTGCTCCGGGAGCCATTCGTGCCGCCGAGCGACCCCGCCGTCGAAGAGAGCGTCGCCGATTTCGTCCGCCGGCGTTTGGGAGCAGAGCCGCTCGACTACGTGGCCGGCCCATTCGTCAGCGGGATCTATGCGGGCGACCCCGAGGCGCTCTCGCTCCGGCACGCGCTCCCGAGGGTCCACGCCCTGGAACAGGAACACGGGTCGCTGATCGCCGCCGCCGTGTCACAAGCACGGGCTCGACGTCGTCGTCGGTCGGGCGGCTCGCTGAGTCGGATTCTGTCGTTCCCGACCGGGATGGGCGAGCTGACTGAGGCGCTGACCCAGCGCCTGGGCAACCGCATTCGTTGCGGAACCCCGGTCCTGGGCGTTGCTCGCCGTGGTGCGAGTTGGATGGTGACGACGGGAGGAGGCGAGTCGCGGTTCGAGGGGGTTGTCTTCGCGGGGCCCGCCTACGCGTTCGACGAGCTTGCCTTCGATTGCGAGGGAGGGAGCCGGCTGGGCGAGCTCGCTGCCGTTCCGTACGCACCGGTCGGCGTCGTTGTGCTCGGCTTTCCGCGAGGGGCGGTGGCTCACCCTCTGGATGGTTTCGGGGTGCTGATCCCGGCGGTCGAACGCCGCCGTGTGCTCGGTGTGCTGTTCTCTTCCAGCGTGTTCCCGGGGCGCGCCCCGGACCACCACGTCACGCTCACCACGTTCGTGGGTGGCACCCGCCAGGCGGAGCTTACCCGGCTCACGCCTGAGGCACTGGTAGCTCTCGCCAGCGAGGAGTTGACCCACCTGGTGGGAGCCTTTGGCGAGCCTGCGTTTCAGCACGTCGTGGTCTGGCCCCGAGCCATCCCCCAGTACGTGGTCGGCTACGGCCGATGGCTGGACCTGCTCGACCAAGTCGAGAGCGCCAATCCCGGTCTGGCGCTGGCCGGTGCGTATCGCGACGGGGTGAGCCTTGGCGAGGCGCTCTCCTCCGGCCTGGCCGCCGGCGACCGGCTAGGACTTCAGCTCGGCGGAGCCGGACCTTCGTTGCGATAGACCGGCGACGTGAGAGTCAGCGTCCGGGACGAAAAACCGGCCCCCAAGATGGGGGCCGGTGGGAGAACCGGGTTTTCGGCGCCTCACTTACCCGCGCGCACTGTTGACTCATCTCCCGTCGGCGGGAACCGGCGCCTGCTCGCGGGCTCTTCGCGACCAACGTTGCCCTTCAACAGGATCTCGCGCTGCGCTCGCAGTATCCAGAGCTGCAATGCCGTCAGTTCAGGCTCATCCGACATGGTGCACCTCTCTTGGTCGTGCGACGAGGTCCATTCACGTCTCGTGCCATCTCGACAAGAGGCCCGCGAACTTTCGGGCCGGCTTGTACGCTGCCACGGTAGCGGCCGGGAGCCGCCGCCCGCAAGAACCCGAGGGTAGGTCGTCACGCTGGCTCTAAGGCATAGAGCGCGGTGACTAAGCCCGGCGCCACTGCCCCGTCGTGAGCCGCGCCACGCGATAGTGCTTGCGCCAGGCGCGGTGTGATCGATTTTGGCGCAGTGTGATCTATGTCCTGGCGAGCCGGGTCGGACAGCACCTTGCTTGGGGAGGTCCCGCTCGAACGATGGGGACCGCCCATTTGGACA
>Ga0137404_10002971_pt1 | contig 11318 bp, 10 predicted proteins | sample CZOMad2_1_16fung_FD_108285 | JGI IMG/M metagenome (GOLD analysis project Ga0137404, IMG submission 108285) | Vadose zone soil fungal communities from Angelo Coast Range Reserve, California, USA - CZOMad2_1_16fungal (Illumina Assembly) | ecosystem: Environmental > Terrestrial > Soil > Vadose...
GCCGAGCAGCACCGCGGCGGCGGGCTTCCACACGCCTTCCCGCGTGTGCCGGTGCACGGTGTGTCGGAAGCCATAGTGCTCCGGCGGGTAGCGGCGGATCTCGTCGAGGCGGAGCCCGTCGGGCAGCGCGTGATCGGGAGGCGAATAGAGGGCGTCGAGCATGCCGTCCAGGCCGAGCACGCGGGCGCGATAGCTCGCGTGGAAGGCGCGCGACTCCGTGTACGCCACCACCCGCGTTCCCGCCGCCCGCAGCGCTCGCAGCGTGTCGAGGACGCCGGGATAGAGCCGCAGCGTGGCGCGGCGCGCGGCCCGATAGGCCTCGATGGCCGCGGCGTAGCGCGTGGGCAGGTCCTCCCCGGGATGGCGGGCGCGCAGCGAGGGCAGCGCCTGGATGGCGAAAGCGTACTCCGTCGTGCCGTGCTCCCGGTGCACCGCGTGGAGCTCCTCCTCCAGCGTCGCGCGCGGGATGCCGCTATCGATCACGAGCCGGTCGAGCATGGCGCCGAAGGCGGTGCGCCACATCTCGAGCCAGTCGAAGAGGGTATTGTCCATGTCGGTGACGAGGACGGTGATGGTGGGACGGGTCATGGCTCGCGTCCCGTCAATCGTAAACGCCTTCGAGCACCCAGGCCGAGCCGTCATGGGCCAGGCGGCCGAGCGTGCCGTCGGTGAGCTCCACGTCCCATTCATCCGCGCCCCAGCGGCTCTCCAGCCACCACTCGCCCGACACGCGCCACGGCCCCGCGCTGGCCACGACGGCACCCGCGAGCCCATCGGAGCGGAGATGCACCGGCCGGCCGCCCACGAGACGCACCTGCGCCGGCCGCGGCGGACGGAGCCGGCGGAGGGTGAGGACCCCTCCCTCCCCCGGCCCTCTCCCCCCTCCGGGCGGAGAGGAAACATGGGCGAGGACCTGGGCGCGGACATTGAGAGGCTCGAGGCGGATCGCGTCGGGGCGATGCGTGTCGAGGAGCACGGGCACGCCGAGATTGCCGGCGCCCACCAACCCGATGACGCGCGCGATGGTCTCGGCCAGCGCGCGCGGGCTCGGCCGTGGCTCGCCCGTCAGCGGCTCCTGCGCCGCGAGCATGCGCACCGGCTGGGCGCGGAGGGTGAGCGCGGTCACCGCGCCCGTGGGCGGGGTGGCCGCGAGGGTGGCGCGGAGCACCGCCATCACCGCGCCCGCCTCGCGCGTGGGCACCGGCGGGACGAAGGAGCCGCGCACCTCGCGCCCCGGCCCGCGCGCGGCCGCCACGCGGCACGACCACTCGAAGAGGTCGGCGGCCAGCGCCTCTCCCTCGAGCCGCGCGCAGACGCGGTCGGCCAGCTCGGCGAAGAGGGCGAACAGCGGCTCGAGATTGTCCGCCGCCCAGTCCAGCTCCCGCGTCTCCTCGAAGCGGCGCGGCGGGCGCCAGGGCAAGAGCGGGCGCGGGTCTTCTCCGCGCGCGAGCGCCTGGAACCGCGGCCCCTCGGCGCCCAGCCGCTCGAAGAGCTCACGCGCGGGCAGGGCCGCGAGCTCGCCGAGGGTGCGGAGCCCCCAGCGCTCCAGCCGCCGCGCCATCTCGACGGGCAGGCCCAGCAGCCCCAGCGGTGCGGGGGCGAGATAGGCGGCGTCGCCCTCGGGCGGGACGCGCTCCGCGCCCGCGCCCCAGCGCGCCGCGAGATGCGCGGCGACGCGGCTGCCCGCGATACCGACCCGCGCGGGCAGGCCCGCCGCCGCCGTCGCCGCCGCGAGCCGCCGCGCCAGCGCCGCCTCGTCGCCGAACAGCGCGCCGAGGCCGGCGGCGTCGAGATAGACCTCGCCGGGGCCGCCTTCCTCCACGCGCGGCGAATGCGCCAGCGCCACCTCGAGCAGCGCCGCCTGCGCCGCGGCCTCGTGGGCAGCCACGCGCTCGCGGCAGATCACGCCGCCCGGCCGCGCCAGCGCCGCCGCCTCCGTCATGCCGGGGACAATGCCCAGGGCGCGCGCCGTCCCGTCGGTCTCGAGCACCCGCCGCCCGGGGCGCGCTTCATCGAGTACAACCAGCGGCTGGCCGGCGAGCGCGGGCTCGGCCCGCACCGCCGCCGCGGCGGCGAAGCCGGGCACGAGGAGACAGCCGAGCCTCCTCAGAGCCGCCATGCGACCACCCATTCGGTCCCGCTCCCTCCCCCGATGGGAGCGGGCGGGCGGGCGCGCAGCACGCGCACGCGCGAGCCCAGCCCGTCGAGCCGGCGGGGGCGCGGCGAGCCCATCCAGCGCGCCGGCCCCCGCTCCACCGCAAGCACGAGCGCGGCCGCGCTCCCCGCGAGATGCCGCGAGGCATGGACGATGAGCCGGGTGGGTGTGTCGCGCACCGCGCGCTGCAGCCGTATCCAGGTGGCCGGCGCGAAGGTGGGCGGCGTCCGGGCGGGGCCGGTCAGGTCCGCGGCGAGATCGAGGGCCACCCACGCGAAGCCCCCGCAGCGCGCGAGCAGCTCCGCCGCGCGGCAGGCGGCGTCGAGCCGGCCACCCCCGCGCACCCAGCACAGCGAGCGCAGCTCGGCGCCGGCGGCGGCGGCCCCCGCGGGGTCGAAGGCGTCGGGGCCGTCCACGAGGGCGACGAGATCGCCGGCGGCGGTGGCGCGGGCCAGGAGCGCGGTGAGGAGGCTGCTGCTGCCCGCGGACCGCGGGCCGACGATCTCGCTGAGCTGGCCTCGGGGAAACGCCTCCAGCACGGAGGCGATGCTCTCGAGACCCCACCCTGGCGGGGGTAAGGGCTCTTTCGCTATGGCCATTGAATAGATACCTGGTCGCGCTGAGTGAATCTGATTACACATCAAGTGTTGAGTACAGGCAATCTCAAGATGCGGTAGCCCGAATCCCCGCCCACCCAAGATGTGGTGGTAAGTTCAGACCCGCCTTGACACGCCGGAGGGCACGGCGCTATGTCTTCCGCCGTGACCCGCCAGGTCGCCGTCATCGGCGAAGGCGCCTGCTCGAGGCGCACCGCCGCCGCCGCCGAGCGCATCGGACGAGCCATCGCAACCGCGGGCGCGGTGCTCTTCACCGGCGGCCGCGGCGGGGTCATGGAAGCCGCCTCGCGCGGCGCGGCCCAGGCGGGCGGCACCGTCGTCGGCGTGCTTCCCGGGTTCGGCCGCGGCGGTGCCAACCGCTGGGTGCAGATCCCCGTGGTCACCGGCATGGATCAGGCGCGCAACGTGATCCTGGTCCGCTCGTGCGACGCGGTGATCGCGGTGGGCGGGATGTATGGCACCCTCTCGGAGATCGCGCTGGCCCTCAAGTTCGGCATCCCAGTGATCGGCCTCCGGACCTGGCGGCTGCGGCAGCCGGACGGGCGCCGGGTGCCCATCGTCGTGGCGCGGTCTCCCGAGGACGCGGTGGCCCGTGCGCTGGCCGCCGCCGGACGGACCGGCGGGCGGACCGGCGCGCGGGCCCGCACCTGGCTCTCGTAGCCGTGCCGTCACGCGCGGAGCTCGCCGCGACGCGCTAGACTCTCGCCGATGATCCCCGTGACCGTGGAGGGCGTCCGCAAGCGCTACGGCCAGGTCGAGGCCCTTCGCGACGTGACGCTCGAGTTCGAGGCCGGACGCCTGTCGGCGATCCTCGGTCCCTCGGGCTGCGGCAAGACCACCCTGCTGCGGTCCATCGCCGGGTTCGTTTCGGTGGACGCCGGCGCCATCCGCTTCGCCGGCGAGGAGGTGACGGGGACACCTCCGCAGGGGCGCGGCACGGCGATGGTGTTCCAGAACTACGCGCTCTGGCCTTACATGACCGTGTTCGACAACGTCGCCTACGGCCTGCGGCTCCGGCGCGTCGCCGCCGCCGAAGTCCGGCGCCGGGTGCTCGACGCGCTCGCGCTCGTCGAGATCGGCGACGTCGAGGCGATCTCCCGCCGCAAGCCGGGGGCGCTGTCGGGGGGCCAGCAGCAGCGGGTGGCGCTCGCGCGCGCGCTCGTGGTGGAGCCGCGGGTGCTCCTGCTCGACGAGCCCCTGTCGAACCTGGACGCCAAGGTGCGCCAGCGCCTGAGGGTCGAGGTGCGGCGCCTGCAGCGGCGGGTGGGCATCACCACCATTTACGTCACCCACGACCAGGAGGAGGCGCTCGCCATTGCCGATCGAGTCGTGCTCCTGCACGCCGGCCGGGTCGTGCAGGCGGGCGCGCCCGAGGACGTCTACCGCCGCCCGGCGAGCGTGTTCGCCGCCGACTTCCTGGGCGTGGGCACCCGGTTCGAGGGGCGGGTGGAGGCGGGCCCGCCCCCCGTGGCCGGCCACCCCCTGCCGTACCACGGGCTCGCGCGCGGCGCCGTCGTGGTCGTGGTGCGGTCGTCCGATGTGATGCTCGAGCCGCCAAACGCGGCCGGGGGCGATGGGAGCGTGCTGGCCGGCCACGTCGAGGAGCGGCTGTTCCTCGGCGCCTTCTATCGCCACTACGTGCGGGTGGGTGACGCCCTGCTCATGGCCGACAGCCCCGCGCCGGTCGGGGAAGGCCCGGTGACGGTCCGGATCGCGCCGGACCGCGTGCGGGTGTACGAGGACACCGAACGCTGAACGCGGCGCCGCCCCACCGAGGCGGCCGCCGACAAGGAGAAATCCGCGATGCTCGTCAGACTCTTGGCCCTGCTGCTCGTCCTGGCGGTGCCGGCGTCCGCCGCCACCCGGCTCAACGTGGCAATCGGCGCCGACGTGAACGTGGTCGAGGTGCACAAGACGCTGCTCGGACCCGGGTTCAAGGCCCTGGCGCCCGACGTCGACCTGAACGTGGTCGGCACGGGCACCGGCGAGCCGGCGAGCCGCGCCATCTACACGAAGCTCAAGGCGCAGGCCGACACCGGCCGCAAGGACTGGGATATCGACGTCGCTCTCGTGAGCATGGCGGTGGCCTCGCAGATGGTGAAGGAAGGGCTGCTCCTCGCCTACGTGCCGCAGATGAAGAACGCGGCCCTGGTGAAGGGCGCCGAAGTGAAGGAAGCGTTCGGCGTCAAGGTCGACGGCTACGTAGTCCCGATGTTCCAGAACCAGATCGCCATCGCCTACAACCCGGCCAAGGTCCCCACGCCGCCGAAGTCCTTCGACGATCTCGCCGCCTGGGCCAAGGCCAACCCCGGCAAGTTCGGCTACAACGGCATCAAGGGCGGCGTGTCGGGGGTCGGTTTCACGATGGGCTGGGTGTACTGGAAGACCGGGCTCTACACGCAGCTCACCCAGGGTCCCTTCGACAAGGCCCGGGAAGGAGCGATCCGCACGGCCGTCACCGCGCTCCGCGACTTCAACCGCGATGCGTTCATCACCAACGGCAACGCCGGGACTCTCGATGCGCTCAATCGCGGCGAGATCTGGATGGGCGCGGTCTGGATCGACCAGCTGGTCGCCTGGAAGAACGAGGGCCGGATGGACCCGTCGATCACGCCCGCGCTGATCGCGCCCGGGCTGCCGATCTACCCGCTCTACCTCGTGGTGCCCCGAGAGGCGGCCAACCGCGAGGCGGCGGTGCGCTACATCGACTACATCGCCACGCCCGAGGTCCAGGCCAAGGCCATCGTCGAGCGCTTCGGCTGGTATCCGGGCGTCGACGCCGAGCGCGTCCTCCCGCTCATCAGCCCCAAGGCGAAGGAGCTGCTGTTCAAGGGAGTGAGCGCGTCGGATCTGGCCCGGTTCTCCCGGCAGATGCCGATCAAGGAGTACCACGACCTGATCACGCTGGCGTACGAGGAGATCGTGCGCTGACCGTCGCCGAGCGCGTCCTCTGGGCCGCCCTCTGCGCGCCGGCGCTGGCGGTCCTGGGCTTCGTGTTCCTGTGGCCGCTCGCCGCCTCGGTCGCCGCCAGCTTCACCCGCGACGGCGCCCTGACCCTTGCCAACTACGAGACCGTCCGCCGCCTCTATGCCGTCGACGTCGCCTACACCGTCGGCGTGGCGGCGGCGGGCACCGCGCTCACCTTCGCGGTCGCCATCCCCGCGTGCGGCTGGCTCCGGGCCCGCGCGTTCGGACCCGTCGAGTTCCTCCTGAAGGTGCCGCTGTTCGTGCCGTTCGTCGTGGTCGGCCACGCGCTGCGCGTCTTCATGAGCCCCTACGTGCCGGGGTTCTCGTCGTCGTGGGGCGGTATCGCGGTGGCGCTGGCCTGGAAGCACCTGGGCCTGGCCGTGCTCCTCCTGCTGGGCGCCTTTCGATCCGTGGACGAGAGCTATCTCGAGGCGGCGCGCAATTTCGGCGCGGGAACCGGACGGGTGACGCGCGACGTGCTGGTGCCGATGGCCGCGTCCTCCCTCGCCGTGAGCGGGATCCTCATCTTTTCCTCTATGCTCGCGTCGTTCTCGATCCCGCTCATGATGGGGCGGGGCGGGGGCCCCCAGATGCTGATGATCGACGTCTACTATCGCTTCGGCCAGCACGGCGACTTCGCCACCGCCTCGGCGCTCGGCGTGGTGGCGTACCTGCTGGCGATGGGCGCGGCCCTCGTCTACGTCCGGCGACTGACGGCGGGGCGGCATGCCTGACGTGCGGGTCTCCGGTCCGGCCCCTGGGCTCGGCCGCCTCGTCGGCCGAGCCGCCACACTGGCGATTGCGGCCTTCGTGGTCGCGGGGCCGCTGGCGAGCCTGGTGGTGTGGTCGCTGGCCGAGCGGTGGACGGCCGGCAGCCCCTGGCCCCAGCGCTTCGGGCTTCGGTACTGGGCGCGGATGGCGAGCGGCGACTTCCTGGAGCCGCTGCGCACCGGTCTCATGGTCGCGACGATGGTGACGGTGCTTGCGCTCATCCTGGCATTGCCGCTCGGCTACGCCCTGGCCCGCCTGGCCTTTCCCGGCCGAACGGTGGTGCTCCTGGTGTTCCTGCTCCCGCAGGCCTTTCCGCAGCTGCCCGTGTTCGCCAGCGCCACCCGCGAGTTCTACCGCTGGGGTCTGGCCGGCACCGTGCCGGGCGTGGTCCTCGTGCATCTGGTGGGCGCGCTCGTCTTCGCCGTCTGGACCATGACCGCGGTGTTCCGCGCCATCGCGCCGGAGCTGGAGGAAGCGGCCTGGAACCTCGGCGCCTCCACCACGCGCGCCTTCCTCGGGATCGCGCTCCCGCTCGCCGTGCCCGGCATCGTGGCCAGCGCCCTCCTCGTGTTCCTCTACTCGCTGGACGAGTTCACGGGGACGCTGCTGGTGGGGGCGCCGTTCGTCACCACGCTGCCGGTCTACATGTACACGGCGTCGGTCGGCTACGAGCTGCAGATCGCGTCGGTCACCGCGCTGGTGCTGATGGTCCCCGGCGCCGTGCTCCTGCTCCTGCTCGAGCGCTTCCTGCGTGCGGAGTACCTCGCCTTCTTCGGCCAGGTGTAGCGCTCGTGCTACGCTCCCGCCCATGACCAAGCGCGAGCGCGTGATGGCGGCGCTGCGGGGCGCGGCGGTGGACCGCGTGCCGCTGGCCTTCTGGCTGCACAACTTCGCCACCGAGAACTCGGCGAAGGGGCTGGCGGAGGAGACGCTCCGGCTCGCCCGCCGCTTCGACTGGGACTTCCTCAAGCCGCAGTCGCGCGCCCAGTGTTTCGCCGAGATGTGGGGGCTCACCTACGCCGGCTCCGGCGAGCGCGCGCGGTCCTTCACGGTCACCCACGTGCCGGTCGCGGATGCGGGGGATCTCGCGCGGCTGCGTCCCGCCGATCCGCAAACCGGCGCGCTGGGCGAGCAGCTCGAGGCGCTGCGGCTCATCCGCGCCGCGGTGGGGCCCGACGTGCCGATCATCTGGACCGTCTTCTCGCCCATGATGGTCCTGCCCATGCTCTGCCGCGGCGGCCGCGATCACGCCCTCGCGCTGGCCCGCTCGGCGCCCCGCGAAACCGAGCACGCGCTCGGCGTGATGACGGACACGCTCGCCGAGTACGCGCGCGCCTGCCTGGCCGCGGGCGCCGACGGGCTCTTTTACGCCACGAATGTGGCTACCAAATCGCTCATGACCGCAGAGGAGTGCCGGCGCTGGCAGCGCCCCTGGGATCGGCGCGTGCTGGAGGCGGTGGCGGCGGCGCCCTTCAACCTGCTCCACGTCTGCGGGACCGCTATCCACTTCGACGAGTTCGCCGACTATCCGGTGACGGCGTTCTCGTGGGCCATGGCTTCCGGCAATCCCAGCCTGGACACCGTGCACGTGCGCACTGGTCGCGCGGTGGTGGGCGGGCTCCCCGCCAAGCCCGAGATCGCCTCCATGACGGCCGACGATCTCGTGGCGCGCGCCCGGCGCGCTCTCGATGAGATGACCGGGCGCTGGCTTCTCCTTGGACCCGACTGCTCCATCAATCCGGATACACCCGAGCCGCTGCTGGACGCGGTGGGCGAGGCCGTCCGCGCCGGCCGCTGACGGCTCCGGGAGAGTGTCATGGCGACTATCCACGTCAATGGCCGCGCGGTACAGGTGGCGCCCGACCCCGACACGCCGCTCCTCTGGGTGCTGCGCGAGGAGCTCGGGCTCACCGGGACCAAGTACGGCTGCGGGGCTGCCCAGTGCGGGGCCTGCACGGTGCACCTCGACGGTCAGGCGGTCCGCTCCTGCGTCACGCCGGTCACCGCGGCCGAGGGCCGGCGGGTCACCACCATCGAAGGCGTGTCGGGCAAGGTCGCGCAGGCCGTCCAGGAGGCGTGGAACCGGCTGGACGTCGTGCAGTGCGGGTACTGTCAGTCCGGCCAGATCATGTCGGCGGTGGCGCTGCTCTCGGAGGTCGCCAGACCGACCGACGCCGATATCGACGCGGCAATGACCGGCAACCTCTGTCGCTGCGCCACATATGTCCGCATCCGCGCCGCCATTCACGAGGCGGCGAAGACCTTGTGATGCCGAGCCGCCGCCAGTTCCTCGTGAGCGGGGCGGTCGCCGGGATGGAGCTCGTGATCGGCCTGCGCCTCGATCGGGCGTCCGCGCAGGGCGGGACGGCGGCGCCGGGGGTGCTCGCGCCCAATGCCTTCGTGCGGATCGCGCCGGACAATACCGTCACCATCATCGCGAAGCACATCGAGCTCGGACAGGGCGCGCATACCGGACTGGCCACCCTCCTGGCCGAGGAGCTCGACGCCGACTGGTCGCAGATCCGCGTGGAGGCGGCGCCCACCGACGTCGCGCGGTACAACAACCTGGCCTGGGGCCCGCTGCAGGGCACCGGCGGCAGCACGTCCATCGCCAATTCCTGGGAGCAGCTCCGCCGGGCGGGCGCCACCGCGCGCGCCATGCTGATCGCGGCGGCCGCGCAGCATTGGAAGGTGCCGGCCGGGGAGATCACGGTGGACCGAGGCGTCGTCGCGCACCCAACGACCGGCCGCCGCGCCACCTTCGGCGAGCTGGCGTCCGCCGCGGCCCGGCAGACGCCCCCGGCCCAGGTCACCCTCAAGGACCCGAAGGACTTCAAGCTGATCGGGCGCCACGCGCCCCGGGTGGACTCGCGCGCCAAGACAACCGGCTCGGCGGAGTACACCTACGACGTCCGCCTGCCCGACATGCTCACCGCCGTGATCGCGCGCCCACCCCGATTCGGCGCCACCGTGAAGTCGTTCGATGCCTCGGCGGCGCGACGGGTGCCCGGCGTGACCGACGTCGTGCCGGTCCCGTCCGGCGTCGCCGTGGTCGCGCGAGGCGCCTGGGCCGCCATCAAGGGCCGGAGCGCCCTGCGCATCGACTGGGACGAGACCGCCGCCGAGAGGCGGGGGAGCGCGGAGCTCTACGCCGCCTACCGTCTGCTCGCCGCGCAACCGGGAGCGCGGGCGCGCCGGCAGGGTGACCCGGAGGCGGCGCTGGCCGGCGCGGCCCGGGTGCTCGAGGCCGTCTATGAGTTCCCGTACCTCGCGCACACTCCCATGGAGCCGCTCGACTGCGTGGTGAGGCTCGGCGCGGACGGGTGCGAAGTCTGGCTTGCCTCCCAGGCCCCGATCATCGAGCAGCAGGCGGTGGCGGCGGTGTTCGGCCTCCCGCCGGACAAGGTGCGCGTCCACACCCTCCTCGCCGGCGGCAGCTTCGGCCGCCGCTCCACGGCGCGCGGCGACGTGGCGGTCGAGGCGGCCAGCGTCGCCAAGGCGCTGGGCGGCACGCGGACGATCAAGCTCATCTGGACCCGCGAGGACGATATCCAGGGCGGTTCCTATCGGCCCCTCTACGTACACCGGCTGCGCGCGGGGCTGGATGCGAGCGGCCGCATCGTGGGGTGGGAGCACAGGATCGTGGGACAGTCTCTCGTCACGGGGACGCCCCTCGCCCCCTTTCGCGTGCGGGATGGGATCGATCTCACCTCGGTCGAGGGCGCCGCCAATCTGCGCTATGCCATCCCGAACATCGCCGTGGAGCTGCACACCACCACGGTGGGCATCCCCGTGCTCTGGTGGCGCTCGGTGGGCAGCACGCACACCGCGTACTCCACCGAAACCTTCCTGGACGAGCTGGCCCGCGCCGCCGGCCGTGATCCCGTGGACGCGCGCCGCGCCTTGCTGCAGGGCCATCCCCGTCACCTGGGCGTGCTGGAATTAGCCGCGCGCCAGGCTGGATGGGGCCAGCCGCTGCCGCCCGGGCGCGCGCGGGGCGTGGCCCTGCACGAGTGTTTCGGGACCGTCGTGGCCCAGGTGGCCGAGGTGTCGCGCGACGGCGATGGCCTCCCCAGGGTCGAGCGCGTCGTCTGCGCGGTGGACTGCGGCATCGCGGTGAATCCCGACGTCGTGCGCGCGCAGATGGAGGGCAGCATCGGCTTCGGCCTCGGCTCGGCACTCTGGAGCGAGATCACCGTGGTCGGCGGGCACGTGCAGCAGTCCAACTTCCACGATTTCCGGATCCTGCGCATCGACGAGATGCCGCGCGTCGACGTGCACATCGTGCCCTCGGCGGCGCCGCCCACGGGGGTCGGTGAGCCTGGCGTGCCGCCCATCGCGCCGGCGGTCGCCAATGCGTGGCTCGCGCTCAGCGGCCGCCCGGTCCATCGCCTACCGTTTTCCCGGCTCGCTGCCGGCGGCGAAAGGCCCTGATGACCGCGTGCTCCCGGGGAGGGTACGCGGCCGTCGCCGCCGCCATCGCCGTCACCGCGGTCGCCGGCGTCGGCGCCCCTCGCGCCGCCTTCGCTCAGGACGGCGCCGCGCTGCGCGGGCCCGAGGCCTTCGCCTCCATCGTGGATCGAACCCAGCGCTCGATTGCCCTCTTCGTCGAGGCCGGCAAGGTCTTCCAGCATCCGCGCTGTCGGAATTGCCACGCCGGAGACGATCGCCCTCGGCAGGGCGATGAGGGACAGCCCCACCAGCCGGCGGTGCGGCGCGGCGCCGATGGCCTCGGCGCGCCCGGCCTCCGCTGCCCGGCCTGTCATGGGGACGCCAACTACGACGCGGTCGGCATGCCCGGCCTCGCC
>Ga0137404_10002977_pt1 | contig 11300 bp, 10 predicted proteins | sample CZOMad2_1_16fung_FD_108285 | JGI IMG/M metagenome (GOLD analysis project Ga0137404, IMG submission 108285) | Vadose zone soil fungal communities from Angelo Coast Range Reserve, California, USA - CZOMad2_1_16fungal (Illumina Assembly) | ecosystem: Environmental > Terrestrial > Soil > Vadose...
ATTTCTTCGTTGGTCAGCACCTTTCGTCCGAAGCGGCGGATCGAGAGCGACGGCCCGTCTACGGCCAGCGGCGGGATGATCGCGTTCACGCGCGAGCCGTCGGGCAGACGCGCATCCACCAGCGGGACGGATTCGTCAATCCGCCTCCCCACGCTCGAGACGATCTTTTCAATGATGTGCAACAGGTGTCGATCGCTTTGAAAGCGAATTCCTGTTTCCGTCAGCTTCCCGTGCCGCTCAATGTAAACGTGCTTGTGCGTGTTTACCAGAATGTCGGAGATCGTGGGATCTTTCAGCAAAGGCTCCAGAGGTCCCAAACCGAAGACTTCGTCCAGAATTTCTTCGGCCAGCCGATTTCGCTCCGTCATGCTGATCGGAAGGTGGTCTTCGCGAAGGATCTTCTCCAGTACGCTCTGCACTTCCCGTCGCAACTCCTGCCGGCTCTCCGCCTTGACAGCATCCATGTTCAGCACACTCAGAAGCTTCTGGTGCACGCGCGTCTTGAGATCGGCGTATCGATCTTGACCTGGAGTGAGAGAGGTGGCTCTGGCGGGGATGTTTCGGCGGCTCACTGAACATCCTTCGCTGCATTGCCCTTTGTGTAACAAGAGTGGAGAACTTTGTTTTTTGGACAAAGGGAGATCGTGAGGCGAGGGTGTTCCCCTCCTGGAACAGGAGGGGTGGCTGCGCCATAAAGAAAAAGGTCCCGTTCCGAAGCGGCGCAGACGGGGTGGTCGCTCACACGAAATGTTTCGCCGAACTGACCACCCCGTCCGCGCCTTTCAAAGGAAGCTTCGCGGCATTTTCTTGATGGCGCGTCCACCCCTCCTGTCCCAGGAGGGGAACACCCCCGCCTGAGCTCTGCCCCCGAATTACCGGATATCGGAACAGCCCTTCAACTCGCTCGTCATATTCCCGAGGTCGGAATTCAGTCCCGTGCCCCCACCGTATCGGCCGCCGCGAACGGAGCGAATGAACGTGCTCGTCTGATCCAGCGGCAGCGCAGCGGCGTTGGCGCAGAAGTAGCGAAGAATGCCGTCCTGGCGAAGGTATTGCTCGACGTTGGACAGGTAGAAGGCCGACACTGTTGCGTCGATGCCTTTGAGATAGGCCGCGACTGCGCGAATTGCCTTGGATCCGCCGAAGTTGCCGATGACGGGTATCACCAGGTTCTTTGTCTGCAAGTTCTTCAAAAATGCGAAATTCTCCTCGTTGGCGAGATAGCTCCGCGCCTGGCCCATTTCATCGGTCGCGACCATGAGTTCCTCGTACGTAACACGGCCGAATCCGCCGCCGCCCTGGGTCGAAGAATAGTTGATGTCGGGCCCATATCTGTAAAACGAGCTGAAGACGTAATCGATGCCTTCCAGATCGCCGGCTGCGAGCGGAAAAGCGTGTTTTTGAACGAGGTGATCCTGAATCGCCTTGAGATTTTCCTTATAGAGCGCCTCACTGGCGGGAACTTTGGAATAGGCTCCAAAGATCTGCAGGGCCGTGGAGTCCGCGCCGAGCCCGTCAGGCTGTGGCTTGGAGAACAGGCGTGAGACGAACTCGGCTCGATCCTTCGACAGTTCGAAAAGCGCTTTGTACATCAACTGCAGATCGAGATTGCCCCGCCGGATGTCGATGATGAAAGCCATCTTCGGTTTGAGGGCCGCCATGTATGTAAAGTTCTGTTCCGGGCCAACACCCATGTAAACGCGACCTTGCTTCGCAGTCTGGTTGAGTTCCGGAATCACGTACTGAAACCAGTTTTCGTTCGAAAGCAGGTTATCGGATCGGAACCGGCCATCGGGCTCTGAGGATTCTGTGCTGAGTTTCCAAAATTCCTGGTCGGTGAGCTGGGCTGGAATCGACTGTGCAGCCGCATCGAAACAAAGGACCAGCGTCAGGCCGACGACGATCGATAAGTATTGGCGTCTTTTCATTGACCCCCCGGGCTTTTCGCGAATTCATTCTGTCATGGGTAGCGTAGAATCTACAAACTTGAGGAGAGAGAAGTGGGGCAACCATTGAATGATGAAGCGTTAGACATCCTGTTCCGCCAGGCGCGAACGCACCGCGCCTGGCTGCCGAAACCGGTTCCTGATGATTTGCTGCGTAAGCTTTACGATGTTATGAAATGGGCACCCACAAGTGCAGACTGCAGCCCGATACGAATTCTGTTTTTGCGCACCCCTGAAGCGAAAGAGCGTCTGAAGCCGGCCCTGGGTCCGCGGAATGTTGAAAAAACGATGACGGCGCCGGTAACCGCAATCGTTGCGTACGACCTGCGGTTCTACGAAAAGATGCCGCCGGAAAACCGCCTGCGCGATGTCTTCGCCAGCGCGCCGCCGGAGGCTCAGGCAATTACGGCTTTTCGAAACGGCAGCATTCAGGGCGGATACTTCATCCTGGCGGCGCGAGCCGTGGGTTTGGATTGCGGTCCAATGTCGGGATTCGATAATGCCAAAGTGGACGCCGAGTTCTTCGCTCCTCCTCTGGATCACATCAAGTCGAACTTCTTGTGCAATCTTGGTTACGGCGATGAGTCGAAGCTCGCGCCGCGCAGTCCCCGGCTCGGCTTCGATCAGTCTTGCGAGCTGCTGTGAAAAATGGGATCGTAGCCGCGAATGACGCGAATGACGCCAAAATGGGCGCATTAAAGGACTCTTGATGCGCCCATTTTGGCGTCATTCGCGTCATTCGCGGCTACGACCCCATTTCCCCTACTTCAACAGTGGGATGCTGTCCGCCGCAGGCGGCCGCGGCAGCGACTGGAGATATGCGTATATATCCCCGGCCTGCTGATCGGTAACGACTTTGGCTGTATAGGGAGGCATATCGCCCGTCGGCTTGCGAATATAGGCGATGAATCGGTTGTATGCGATCGGGTTCGGGCCCAATCGAGGGCCGGTGGCCGCCGCGCCTTGTCCTTCGCGTCCGTGGCATTCGTAGCAGCCGATCTTCATGAACAGCGTCTTGCCGTTTTCGGCATTCCCGCGGGGAGCGTTACCGGGGGCCGGATTCTGCGCGGCAAGAAACAGCAGCAGATAAGCGCTGAGTATCTTCATATTCCCTCCATCGCTAGCGGGGTTGTGTTACGACATCCAGAAGCGCAGGCTCTCCGCGTTTGACTGCGGCAATCGCCCGCTTGATCGCCGGCCCGAGATCTTTCGGATCCCCGATCGGTCCCTCGGCATACAAGCCCATACTCTTTGCAAGCTGCGCGTAGTTGATGTCGGGATCCTGGAGCGTCGTTCCGATGCCCGCCCGTTCGATTCCTCGCTGATGCCGGTTCGACATCCGCTGCAGGTGCATCACTTCCTGGTGATAGGCCCGGTTGTTGTGCATGATGCTCAACAGTGGAATTCGATGATGCGCGGCAGTCCACAGGACGCCCGGTGCGTACATCAGGTCGCCATCCGGCTGAAAGTTGACGGACAGCCGGCCATATTTCTTGTTGGCGAGTGCGGCGCCTGTGGCGGCCGGCGCACAATAGCCGACACCGTACGCTCCGGGCCCTCCGATGAACTGGTAATGTTTATCGATCGTCCAAAAACGCTGCGGCCATCCGCCGAGGGTCGGCGAGACCAGCGACCAATCTTCATTCTTGATTTGTGCCCACAGCTCGGCCGACATCCGGGCCGTGCTGATCGGGCTCGCGTCCCAGCCGTAGGTCGCATCGGCGCGCACTCGCTCCGTCACCGCTTGTCTGGCGTTGGCGAGTTTAGTCGCGCGCGCCTGAAAGGCATTGCGGCGGTCCGCTGTGATGAGACGTCTCACGGCTTCCGTCAATGCCGGCAGCGTGGCTTCGGCGTCCGCAGCCATACTGATATCGACTTCCGGGAAGCGCTGGAAGTCCTGATAGTTGGACTTGGTGTACAAATCGCTGGCTGAAATGCTGATCAGCTTCGCGCCGGTCTTGGTGATTGGCCGCGAGGTGCGATGGAGTTGATCGCGGAAGGCGTTTACGGCGCCCCAGAAGTCCGTGAGCTCGAGTCCGAGGATGACGTCCGCTTCGGCGATTGCCGCGCGTCCCCGGTCCGAATGATTCAGCGGATGCTGAGACGGGAAATTCATGCGTCCGCCCTGATCGATAACGGGCGCCTGCAGCGCCTCCGCAAGCTCGATCAGGTATTTGACGCCTGCCTGGGTCCGTGCTGCACGATCGGCGATGATCACCGGATTTTCTGCCGCAACCAGATAGCGCGCCGCCTCGGCTACCGCGCCTGAATCGCCCTGAGGGGGCGCACTCTTCGTCGGTCGAAGCTGGCGCAGTTTGTCGCTTGCCTCGATGGGCCTCTCCTGTAGTTCGCTGTCTGCAACCAGCAGAACCGGACCCATGGGCGGAGTCATCGTGATCTTGTAGGCGCGCACTGCGGATTCGGCGAAATGCTGCAGGGAGATCGGGAGGTCATCCCATTTGATGTAATCGCGCACCATCGCCGCCGCATCCTGAACCGAATGGACCCACTCGACACCGGGCCGGCGCATGGTGGCGTCAATGGTGTTGCCGACAATGATGTACATCGGAACTCGGTCGCAATAAGCGTTGAAAATCGCCATTGACGCGTGCTGCAGGCCGACGGTTCCATGGGCGAGCACTCCCAGAGGCTTGCCTTCGATCTTCGCGTACCCGTGCGCCATCCCAACCGAGGATTCCTCGTGACAGCAGGTAATGAACTCCGGTTTGGTATTGCCGCCGTAATTGATCACGGATTCGTGCAGCGCCCGGAAACTCGAACCCGGATTCGAGCAGAAGTATTCGATGTCGAGCGATTTGATGACGTCGACCATGAAGTCCGAACCGCATCGATCCGCGGTTAAGACATCGACTTCCGGCGGCGTCCCGGCTTCAGCGCCCGGCGCCGTCAGGGGCGCCGCGGTGGCCCGTTGCGGCTGAGCTAATTGGTTTTGAGCAACTCCTGTTGGCACAGCCAGCGTGGCTGCACCGGCAACGGCCGCTCCCTTCAAAAACTTCCGGCGACCAGCAGAAAACTTTCGGGACTTATTCATGGCCTTCCTCCGATATTGGTGGCCCAGATTGTACTAAGATAGCGGCAATGAAGCGAATTCCAATCGACCTGCAATGTTGGATGAAACCCTGAAAACTAAACTAGCCGCGAATGACGCGAATTATGCCAAATGGGCGCATCAAAGGATTTTTAACGCGCCCATTTGGCATAATTCGCGTCATTCGCGGCTAGTTTAGTTTTCAGGTTTCATCCGGGCTAACATCTAAGTGTGACCAGATTTTCCCGTTTAACTCGTTTACAGCGAATCACGCTCGTTTTATTCGGCGTCGCCGTGGTCAACGGCATTATGGTGGCGGCGACGGGCTATTCGCTCATGGGGGGAGAGCTTCTCACGGCGGCCTTTGTCGTTTCGCTGACGCTGCTTGCCTTCAGTTTCGTTCCTCCACTGATGCGCAAAGTCGTTTGGAGAGTTCGAAACCGGCTCCTGGTGACCTATTTCCTGGTGGGTGCGCTTCCGACCTTACTGATATTTACGATTGCAGCGCTCGGCTTTTACATATTTGTCGGAGCAACCGGCGGCTATCTCAATAAATCGGAACTCGACCGCCGCCAGGAACAGCTGGCCGCTGCGGCTCGCCAGCGCGCGCTGGAAGTTTTTGAAGGAACGCCGCATGTCCAGAATGAGGCACTTTCCTGGCAGGCCGTCATTCAAGCTGGAAACCAGGCCGCTCGAGGTCAGGGACCGATTCGCGAGATTCCATCCTGGAGCAAGCCCGGCAGTAAAGGGATCGTCAGGACAAATGTTCCGTCGTATTTCATGACTGCGCATGCCGAATTCGGGACGGGTGCGCGCCGGGTGGAAGTTTTTGCTTATAGTCCGTTCGATGACGAATTCCTGGCGAAATTGGTTCGGGGCCTTTCCATCGCCTCTTTGTACAGGGCAAGCGACGTCCTGGAAGCGGAAAGAGCACAATTTATCCCGGCTTTGGATTCTACAAGAGTCAATCCTGGGCCAGCGTCACGCGGATTCTGGGATCTCGAAGCGATGTCGAGCCTGCCTCTGGACATGCGCTCTTTGGACACCGGTCGCAGTGACGCTCACTTCCTGAGTTTCCATTCCCGGCCTTCCGCCGTTTTGACCCGCGTCTTGAGTCCTCTGGGATCCTTCGCATCGGCCCCCGTGTATTTCATGCTGTTTCTTGCCGCTACATTCCTGGTGGTCGAGTTGATCGCGGTCATTTCGAGCGTCAAGCTTACGCGATCGCTCACGGGAACCATCCACGACATCTATGCGGGCACCGGGAAGATCGAGACCGGCGACTTCTCACACCGCATTCCTGTTCGCACGAAGGACCAGCTCAGCGAGCTCGCGACTTCTTTCAACAGCATGACGGAACATATCGAGCGCCTGATCGCGGAGGTCAAAGAGAAAGAAAAACTCGAGGCCGAGCTGGAAATTGCGCGCCAGGTTCAATCGCAGTTGTTCCCGAAAGATATTCCCAAGCTGAAGACGCTCGAACTGACAGGCCTGTGCAATCCGGCGCGCGTCGTCAGCGGCGATTACTACGACTTCATTCCCTTCGATCCACGCTGGACGGCTTTAGTGATTGGCGATATCGCCGGAAAAGGGATCTCGGCCGCGCTGCTGATGGCCGCCATACAGTCTTCGCTTCACGCGCAGTTAAAACTCAGCTCGAATGGAGTGGTCTCGACGGCGACGCTGGTCGAGCGATTAAACCGCCAGCTCTACGAAAATACCTCGGCTGAGAAGTTCGCGAGCTTTTATTGCGGCGTGTACGACGATCAGAATGGAAGCCTTCTGTATACGAACGCGGGCCACTTGCCGCCAATCCTTGTTCGCCGTGGCAAAACGATCCGGCTCGAGCCCAATGGCATGGTGGTGGGAATAGTTCCGGACTTTCCGTACCAGCAGGACCTCATCGAGCTACAGCATGGAGACTTGCTGGCTGCATTCACCGACGGAATTACAGAGTCCGAGGACGCGAAAGGCGAACAGTTCGGAGAGAACCGTTTGACGGAGATCCTGGTTCGTCACGCGGAAAAACCCCTCGACGAAATCATCCGGATCGTGACGGACGCTGTGCGCAACTGGGCTTACGATCTCGACAACCAGGACGACACAACTATGCTGCTTGCTCGAAGGTTGTGATTTTTTTCGGTTGAACTGGAACAACCGGCTTAACCGCCACCCGGGCCTGCCGCAATTCCGAAAACACGTCCTTCGCCAGGCGACGTAATGCGTCCACCAACAGAGCGATACCACCCACCATCAGCAGGGCGGCGAACGCCAGAAGTGAAAAGGAAAAGAAAAATTCTCTTACAAACATCGCTAGAGAGTGTGCAATTGCCGTGCCATTGCGGCCGGACGCTGGCAGAGGAATTGCCCCAGGATGAGTAGGATCGAAAGGAGATCTGGTTAATGTTTATCGTCAAAGTGGCGTACGACGCATCCAATCAACAGTTCCGACTCACGGACCCCAAACTAGCCCATATGTTTGCGGACGGCGATATGTACCTGCTGGTCGTGGATTTTTTTCCCGAGGATAACGATGTGGAAGGACAGTTCATCGACTTGAATCAGGCAGAGATGGGCCACGCGTAGCAGAGCGATTCCATTCCGCGTGCTAAAATGAAACCTGATGAAGCACGCGCAACCACGAGGTCTCAGCCGGCGGCGCGTCGAAAAACTCCTTTTGAACGCCAAATCCAACGGCTCTGCCGGCTCTCGAATCGAATTTCTCTCCCGTCATTTTCTGGGACGCCCCTATAAGATCAATCCCCTGATCGGTTCGGCGTCCACACCCGAAGTTTTCACAGCCTCGCTCGACGATTTTGACTGTGTAACTTACATAGAAACAGTGCTCGCGCTGTCCCGGGCCTCGAGTGCCGACAGCTTCATTCAATCGCTGTGCCGCATCCGCTACGATAACGGCCGAATCGAGTGGAACCGGCGCAACCATTACATGAGCCGCTGGATTCGAAACAATGCCCGGAGCGGCGCGGTCCGCCCGATCTCTTCGAAGGTTTCCCCGGTCGTTAAAGAGCGCACCCTGGATGTCGTCCCTGGCTTGCCGCCGGTCCGGGCGCGGTTCAAGTGCGTGCCGAAGTCCTTCATTCGCCGTATGGCCGCTGACGTTAAAACCGGAGATCTGATTTTCTTTGCGTCGACGCGGCCACATCTCGACGTTTTTCACTGCGGCATTCTCGTACGAGACCGCGACCGCCTTCGGATGCGCCACGCGTCTCGCAGCCGAAGCGGCGTCGTGGAACAGGATCTGGATGAATTCCTCAAGAACAACCGAATGGCCGGCGTCATCGTGGTCCGGCCTGTAGAGGAGCAACGACGTTGAAGATTGTCTATCCTGCAGACCAGTCCTCCTCAAGCATTCGTGAACTCATCGATGGTACGGATTCGGACGTTCTGTTCATCGGCGATCCCAGGGTAACCATTGAGCCGGGCCCTCTCATGTTCGAGCGCATGTCCCAGGTAAGTCGCGAGAGCCGCGCCGGGTGGGTCTATTCGGATGCGACCGGCCATCGCCGCATCGACTATCAGATCGGCAGTATTCGAGACAATTTCGATTTCGGTCCTGTGGTGGCGGTTTCCCGGGCTGCAGCCCGGAAGGTGGGCCTCGGATCCGAAGCGAAATGGGGTGGCTTGTACGATCTTCGTCTGCGGATTTCGGAACAGTATCCGATCGTCAGGATTTCCGAACCGCTATACACGGCCTCTGTGCTGGACTCCCGGACGTCCGGCCAGAAACAGTTCGATTATGTGGATCCGCGTAACCGTGAATATCAGATCGAGATGGAACGCATCGCCACGGAGCATCTGAAGCGGATCGGAGCATACCTTCAACCGATGTTCCAACCCGTGCCCTTTGCAACAGAGGAGTTCCCTGTGAAAGCCAGCGTTGTCGTTCCCGTAAGGAATCGCGAACGAACCGTTCTGGATGCTGTCCGGAGTGCCCTTGGCCAGAAGACCGACTTTGCTTTCAATGTGATCGTGGTCGATAACCACTCCACAGACAACACCACGGAGATGCTGCGAGGCGTCCACGATTCCCGGCTTGTGCATATCATCCCGGAAAGGCGCGACCTCGGAATCGGCGGCTGCTGGAATCTGGCCATTCACTCCCCACAATGCGGCCGGTATACGGTTCAGCTGGATTCCGACGATCTTTATATCAATGATGGCGTCCTTGCCCGGATTGTCGGTGAACTCGAACACGGCCCCTATGCCATGGTTGTGGGATCGTACACGATGGTCGATTTTTCGCTGAACCAGATCCCGCCGGGCGTTATTGACCATCGCGAGTGGACCCGCGAAAACGGTAGAAACAATGCGCTTCGCATCAACGGCCTCGGCGCTCCGCGGGCGTTTGACACCTCTGTATTGAGGCGAATCGAATTTCCGAATGTCAGCTACGGCGAAGACTACGCAGTTGCGCTGCGCATCAGCCGCGAGTACGAGATCGGCCGCATCTACGAATCGGTTTATCTCTGCCGCCGCTGGGAAGGCAACACGGATAGTGCGCTGCCTCTCGAGACGGCCAATCGCTACGATGCCTACAAGGACGGTATCCGTAGCGCAGAAATTAAGGCTCGTAGTCGCGGGCTTTAGCCCGCGTCCGGAGCCACCTACTGTAGCGGCGGTCTATGACCGCCGGTATTTCGTTGATTCCAGGAAAAACCGGCGCTCATAGAGCGCCGCTACAGTGACGGACACGTTAAATGATTCGCGAAATAGAAGATCTGTTTCAACAACAGATCCAATCCTGGCCATTGCTTGCAAAGGGTATTGAAGGACTTGCCCATGCGAAGACGCGGCCGGTCCGGATCGACTGGTTCGATGTTTTCATCCGCCACATTCCGCATCGCGTGAAAAGCACCACGGCCGCTGTAGATCGCGCATCTATCCTGAAGCGTCCGTGTTTCCTTTGCCCTCAAAACCAGGATCCGGAGGAAAAAGGGATCGCGTTTGGTGACTTTATTCTGTACTGCAATCCATTTCCGATTGTGAACCGCCATCTCTCCATCGTTCATCGCGAGCATGGTGCGCAGCGGATCGCCGGCCAATTTGGGAACATGCTCGACCTTGCCAAAGCGCTCTCGGACTCCTTCATCATCTATAACGGGCCGGAATGTGGAGCTTCTGCGCCGGACCACTTGCACTTTCAGTCCGGTTCACGGGAGTTGTTTCCAATCGAGATCGATACGAGGGGGAAGCCCGGTCCGGCAATCCCAGGCTACGCGAGAAACGTGCTTGTTTTCCGGGGCGCGGATCGATCTCGATTGATCGGTCAGATGGACCGCGCAATCGAATTGTTGTCTGCCGTGACGGGCAAAGCGCCGGAACCCATGATCAACATCGCTGTGTTCCACGACCGGGCCGGTTGGACGGTATACCTGTTTCCGCGCGGCAAGCATCGCCCACAGGTTTTTCATACCGGCGAGTTGACGGTGAGCCCGGCGTCGATCGACCTGTGCGGCATATTTGTGGTGCCTTTGGAAAAAGATTTCGAGCGAATCTCGGGCGAGAATATCGCGGCAATCTTCCGGGAGGTGACACTTCCCGACGATCAATTCAACCAGGTTGCCGCGGAGTTGGAAGGTGTGCGATGAACGTTGCTGTCGGATTGATGGAGGCACGGTCCTCTGTGGAAGTCGAGCTATCGGGGACCTTCACGGACTCCTCGGGCAAGCAGTATGGCCCGGGACGCCATCGCTTCACGTCGGAAATCACGCTATCGCCGGCCGACATATCTTCATGCGCGTTCGCGCTCGATGACATGACAATCGGCATCGGCTTTCACTGGGAGCGCAAAGAACGCCAGGTGTTCCGCGGGGCGCTTCGTATTCTCAAACGCCAGCCCGGCCTGACGGTGATCAATGATTTACCCCTCGAAGAATACGTCACGAGCGTGATCTCCTCCGAGATGAGCGCTTCCTGTCCGCTCGAGCTTCTCGAGGCTCACGCCGTCATCTCTCGAAGCTGGCTCAAAGGGCAGGGTCCTGTCCGGCCTCCGGCGGAATCCGATGACTCGCACGAAATCATCCGCTGGTACGGCCGCGAAGCTCATCCTGATTTCGACGTCTGCGCCGACGACCATTGCCAACGCTACCAGGGAATAACGAAGGCGTTCTCACCTGCTGCTGCCGACGCGGTCCGTGCGACCGCCGGCGAGATGCTCCGCTACAACGGTTCCATTTGCGACGCTCGCTTTTCCAAGTGCTGCGGGGGAATCACAGAGCGATATTCCACGGCCTGGGAAGATGTCGAGGTCCCGTACTTGAAATCCTTCTACGACGGGCCTCCCC
>Ga0137404_10002981_pt1 | contig 11291 bp, 9 predicted proteins | sample CZOMad2_1_16fung_FD_108285 | JGI IMG/M metagenome (GOLD analysis project Ga0137404, IMG submission 108285) | Vadose zone soil fungal communities from Angelo Coast Range Reserve, California, USA - CZOMad2_1_16fungal (Illumina Assembly) | ecosystem: Environmental > Terrestrial > Soil > Vadose zone...
CGGCATCGGTGGGCCGGAGGTCCCGCGCCCCGTCGCGCGCGAGAGCCTCCACCACGAAGCCCGCGCACACCGCATCCTCCAGACAAAAGGCGCCCTTCTCTCCGGAGCAGAGCACGGTGAGGTCCCGCCCGGACGCGAGCGCCCAGCGCGCCGCCGCGGCGGCATTGGTGAGCGCGGCCACCGCCGCGGCGGCGGCCGCGCCCGCGGTCAGCATGGCGTGGGTCCCGTTCGTGGTGGTGAGGACGATGGCGCGGCCCGCCACCCGCTCGGGGGTGAACTCGCGGGGAGAATTGCCGAAGTCGAAGCCCTCGATGGGATCGCCGTCCCGCTCTCCCGCCAGGAGGCACTCGCCGGGCGGAAAGCGGCTTGCCGCGCGCCGGGCCGCCGCCTCGTCGGGCACCGGGATCACCGTCCGGCACCCCGCCGCGCAGGCGGCCACCACGGAGGTGGTGGCGCGCAGTACGTCGACGACGAGGGCGGCCCGCCCGTCGAGGGCGGTGCCGGGGAACTCCGCGGGCCCCAGGGCGACATGGACGCGCATACGGGAGTCCGGCCCCCTAGCGCGCGTCGCGCAGGGCGCGGATCTTGAGGCGGAGCGCGTTGAGATTGATGAAGCCCTCCGCGTCCTTCTGGCGATAGACGCGGTCGGCCTCGAAGGTCACGTAGTCGGTCCGGTAGAGCGAGCGCGGCGACTTCCGCCCCCCCACCATCACGTTGCCCTTGTAGAGCTTGAGCCGCACCGTTCCCGTGACGTCTTCCTGGATCTCGTCCATGAGCCGCTGGAGCGCGGTGCGCTCCGGCGCGAACCAGAAGCCGTAGTAGATCATCTCCGCGTACCGCGGAACGAGGGAGTCGCGGAGGTGCAGCGCCTCGCGGTCCAGGGTGATCGACTCCAGCGCCCGATGCGCCGCGTGGAGGATGGTGCCCCCCGGGGTCTCGTAGACGCCCCGCGACTTCATTCCCACGTAGCGGTTCTCCACCAGGTCCACCCGGCCGATGCCGTGCTCGCCGCCCAGTCGGTTGACCCGCTCGAGGAGCGCCACCGGCCCCAGCCGGTCGCCGTCCACCGCCACCGGGTTGCCCCGCTCGAAGTCGATCTCGACGTAGATGGGCACGTCCGGTGCCGCCTCCGGCGAGTTGCTGAGGAGGAACATCTTGGGCGGCGGCTCCGCCCACGGGTCCTCGAGGATGCCGCCCTCGAAGGAGATGTGGAAGAGGTTGCGGTCGGTGGAGTACGGGCGCTCGGTGGTCACCGGCACCGGGATGTCGTGGCGCCGGGCGAACTCGATCAGCGCCGTCCGCGAGTTGAGGTCCCACTCCCGCCAGGGCGCGATGACGGTGAGCTCGGGGGCGAGCGCCGCGTAGGTGAGCTCGAAGCGGACCTGGTCATTGCCCTTGCCGGTGGCGCCGTGGCTCACCGCGTCCGCCCCCGCCGCGCGCGCGACCTCCACCTGGGCCTTGGCGATGAGGGGCCGCGCGATGGAGGTGCCCATCAGGTAGACGCCCTCGTACACCGCGCTGGCCCGCAGCATGGGGAAGATGAAGTCGCGGACGAACTCCTCGCGAAGATCCTTGATGTGTACGGCGGAAGCCCCGGTGCGGAGCGCCTTCTCCCGTACCGGGATGAGCTCCTCGCCCTGGCCGAGGTCGGCACAGTACGCCACCACCTCGCACTTGTAGGTCTCGATGAGCCACCGGAGGATGACCGAGGTGTCGAGCCCTCCCGAGTAGGCGAGCACCACTTTGCGGGCTTTCTTGCTCACGGGAGTCGTCTCCTAGTCGCCGCCCAAGAGATGGAGGATGACCGCCTTCTGGGCGTGCAGCCGGTTCTCGGCCTGGTCCAGGATCACGCTCTGGGGCCCGTCCAGCACGGTATCGGTGATCTCCTCGCCCCGGTGCGCGGGAAGGCAGTGCATGATCAGCGCCTTGGGCGACGCGAAACGCAGCAAGGTCTCGTTGACCTGATACCGCTGAAAGGCTTCGTGCCGCCGTTCGCGCTCGGCCTCCTGGCCCATGCTTATCCACACGTCGGTGTAGACGACGTCCGCGCCCTCGGCGGCCTCCCGCGCATCCGTGGTCAGCGCCACCTTGCCGCCCCGGCGACGGCACGTCTCCACCACCGTCGCGTCCGGCTCATAGCCGGGCGGCGTCGCGACAATCATGTCCATTCCCAGGCGGGCGCCCAGGAGCAGCACCGAGTGGCAGACATTGTTGCCGTCGCCGATCCAGGCCAGCCGGGTCCTGCCGAGGTCCAGGCCACGCTCCCACAGCGTGAAGAGGTCGGCCATGGCCTGGCAGGGATGCTCGCGGTCGGATAATCCATTGATCACCGGAATGGTGGCGAAGCGGGCCAGCCCCTCCACGGTGGCGTGGCTGAACACGCGCGCGGTCACGATGTCCACCCAGCGGGAGAGGTTGCGCGCGATGTCGGGCACCGTCTCCCGCTTGCCGAAGCCGATCTCCTGGGCGGCCAGGTACACCGAGGCCCCGCCCAGCTGGACCATGCCCACCTCGAAGGTGACGCGGGTGCGGAGCGAGGGCTTCTCGAAGATGAGCGCCATGGTCCGGCCGGTGAGCGGGGTGGCGCGGTCGCCCGCCTTGATGCGCGACTTGAGCTCGGCGGTGAGCCGGAACAGGCGGGTGACCTCGTCACGCTCGAGGTCCTCCACGGATAGAAAGTGCTTCATTATTTGGCGGCGGCCACCGCGCCCTCGATCGCCTCCACCGCGCGGCTCACGTCCCCCTCGGTGAGAATGAGGGCGGGGGCAAGGCGAAGTGTATTGTCGCCGGCGGTGAGCACGAGCAGGCCGCGCTCGCGACAGCCCGTCACCACGTCGGCCACCGGCGGCACCAGGTCGACCCCCACCAGGCAGCCCTTGCCGCGTACCGCCGTGATCTTGCCCGCGTGGCGGCCGCGCAGGGCCTCCAGGCGCTCCACCATGAGCTTGCCCATCTTCGCCGCCCGCTCGGGCAGTCGCTCCTCGAGGAGGGTGGTGAGCACGGTGAGACCCACCGCGGTGGCGAAGGGATTGCCGCCGAAGGTGCTGCCGTGGGTGCCGGGCGAGAACGCGGTGGCGACGTCCTCGGTGGCCAGCGCGGCGCCGATGGGAATGCCGTTGGCGAGCGCCTTGGCCACCGTCATGATGTCGGGGGCTACCCCCGCGTGCTCGTAGGCCCACAGCCGCCCGGTGCGGCCCATGCCGGTCTGGATCTCGTCCAGGATGAGGAGCACGCCCGCCTCGTCGCAGAGCTTGCGGAGCCCAGGGAGATAGCCGTCGTCCGGGATGATCACACCCCCCTCGCCCTGGATGGGCTCCACCATCACCGCCGCGGTCCGGCTATCCAGCGCGCGCTCCACCGCGCGGAGATCATTGTAGGGCACGTACTTGAACCCGCCCGGCAACGGCTCGTAGCCGTGATGGTATTTCTCCTGGGCGGTGGCGGTCACGGTGGCCAGCGTCCGGCCGTGGAAGCCACCTCTCATGGTGATGATGTCCCCGCGGTCGCTCGCCCCGTGCTCCTTCGCCCACTTGCGCGCGAGCTTGATGGCGGCCTCGTTGGCCTCCGCCCCCGAGTTGCCGAAGAACACGCGATCGGCAAAGGAGTGCTCGCAAAGGACCTTGGCCAGGTGCGTCTGCTGCGGGATGTGAAAGAGGTTGGAGACGTGGAGGAGCGCGGTGGCCTGCTCCCGGATGGTCCCCACCACGCGCGGGTGGGAGTGGCCCAGCGCGGTGACGGCGATGCCGCCGGTGAAGTCGAGGTACTCCTTGCCGTCCGAGTCCCAGACGCGCATCCCCTCCCCGCGCACCAGCGCGATGGGGAATCGCTTGGTGAAGGCCATCAGGTGCTTGCCGCCCGCGTCGAGGAGCTCTTTCGTGTCCACCGGACTCTCCCTCTAGAAAACGATTTCGGTCCCGATGCCTTCGTGGGTGAAGACCTCGAGAAGGACGGCGTGCGGTATCCGCCCGTCGATGATGTGGGCCTTGGCCGCGCCACCCTCCAGCGCGCGCAGCGCGGACTCTACCTTGGGCAGCATCCCGCCGTCGATCACGTTGGCCTTGATCAGCCGCTCGGCATCGCGCTTGGTCAGCCGCGAGATGAGCCGGCCGCCCTCGCCGCTGATCCCCTGGACATCGGTGAGGTGGATCAGCTTCTCCGCGCGGAGGGCCGCCGCCACCTCGCCCGCCACCAGGTCGGCATTGATATTGTAGCTCTGGCCGTGCGCATCCACCCCCACTGGCGCGATCACCGGGATGAGTCCGTTGTCCTCGAAGAGCCGGATGACGTCGGCGTTGACGGTCTCCACCTCGCCCACCAGCCCGAGGTCCACGCTGGACCCGTCGGGCATGCGGTGCAGCCGCTTCCGCGCGCGGAGCAGATTGGCGTCCTTGCCGGAGAGACCCACCGCCCGACCGCCATGGACGTTGATGAGCCCCACGATCTCCTTGTTGAGCTTGCCCACCAGCACCATCTCCACCAGCTCCATGGTCTCCGAGTCGGTCACGCGCATGCCCCCCACGAAGTGCGGCTCCTTGCCCAGCTTCTTCATGAGGGCACCGATCTGGGGCCCGCCGCCGTGGACGATGACGGGACGGATGCCGATGAGGCGGAGCAGCAGGACGTCGCGGGCGAACTGCTCCTTGAGGTCTGCCTTCTCCATTGCGGAGCCCCCGTACTTGATCACGAGGGTCTTGCCCTGAAAGGCCTGCAGGTACGGCAGGGCCTCCAGCAGCACCTCCGCCCGGTGGATCATCGGACCTATCTCCCGCGTCGCCATGCGTGTCTCGCCGCGTGACTAGAGGATGTACCGGGAGAGGTCCTCGTCCTTGAGGACCTCGGCCAGCCGCGCGTGCACGTATTCCGCGTCGATCACGATCTCCCGACCCGCCAGCGAGGGGGCCTCGAAGGATACCTCGTCCAGGAGCTTCTCCATGATGGTGTAGAGCCGCCGGGCTCCGATGTTCTCGGCCCGCTGGTTCACCTGGGAGGCGATCTCCGCTACCGCCTCCACCGCCTCCGGCGTGAACTGGAGCCGGACCCCCTCGGTCAGCAGGAGCTCCCGGTACTGCCGGATGAGGGCGTTCTCGGGCTCGCTCAGGATGCGGACAAAGTCCTCCCGCGTCAAGGGCTCCAGTTCCACCCGGATGGGGAACCGCCCCTGGAGCTCGGGGATGAGATCGGAGGGCTTGGCGACGTGGAAAGCGCCGGCGGCGATGAAGAGGATGTGGTCCGTCCGCACGGTGCCGTACTTGGTGGTCACCGCCGAGCCCTCGACGATGGGCAGGAGGTCACGCTGCACCCCTTCCCGCGAAACATCAGGCCCGTGGCCGCTCTCCCGGCCCGCGACCTTGTCGAGCTCGTCCAGGAAGATGATCCCGGCGTTCTCCACCCGTTGCACGGCCTGGATCACCGCCTCGTCCATGTCCACCAGCTTCTGAGCCTCCTCCTGCGCGATGAGCCGTCGCGCCTCCCCCACCTTCATGCGGCGACGCCGCGTGCGGCCCGGCATCATCTGGGAGAGCATGTTCTGGAGGTTGATGCCCACCTCCTCCATGCCCTGGCCGCCGAACATCTGGAGCATGGGCGGGGTCTGGCTGGCCAGATCGAGCTCGATCACCCGCTCCTCGAGCTTGCCGCCGCGGAGCTGGGCGCGGAGCTTCTCGCGGGTGGCGTCCCGCGAGGCGGGCGAGGTGTCGATCTCCTCCAGCGTGCTCGACGTGAAGGTCTCGCCGGGCCGGCGCGGGAGCAGGAGGTCGAGGAGCCGCTCCTCCGCGAGGGCCTCCGCCCGCTCGCGCACCTCGGCCGCCATCTCGGCCTTTACCATGGTCACGGACAGCTCGGTGAGGTCGCGGATCATGGACTCCACGTCGCGGCCCACGTAGCCCACTTCCGTGTACTTGGAGGCCTCCACCTTGAGGAACGGAGCCTGGGCGAGGCGGGCGAGGCGGCGCGCGATCTCCGTCTTTCCCACTCCGGTGGGTCCAATCATGATGATGTTCTTCGGCGCCACCTCGTCCCGCAGCTCGGGGGGGAGGTTCTGGCGCCGCCAGCGGTTGCGGAGCGCGATGGCCACCGCCCGCTTGGCGCGATGCTGGCCCACGATGTAGCGGTCCAGCTCGGTGACGATCTGGGACGGGGTGAGCGCGCTCACGGCAGGGCTTCCACCGTGATGTGCTCGTTGGTGTATACGCAGATGCCCGCCGCGATGCGAAGCGCCTGCTCCGCGATGGCCCGCGCGTCCAGGCTGGAGTGGGCCACCAGCGCGCGGGCCGCCGCCAGCGCGAAGGGCCCGCCGGAGCCGATCCCAATGAGACCGTCGTCCGGCTCGATGACGTCGCCGGTGCCGGAGATGATGAAGGACACCTCCGCGTCGGCCACCGCCAGGAGCGCCTCGAGGCGCCGGAGAGCCCGGTCCGTGCGCCAATCCTTGGCCAGCTCCACCGCCGCACGCGGCAGGTTGCCCCGGTATTCCTCCAGCTTGGCCTCGAAGCGCGCGAACAGGGTGAAGGCGTCCGCCGCCGCGCCCGCGAAACCGGCGACCACGCGGCCGTGGTGGAGCTTGCGCACCTTGCGCGCGGCGGCCTTCACCACCGTCTGGCCGATGGAGACCTGCCCGTCCCCCGCGATGGCCACCGCGCCGCCATGGCGCACCGACATCACGGTGGTGGCGCGGAACACCGGCCCCCGCTCGCTCACGTCGCCCCCCATCACATGGCCCCCATCACATCGCCCGGGGATGCGCCGCGTCGTACACCTTCATCAGGTGCTCGGGGCTGACGTGCGTGTAACGCTGGGTGGTGGAGAGGCGGCGGTGGCCGAGCAGCTCCTGGATGAGGCGCAGGTCGGCGCCCTCGCCGAGCAGGTGGGTGGCGAAGGTGTGGCGCAGCGTATGCGGCGTCACGCGGCGGGCGATGCCGGCCGCGCGCGCCCGCCGCCCCACGATCCGGTGCACGCTCCGGGTGGTCAGGCGCTCCCCGCGCGGATTGCGGAACAGCGGCCCCGCCGCCGCACCGCGCCCGGCCAGATTGGCGCCGCGGCCTCCGAGATTGGCGCCGCGGCCTCCCAAATAGGCGCCGCGGCCTCCCAGATAATCATCGAGAGCGGCGAGGGCCGCGTCGCCCACCGGGATCATCCGCTCACGATTGCCCTTTCCGAGGACGCGTACCGTCCCGTGGCGGCGGTCGACATCCTCGAGGTCGAGACCGCAGCACTCCGCCACGCGGAGCCCGCAGGCATAGAGCAGCTCGAGCAGCGCCCGGTCGCGCCGGCCCGCGTCGGTGTCCTCGAAGGTCGTGTCGAGGAGATCCTTGGACTCGTCCTTGGGCAGGAAGGAGGGCAGCCGCCGGCCCAGGCGCGGCGTGCGCACGTGACGCGCCGGATTCGCGGGCAGCGCACCCCGCCGGGTGAGGAAGCGGAAGCAGCTCCGCACCGCCGCCAGCTTGCGCGCGATGGAGCTCTTGGCGAGCCCGCGGCCGTGCAGCCAGGCGAGATAGCCGCGGAGCACTCGCGCGTCGACCTCTTCCCACCCTCCCACTCGGCTTGCCCGCAGGAAGCGGCGGAACTCGGCGAGATCCGCCGCGTAACCGCGAAGGGTGTGCGCGGACGCCCCCCGCTCCGCCGCCAGGTACTGCAGGAAGGCGGAGACGGGCGAGTCGTCGGGGCGCGGTGATCCGGGTTTCTGGTCGGGCATCGGCGGCCGGTCCGTCACGCGACCGTGGGGGCCACGTCTTCCTTGTAGCCGCAGCCCTCCTTCACGCAGGCGCGCGTGATCTTGCCGCCGCGACCCACGCGCTCCGTGACGAACGGCGCGCCGCACTGGGGACAGGCCTGCGCCACCGGGCGCGACCACACCGAGAAGGTGCACTGGGGGTAGTTCGCGCACGCGTAGAAGGTCTTGCCACGCTTGCTGCGCCGCTCCACCAGCTGGCCGCCGTCCTGGGGACAGGGGATCCCGAGCGGCACCGGCTTGGTGGTCTTGCACTCGGGATAGCCGGAACAGGCCATGAACTTCCCGAAGCGGCCGTGCTTGATCACCATCGCCTTGCCGCACGTCGGGCAGAGCTCGTCGGTGGGCTCGTCGGCGGGCCGCTCGCGACCGCCCAGGTCCTTGGTGAACTTGCACTCCGGATAAGTGGAGCACGCGAGGAACTTTCCGAAGCGCCCCCACTTCTCCACCAGCGGCTTGCCGCAGTCGGGACAGGCCTGGCCCGCGTCCACGCCCTCCTTGAAGTTCTCCATCTTCTTGCCGGCCTTGCTGAGATCCTTGGCGAACTCCTTGTAGAAGGCGCCCACCGTCTCCTGCCAGTCCGCGTTGCCCTCCTCGATCTTGTCGAGGGATTCCTCGAGCTGCGCGGTGAACTCGACGTCCATCACCTCGGGGAAATGCGGGACCAGCATGTCGGTGACCTGTATCCCGAGCTCGGTGGGGAAGAGCGTGCCCTTGTCCCGGCGCACGTACTCGCGGTCCTGGATGGTGCCGAGGATCTGCGCGTAGGTCGACGGGCGCCCGATCCCGAGATCTTCCAGGGTCTTCACCAGGGAGGCCTCGGTGTAGCGGGGGGGCGGCTGGGTGAAGTGCTGCTTGGGGTCCAGCCCGCGCAACCGCAGGATCTCGCCCTCCACCAGGGGTGGCACCACCGCCTCCTGCTCGTCCTCCGCGATCGGCTCGGACTCCTCGCGGGACTCCACGTACACCGCGGTGAAGCCGGCGAACTTGAGCGTCGAGCCCTGGGCCCGGAAGAGGCACTCGCCCGCGGTGATGTCCGCGGCCACGGTGTCGTACACCGCGGGCAGCATCTGGCTGGCGAGGAAGCGCTCCCAGATGATCCGGTAGAGCGCGAGCTGGTCCTTGCTGAGATGCGTGGCGAGGGCCTTGGGCTCCCGGGCCACCGCGGAGGGGCGGATGGCCTCGTGCGCGTCCTGCGCGCTCTTCCTCGACTTGTAGGTGGGCGGGCTGTCGGGGAGATACTCGCGCCCCAGCCGCTGCGTTACCCACTCGCGCGCTTCCGCCTGCGCCTCCGCGCCCACACGCACCGCGTCGGTGCGCATATAGGTGATGAGGCCCACCTGCCCCTCGTCGCCCAGCTCGATGCCCTCGTAGAGCTGCTGGGCGAGCATCATGGTCTTCTTGGCGGAGAAGTGGAGCTTCCGGCTGGCGTCCTGCTGCAGCGTGGAGGTGATGAAGGGCGCGGCCGGATTGCGCCGGCGCTCGCCGCGGGTCACCGACTTCACCCGCCACTGAGCGCCCTCGAGCCCCCTCACCACCGCGGTGGTCGACGCCTCGTCGGCGAGGCTCGCCTTCTCCCCCCGCACTTCCCGCAGGGTGGCGGTGAACTCGGGCGGATGCTGGGCGCCGAGCCGCGCGTGCAGCGACCAGTACTCCACCGGGACGAAGGCGGCGATCTCCCGCTCGCGCTCGGTGACGAGCCGCACCGCCACCGACTGGACGCGCCCGGCGGACAGCCCGCGGCGGATCTTGTCCCAGAGCAGCGGGGACAGCTTGTAGCCCACCAGCCGGTCGAGGACGCGGCGGGCCTGCTGCGCGTCCACCTTGTTCTTGTCGATCTTGCCCGGATTCTGGAAGGCGGCCTTGACCGCCCGCTCGGTGATCTCGTTGAAGAGGATGCGGTGGGTGTGCTTCCGGTCGATCCCCAGCTCCTGGGCGAGGTGCCAGCCGATGGCCTCGCCCTCGCGGTCGGGGTCGGTGGCGATGTAGAGGGACGTGACCTTCTCCGCGGCCTTCTTGAGGTCGTCGAGGACCTTCTTCTTGGCAGGGAGCACCTTGTACTCGGGCTTGAAGCCCTTCTTCTCGTTCACGCCGAGGCTGGACTTGGGTAGATCACGGATGTGGCCCATCGAGGCTTTGACGATGAAGCCGGAGTCCAGATACTTCTGGATCGTCTTGACCTTGGTGGGCGACTCTACGACGACGAGTGAGCGCGACTTGGCCAACGGGCTCCTCTCAGCGGCGGGCGGCCCGGACGAACCGCTTCCCGGGCAGCTGCCGTACCCGCTCCTCGAGCTCCAGGGCAAGTAGGCGCGCGGCCACGCGGGAGGCGGCGAGGCCGCTCCGCTCGATCAGCGCTTCCATGGTCACCGGCTCGGTGCCGATGAGGGCGAGCAGTGAATCCGTTTCCTTCGGATCGACCGCACCGGCCGCCGGCGCGAGCGGTACCGCCGCCACGCAGGCGCGCCAGCGCGCGGGGAGGAGCGCCACCACGTCCTCCCAATCTTCGACGAGGGCGGCGCCGTCCCGGATGAGCCGGTGGGTGCCGCGGCTCGTGGGGGCGCCCGCCCGGCCTGGCATCGCCATGACCTCGCGACCGAGATCGCCCGCATGACCGGCGGTGATGAGGGTACCGCTCTGCTCCGCCGCCTCCACCACCACCACGCCCAGCGCCAGACCGGCGATGATCCGGTTCCGCACCGGGAAGTGATGGGCCAGCGCGGGGGTGCCGGGCGCGAACTGCGAGAGGAGAGCCCCCCGCTCGGCGATGCGCGCGGCCAAGCGCCGGTTCTCCGGCGGATACACGACGTCCACCCCGCAGCCGAGCACCGCGATGGTCCGGCCGCCGGCCTCGAGCGCGCCGCGGTGGGCCGCGCTGTCGATGCCGCGGGCCAGCCCGCTCACCACGGTGATCCCGCGCGCCGCGAGATCGCCCGCCAGCCGCTCCGCCAGCTCGAGCCCGAAGGGCGTGGCGCGGCGCGAGCCGACGATGGCGATTGCCAGCGCGTCCTCGTCGACTAGGCGTCCGCGCACCCACAGGCGGTCCGGCGCCGCGGGAATCTCGCGGAGATGGGCGGGAAACTCGGCCGCATCGCGGTCGAGCAGCCTGATCGCCACCCGGCGGGCGGATTGCCAGCCGCGCACATCCTCGCGCCAGGCCTCACGCCGTATAACCGCCATGTGTTCAGGTAGATACATATGGTGTTTGTTCTTCGCGCAACGCGTCGAGAACGGCCTCAAGTATACCGGAGGTCGAGGTCCGGTCAAGGAAGCGGGGCCTGGCCCGCTGCCTAGCGCCCGCTGCGAGCGGCGCTTTCCCGGGTGCCGAGGAGGGAGCGCGCCTGGCCGGCCGCAGGGCTGCCCGAATGCTCGCGCACCACCTGCTCCCAGGCCGTGCGGGCGGCCGTCCCGTCCCCCAGCGCCCGGTGACAGAGGCCGATCTTGAGTAGCGCGTCGGCCACCTGACGACTCCTCGGATAACTGTCGAGCACCCGCTTGAGCTCGACCAGGGACTGGCGGAAGTCGCGCTGCTGATAGTAGGCCTCGCCGATCCCGAGCTGCGCCG
>Ga0137404_10002984_pt1 | contig 11284 bp, 4 predicted proteins | sample CZOMad2_1_16fung_FD_108285 | JGI IMG/M metagenome (GOLD analysis project Ga0137404, IMG submission 108285) | Vadose zone soil fungal communities from Angelo Coast Range Reserve, California, USA - CZOMad2_1_16fungal (Illumina Assembly) | ecosystem: Environmental > Terrestrial > Soil > Vadose zone...
AACTCTTTGAACCCGCCGGGGCGGTCGAATTGATCGACCAACGCGATACCCAAGTTCAAATGCGCCTCCGCCGAGCCGGGTTCCAGTGCCACTGCCTGCTGGAAGTTCTTCACACCCTCGGGCCCATGCCCAGTTTTAGTCAGGAGCATGCCCAACGCCGCGTATGCGCCCGCGTAACTAGAATCCACCTGGATTGCAGTCCGGAATTGGCGCTCAGCTTCGGGAGACGCTCCTTGCTGTGCCATCAGCAAGCCCAGATTGACATAGGCCTTGGCGTACTTGGGATCGTTCTGCGTCGCCTGTTGAAACAGCGATGCGGCCTCTGCATTCTTGCCTTGCTGGCTGTAAAGAACGCCGAGGTTGCTTTCTGCTTCGGCGAACTTCGGGTCAATGGCCAGTGCCTTCTTGAAGCGTTGCTCAGCCTCCGCGTATTGGCCACCTTGCAGGGCGAGCAATCCCAGTTGATTGTGGGCGACCGCAAGATTGGGGTCTAACTCGATAGCTTTCTCCAGTTCTAGGTGCTCGGAGGGGAGGTCTCCTAGCCGGTCCAGCGCCAGCGAGAGGTTGTAATGAAATCTGGCATCGCTAGGCTTGAGCTGCGCAGCCTTACGATAGCTTTCTGCGGCGGCTTTTGGGTTTCCCGCGGAGAGGAATCGGTTGCCTTCGTCGTTGAACCTTGCGATGGCGGCTTCTTTGTCCCCCTCCGACTTCAAGGCGGTGAATCGGGCTCTTTCGCCGCGAGCTCGCTCTGTTTCCCCTGCTTTTTCCAGCAGTAACGCAAGCTGATGATGAGTCTCGGCATCAGACGGCCTGATCCGCTCCGCAGCTTGCAACTGCTGGATTGCGTAGTTTGTTTGTCCCAATCTTGCCAACTGCCCGCCCAACCGGAGGCGGACATCCGCATCGTTTGGGGCCAGGCTGGCAGCGCGCTCCAGCGCTTCAATCGCGGTATCGCTCTTTCCAACTCCTTCGTATGCCAAGCCCAACGCATAGAAACCTTGAGCATCTTTTGGCTTTCGCCGCGTATAGTTCAGGATGACAGGAACTGCCTCGGAATACTTCTGCAGCGAGAGCAATACCTGCCCCAGCGCCAGTCGGCCAGCATCCATGCCAGCGTCCAGCCGCAACGCTTCCTGAAACTCCGCGACTGCAGCCTGTTCCTGTTCGGGCTGGCCTTGTTTCACATACAGCATCCCCAGATTGAAGTGGGCATCGGCAGAATCAGGTCGAGACGCGACGACATTCTTCAGCATCGCCGAAGCCTTCTCACCGTCCCCAGCTTCGGCATAGGCGGCACCCAGCGCTGTCTCCAGCAATGCAGCCTGATCTGCTGCCAGCGTCTGCTTCGTGGCGTCCTGCAGCACCGCCACTGCGGACTGCGGCCTGCCTTCGGCGATCAAGACCTCGCTTAGTTTGAGCGATGCCGGCGCGAATTTCGGATCTACCTTGAGCACCGAACGTAATTCATCCTCCGCCTCGCTCAGCTTCTTCTCGCTTTCAAATAGAGTTCCTAGGGCAAAATGGGCGCTGACCGAGTCCGGTTTCTGCTGGATTGCTGCTTGTAGCTCCCTGGCAGCTAGGGTTCGATCCCCTTTTCTAAGAAGCGCAAGGGCAAGGTTGTAGTGGACTTCCCAGTTCTGCTTTTCCAGTTTGAGAGCAGTTTCAAAAGCCGGGATAGCGCACGACACGCGGTCCGCTTGGGCGTAGAGAACCCCCAGCGTGTTGTATGCGCCAGCCGTGGGGTGGTCGTGAATACTCTCCAATAGTGCAGCAATCTTTTCGAAAGAGCGGCCCTGCAGGCATTGTCTTGGCAGAGATGGAGGACCTACTTCGCCAATCGACTGGGCCGACGGAGGGTTTTGGGCAGCGACAAGAGTTGTACCCACCAGGGTCACAAGGCCACCCAGCCTCAAGAAGAAAGTGATTCCCCGTCGATTAATTGTTTTCTCAGCCCCGCACATTCACGACGGCCCCCTCACATTGCGCTTCGGGAGCGGCACATCTCGGAATCGATCCGGTTCCCACCGCTACTTACCCGCGGACATATGGGCAAGCCGATCTCCCGCAAGAGTGTAGCGCCCGTGGGGGTGTCCCATCCCCGTCAAGGTGAAAGATACCTACATTCAGTCGCGTTCAGCAACAGAACTTAAGCGGGCGCCGCCTTTCCTTGTGCGTCAACTAGCGCCCGCTTGTTTCCTTCACCCGCAAGCCAGTTCAGCACCGCGTTTCGGTGCTACGTTTGGTCAAAAGTGAAGCTTCAGACCGAACTGCAGCTGTCGAGCGGTATTCGCTGTACTCGTGACGGTTCCGAAATTAGGAGCATCGTGGTTCGTGACCGGAACTGCCCAGACCGGGGTGTTCGTGGCATTAAACATCTCAAAGCGAAATTCCAGACGCACTTGCTCTTTGATCGGGAACTGTCGGAAGATCGAGAGATCCAGACCCCTCGACCAGTCCGAGCGAAGTGAGTCGCGTCCCAGGGTGCCAAACGTGTATTGCGCTGGCACTTGGAACGCCGCAGTGTTAATCCACTCAGCTGGCGTCTTGGTGGATGGATATGGCCTGCCTGCAAGATTGAGACGCTCGTAGCCGTAACCATTTCCGTAGTTGTAGTTTCCGGTGTTCGCAATGTCCTTGCTGGTACCAACGTCGAACGGAATTCCCGAACTCAACGAGAGAACACCGTTCAAGTTCCAGTTTCCGATCAAGGCATTCGCCACACTGTTACTTGACGAAAGCTTCTGGCCTTTGCCAAACGGAAGCGTGTAGACCCAGGCGGCCGAGAAGATATGGGGGAGGTCGGTCGCGGCAGGTCCCTTGTCCGCCTGGAGATTATAGGGATTTTGGATGGAGCAACCTTCTACTCCGTACCAACCTGAGCAGCCGAGGTCCAAACTCTTGGACCACGTGTACGAGATCAGGTAGGTCAAGGTGTTCTTGAGCTCGCTCCCGTGCATGGAGACTTGCAGAGCATGGTAGCTGCTCTTACCAACGCTACGGTCATAGGCGGTGGCGCCCATGTAGGCGAAGGGAGCGCCGCAGTTGATGGCTGAAGCGCCACAGTTGGTAGGAGTCGGCCCCGGTTGCATGCGGACGTTGTAGGCGCCGCCGACATCGAGTTTACGTCCGACTGAGCCCACGTAGTTTACGGTCAGCACCGTGTTTGAAGTTACTTGCTGCTGAACGCCGAAATTCCACTGATCCGCATAGGGCCGTTTCAAGTATGGGTCGGCAAACCAAGTGGACTGTGTGAACGGAGTTGCCGGGGTAATTGGCTGAACAGTACCTAGGTGGAGCGGGTCCTCCGCGAACGCTGTCGGTGGGCCACTCGCCACCGGGTTCAGGTTGCTGGCTCCGAGTTGGTCGAGGCTGGGCCATGTCCCTTCAAAATTCTGGGCAGTCTGCGTGATGGCCGCCCAGTTGTCGTAGAAGCGTCCGTAGCCGCCTCGCAGAACCGTTGTGGGAAGTATCTGGTAAGCCACCCCAATGCGAGGTTGCCAGTTGGTCAAATCGTTGTGATAAATGGCTCCCCCACTCAGCGGCGTTACCACCACATGAGCCGGAAGAACTCCTCCCGGGATGCACGGCGCAGCGTTCGTCTGGTCGCACGATGGTGCGTTTCGCGCCAGGATGTAGGTCCCGTTGGTGAAATCCATGTCACCTACGAAGTTGTTGGCGTGAGACGCATCTCCGTAGATTGGAATCAGCGTGAGGTCATACCGCAGGCCCAGATTGACGCTCAGCTTGTTCGTGATTTTCCACTGATCCATGCCGTAAAAGCCGTCAACCCACCCACCGTGTTGGGTCTCGATCACATTTCGGCGTGCCGCATTATTCGGAACCCCGAGGAGAAATGAAGCCAACGCATTTCCGCCGGTGAGGTCGCCTGGGTTCGCGGTGTTTGCGGCGGTGAATTGTACGTTGGAATTCAAGTACAGTGAGTTCGAGTTGTTGCTGGCGAAGTTCGCTCCCACACGGAAAGTGTGGTGTCCAACGTTCTTCGTGAACTCACCCCCACCTTCCCAGATGTCAGAGACTTTCGTGTCGTCGATCTGGGCGGCACCATGAGCACTGGGGTTGGGATTCCCAATGTAGCCTTGAATCACCAGCTCGGGAATCATGGAAACGCCGCCGCGGAAATTGCCCGCAAAGTTCGGCGAGAACAGTTGAGTTCCGAGGCTGTTGGGGACGCCGCTGAAATTGGAACCTTGGTTGATATTCACATTTGTGCGTCCGAAGTGAGCTTCCAACAGTGAATTGCTGGTGAACGAATGGATGTAGCTCACCGCAAGGTTATACCCGTTTGTAGTCTGGTTGTGTATCAAACCCTCGAACCCGCCAGATCCCGTCACTGGCTGCCGGAAGCTCGTATACCGTCCCCAAACACTGTCGCGCTCACTGAAACGGTGATCCAGCCTCCCGTTTCCTTCATCCTGCCTGGTGATTACCTTGCTCGTATCCAAGCCGTTGAAGTTGGGGTTGCCTGTGAGGTTGGGTGCGGGGAATATTTCTTGAGAATACGTTAGCATGTTGGGATCAATCATGCTGGCCGGAATCTTGTCGCACGGTGTGCCGGCACCTTGGACGTTGTTCACTGCAGTGACGGGGTTGCCGGAACCATCACACACGAAAGGCTGACCGCTATACGGGTTGTAAATCTGTCCGGCGATACCGGTCAGGTCTCCACCCAGTTGTTGGGTGGTGGGGGTGTTGTACAAATTGCTCGCCGCCGTGTGGTTGCGGAAGCCTTCGTAGCTTAGATAAAAGAATGTTTTCTTTTGTCCGTGGTCACCCGGCACCCAAAGCGGGCCGCCAAAAGCAGCGCCAAATTGATTCTGCTGGAACGGAGTCACCTTCGGGAGGAACGGGTTCTTGGCGTCGAGCGCCGTGTTGCGGAGAAACTCCCACGCCGCTCCGTGATATTTGGCCGTTCCGGACTTCGTGACCACATTGACCACACCGCCCATCACACCGCCGAACGAGGCGTCGTCATTGTGCGACTGCACCTTGAACTCATCGATATCATCCACGATCGGTGGCACGGCATAAGTGCTTCCGAAGGAGCCCTGATTATTCACACCATCCAGCAAGAACAGATTGCTGCGGTTTGACTGGCCGTTGACCGCCGGATAGGAGAATGTGCCAACGGGATTCGACCAGACCCCGCCGCTTGTGGCAGAGTTCTGCGCCACGTTAACGGTGCTCACGCCGGGAGTGAGGTTGAGCATCTGGGTAAAATTCCGTCCATTCAAGGGCAAGTCGCTGACCTGCTTCTTGACGATGGTCTCGCCCAGTTCCGAAGTGGATGTCTCCAGGGTCGCATATGCCGCCTTCACCTGGACCGTCTCCAGCGTCGAACCCGCGCTGAGCGTCAGGTCAACGGCGACTGTTTGATTAACGTTCAGATTTATGTTGGTCTTCTCTTCCGTGCGAAAGCCGGTTTTGCTGACTTTCACTGAGTACTCACCAGGATGAATCTGCGGGATGACGTACGTGCCCACACTGTTCGTGATGGTGGTCCTGTCCAGATTGGTTTCTTGGCTGTGTAGCACAACGGCTGCGTCAGCGATGACCGCCCCGGTGGAATCGCTTACCGTCCCGTTGATCGTAGCCGTTGCTTGCGCTTTAGCTCTCGGGGGAGAGGCAAGGCAAGCAAACACAACAAAGAATATGAACCCCAGGAGACATAGCTTCACATTCGTCCGGTATTTCCCGCGTGTCATCGTAGTCCTCCTCGCGACGAGGACTCAATCCAGTTTTCCGCGCCACGTTCGCACAATCTTGAATTTGTGTGATATTGATCACAGGGTTCAGTGACCACCGTCACACTTGAGTACTACTGCTTTGGTATTACTGTCAACCTAAAAATTTCATAAGATTGAATCCCGTTTCAATAGGTGGTACAACCTTAGGCAATGTTAGGGGTGTGGGACAGAAATGTCCCAATGATGGAAACACCATCTCAAAGAGCTGCGCCCAATGGGATCCCCCCCGATTGGAACCACTAGTAATTTTTACTGAGGTTTGACATGCCCAAGGTAAGAAAGTCCGCGGCTGCACCGGTGGGGGTCATTTCCAAAGTGTTGCGGATTCTGGAGGCCATCCAGGGAGCCCCTTCGGGATTGGGTCTCAAGGCGATTTCTGATCTGACCGGTATCCACAAGAGCACAGCCCATCGCTTTCTAAAACATCTGGAGCGGGAGAATTACCTGATTAGCATAGAAGACGGGGCGTACTTGATTGGCCCGCGGTTCTGGCAAATGACGGCACAGGTCAACCATCGTGCGGCCCTGCAGGCGGTAGCCCGACCTATCCTATGGGACTTATGGAAGGCAACGAAGGAGACAGTCAATCTGGCGGTATTGGATCAGGCGACTGTACTTTATGCCGACGTGATTGAGAGTCCACACGAGTTTCGACTCGCCTCCAGGGTGGGCGCTCGGCGTCCGCTTCACGCGACTGGACTGGGCAAGGCGCTGGCCGCTTTTCTACCCGAGAAACAGAAGCAGAATATTCTGAAAACCATCACCTTCCATGCGTCGACCCCGAAGACCATCATGAATCTGGTGCAGTTTGGCCAGGAACTGCTGAAAATTCGCCGACAAGGCTATGCCGTGGATGACGAGGAGGCAGTAATGGGCGCGCGCTGCGTGAGCGCACCGATCCTCGATGCTGAAGGCCTGCCCATAGCTGCCATCAGTGTTTCCGGCCCTGTGACCAGAATCACCCCCAACCACGTCCCCGCGCTCGCCGGAGCGATCACTTCCGCTGCTCGCGCCATTTCAATGGAACTGGGATTTTCACCGCGGGACGTGGAATCGGCCAACCCCCAGCTCCCGGACAGGGTCAGCCCAGTTCGTAGTTAGTCGGCACTTGCGGGCTGTGCGGGCGCGCACTTTTTTGAGAGATCCCGGATGAGGCTGTCCTGCGGAAATTTCTCCACTCCCTTGGCGACGACTTCGCAAGCCTCCCGCTTCCTATTCGCCGAGAAGTTGACGCTTGCACTGAGGCGATAGAATTCGGCATAGTAGGGAATCAATTGCATTCCTTGCTGCAAAATCTTGAGAGCGTCAGATTGGCGATTGGCCGCAGTTAGCAGCATGGCCAGCTGTTCGAAGTCCGCAGGATTCGTCGCGCCCTGATGAATGGCGCTGTCCAGATATCGAATTGCCAACGATGATCCATCAGCATCCTTCCTCTGCAGGGCCCAGTCTGCCAGCGCTTCCATCACAAGGACATTCTCCCCCTGAGTGTTCTCCAGTTGTTTTGCCAGTGTCCAGTAGCGCTCCCGGTATTCCGGATGGCTGAGCATGACTTGGCCATACGCCTGTAAAAGCGTCAGCGGCGATGGGGCGTCCTGCCTTGCGGGATTTGCGTTAAGGTGGACCAAATCCGGAAGTTGCGACGTTGCCATGTGGAAAGCTGCGTCGGGAAATGGCTCTTCGGCCTCGGCGATGATGCGATGGTTGGTGAGAACGGAATGCGAGATTACCGTCACGTCTCGCTTCGGCATGTGGCAACCGGCACAGTCGTCCGGCGGAGCCTTGCGTTGGCGTAGCGAAAGCGGAACCGCGCAACTTTTCTCCGTGTGACATGCCATGCATTTCTGGCGAAAGTAGGCCGCTGCCTCCTGCTGTGACGGTTCCACGTGCGGATCATGGCAGCTGATGCAGCCGAGCCGGCCGCTGCTGTTGCGATAGCACTTGCTGAGACGCATGGACAGGTAATGCTCCAACAGATCATCCTTGGGTACGGACTCGCGGCTGAATGGGACTAGGAAAATGCTAAGCGTGTTGTCCAACTCCGTTCCCGGAAGAAAATCGCGGTAATATTTTCCCGCTTGCAGCACTCGCGCGTCGCCGCTTTGGTGGCATGACATGCAGATGTTGTCCGCCAACCAGGGCGAGAGCTTGGCGGGATTTGCAATCGAACCGAGTGGAGATCCCATCTGCGCTGCGGCCACATGCGCTTTGCCCGGACCGTGACAGTTCTCGCAACCGATGGCGAGTTCCGCAAACGGCGGTTCTCGAAAACGGCCGTTCCCATCCAGGACCGGGCGAGGTTGCCCACTATGGCAGACGATGCAACCGGGAAGAATCGGCCGACCAAAACCGTAGTCGCCGAATTCGTAGCCCGGTGAGAGTGCCCAGCGGTGTGGTTTCGCATAGAACGAAAGCGGTGCTTCGAAGAGGTAGTCACCCTGCTTCACGATAGCGCCGCTGCCATTTGCGCCCGAGCCAATGATCCATTCCACCTTGCGCGTTTCGCGAAAAACCTCTTTGCCGTCCGCTGTCGTCTCGTACTCGCTCTGGTAAAGATTGCCTTCGCGGGCATAGATCTCGAAATGGCGATTGAGCTTGGGATCAACGATGCTGGCCGATGCCGGTATCTTCTCGAGAAGCGCTGGCGTGATCTCCGACATCGAGCGGCCCATGTCCGTGCGTAAAAAAGACTCGTAGATGCTCGGGTGACATTTCGCGCAGGCTCGCGAGCCGACATAGCCGGCATTTGGGAAGGAACTCTGATCTGCCGACGCAGTTGTTCCCAGGAATTTGCTCTGGAAGCTAAAACAGGTGAGAAGCAGCAGAGCTCCTGCGATCGATGCCAAACCGGTTGCGATCGCTCGCAACCGCCTTCCTCCCCTGCAATTCGAAGTCTTTATCCCCGAGGCGCCGGCTTCCATGCTTGTAGCTCCTGCTTAACCCATTTTGCGTTTTTTTCAGAGTGGCACAACAAACAGGCATTCGGACTTTCCATCTGCCCAAATCGCTGTGTCATGTCGGCATTGGGGATATCGTCAATCTGGTGAGTGCGCGCGCGAAAAAGGACAGCATCCATGATACGGGGCATGTGACAAGAAACGCACCGGCTGCCGTCCGACTCGACCCGGTGGTGCGTATGGGCGGCGAGAGCGGCACTGTTCTGAAATTGTGAATGGCAGTTCGTGCACATCAAGTCCGGCTGATCACGAAACTTTAGAGAAACCAGGTTAGAAGCCGCATCGTGACCGTGCGGATCGTGACAGGTTCCGCAGCTCACTTGTCCCTTCTTGAAGCATTGAGACCTTTGCAGTGCTTCCACGATGAAGGTGGTTTGACGGAAGCGGCCGTCTTTGTAAAACCCGATCCGGGAGAACTCCCCAAAAGGAATGCTGGGGTTGTTTGGGAAGAACTCACCAGAGCGTGAATAGTTCAACTCACCCCGTGGGCCAGAGGCACGGATCGCGGACTGCATGTGACATTGCGAACAAATACGGATGAAATCGCGGTTGCCAAGGTCGTGGAAATTCACCGGCGGGTCAACGGCTCGCTTCGGATAAGGCTCGTTCGCGGTCATGTCCACGACATGCTGCGCAGAGGGACCGTGACACATCTCACAATCAATGCCCGGCTCTCTGAACTCCACATTTGTCACTTCGAAACCACCGCCTTTTACATTTCTCAATTGGCTGGTGTGGCAGACGGCGCAGATGGCTTGATAGCTGGTGGCAGCGCTGAGTTTCTCCCAGGAGCGCAGATCGGCGCGTTCACTCCCGGCACCATCAATGATCCTCCAGTAATTGATCCACCGTTTTTGCAGCGCACTGTACTGGATTGGAAAGACATGAATCTCGCCACTGGGCAGCTTGGTGGCGTAGGCCTGCTGGAACTTTGACCCGATTGTGTAGTCCACTGGATACGTGTGCAATTTGCCGTCGGATTGGTGGATGTCGAAATAGTGTCGACCGTCACGGATCACCATGCGGGCAAACAACGTTCGCTTTTGGCTGTTTGCAAATTCTACTTTTCCTCCGCGGTATGCGGCCTCGTCTTCCAGGTAGAACTCGTTCTTGTTTTGAAAATCGCCGATGACATTTTGTGGAACATACAGGCGAAGCATTTTTGACATCCCGGTTTGGGACCACTGGTGGTAAACGCTGGAATGGCACCCACGGCACGAATCCGACCCTGCGTAATCGGACAGTGGCTGAACCGACGGGCTTCCAACCGCAGCAACTTGACTTTTTGATGAGGCACTGTCTTGAGGCTCTGCTTGCCGCACAAAACTTTCGAAAGTGTCGCGGGAATCCAGGCGTAGCATTCTGTAAATCGTCTGTAAGTTCTCGCGTGCCTTGGATGCCAAACTGTCGTTCGCTCGGTAAATCTTGGCGAAGCTTCCGGCCGCAGACCGCAGCTCTCCAGAGGCGAGCTGAGCTAACCCGAACAGATAAGTAATTTCAAAGTCGGAGGGATTTAACGTTTGCGCTTCCGCCAGCGAGACCTTGCAATTCTTCAGCATTGCATCGCGTTTCTCTCCTTTCGAAAGTGCCAGTGCTTTTTCTAGCAGAGCTCGGCCTTGGGCAAAGTTAGCCGTGGCCTTCAATTTGTTCTTGAGCTCTGGCCGACTCCCGGGCGGCACGGTTCCGGGAGCAGAAAACCGGTCGAGGTATTCGATCGCATCTCGAGCGTCAGAAATTGCTGCGTCGTTCAGATGTCTCTGTGCTTCCACATCGGCCACCGACACAAGAAGCAACGGATTCTCCGGCAGGAGGGTCAGCGACTCCCTCGCATAGTTCAGTCCCACGTCGTAATCCTCCAGTTCGAAGCTGGCGCGCGCCGCTACTTCGTAAGCTTGGAAGAGGAGCGCGGACCGGGGAAATTGCGCCAGGAATGACTCGGCTTGTTTGAGCATCTGTGTGGGAGAGCCTTGCTTGAACAGCGCCAGAAAGGCCGCGCGTTCCGCTGCATTAGAAATCTGATCGGCTACCGTGGAAGGGTTGCGGTTCTGTGTCGTGATATTCGCATCAATATCCTGACCCGCGAGAGGCACAAGCGGGCAACAGAGCAACGCGATGATCAGAAGCCACCTGAACATTTCAGCGCACTCTAGCCCAAAACAAGCTCTTTAGGCAACGGACGGATCGTCTCCTCACCCGTCAAATGGAGCCTTCACAGGACCTTGATGGTGCAGTTGTCGATGAAATCCCAGTCCCAGCCGACACCAATTCCCGGAGCCTCAGGCGGATGAGCATAACCGTGCACATCGATATCGATGGCGGGTTTCATACCAAAGTCCATGTACGAGATCGGGTACAGCAGTTCCAGGAATTCGCAGTTCGAGATGGCGGCACAGCAATGCAGATTCACAATCTCAAGGGGATGGTAGATCGTGGTATGTAACTCGCAGCGCACTCCGAAGGATTCCGCCAGATGAGCAGTCTTCATGACCGGCGTGACCCCGCCCTTCCAGGAAACATCGGTTCGCACGATGTCGACGACGCTATCTGAGATGCACTCCGCGGTGG